>Ga0335070_10010232_pt1 | contig 10964 bp, 8 predicted proteins | sample Lox_Sample_13_FD_206722 | JGI IMG/M metagenome (GOLD analysis project Ga0335070, IMG submission 206722) | Soil microbial communities from Loxahatchee National Wildlife Refuge, Florida, United States - Lox_Sample_1.3 | ecosystem: Environmental > Terrestrial > Soil > Wetlands | place: USA: Florida... | reverse complement strand
TTGTATTTGGCGGTTTGGGTGACGAACCGCGCCTCGAAGCCCTGAACGCCCGCCGCCTTGCGAACGAGCTCGGGGTCCCACGTGGCGCCAAGTCCGGGGGGCTGCGGAAACTGCGTGGTCGTGATCGCCGGCCCACGTCCCCCGCGCTGCACGAGACCATGGATGCCCTCCGAAGACCCGATGTTGGGTACGCCTAGCCGCGGCACGCCGGTGCGTGTGCTGAGGCAGTTGATCTTTTCCTCGACCGTCATGAGGGACAGGAGATTGTCGATTCGCTGCTCGACCGGAAGATTCGGGTCCTGAAAGGGATAGCGAGGCTGCTGTCCCAAGGCGGAAGCCATGAAGATGAGAGAAGCGAGATACGGTTTCATGCTGAGCTGTCCTTGTAACACCTACCATGAGGCATTGGGAACGACAACCTGACGGCGAGTTCGCGGGCCGATGCGAGGTAAGCCGCTATTCCGGGCGCCGGCAGGTAAAGTTCGCCGCGTTGTCGATGCTGCCGGAGCCATTATAGCGGGCGACTTCCGGCCATGAGCAAAGCGGGCGTGTCCGGGCGGTCTGCCCGCTCACGACCCGTGCGGCCGGAATCGAGTCCGGGGCCTGGCCTCCTTCAACCCATTTGACGAGGGGCGTGGCGGTGTCGAACGTGCTCGTGCCGATGCCGCCGCCGCAGTGGAACATGCCGGGGACCATGAAAAGGCGTGCGAATTCGGGCGTGGACGGACCCATCTTCGCCGCGACGTCTTCGTAGTATTCGAGCCCCATACGGGGATTGAGCTGCGGGTCGGCCCATCCGAAGTACAGGATCAGCTTGCCGCCGCGCCGGCGGAAAGCGGTGAGGTCGGGATCGGTGGCGTCGAGAACCTCGCGGGCGAAGGCGAGGTTCTCGTAGTCCTTGTCGATGTCGAACTTCTGCATGGCGTCGGCGTCGGTGAGGCTGGCCAGAGGCGTTCCGGGGCCGAGAATGAAGCGGATGAAACCGGTGGCGTAGCCGTTCCAGGCGCTCTGGCCGGCGGGAGAGTCGATGTGCTGGCCGATCCAGGCGCTTTGGCCGTTGGGGCCCGCGGCTTCGGAACCGACGGGCCAGCCGGGAAAATAGCGCTTGCCCTGCCGGACCACGTCGCCGTATAGCCGCTCGAGGGCAGAGATCTGATTATGGGTGAAGCAATCGGGGCGGTCGGCACCGCCTTCGCAACGCGGAAGGTCGCGGGCAGGGCGGAAATCGCAAGCGAGCGGGTTGTCGATGAGGCCGTCTTTGAGGCCGTCTTTCGCGTCGCATTGTTCGTAGACGCGGGCGGCGAGCAGGTTCAGCTTGGCGGCGGGAAAGGGATTGGCTTTCAGGCCCTGCTTCCAGTAGACGCGCGCAATCTGCCCGGCGGTGTAGGCAAGTCCGGGCGCCCCGGCGATGATGCCGTCGAAATCCGTTGGGAAGCGCTGCGCGAGGATGAGAGCCTGCCGGCCGCCGGTGGAGCAGCCGTCAAAGTAGGCTTTGGTCAGCGGGTCGGAGTAGTAAGCGCCGATGAGGCGTTTCGCGGTTTCCGCGGTGACATGCAGGGAGCGGAAGCCGAAATCGATGAACTTCTGCCGGTTGACTGCGAAGGTCCCGCCGGGCTCGCGCTGAGCGGAGTGCCCCGTGTCGGTGGCGGCGGTGACAAATCCGGCTTTGAGACCGCGAGCCCGGTTCGCGGCGCGGCCGGCGGCTTCGAAAGACTCGCCGGCAAAACCACCGTTGCCGAACATGTAGAGACGGCCGTTCCAGAGCGACGGGAGGTTGACCTCGATATTGATGTCTGGCTGGACAAGCAGGCCGGCGCGGCAGTGTTCGGGCGCGTTGTCGGAGACGGGGACGATGCGAGCCGAATAGACGGAAAACTCGTACCCGGTCAGGGCTACCAGCCCGGCGCAGGAGGAGCGCGGCTTGAAAGTGGGAGCCGGCGCCTTGTAATCGCGGAACTGAACGCCTCCGCCGCCCTGGGGGAACAGCGGAGCGGCGAGGATGAGGGCGGCCTGAGCGAGGCGGACCAGGGTGCGCATGAACGCCGATTGTACATCATGAGGGACGAATCTCGTCGCGTGACTGAAGTCACAGCACCATGACACCGCCCGGCCTTAGCATCAACGTGAAGAGGGAGGCTGAAATGCCCAGTAAGGATGCCGTAGTGCCTCGCCGGGGTCGCCGTACCGCAATGCAAGCAGTTCCGATGGGCTCGCGTCTGAACGAGAGTGAGGATTTCCGCGTACGTCAGCAGATCACCGACCAGACAATTCGGGCACTGCCCGGTTTGCATCATTTCGGGCGCAAGAAGCGGAAACCCGGGAGCGCGGCGCCGGTTAGCAAGTAAGCAGCACGACCATGAGAGCCGCGCTGGCTTTTTTCCTGCTTGGGAATTGCATCCCGGGCGCGTTCGCGCAGTCCGCTTCCTCTCCGCCGGTCAGGATCGGCGATGTCGAAGTCGCAGGTTCCTTGCGCACACGGGTCGAAGCGTGGGACTGGTTTCAGGGGAACGCCAATAACGATTACACCTTTCCCGGTTCGATTGCCCGTTTCAGCCTGTCGCAGACCACCAAAGCCTTCGACTGGCAGTTCGAATTGGCGGTCCCTTTTCTGCTGGGGTTGCCGGACGACGCCATCGCTCCCGGGGCTCAAGGCCAATTGGGCTTCGGTGCAAGCTATTTCGCCGCGAATCAGCGTGAGACCAACGTGGGCATGGCGTTTCCCAAGCAAGGATTCCTTCGGTTCAAAAAGCTGGCTGGAGTTGAAGGACAATCCCTCCGGCTGGGCCGGTTCGAACTGATCGACGGCGCCGAGGTTGCGCCGAAGGAGAGTACCCTGGCCGCGCTCAAGCGCGACCGGATCGCGCACCGGCTGATCGGAAACTTCGGATTTAGCGACGTGGGCCGCAGTTTCGACGGCGTGCACTACGTGCGGAATGGGCGGAAGCTCAACCTGACCTTGTTCGGCGGCCGGCCGACGCGGGGTGTCTTCCAGGTGGATGGATGGGGCGAACTCAACATCAACGTCTTCTACGGAGCCTTGACCGGCCAGGTGGGAGGAACGCAAAGCGCCGGCGAGTGGCGAATCTTCGGCCTCGGCTATCAGGACCTGCGCGATGGAGTGCTGAAGACGGATAACCGGCCCACCGCCGTCCGGACCGCCGATACCGCCCACATCAACATCGGCACATTCGGGGGCCACTACCTTCACGCGCTGCAAACGGCCATGGGGCAGTTCGACATGCTCGGCTGGATCGCGCTGCAGACCGGTTCCTGGGGTAACCTGAATCACCGCGCGGGAGCGATCGCGGCGGAAGCCGGCTGGCAGCCGCGAATGCTGCCGCAATGGAGGCCGTGGCTTCGCGCCGGATACGACTACGGTTCCGGCGACAAAAACGGTGCCGACACGACCCATGGCACGTTTTTCCAGGTGCTGCCGACGCCCCGAGTCTATGCACGCTTCCCGTTCTTCAACATGATGAACAACCGGGATGTGTTCGGCGAACTCTTGCTCCGGCCATCGAAGGTAGTAACCATCCGCTCCGACATCCACTCTCTCCGGCTGGCCAATCGCAACGACCTCTGGTACTCGGGAGGAGGAGCCTACCAACCATGGACGTTCGGCTATACCGGGCGAGCGTCCAATGGACAATCCGGATTGGCGACCCTCTACGACGTCAGCGCGGACCTCAGCGTCAATAGCCACGTGGCCATGGGCACGTATTATGCGCACGCGGCCGGGAAGCTGGTCGTGCAGTCAATCTATCCCGCCGGCCCACGCGCCAATTTCGGATTTCTCGAATTGACCTTCAAGTTCTGAGGCCGGACTCCACTTCTCTGGCCAGGGCTTCCAGGAGTTGCGCATAGCAACCTCCGCCCGCGCTCTCCGCGAGATGAGCCAGGTTACCCACCCAGTGCGACAAATGCCGTTCCAGGAAATCCTCGCGCGCGCGCCGCAGGGATTGCAAGTCCCGGTTGCCGGCCGCTTCGCAATGGTCCAGCCAGGCCAGGAATTCCAACTGCGTGAGCAGGTGGTCGGGCGCGGCACGGCCGTCGATCTCCAGGCCGAAGTTCTGGTAGTAAAGCTTGTTTTCGAGCACTACTTCGCCGGCCGGGCGATTCAACAGCCAGGCGCTTTCCAGGAGCGGACATCGCGGCTGGGGCAGTCCGGCTTCGAAAAGGCCGATATAGAGCGAGCGCAGTTCTTCGAGCGCAGAGGGTGCGTTCTCGCAGAGTTCGGCCAGGGGCCCGAGATGGCGCTCATCGGGATAGCCCAGCGCGAACCGGAAGACTGCCCACGTGTTTATTGCGCCCGATACCATATGCTGAAGTACTTTCTGCCGTCGCGATCCTGCTGCGAACCGTTCCAGATGGCCACCGCGAAGGGCGTGCCGGCTTTCAGTCCGGGAACCTGCAAAGTCACCACCCACTTGCCTGCGACATACCGGGACTGCGCGGGAAAGGACTGTCCGGTTCGTTTGGTCGTCTCCCGTCCGCTCGCCTCCATCACGGCCGCGCCGCGCGTAGAATCCCAGAAGAAGATCTGGACGGGATGCTCGGGATCGCCCATTTGAAGTGAGGGGTTCAGATCGCCGGCGGTGGGCCGGGCGGGGATCATGACGGCGCAGGCATCGGAAAACCGGTCGGTCGCCGCCGATTGTGCCACCAGGTGGTCGCCTTGCCAGGAGCGCTCGGCCTTCGGCAGGTCTGCGGTGTCGTGGGTTTTGTCGGCCCATTCCAGCCTGACGAAGTTGCCTGCCGCGCTATGGAGCACCTGCGCCTGAACCGATTGCACCTCGTTCGATGCCGGGGCGTCCGTAGAGTAGAGAGGCGGCGTGCGATGCAACGCCAGGATCATGGTCGCGGCCGATCTCCATTCGGCGGATGTCGGATCGAGCAGGTTCTGCGCCCAAGCCGGCGCACAGCAGATGAGTAGACCGATGACGCTTCTCATACTTTGTGCGCTCCCTGAATCTGTACCAAAGTCTCGTGTCGGGGGATCTGATAGCGGACGTGCTCGTCGCGCCCGATCAGCAGTTGCAGCACGTCGCTGGTCCCACCGTTCTGGGCATGGCGCAACTCGGCCTCCAGGCGGCGGATTACGTCCACTACCTCGTCGCCGAAGAGGTATTTCAAATAGTCCATCGGCATGCGCGGATCGTCCAGCACGCTCTTGCCGTAGTTGCCGCTTCGCGGCGGGTTGAACGGAGGCACGTAGAATACGTTCGGCTCCGTGCCTTTCTCGGGAAACAGCCCCAGCGCCACCTTGTGGACATGGACTAATTTGTGAACGGCGGACGATGGGTCATCAAGGAAGCCGACAAAGCGGAGGCGGCCGGGGCATTGCCTCGCGCAGGCGTTCACCTCGCCCTTTTCGATGCGCGGATAGCAAAAAATGCACTTCTGAGCTTTGCCGAGAAGTTCGTTGAAGTAGATCTTCTTGTACGGGCAGGCCTTCATGCAGTAGCGGTAACCCTCGCAGCGCTCCTGGTCGACCAGCACGATGCCGTCTTCTTCGCGCTTGTAGATGGCCTTGCGCGGGCAGGCCTCCAGGCACGCCGGATTGGTGCAGTGATTACATAGACGGGGCAGATAGAAGTAGTAGTTCTCGCCGAGCATCAGCGCACCCACGTCTTCGTCCCAGTTCGGCGTGTTGCGCGTCTCCTCCTGCGGCATGGCTTGCAGACCGCCTTGAAAGAGACGCTCGGCGTAGTTGTATTCGAAGGTCTGGCCGTAGTCTTCCTTACTCGGCAATTCGGAGGGGCGCAGTTTGCCATCCTCGAAGCCCCCGCCGATTTTGTCCCAATTCCGCGGATACCCCTGGCCGGGACGGGTCTCGACATTGTTCCAGTACATGTAGTCCATGCCGTCGCCATCGGTCCACAGCTTCTTACAGGCCATGGTGCAGGTCTGGCAGCCCAGGCACTTGTTCAGGTCCAGCACCATGGAAATTTGATGTTGAGACATGGCTATGCCTGCCCTTTCCCGGTTCTGCGGATGGCCCTCAGGTCGGCCGCGGTGGGCGTGTATTTGACGATGTCCACGCGCACGTCGCGATTGTTGCCGGTCGGACCCCAGTAATTCAGCCGGAAGTTGACGTGCCCGTAGCCGCCGACGAGCTGCGTGGGCTTGATCTTGATCACCGTGGGCGATTGCCAACCGCCCTGGAGGAAGCCCAGGTAACGCTCCCAGCCGTGATACATGGTCAGGCGCTTCCGCTTTTCGCCCGGCAGGATCTGCACCTTGCTGACGAAGCTGCCGTTCTCGTTGAACACCTTGACCCAGTCGTTGTCCTGGATATTGCGCACCTTGGCATCCTCCGGGTGCATGTAGCAGATGGGGATGCCGCGTTGCAGGCGCAATTGGTAGCGCGCGTCGCGCCACGTGGAATGGATGGACCACCGGCCGTGCGGGGTGTTCCAGAAGAACGGGTATTTTGCGCTGTCGGACAGCGGCTCTTTGTATACGGGAAGCTGCTCGCCGAACTCGATGAACCAGGGGTGATCCAGGTAGAACTGCTGGCGTCCGGTGAGCGTTCGCCATGGCCGCTTATTTTCTACCTGGTGCTGGAAGGGCGTGTATGCCTGCCCTTCCCTGATCTCGCTGTTCCAGGCCTCTTCGTCGATCTTCTTGAAGCGCTGCGGATGCTGGCTCAGTTGTTCGAACGTCATTCCTTTGGTCTCGGGCGATCCATCGAGAATGAAGTTGGCGCCGTCTTCCGGCCGCTGGAATTTTCCGTTGGCGCTCCAGGAGTCGTAGGTCTTGGTGTAATCGCGATGCCAGTCGAACTGCTGATCGTGATATGGCGCCAGATGCCGCTCGGCGGCAAGCTGGGACATCTTCTTCGCCAGGTCGCGGAAAATCTCCCAATCGGGCTTGGAATCGTAGAGCGGGTCCAGAACCTTGTTGAACGGGTGAACGAAGCTGTGGCAGTCGGTGGTATTGATATCGGACTTTTCGTAGTAACTCGCCGCGGGCAGCACGACGTCCGAGTGCAATGCCGTGGTGTCCATCCGGTAGTTGAGATCGACGATCAGGTCCAGGTCTTTCCAGAGCGACTTCAGGATGTATTCGTTGCCCTTGGCCTGGTTCAGATAGTTCGCGCGCCACACGATCAGCGCGCGCGGTTTCTGCTCCCGCTTCTTCGGATAGAGGGGCATCCATCCGTTCTTCACGCTCTCCTCGATGTAGTGCTCGATGGGCTTGCCGTTGTAGAGATGCGGGTCCTTGTTGGACGAATGGATGTACGTCCAGAGCGTCATGTTCTGCATGCGCTGCGTCTTGACGCCTTCGGGAAACGCGTATGCGCGGAAGCCGCGCTCCGGCCAGACGCGCTCCTGGCCCACGTAGTGATTGAAGCCGCCTCCGTTCCTGCCGGTGTTCCCTGTTAGCGCCACCAGGAGGATCAGGGAGCGGTTGATCAGGTCGTTGTGGAACCAGTGATTGAGCCCGGCACCGTGGATGATCATGGCCGGCTTTCGCGTGGCGAACTCGTGAGCGAACTGCCGGATGTCGCTGAGCGCCAGCCCCGTCGTCTGTGCGACCGATTCCAGCGTGTAGGGGGCAAGCTTCTCCTTCATCAGCTCGAAAACGGTACTCACGTCGCCATCGGAGTAGTGCAGGTCGGGCTCGGCGCCGTTCAGGGCGATGGTCTTCTCCTTCGACCCCATTGCGCCCGGCGCTTCGCGGCGCTGGCCACTCCTGGCGTCATGGAAGAAGAAACGGTCGGCTGCTCCCTCGGGACGGACGAAACGATTGGTCCGCTTGTCCACCAGCAAGGGCAGGTCGGTCTGTTCCTTGACGTAGGCTGCGTCGTAGAGATTGTTGTCCACGATGTACCTGGCGACGCCCAACGCCAGCGCGGCATCGGTGCCGGGTTGGATCGGGAGGAACAGGTCCGTGTGGATCATCGACGAGTTGAAATCCGGCGAGATGCCGACAACCTTGGCCCCGTTGTAGCGCGCTTCCCAGGCGAAGTGGGCGTCTGGAATGCGCGTCTGTGAGATATTGCTGCCCCAGAGCACGATGTACTTGGAGTTGAACCAATCGGCGGTTTCGCACGATTCGGTCTGCACTCCCCAGGTGAGCGGCTCGCCCGGCGGCAGGTCGCAATACCAGTCGTAGAAGGAGCAGAAGACGCCGCCGGTGTAGTGCGCGAAACGCGAGCCGGCGCAAAAAGAGACCGGACTCATGGCGGGAATCACGCTGAAGTAGGTATTGGTGTCCGGGCCGTACTGGTAGATGTTGTCGAGCAATTTGCCGGCGACCAGAGTCAGCGCTTCGTCCCACGTGGCCTTGCGCCACTTGCCTTCACCCCGTTCGCCGGCCCGGATGAGCGGCGAGCGCAGCCGTTGAGGCCCGTACACATACTCGGTGAAGCACGCTCCTTTCTGGCAGCCGCGCGGATTGTAGTCGGGAAGATCCGCGGAGATCCGTGGATAGTCGGCAGCCTGCTCCTCGCGAATCATCACGCCGTTACGCACGTAGACATTCCAACTGCAGGACCCGGTGCAATTGGCGGAATGCGTGGAGCGGACCACCTTGTCCCAGGTCCACTGCTTGCGGTAAAGGTCCTCCCACCCGCGGTACGGGTAAGCCCGCAGCGGATCGAGCGGGCCGGTGAAGGCCTCGAGCTGCGGTTTTTCAGCCTTGCGGCAGCCTGGGATGGACGCCCCCAGCGCCGCCAGTGCTCCGAGCTTGAGAAAGTCGCGTCGGTTCTTCATGGTGTAACGCGACCCTCCTGGGTCGCATGGCGGCCCGGGAGGGCCGCGTTACGGACTGGCGGCTGCCATTTCCGTATGTACGCGAGCAGGTCGCCGATTTGCCCTTCGCTGAAGCCTGCCCGGCCGAATGCCGGCATAGGCGTGTTTTCACGGCCCGCGCGAATGGTCTGCGCGAGAAAGGCGTCGGTGGCCGCCTGTTGGAATACCGGGTTCGCCAGCGCTGGCGCGATCAGTCCTTTGCCGTCCATCCCATGACAGCCGGCGCATTCCTGTGCGAACAGCGCCGCGCCGCGAGCGGCATCTCCGCGCGGCGGGGCGGCGGGCAGTGCGATCGCCGGCGCCGACGTCCGAAGGTATGCCACCAGGGCGGCAACTTCAGCTTCACTCAAACCTCCCGCCTTCGGGCCCCAACCCGGCATCCGCGTTCCCGGACGGCCCTCGCGGATGTTCTCCGCCAGGCATTCGTCGTCCTCCGTTCGGACGAAGGCCGCATTGCGGATTCCCGGCACAAAGCGCGCGAACTTCTTGTCCCACCGGGTGTGGAGTCCGGTATCGTGGCAGGCCGCGCAGTAGCGGTGGTAAATGGCGGCGCCGTCCGGAGCGGGCGGATGCAGGCGCGCATACTGCTCGTCGATCTTGTCCGGCGCCAGGTACTCCGCCGGAAAATCGCGCTGGCGCAGGGAGAGCATGAAAACTGTCAGCGCCTCTACCTGCGGCTGGGAGAGCGCGGGCATGGGCATCAGGCTCCCGGCTACAATGCCCGATGGATCGCGAAAGTGCTCCGCGAACCAATTCCAATTGGTCTGCGACCCCTTGAGGCTGGCGCGGACCAGCTCGTGCTTGGTCTTGAATCCTTCATTATCGAGCGCGGGGCCAAGCGGCCCACCCTTGCCGTTGAGTTTGTGGCATCCGTTGCAGCCCTTCTGCTCGAACAGTTTCATCCCGAGCACCAGCTTGTCCGCCGAACCAGCGGGCAGCGCGCGGGGATCGTGGCACGACCCGCAGGTGGCCTCGGTGTACTTAGCTGGCAGCAGGGGGTAGTCCCAGAAATATTCCTCCGCCTTGGCTTCCTGGAAGTTCAGAGCCGCGCCCTGTCCCTGGTGGCAGACCGTGCACCCGAACTTCTCCACGCGATGAATGGCAAGCAGCTTCCTGGGATGCGTCCGGTGGGGATTGGGCTGGTCCGTCATGCGAGGGTCGTCGATCCCCAGATGGCAGGACACACACCGGTCTACCGTGTGCAGCGCGGGTACCACTATCTGCCGGATCTCGATCGGAAGATTGCGCGCGGTCGCGCGCGCGGCGTCGCCGGTGGCCTTCGCCTCCAGAATGCCTCGGAACCCTACCTGGTATCCGCGCCAGTCCGCGGAGATGTTCTCGCGCACCGCCGCTGCGGCCAGGAACCCGATGGTCACGACCGAGCACACGGCCGTAATCCACTTGAAGGGACGGGATGGATCGCCTGACATCATGTCTCCTAATGCACGGGCCACTGGCTGGGCCACCAGTAGAAATGCCAGTTCGGTCCCCGGAAGATGGAACCCATCGCGGTCAAAACGATGAAACCCGCCAGAAAGCAGGTGAACAACGCGATCGCGGACATGCGGATGCTGCTGGTTCGCCTCAAGACCCACAGCGACCACGCGGCATACAACGCCACGATCACGGTGGCCGGGTTGAAGATGATGATCGCGATCTGCGGGATGGTGGGAAACCACGTGCGCAGCCACCCGTAGTTCACGGTGACCGCCAGCAGCGCCAGAACACTGACAAGCCCGTACCCCGCCGACTGCCAGAACGTGCGCCGCCCGGCGGGACCGCCGAACCAGATTCCCACGCCGCTGGGATCGCGGTCGAGGTAAGGAATCAGTCCAAGCCCGAGCAACACCACGCTCGGGATACCCACGCCGCCCATGAACGCGGAGTACGAAACCAGCTCCTGCAGTCCTAGAAAGTACCATGGCGCCTTCGCCGGATTCTCCGGGATCGCCGGGTTGGCCATCTCCTTCAGCGGCGCATCGAAAAAGTAGCTCAGCACCAGGGTAACCGCGACCGTGAACATGAATGCCGCGATCTCGGCCCACAGCAGGTTGGGCCAACTCGGCACCGATCCTTCCGGCGCCCTCCCGACCACGGGTGTGCGGCCGCGGACCACCGCCATGAGGCCGTAGGTCTTGGTAGGGGCGAACACCTCCACGTCGCGGCCGCCGATGCGCGCGGGAGGCGCGGGTAGCGATTCATCGC
>Ga0335070_10010231_pt1 | contig 10965 bp, 8 predicted proteins | sample Lox_Sample_13_FD_206722 | JGI IMG/M metagenome (GOLD analysis project Ga0335070, IMG submission 206722) | Soil microbial communities from Loxahatchee National Wildlife Refuge, Florida, United States - Lox_Sample_1.3 | ecosystem: Environmental > Terrestrial > Soil > Wetlands | place: USA: Florida... | reverse complement strand
AAAATAGCATCCTCAATCTCATACACCGCTTCGGGACTGTTCGCATAGATGATAGTGCCGCAGCATGACCCCTCTACAGTGGCGAGGACAGCAAGGTCCTTTCCCTCACACTTGATCTCCGCCGCCTTTATCCACCGATAATTCTGGCTCTGTGCCTGTTCGCCCGCGATCTCGATCGTATACTCCCTGTCCTTGGTATTCAGCCAGGAAGGGCTCTTTCCCGGCTTCTCTGCCGATATGAATAAACCCTCCGGCACCACAAGTTCATCGGGACTATCGGAAAAGCCGACAAGACACGGTTCTTTGTTCAGACCCGTGAGAACAATCTCCTTAACGATCTCATTCACAAGAGGCGGCTCCACGCGCGAGACCACCTTGTTGAATGTCACACCGTAGTCTGCCCAGAAATAGGGCTGGCCTATCTTCACAAAGTAGCGGTTAAGACAGTCAAGTTCGTCCTGTGTTGCGAGATTCCCCATTGTCTCCATCAGTCCCACGAGAGCATCTTCATCTCCGACTGCCCGGTCGTTTATCTGCCCGGTACAGTACTCCACCACAGCCTTCCTGACAACATTGCAAAAGGCAGCAAGTTTTTCATCCTCCCTGACAGAGGTTCTGTAGGGTAGAACAGGAGTGAGCGGGGAGCCTGTTTTGACATCCACAAAAACATATATGGAGCTGCCGCCTTCGATGGGGATGCCGTACCAGACAACCCGCATCTGCTGCGCCATTGCCGCAGGACATGTGTAAAGATACTTCGTCACCTCAATAAAGACATCGTTGCCTTCGTACGATGTCTTTATGACCGGCGATGCCATGGGAGAGCGCTCTTTCCCATATTGGGCTTCGGCTGCAAGCTCTCCCTTCTCGACGGACTTGCCGTTCACCGTGATGTCAAACGGAAAGAACCTGAGCGCCCGTATGTCATTCAGCAAGGTCTTTTCCACACTCTTCTTGAGCATCGCCGAAAGAAAAAAACCGCCGCAACTGTCGTGCGCATCGATCAGGTCAAGGACGTTTGCACGGTAAAATACCGAGCTTAAATACTTCTCGCAGTCCACAGTGATGGAGCCGAACCTGCTCCTGTAAGTCAAGGACTCTGAAAGGCACAGGATGAAATATAGTCCCCAGCCCGCAGGGTTCTGAGATTCGACCTGCTCGGCCCAATCGGAGTCGGCAAGGACAAAGAGGGCTTGCGGGTTAGCTGCTCCCCTCCCGTCATCCCTCACAGTGAGTGTTCGGCCCTCAAGGGCGATGTCAAGGGTGGCTGCGCCCGCCCTTTCCGCGTTTTGCGCCAATTCGATAAGTACGTTTGAAGGCCTGCTGAAAAAGAACGGCAGCTTTTGAAAAAGGCGCTCCTCATTGATGGTCTTTATCGTCACGAATTACCTCCTTATCTTTTTTTTGCTTCAAACAAGTTCCTCTATTCTCCATTTCGGCTTTACCGCGTCATGAAAGAGCACAGGACAATATTTTTCTCCGAGATTTTCATTGACCCAGACAATTACATGACTTCGTGAAGCCACCGGGCAATTTTTACAGAGACCTAACCTGTCAGCGATCTCGCATCTCATATTTTGAAGAGATTTATCCGGTAAGAGAATGCCTGGCAATAAGGAATCATCGAGTATTATTAACCTACCCTTTCGCTCAAGCCAGACTGAATAGATATAGCCCTTCACTTTTCTTCCTTTGTTCAAGGCGCTCATAGTTATTCTTCCTTTGATAAAATGCCGAAGCACTTTTAGGGCTCTACCACTTGGACCCCAAGATACTGCTCCACCATCACCCAGAGAGCCCCGTTCTCATCATATTCTCTCCACTTTTCACCGAATATCTCATCAAGTTTTGCTTCTCCAAAAAGGATATCCCTGTACACGAGTCCGGGTGTCGCCATCTTCAGACCGTTGATAATGTCGGCAAAGGCCTCCCACCTGATGGTGTATTCATCATATTCGTCTATACCCCACCGACAAATGTACGTGCCGTTGAAATAGATGTGATTCCATTTACCCCATGGTATGTCATCATTTCCCTCGGCATTTGGAAACAGCACTACATTGAGGAGCTCATGATTGCTGCGGACGATTGCCTTCCGGTTTCCAAAGGGCAGTTCTATGACAAGAGGGTCCTGAACGTCTTCCGCATGCTCGATAGCTGCCTGCCCTGTTTCAAAGAAGAGCGTATTGCCCTCCCCATCACACTCCACATTGACTATGTCAGGGTTGAAGAGATCCAAAACAATGAATCGTCCTGTCTCAACCGCGGAAGTTATTGACTTCTCCATTTCACATCTCCTTTAAACAGAAGAAGCTGCGAAGCGCCCAGGCGCCTGCAGCCCCTTCTCTTGATACTTTTGTTTCCTCCAAAAGTGACTATTTCAATTCAGATATTCCCTACATCGAACAAGGTCGGTGCGTCCCTCGGGACAACTTTTCCCTCAAAGAACTGTCGGGTCTCCAGGACGGTTTTCAGGGCTTCACCTCTCACGCCGTCCCTGATGAGCATCGCCACTTCCTCCCATGGAATATCCCTGCCAAGGACAATCTCTCTTCCCAGCAGCTCGCTCTTGATGGTCAGGTAAAAACCCGCCTCCTCAAGGAGCCCCACCGGGCACTCTTCAATTGCCTCATATATCTTCTCAATTGGGGCACTGAGTTTAATGAAATGCTCGAGGCAGTCTCTCAGGAGCTTCACGTCGCGGTTTGCTGCCGCGCTCTTTGCGAGCCTTATTCCATCCGCCATCCTTGCATTCAGGTCCTTCCTTCTGCTTTCTAAATGCATGACATCTCCTTTCTGTGGCATATAGATCGACTCTTATGAGTCGTTTCAATCTGCGCGCTCTTAGACGCATAGCTTTGAAATAATATTAATCGGAGATTCGGCTTGATAGGTGATCGGAGGAAAAGTCCTCCTTCTCCTCCGTTTTGATCTCCCCTGTCGCAGTTATAAGTGCCCCCTTTCCTTCAAACTGACGTACTCGCCCTCGCTTCCCAAGATTACGTGGTCGAGTAAGGCGATCCCTAAAATCTCCCCTGCCCCCTTTAACCGTTCCGTGATTGCAATGTCGTCGCGGCTCGGGGACGAATCGCCGGATGGGTGGTTGTGCGCCACGATCAATTGAGCTGTTGCGTTCATTACGGCGAAGCGGAACACCTCGCGTGGATGGATCATGGCATTGGTGAGAGTGCCCAGGCTGACCAGCTCAATATACTTGATGCGATTTTTTGTATTGAGGCCGACGGTCCAGAAATGCTCCTTGTCGCGGTCGGTTTCGTGTTCTGAGGCAAGGATCTTCCGGAAGATGTCCGCCACCTTGTCGGCGGTGGTCAGCGCTTCGCCTACGTATTCCTTTATTATCATTCTGTCCTCTTTCCTCTGTTCGCCCTTTATCAATTCCCTTCCTTTGAGGAATTCCTTTTTCTCTCTCTTCTTATCTTCCGGACTTTGTCTTTGTGCTTTCGGGCCTCACAGTCCAGGGCGCGACGGTACAATGCCCCTCTTACTTCCCGCGGAAGGATTAGTGATAACCGCATGGTTGCCTCCTTGAAAAAATATGCTTCCACCCGCTGCGTCGCATTCGCTTTACACGCCGCAAACGTCGTACGCGTAGGATGCAAGTTCGGCTGCCTCGTCCATCTGAATTGGAGAAGTACTGACGGCTTCGCTGAGATTATCGAAGATGACGCGGCAGAGGGTGAGCTTTCCGCCGATCTTGTGCAGAAGCGCATAGTCGTCAGGATCCATGGGAATATCCAGAAGATACGCTTTCACTTCTTTCGCTGTGGGTTCTTCCCTGTGCTCGAACCCCAACTCCTCTGCTATCTTTATCGTAATAGCCTTATACTCCTTCATAGCTTCCATGACGAAAGCGATCATCCGAGAGTCTTCTGTCCTTGATTCCCTCTTGACGGGCAGCGCTGAATGGTCTTCACTCTTTGGTTGAGAATGCAGCATGCACACCTCCTGGTTATGGTTTCCTCAGAAAAAAGGCAGGGAAGGTATTGCCCCCAATAGAGCTGTTTTAGCCAACCTCCGGTTTTAGGATTACATACCGGGGTGATACCTCCCCTGCCAAACTCTGGGGGGCAAAAATGCGGGCTAAGCTGTCAGACATGGCTTTGCCTGGCGCACTTCATCCGGCGATATCCTGAGAAGAGCCTCTTCTAAAGTCTCAGTAAGATCCTTGCCCGTGGGAACGGGGATAAAGAAAACAATCCGGTATTTCCCGGCGCACGTCTTCTGCAGACATACCAGAACCTTTTCGCGGCTCTTTTTGTCTGTCAATAACTCAATGCAATAGCCATTTCTTTCGATCAGCTCCTCTCTGAGGATAGTCCAGTCCTTTATAAGACTCCCGAGTTCCATGACGACGGTTACTCCCGGCGCGGATTCTTTCTCAACGGAGATAAAGGGATCTCTTCCCGTCGACCGGATTTCCACCAGCCCATAAAGCGCCTTCAAAAATGTCGCGAGGCTTTCCTTCAAGCCTGGCTCACGAGAAAACGGGTCCATACTTGTGCCTCTCTTTCTTGTGCTGTTAAAAAAATAAGGCGGGGTTGTTTGAGCTGCCCGAAATCGTCTGTCAATGACACAAACTTCAGGCAGCGCTCACCCCTAACATCGGCCCATCTGCCAGATACTTTACCGCCTCCGTAATCACGCTTTCGGACTTGTAGGTGTTCCCGATAATCCATGTCTTCAGGAGCTTGTATCCTTCCGCGTGTCCGGTCGTGGCAATGCAGCCGTGAACGATCTTCCTTGGCTTCCATGACGGGCCCACCCAATGGCGTATCTCGTACATGATGATCGGGCGATGCTCGCAGTAGGGATTGGCCCTGACCCAGTCTCGTATATGCTCGGGCAGATTGCTGTGCCATGTTGTCAGGTCCCACTCCTGCAGGCGTCCCCTGGCACAGGATGTTTCTCCATCGGGCATGATCGTTTCGTTCCGCGGTCTTATGTATCCTGAAAACTGAACGCCGCCCATCACATTCCCGGTGCCGATCAGGTCAACCTGTCGGTTGAATGTTTTATGGCGGCTTTCGAACTTCATGTGATTGCCATTTCTCCATTCAGGCTTTTTCATGCGTCCTCCTTTGATCGAAACGGCGGGCGAACTATGCCGTCTCAAGATTGACCGGCAGTTTGGCGCTCCTGGAGGTGATCTTCGGGTTGGCCTTTCCTTTAAGCAGGATGTGATCGAAGTGCGTGATGGGAAGCCTCAGGAATATCCCCGGGGTGAATTCGTATTCCGGGGCCGACATGGTGTGGGGATAAACCGCATACTCGGTATCGCCGAGTTTTCGCACGTTGAGGGCAATGTTAGGCTCTGCTATCTGGTACGAATGACCAAGGCAGCATTCCTTTTTCTCGGAATAGTGCGAAGGATCGGCTTTCGGACAATACTCGACCGCGGGCAGGTACTCAAAATCGGCGACGATGGCCTTGGGATGCACCAGGAAAAGCATCGATCCCCTTTCAAGCTCCCCGATGGGGAAGTTGTTCGGGACCCTTTTTGAGGCCCCGTATTTCCTGACCTCCTCGATGAAGTCGGAGCAGTAGGGATAGTACTCTGCTCCCACCCAGAGCATGATGTGTTTCTTGCCCTCCTTCTCAAAGACGATGGGGGCCCTGAACGGCCCGGCATTGTAGGGGAGAGGGGGATCGACGACGAAGTTCTCGAGGGGGGGGCCGTAGGGACTGAGGCCGCTGCAGACGTAAAGCCCGCCTGGCTTCCTCAGCCCGCAACCCCTCGTGATGCCTGTTACGCTTCTCGGTCCCGTCATCTTCAAACCTCCCTGAGAAGCTTTAACGCCTCTTCCATCTTTTCCTTTTGCCCGTTCCCGGTAGTGGCTATCGCTCTTTCGAGACAGTTGATCGCCTCTCTCAGATGGTCCCCGGCACTGATGTCTCCTTCCCGGGTATCTTCCGGCATTCTGAAGAACTCATCCGGTATAAGGTCGCCGAGATTAGCTTCCCTTACGGCGTCCTCTGCCTCCTCAAGTGTTATCCTCTCTTTCCGGAGAAGGTCCTTCTGTTTTTCTTCGGACAGATTGCAGAGATTCTTCGCAAGAGAAAAGGAGATGCTTCCTTCCTTCAGCCGCTGAAAAAATTCGGGTATCAACTTGTCGAGGAGCTTCAACCTTGAGGATACGTGCCTAGTCGGTATCCCGAGGTTTCTTCTGACGTCTGCTTTGCTCCATTTGTATGCCGTCATCACCTTTGAAAGGGCCTCTGCCTCGGATGCGGGGTTCGGAGAACGATTCATGTTCTCGACAAGAACGCACATGGAAAGCACCTCTTCGGGCGTCCCGGCAGGAAAGATTGTTGCAAGTATCTTCTTGTGACCTGCTTTCCTCGCCGCGAGCACCCGCCGCTGTCCGAAAACGAGCCTGTACGTTTCTCCCTCCTGGATGACGAGCACGGGCTGAAGGACCCTCTTCATCGTGGAGAGGGACCTAAGGATGTTCGCACAAACGGAGTCTTTCATGTCTCCATTCGTAGTTATTTTGTCCAGGTCGATCTCTTCCGTCCTGAAGACGTCCGGCATATCGATGGACAACTGTTCCACTTCTTGTTCCATTTACTTCCTCCTAATGATTGAGGCAAGGGGAAGGGCAAGCCCTCCCCTGCCTTTACGCGGCTTCCATAACTTCTTCGTCGCCGATGCCTCCAGTGGACTCTCTCTTGTCGAGGTCAAGCTGCTTTTCTATTTCGTACTGCCTGTGAAGCAGCTCCCTCATTTTCTCCTCGTACTGGAAAGGTTTCGCGATCTCGGTTCTGAGACCCTCAAGGCGCTTTTCGGACTCTGATAGGGCTACTCTCCGCTCGGCCAACCGCTTCTCGATGCCTTTCAGTGCATACTCGAGACTCGCTATCGTTCCCACTTCGCTCTCCGAGATGCTGCCGATGTGTTCTGCCTTCCCTCTCGCTATCAGTCTCTGCTGGTGAAAGGCCTCTGCTCGGGACTTGAGGAAAATCGTGAAGCCGGCGTACGTACCTATCTCTTCATAAGCATTTCTCCCTTTCAGGTATAATGCGTGCCTGAGGATCTCGTTCCCTGCCTCCTTCCTCTCAACGAAGACGCGACCGTTGATCGTCATGCTGAACTCCGCAGGAAGGGCGCGAATGCTCAGGTCGTGATCGAGTGAATCGATAGTCTCTTTGATGGAGGGCACACTGGAAAGGAGATAGCTGATCTCCGACTCCATCCGGTATCCTTCTCTTTTATGCTGAGCATAAAGAGACTGGAGCCTCTTCACTTCCGTATCGACCTTGAACTTCTCCATCACGAGAGGGTTTCCGCTCGCAAGGGCCTTCACCTCTGCATAGGTGAGTACCACGCCCTCGATGTCATCTGCAGACCGTGCGGCCAGCTTTCCCGTCATTATTTGTGCGATGAAGCGAGCCTTCGACTCCAGGACCTGCCACATGTACGCGTCGAATGTTCCTTCGGTGACGTACCTGTAGATCGCTATGGTTTCGTTCTCGTTTCCCTGCCTCAGTATCCTTCCCTCTCGCTGCTCAATATCCCTCGGTCTCCAGGGCGCGTCTATGTGGTGCAGGGCCTTCAGACGCTTCTGCACATTCATACCCGCACCCATCTTTTCAGTGCTCCCCATGAGGATTCTCACGCTCCCGGAGTTGACTCTGAAGAAAAGCACCTTTTTCTTTATATCCGTGTTGGCCTCGTGGATAAATGTGATCTCGCTTTCGGGGATTCCCATTCCCACGAGCTTTTTCTTGATGTCAGTGTAGACGTTGAATTCAATGCTTTTCGGAGTCGAGAGGTCACAGAACACAAGCTGAGTGCCTCTGAAGGAAGACGCCTCTTTCCATCTGTCGTAGATCCTTTGCGCTGCGAGGTTCGTCTTACTGTCCGGATAATCGGGAAGCGAGGGGAATATGAGACGGATATCTAAAGCCGCCTTTCGGCCGTCGGAAGTCAATTTGAGCATGTTGTCCTCGGAAGGCTTGACGTGCCCTCTTCGGATCGCTTCGGCTCTTGCAACAAGCTCATCGACGTACCTCTTCTGCTCCTCGCTTGCCGGCGCAACGACAGTTTCCGCCTTTCCTCCCTCGATGTCAGGTTTATCGATGTCGACCATATCGTCGGTCTGCACGTCTGCAACGAGTCTCCATATCTGGAGGAGCTCGGGCAGGTTGTTAAACCTCGCGAACCTGCTTCTGAGTCTGTAACCCGAACCATCGGGGGCGATCTCAAGGGATGTCACGACCTCACCGAAAGTGGCAGCCCAGGAGTCGAAGTGCTGTATCCCGTAGTCTCTCAGCGCGTCCGGCTGGAGATAGCGCTGCATCGTATATAGTTCGGCCATTGTGTTTGACACAGGCGTGCCCGTACCGAAGACGACCGGGTATTTCCTCCCGAACATCCACTGCGTCTTGATGTAGAGGTCGAAGGCCCGGTTGCTCTCCGAATTGGGAAGACCGGCGACGCGGGTCATCTTCGTCACAAAGTAGAGGTTCTTGAATAGGTCTGCCTCGTCCACAAGAAGCATGTCGATTCCCAGTTCTTCGAAGGAGAGGCCGTCGTCCTTCGCCCTCTCGTTGAGGCGCTCCCTGATCTTGACTTCGAGACGCTTCTTCGCCTTCTCGAGCTCCTTGATTATCCCGCTGTCCCTGTCTTCGTCGCGCGCGCCCATGATGGCGTCCTCAAGCTCCTCTATCTGGCGCTGTATGAACTTCGTCACCGACTCCTTTGACATGGGGAGTTTCTCGAAGCTTGAGTGGGTGACGATCACGGCATCCCAGTTGTTCGCCGCTATCTTGGCCATAAGTTTCTTCCGCTTAAGGGGAGTGAAGTCGTCCCTGCCGGCGATGAGGACGTTCGCCAAAGGATAGAGTCTGAGAAACTCGGCGGACCACTGCTCGAGGAGATGGTTCGGGACAATCAGCATGGGCTTTGCAACAAGACCCAGGCGCTTCATCTCCATAGCGGCAGCCGTCTTGCAAAAAGTCTTTCCGCTTCCGACCACATGCGCCAGAAGTGTATTTCCTGTCTGTATAATCCTCCAGACTGCATCTTTCTGGTGCGGTCTCAGCGTCACCTGAGATGATATCCCGGGAAGAGTGAGATGGTCCCCGTTGAAGATCCGGGGCCTCAGGTTGTTGAACATTTCGTTATAGAGTTGAGTGAGCCTCTCTCTCCGCCCGGTATCTTCCCACACCCACTCTCTGAACCTCTCTTTGATCAGGAACTGCTTTTCCCTTGCGGCCTCCGTCTCCGTGACATTGACGATATATCGTTCGTCCACTTCATCTTTGACCGTGGGGATCCTGTGGTTGAGGGCGTCTTTGATAAGCTGAAGCGCATTGCAGCGGGAAGTGCCCCATCTGTTCGTGTTCTTGACGCTGTCGAGAACGATCCATTTCTTCGACTCCTCAACGTCAACCGTCCACGTGCCGATTACCGGCGAATAGGAGACCTTTACGCACTCCTTTATCTTGAGAAGTCCCTCGATAAAGTCCCTGATGTCCTCTGCCGGCATCCAGGACGCGCCAAGATTTACCGAGATCTCGCTGAAGTCGAGGAGTTTCGGCTGCACCGCCCTGAGCGCCTCGACGTTCTTGGCAAATTGCCCGTCTATGAGGGACGCCCGTTCAGCGGCATCCAGCTTCCTCCGTACGTTTCCGCTCAAATACTCATCAGCCGGTTCCCAGTCCCCTTCAGGGTTCAGGAAGATCAGGCCTTCGAGTTCCCTCTGCAACTCGGGCACCTCTGTGCCGGTGAGTTCCTTCATCCTCGCAAAGTCGACCTTGCCCGTCTCATTGAGGGAGACAAGAAGCGCCTCATGGGAGGTCTCTGTCCGCTCGACTCTCTTTTCCGGATGGATTACCCTCTTGGAGAAGATATCCGCTTTCTGCGCCTTCTGAGTGTCCTCATCGTATATCTCCAAAGAAAGCACCAGGGGATAGTCGGGGTCTTCAGAAAAGGCGGATCTGTTCTCCCGGGAGTTGACACATCCGTGGTTGAGCACGAAGCGGTCATAGAGGCTGTTCAGGTGCAACCTTCTCAGTTCCACCGAGGACTCCTCGTTCGAGGTCATCTCGTCGCAGAGGAGGGCCTTCGCCGCATCGCGAATCCCTATGAGTCCCTCTATACGCTTCGCCCTTCCCGCAGAAGTTTCGTATGGGGTAAGAGTTCCCTCGGAGTTTGCGTACAGCCTTCCTGAAACTATCGTGAAGGCCCCCTCCTTAAGCGATTCGGGAGCGGGAAGAAACTCTTCATGCGTGTGAGGTCTCCATAGAAAGCCGTCCTTAAGCAGTGCCTCGGGGAAGTGGCGGAGCGCTTCCTTCAACGCCTCCTCAAGGGGCCTTCCGTCGGGGTTCAGGGTAACCTCGTGCCTCCCGTACATCTTCTTACTGACGCCAAGTTTCCCCAGCATCATCCCGGGATTGTCGATAAAGTATTCGTTGATCTCCTCTTCGGCTCCGCCCTTCACGGGGTGGGGCCTTGTCTCGATCCAGGAGCACGATGCGGGGAGCACGCCTCCCTGTCTTTTCCGGAGGAAGATGACGTCGCTCGTTACCGAGGTGTTGGCGATTCCCTTGAAAGCGGTGTTCGGAAGACGGACCGCGCCGATCATATCCGCCCTCTCGAAGAGATACTTGCGGAGACGGCCTTCTTTTTTATCGAGGGTGAACATGCTCGTGATGAACGCGACCATGCCCCCTGGTCTGACGACGTCGACGGCCTTCGCGAAGAAGTAATCGTGAATGCTGAATCTGTATCTGTCGTATCGGGGATCATGGACCCTGTAATTCCCGAAGGGGACATTCGATATGGCCAGGTCAAAGAAATTGTCCGGAAACCTTGAATCTTCAAAACCGGCGATCCTGATATCCGCCTCCGGGTAGAGGAGTTTCGATATTCTTCCGGAGAGAGAGTCGAGTTCCACGCCGCAAAGCCTTGACCCGGAAGAGATACTTTCGGGTAGCATT
>Ga0335070_10010230_pt1 | contig 10966 bp, 8 predicted proteins | sample Lox_Sample_13_FD_206722 | JGI IMG/M metagenome (GOLD analysis project Ga0335070, IMG submission 206722) | Soil microbial communities from Loxahatchee National Wildlife Refuge, Florida, United States - Lox_Sample_1.3 | ecosystem: Environmental > Terrestrial > Soil > Wetlands | place: USA: Florida... | reverse complement strand
ATGAAGCCTGCCCATCGACATCGCGCGCACGAGGAGGTCGACGTCGCCGGCCTCCACGCGCTTGCCGCTGGACGCCGTATAGCCCTGGGCTTCGCCACGAAGGCGATCTTCGGCGTGTGCTGGCGCGTGGCGATCTCGTCGAGGCTCTTGACGAGACCCATGCGCAGTGCGCCGTGTGCGCGGATCGTCTCGAACTTCTCCAGTGCTTGCGGGTCGCCGTTGATCGCGTCCTGCAACTCCGTGCCCGTGTAGCCGATCGCCTCGGCGTTCACGAAGATCGTGGGGATGCCCGCGTTGATCATCGTAGCCTTGAGCGTGCCGACGCCCGGCACTTCGAGGTCGTCGACGAGCTTGCCGGTGGGAAACATCGCACCGCCCGCGCCTTCTTCCTCGGCCGCCGGGTCGAGGAATTCGAGCTGGACTTCGGCGGCGGGGAAGGTCACGCCGTCGAGTTCGAAGTCGCCCGTTTCCTGCACGTGGCCGTTCGTCATCGGCACATGCGCAACGATGGTCTTGCCGATGTTGGCCTGCCAGATGCGCACGGTGGCGATGCCGTTATCGGGCACGCGGCCCGGGTCGACGAGGCCGCCGCTGATCGCAAACGGGCCAACGGCTGCCGAGAGGTTGCCGCAGTTGCCGCTCCAGTCGACGAACGCCTTGTCGATGGCGACCTGGCCGAACAGATAGTCGACGTCGTGGCCGGGCTTCGTGCTTTTCGACACGATCACCGTCTTGCTCGTGCTCGACGTCGCGCCGCCCATGCCGTCGATCTGCTTGCCGTACGGGTCGGGGCTGCCGATCACGCGCATGAGCAGCCTGTCGCGCGCCTCGCCCGGTTGCTGCGCCGAGGCGGGGAGGTCTTGCAGACGGAAGAACACGCCTTTGCTGGTGCCGCCGCGCATATACGTGGCGGGAATCTTGATTTGAGGTACGTGTGCCATGTGTTGTCCTGAGTTTGAACGGCCCCCAACGCTGCCTTTGTTCGTGGCCCCCGAGGGGGCGTCAGGTCAGTACTCCTGGGGGCGGCCCGGCGAGTCCTGACGCGAGAAGGGCGGTGCGCCTAACGTGTACTAAGCGCGCCCTTGGATGACGCGCTCACTCAAGCGGCTGCCTGCGACGATTCGAGGAAGTCCTGCGCAAACCGCTGCAGCACGCCGCCCGCGTCGTAAATCGAGACTTCTTCAGCGGTGTCGAGGCGGCAGGTGACCGGCACTTCGACACGCTCGCCATTCCTGCGCTGAATCACGAGCGTGAGATCGGCGCGCGGTGTCCGCTCGCCGATCACATCGAAAGTTTCCGTGCCGTCGATGCCGAGCGTCGTGCGGTTCGTGCCGGGCTTGAATTCCAGCGGCAGCACGCCCATGCCGATCAGGTTCGTGCGGTGAATGCGCTCGAAGCCTTCCGCCACAATCACCTCCACGCCCGCCAGACGCACGCCCTTGGCCGCCCAGTCGCGCGACGAACCCTGGCCGTAGTCCGCACCCGCGATGATGATGAGCGGCTGCTTGCGTTCCATGTAGGTTTCGATGGCTTCCCACATGCGCGTGACCTTGCCTTCCGGCTCGATGCGCGCGAGCGAGCCCTTCTTCACGGCGCCGTCCACCACGGCCATCTCGTTGATGAGCGTGGGGTTCGCGAAGGTCGCGCGCTGCGCCGTGAGGTGGTCGCCGCGGTGCGTCGCGTACGAGTTGAAGTCCTCTTCGGGCAGGCCCATTTTCGCGAGGTATTCGCCCGCCGCGCTGTTCGGCAGGATCGCGTTCGAAGGCGAGAGGTGGTCGGTCGTGATGTTGTCGCCGAGCACGGCGAGCGGGCGCAGGCCCTTGAGCGTGCGCTCGCCGGCGAGCGCGCCTTCCCAGTACGGCGGGCGGCGGATGTACGTGCTCTGCTCGCGCCAGTCGTAGAGCGGATCGGTCGCCTCGTCGCTTGCCGCCGTGATCGCGAACATCGGTTCGTAGACCTTGCGGAACTGCTCGGGCTTCACGCTCTGCGTGACGATGGCGTCGATTTCCTCGTCGGTCGGCCAGAGGTCCTTGAGATAGACCGGCTTGCCGTCCTTGTCCGTGCCGAGCGAATCCTTCTCGATATCGAAGCGGATCGTGCCCGCGATCGCATACGCGACGACGAGCGGCGGCGAGGCGAGGAACGCCTGCTTCGCATAGGGGTGGATGCGGCCGTCGAAGTTGCGGTTGCCCGAAAGCACGGCGGTCGCGTACAGGTCGCGATCGATGATCTCCTGCTGGATCTTCGGATCGAGCGCCCCCGACATGCCGTTGCACGTCGTGCACGCGAACGCGACGATGCCGAAGCCGAGCTTTTCCAGATCGGCCAGCAGGTTCGCTTCCTGGAGGTAGAGCTCGACGGCCTTAGACCCCGGTGCGAGCGAGCTCTTCACCCACGGCTTGCGCGTGAGGCCGCGTGCGTTCGCGTTGCGCGCGAGCAGCGCGGCGGCGATCACGTTGCGCGGGTTGCTCGTGTTGGTGCAGCTCGTGATGGCGGCGATGATGACTGCGCCGTCGGGCATCTGGCCCGGCGTTTCCTCCCACTTGCCAGCGATGCCGCGCTCGGCGAGGTCGGAGGTGGGCAGGCGTTTATGCGGGTTCGACGGGCCGGCCATGTTGCGCACGACGCTCGAGAGATCGAACTTCAGCGTGCGCTCGTACTGCGCATGGGCGAGCGTGTCGGCCCAGAGGCCCGCGGTCTTCGCGTAGGTCTCGACGAGCTTGACCTGCTCTTCCTCGCGGCCCGTGAGGCGCAGATAGTCGAGCGTCTGGTTGTCGATGAAGAACATCGCGGCGGTGGCGCCATATTCGGGCGCCATGTTCGAGATGGTGGCGCGGTCGCCGAGCGTGAGGCTCGACGCGCCAACGCCCCGGAACTCCAGATACGCGCCCACGACTTTTTCCTTGCGCAGGAATTCGGTGAGGGCGAGCACGATGTCGGTGGCGGTGATGCCGGGCTGGCGCTTGCCGGTGAGCTCCACGCCGACGATGTCGGGCAGGCGCATCCACGACGCGCGGCCGAGCATGACGTTCTCGGCTTCGAGGCCGCCCACGCCGATGGCGATCACGCCGAGCGCGTCCACGTGCGGCGTGTGGCTGTCGGTGCCGACGCAGGTGTCGGGGAAAGCCACGCCGTCGCGTGCCTGGATCACGGGCGACATCTTCTCCAGATTGATCTGGTGCATGATGCCGTTGCCGGGCGGAATGACGTCGACGTTCTTGAAGGCCTTCTTCGTCCAGTTGATGAAGTCGAAGCGGTCGACGTTGCGGCGATCTTCGATCGCGCGGTTCTTCGTGAACGCGTCGGGATCGAAGCCGCCGCATTCCACGGCGAGCGAGTGGTCGACGATCAGCTGCACCGGCACGACCGGATTCACTTTGGCGGGGTCGCCACCCTGGTCGGCGATGGCGTCGCGCAGGCCAGCGAGGTCGACGAGCGCGGTTTGCCCGAGGATGTCGTGGCAGACCACGCGCGCCGGGAACCACGGGAAGTCGAGGTCGCGCTTGCGCTCGATGAGCTGCTTGAGCGAGGCGGTGAGCGTGGCCGGATCGCAGCGGCGCACGAGGTTTTCGGCGAGCACGCGCGAGGTGTACGGCAACGTGTCCCAGGCGCCGGGCTGGATGGCCTCGACGGCTTCGCGCGCGTCGAAATAATCGAGCCGGGTGCCGGGAAGGGGCTTGCGGTAGGCGGTATTCACGGCTTGGGGACCAATGAGATGTAGTGAGCGGTGGAGGCGATGGCGTCAATCTACGCCAGATCGCCTCCGTTTCCCTATAGCCGAACGGCTAACGTTGAAGGATCAGCGCTTGGCGATCGGCACGAAGTTCAGATTTTCCGGGCCCGTGTAATTCGCGCTCGGGCGGATGATCTTGTTGTCGATGCGCTGCTCGATGATGTGCGCGCTCCAGCCGGCCGTGCGCGCGATCACGAAGATCGGTGTGAACATGGCGGTGGGGATGCCCATCATGTGATACGAAACGGCGCTGAACCAGTCGAGGTTCGGGAACATCTTCTTGACTTCCCACATCGTTGATTCGAGGCGCTCGGCGATGTCGAACAGCTTCAGGTTCGACTGCTCCTTCGAGAGCTTCTTCGCGATTTCCTTGATGACCTTGTTGCGCGGGTCCGAAATCGTATAGACGGGGTGGCCGAAGCCGATCACCACTTCCTTCTTCTCGACGCGCGCGCGAATGTCGGCTTCTGCCTGATCCGCGTTTTCATAGCGCGACTGGATCTCGAACGCGACTTCATTCGCGCCGCCATGCTTCGGGCCACGCAGCGCGCCGATCGCGCCCGTGATGGCCGAGTAGATGTCCGAGCCCGTGCCAGCGATCACGCGGCCCGTGAACGTCGAGGCGTTGAATTCGTGCTCGGCGTACAGGTTCAGCGACACGTGCATCGCGTCGACCCACGACTTCGACGGCTCGCGGCCGTGCAGCAGATGCAGGAAGTGGCCGCCGATCGAATCGTCGTCGGTTTCGACTTCGATGCGCTTGCCGTTGTGCGAATAGTGGTACCAGTACAGCAGCATCGAGCCGAGCGAGGCCATCAGACGGTCGGCGATGTCGCGCGCGCCCGGCAGGTTGTGGTCGTCCTTCTCGGGCAGCACCGTGCCGAGCACGGAAACGCCGGTGCGCATCACGTCCATCGGGTGGGCCGAGGCGGGCACGGCTTCGAGCGCTGCCTTCACGGCGGTGGGCAGGCCGCGCATCGCCTTGAGCTTCGTCTTGTACGCGGCCAGTTCGGCCGTGTTCGGCAGCTTGTCGTGCACCAGCAGGTGCGCGACTTCTTCGAATTCGCACGCGGTGGCGAGATCGAGAATGTCGTAGCCGCGATAGTGGAGGTCGTTACCCGTGCGGCCCACGGTGCACAGCGCCGTGTTGCCCGCCGCCACGCCCGAAAGCGCAACGGACTTCTTCGGCTTGAAACCGCCGGCGGATTGCGTGCTGTTTTCTGCTTCGCTCATGATGTCTTCCTTCCTCTCTCTGTATGCACTATGGGCGGATTTACTTCTTCGCGGCAAACAGCGCGTCGAGCTTCTGCTCGTACACGTGATAGCCGAGGTACTTGTAAAGGTCTTCGCGCGTCTGCATGGTCGAAACGGCGGCCTTTTGCGTGCCGTCGCGCTTGACGGTCTCGTAGAAGTTCAGCGCGGCGGCGTTCATCGCACGATACGCGCCGCAGCAGTAAAGCGCGATATCCACGTTGGCGCTCTTCAGTTCTTCGGTCGTGAAGAACGGCGTCGAGCCGAATTCGGTCAGGTTCGCGAGAATCGGCACCTTTACGGCTGCGCGAAAGCGACGGTAGTCGTCGAGCGTTTTCATCGCTTCGGGGAAGATCATATCCGCGCCCGCTTCGACATAGGCCACCGCGCGCTCAATCGCCGCGTCGATGCCTTCCACCGCGGCCGCGTCGGTGCGGGCCATGATGACGAACTGGTCGTCGGTGCGCGCGTCGACGGCGGCCTTCACGCGGTCCACCATCTCGTCGGTCGCCACGACTTCCTTGTTCGGACGATGGCCGCAGCGCTTCTGGCCCACCTGGTCTTCGAGGTGCACGGCCGCGACGCCCGCCTTGATGAACGACTTGATCGTGCGCGCGATGTTGAAGGCGCCGCCCCAGCCGGTGTCGATGTCGACCATCAGCGGGATGTCGACGGCGTCCGTGATGCGGCGCGCGTCGATCAGCACGTCGTCCATGGTGCTGATGCCGAGGTCGGGCACGCCGAGTGAATTGGCGGCGACGCCGCCACCCGAAAGATAGACGGCCTTGAAGCCGGTCGCCTGGGCGAGCTTCGCCGCATACGCGGTGATGGCGCCGACAACCTGCAGCGGTTGCTCGGCGGCCACGGCGGCGCGGAATTTCGCGCCGGCGCTGGCGGGGGATCTGTTGCTCATGCGTGATGTCTCCAATTGAATCGCCGATCTGTACTGCAGATAGCGTGCCAGCTCTTTGTGATCAGGCTAACTCGTTGAATTTTCGAATGATTTTTCAGCGTTCCGCTGCCGGTCTGATTTCTTTGATGAAATCGCGATTTCAAAAATGAAATCGACGCGCGATAATGCGGGCAGGCCGGCGGCCGTCCTGGCCGCGCGGTGACCGCATCGTTGGACACCATGAACCGCTTTCCCGCTCCCGCTTCTCCCGGATTCCGCCCGCGCGTGTGGGCCATGGGCATCAGCCGTCTGCGCGACCTGTTTCGCGACATCGCCCGCGAGTACGATGAACTCGCGGACCTGCGCGTGGTGCCGCGCGGCTTCGAGGAGGCGGTGGCCGAGATCGCCGCCGCGGGGCCGAACCAGCGCCCCGACGTCGTGGTGGCGGCGGGTTCGAACGGCACGTACCTGAAGGCGCGCGTCGACGTGCCCGTGGTGCTCCTGCAGCCCACGGGCTTCGACGTGATGCAGGCGCTCGCGCGCGCGCGGCGCGACGCCGAGCTCGTCGCGCTCGTCACTTATGGCGAGACGCCCATCGAGGTGCGCCGCTTCGTGAGCGCCTACGGGCTCGACGTGGTGTTCGGCCAGTACCGCACGGTGCAGGACGCCGAGGCCTGCGTACTCGACCTGCGCGACCGCGGCGTGGGAGCGGTCGTCGGGCCGGGTCTCGTCAACGACCTTGCGGCGCGGCTCGGGCTCGTGCCGTTTTTCGTCTACTCGCGGCCCTCGGTGCGCGCGGCCTTCGACAATGCGCTCGAGCTCGTGCAGGCCACCTGGCGCGAGACGCTGCGCCGCCAGCGCCTCGACAGCGTGCTGCAGCACCTGCGCGACGGCGTGGTGGCGCTCGATGCGCGCGGCCGCGTGGAAGCGATCAACCAGCGTCTCGCGGCCGTGCTCGATATCGATCCGGCTACGGCGGCGGGGCAGTCGCTAGCGGCGCTCGCGCCCGACATCGCCTTTTCGCTGCCCGAAACCGATGGCGAATCGCTCGAAACCGTGCGCGGCGTGAGCTACGTCGTGCATCGCGGGCCGCTCGTCGACAACGGCGTGACGACGGGCGCCGTGCTCACGTTCCAGGAGTCGCGCGCGGTGGAGCGGCTCGACCGCACCCTGCGTTCGCGCCAGCGAACGCAGCAGTTCGTGGCGCGCTACCGGCTGGACGACCTGAGTGGCGCGACGCCGGGCATCGAGCGCGTGCGGCAGCTCGCGCGGCGCTACGCGAAGTCGGACGCCACCGTGCTGATACGCGGCGAAAGCGGCACGGGCAAGGAGATGATCGCGCAGGGCATTCACCGCGAGAGCGCGCGCCGCGATTTTCCGTTCGTCGCCATCAATTGCGGCGCGTTTCCCGAGGCGCTGCTCGAGAGCGAGCTGTTCGGCTACGAGGAAGGCGCGTTCACGGGTGCCCGGCGTGGCGGCAAGGTGGGGCTCATCGAGGCGGCGCACCGCGGCACGCTTTTTCTCGATGAGATCGGCGAGATGCCCTTGCCGCTGCAGAGCCGCTTGTTGCGCGTGCTGCAGGAGCGCGAGGTCGTGCGCCTCGGCGCGACGGAGCCCACGCGCGTGGACGTGCGCGTGGTCGCCGCCACGCACCGCGCGCTCACCGACCAGATCGAGGCGGGCGAGTTTCGCGCGGACCTTTTCTATCGGCTCAACATTCTCAATCTCGCGATTCCGCCGCTGCGCGAGCGCGCCACGGACATCGCATTGCTCGCCGGCGAGCTGCTGCTGCAGGCCTCGCGACGCGAGCCGCGCGTGGCGGTGCGCATCCGCACGCCCGACGACGCGGCGCGCACGCTGGCGCAGGTGAGCGGAGCGCTGGCACGCCATGCGTGGCCCGGCAACGTGCGTGAATTGCAGAACGTGGTCGAGCGGATGGTGGTGGAACTGGCGGATTCGGAGGAGGACGTGCTCGCGCCGGAGGTGTTGCGCTCGATCGCGCCGGAGGTTTTCGAATCGGGCCGCGCCGCCGCGCAGACCGCGGGGGCACCGGGCGAAGCGGCGCTGACCTTGCGCGAACGCAGCCTGAACGTCGAAGCCGACGAAATCCGCGCGGCGCTCGACGCCTGCAACGGCGATCGCGACCGCGCGTGCGAGATGCTCGGCATCAGCAAGACGACGCTCTGGCGGCGCCTTTCCGCCGCGAAGACGAAGCGAGTCAGCGCGGCGGCTGAAGCGGACGCGAAGGCGTCGGCGACGCCTCGCAAGCCGTCGCGCAGCTGAACCGTGCGGTTGATCCGCGCCGCGAAAGTTCGGCAGCTACATCGGCTTCTTCAGTTCTTTATCCCGTTCAGGAGCGGCGCGACGACGCCATGCAGATGCAGGATCTCGGGGCTCGCCTGCAACAGCGCCTGGTAGCGCTCGTAGAACTCCGCCGATTCCTCGCCGGAAAAGAGCGCGGCCACGCCTTGCGCTGCGCCGATGCGATCGTCGGCGCTCGCGTCTTTCGCGTCGAGCGTTTCGTCGACGTTCGCGATCACGGTCGAGAACGGCATGAGCCAGCGAAAGCCCGAGCCGTTGATGAGCACCTGCAGGAAGGCGGCCGGCGTGACCGGACCGAACTCGCGCTCGTACTGCGCGCGCTCATGGTCGAGGATCGCCTTGTGCAGCGTGAGCAGCGGCTTGCGGACGTCCGAGAGGAATTGAATCGCGCTCTGTTCGTTCATCGTGCGGCTCCTTCGGTGACGCGCACCGGTTCGTGGGGTGGCGCGAGCAGCAGTTCGCGCGCGCATGCAGGCGATGGTAGCGCAACGCAAGGGCGAGGTCGCCGCGCGCAGCTCGCGCGGCGCTGGCGCTACACTCTGCCGGTTCGCGACTGCGCGACGCCCGCCCAACTAACCCTGCTCGACCCGCCAGACCCGAAATGCGCTCGATGACGATCCTGCCGCTGCGCCGCGACGACCTGCCGCTCGATACCACCGAGCTCGCACGTTTCATGGTGGGCAAATATCTCGTTCGCGACCTCGCCGAGGGGCGCATCGTCGGGCGGTTGGTCGAAATCGAAGCCTATCCCCTGGGCGACTCCACGAGCTATGCCTTCATCGGCCGGCGCCCGACGAACGCCTCGATGTTCCTCGAGCGCGGCCATGCCCACGTGCGGCTCACGTACGGCAGCGCGTGGATGTTCAACATGTCGGCCGAGGCCGTGGACGTGGGCGCGGGCGTGCTGTTTCGGGCCGTCGAGCCGCTCGAAGGGCTCGCGGCGATGCAAGCCCTGCGCCCCGGTGTGCCGCTGCGTGACCTGGCGCGTGGACCGGGCCGGCTCTCGCAGGCCTATGGCGTCGGCGCGGCGTTCGACGGCGTCGATCTATGCTGCGGGCATGGGCTGTGGATCGGGCGCGTGGACGAACCGGAACGGCCGGTGGGCGTGACGACGCGAATCGGCCTGTCGCGGGAAATGGACCGGCCTCTGCGCTTCTACGAACTGGGCAGCCCGTTCGTGAGCGGGCCGCGCAAGCTGCTGGGCGGCGACGTCGCGCAAGGTTGATGGCCCGCGGGACGCGGGCGGCGTCCGCGCGGCCGGAATTATTGCAATGCGGGAAAGTATATTTTCTTCAAATAGGGGTTTGCCCTAATCTCTTGTCCCAATAGACTGAAATCACCGGTCCGGCGATGCCCACTGAGGCGCCGGCGTACAACAAGTGATGGAGGTAAATGGTCATGAAATCCCGCACCTTGATTCAAGCTGCATTTGTCGCCGCCCTGGTGGCCGCTCCGGCCCTTTCGTTTGCCCAGGACGTGCAGAACGAAGCCCCGAAGTCCCGCGCCGAGGTGAAGGCCGAACTGATCCAGCTGGAAAAGGCTGGCTACAACCCGGCCACCGCTAACGACGCCACTTATCCGAGCGACATCCAGGCCGCCGAAACGCGCGTGTCGCAACAGGAAGGCGTGGCGCAGCAGGCCCCCGCAGCCGAAACGAGCGGGTACGGCCCATCGACCTCGGGTTCGTCGCAGTCGGGCCAGCCGGGCACACCCACGATGCGACCGGCGCAATCGATCTATTTCGGCAACTGAGCGCGGCCAGGCACAGCCAGCCGCAGCCATGCAGATAGCGCCATGATGATCGCCCGGCACGATGAGCGGGCGATGTGCAGGCCTCGGAACGCCGTCGCGCAGGCTGCCCCTCGAGCGACATCGATCGGCCACACGCTGGCCGTTCCGGCGCACCCGGACGTCCGCGCGCCGCAAGCGGTCTGACTCGCCGCGCTGGCGCCCCGACGCCGCCAGGCTCCCAACCGATACCGGCAACGGTGGAATCGCTTCCACCGTTGCCCCACGCCACCGCGCCAACCATCGCGCGATTTTCATGCGTGGAACCTCCGCCGCCGCGAGGTGGCTTCGCCCAACCCCTTCGGGATTGGGCGTTTTTTCACGTTCTGCCGTTCGGGAGTTGCCTGCGCGGCCTTCAGATGGCCGGGCCGCCGGTGATGTAGTGCTCGAGCTGCTCGATCGTGAACTTCTGCTCGGCGATGATTTCCTTCACCAGGTCGCCAATCGACACCATGCCCACGAGCTTGCCGCCGTCCATGACGGGCAGGTGGCGCATGCGGCGCTCGGTCATGAGCGCCATGCAGTCGAAGGTGGTCTGATTGGGTTCGACGAAGCGCACATGAGCGCTCATGATCTCGCGCACGGCGGTCGTTTTCGACGACCGGTCCATCAGCACGATCTTGCGAGCATAGTCGCGCTCGGTGATGATGCCGGCGATCATTGGACCGTCCGTCACGAGTAGCGCGCCGATGTGCTTTTCGGCCATCAGGCGGATTGCGTTGTAGACGGAATCGGAGGCTTCGATCGTGTAGACCACCTGATCCGGCTTTGATTTGAGTACCTGTGCAACGCTTGTCATAGGGCGACCCTCTTCGTCCTTCTGGTTGTCCAGTCATTGCGCGGCGCGGCAGGCCGGGCGTGAAGCCCGTCGTGCCATCGGAAAGCCTTTCCAGTATAGGCGGATGGCGTGGCGCGCGTCGTTGGGGTATGCGCGGGGTTACACCGTTTGCGGGGCAGGCGGACTGCGCACGCGAGGGGAC
>Ga0335070_10010229_pt1 | contig 10968 bp, 9 predicted proteins | sample Lox_Sample_13_FD_206722 | JGI IMG/M metagenome (GOLD analysis project Ga0335070, IMG submission 206722) | Soil microbial communities from Loxahatchee National Wildlife Refuge, Florida, United States - Lox_Sample_1.3 | ecosystem: Environmental > Terrestrial > Soil > Wetlands | place: USA: Florida... | reverse complement strand
TGCACCCGATCATCACGCACGGCGGCAGCCAGGTGAACGTGATCCCGGCCGACGTGCGCCTCGAGACCTATGTGCGCGGCAAGAGCGTGGAGGCGATTCTGGACGCCAACGTGCGCGTGGACCGCGCGCTCAAGGCCGGCGCCCTCGCGCTGGGCGCCCAGGTCGAGATCGAGACGCTGCCCGGCTATCTGCCCCTCTTCAACCACGAAGGCATGGGCAAGCACTTCCTCGCCAACGCATCGGCCCAGCTGGGCGCCGACAGCGTGACCCAGCTCGGGCACCGCAGCGGCTCTACCGACATGGGCGATATCTCCCACGTCATGCCGACGCTGCACCCGTATATCGGCGGGGCCTCCGGCAGTGCCCATGGCGCCGACTACGAGATCGTCGACCCCAAGCTCGCCTATGTCGAAAACGCGAAGCAGCTCGCCCTGATGGCCGTGGACATGCTCTGGGACAACGCCAAGGCGGCCAAGGACATCCTCGCGGCCTTCAAGCCGCGCCTGACCAAGGAGGCCTATTTCGCCTTCCAGCGCGGCATCAACAAGACCGAGCTCTACGACGGCGCCAAGTAGGGACAGTGATCGACCATCGATGATCCGCCGGCCGATCCTCTCGATGGCCGCGCTCTCGCTTGCGACGCTTCCCTGGCCTCCCGCTGACGCACAGAGGGGCGACAGATGAACCAGACTTCGGACCGAGGTGTCCGTTCGTCCGGCGGGCGCGGAAGTAAGCGCTGCCCGGCGACGTTCGACCGGCTGTGGTTCGCTTCCGGTCGGCGCACTATTGCGCCGCGCTACGCCTGGCCTGATATCTCGTCACGGCGAGCTGTGTTTTGCTGATCCTGCTCACCGGCGCCACCGGGTACGTGGGCGGGCGCCTGCTCAGGCGGTTGGAGCAGAGCGGCCATCGCGTGCGATGCCTGGCGCGGCGGCCAGAATTCCTCATTCCGAAGATTGCGCCCTCCACGGAGGTCCTGGCGGGGGACGTGCTCGATCGCGGCAGCCTCGATGCCGCTCTGCAAGGTGTCGACGTGGCGTTCTACCTGGTGCATTCCATGGCCTCGACGGGGTCGTTCGAGGAAGAAGACAGGCGGGCGGCACGCAATTTCGGCGAGGCGGCGAAGGCGGCCGGGGTGCAGCGGATCGTCTACCTGGGCGGCTTGGGTAATGACAAGGCGGACCTGTCGCCCCATCTGCGCAGTCGGCAGGAGGTGGGCGAGATTCTGCGCCAGTCGGGTGTGGCCGTGCTGGAATTACGCGCATCCATCGTCATCGGATCGGGGAGCTTGTCGTTCGAGGTGATTCGCGCCCTGGTGGAACGCCTGCCGGTGATGATCACGCCCCGGTGGGTCTCGGTGCCTGCCCAGCCGATCGCCATCGAAGACCTTATCGCGTATCTCACAGCGGCGATCCATCTGCGTATATCCGGCAGTCGTGTGTTCGAGATCGGTGGGGCGGACCAGGTGTCCTATGGGGACCTCATGCGCGCCTACGCGCGGCATCGCGGGATTCGCATCCTGATGATTCCCGTGCCCGTGCTGACCCCTTATCTGTCCAGTCTATGGTTGGGGCTGGTCACGCCTCTCTATGCCCGCGTCGGGCGCAAGCTCATCGACAGCATCAAGCACCCGTCGATCGTGCTTGACCCTTCGGCTCTGAAGGCTTTCGACATACGCCCCATGGGGATTGATGAGGCCCTCGGACGTGCCCTCGCAAACGAGGACAGGGAGTTCGCCGCAACCCGCTGGTCGGATGCGCTGTCCTCGGCGGGTCAGCTGCGTTCGTGGGGTGGCATCCGGTTCGGAACGCGGCTGGTGGACTCGCGCACGGCGACCGTGCAAAAGCCGCCCGCCATCGCCTTCCGGCCCATTCAACGGATCGGCGGAGACACCGGCTGGTACGCCTGGAACTGGGTGTGGCGACTGCGCGGCTTTCTCGATCTGCTGGTGGGAGGCGTCGGCATGAGGCGCGGGCGTCCGGACGCCGAGTCTGTTCGGGTGGGCGATACGATCGACTTCTGGCGCGTCGAGGCCTTTGAGCCCGACCGCCGGCTGCGTCTTGTCGCCGAGATGAAGCTGCCTGGACGCGCGTGGCTGGAGTTCGAGGTGACGGGCAATGACGCGTCATCCACGATTCGCCAGACGGCGATCTTCGATCCCGTGGGTGTGCTCGGGCAAGCCTACTGGTATGCGATGTATCCCATGCATCAAGTGGTCTTCGGCGGCATGTTGCGTCGGCTTGCTGCGGCGGCGGTGGGCGAACCGGAGAGATCCTTGCCGTCAAAGGCAGCTGCATCGTGAGCCAGGAGGCATGGACAGAGCTCGAACGGGACCTGTCGAAACGCCATCAGGGGAAAGGACCGGACGAGGACGGAGCGGCATGTGAAGTACACGGGCTGGTCCTGCTGGTTCCTGCCGCACATGATCCAACGTGTATCGTAGGACGCCATGTACGGCAAGGGTGATATTGGCTTCCCGCAGCGCATCGTCTGTCTCTCCTCCGAGCATGTCGAGATCTGCTACGCGCTCGGAGCAGGAGATCGTGTGGTGGGTGTGCCGGGCACCGCGCACCGGCCGCCCGAAGCGCGCGACAAGCCCAAGGTCGGCGGCTTCACGAGCTTTCGCGCCGACAAGATCCGTGAGCTCGAGCCCGATATCGTGCTGGCCTTTTCCGATCTCCAGGCGGACATCAGCGCGGAGCTCATCCGCGCGGGTCTGCCGCTGTTCTGCTCCAATCCCCGCTCAGTGGATGACGTGCTCGCGACCATCGTCATGGTCGGCGGCCTCCTCGGGCTCGAGAAACCGGCGAGAGACGTTGTCCAGGACATGCGCGACGAGATCCGGCAGGTGCGGGAGTTCTCGAGCGTGTGGCCGGACCGTCCACGCGTCTACTTCGAGGAGTGGCACGACCCTTTGATCTCGGGGATACGCTGGGTATCGGAGATCATCGAGATAGCCGGGGGCCGGGACATTTTTTCCGAGTTGCGAGACAGGCCTTCCGCCAAGGACAGGGTGGTGGATCCACTCGAGGTCGCCCGGCGTGATCCGGAGATCATTCTGGCTTCGTGGTGTGGGAAGCCGGTCGACATCGAGTCCATCAGAAAGCGGCCCGGCTGGGAGCGAGTGAGCGCGGTGACCGCCGGCCGCATCTACGAGCTGGACGGGGCTGATATCCTGAGTCCAGGGCCCTCGTTATTGTCCGGGCTGCGGCAAGTCCACGAGATCGTTCAGCAGGGGCTGGGAGCCTAGGTCGAGGTCCTCAACCGCAGCCTTCGCTTGAGCAGGGTAAGTGGGTAAAACTCCGAGCCTCATGGGCCCAGTGTCAGGAAATCGACAGTGCGATTTGGTCCTCACAATTGATGGGAGGCCACTTGAGCGCCGATGCTAGGATGAAAACCCTTCGCCAACCCAATGGACCATTACATGCTCGCGCGGCCTGAGCGGTTCTTCGAGGACAAGTTCGGCCTCACGTCCTCGGCGCTCGAGCGGCTGCTCGGCTCACACCTGACGGGACGCGTCGACCACGCGGATCTCTATCTCGAGTATCGAATCAGCGAAGAGCTGACGCTGGAAGAGGGCGCCGTCAAGAAAGCCTCGCGCCATGTCAGCCAGGGCGCGGGTATTCGCGCGCAGTCGGGGGAGCGCACCGGCTATGCCCACACCGACGATCTCGCCCTGCCGAATCTGGAGGAAGCGGCCCGACAGGCTCGCGCCATCGCCGACCAGTCGGGGACATCCGCCGTCGTAGCCGTGGGATCGGCACGGCCCCACGACCTTTACACGCTCGCCGAGCACCCCGTCACCGCCGCACTCGATCGCAAGATCGCGTTGCTCGGGCAGGTGGACGCGGCGGCCCGCGCGCTGGACCCGCGCGTCAAGCAGGTGATCGCGAGCCTCGGCAGCGAGGACGTGATCGTGCTGATCGCCACGCCCTCCGGCTGGACGGTGGGCGACGTGCGCCCATTGACGCGGCTCAACGTGACGGTCATCGTGGAGGAGAACGGGAAGCGAGAGGTCGGCTCGTACGGCGGCGGTGGCCGCGTACCGCTCGACTTCTTCCTGGAAGGCGAGCGCTGGCGCCGGTTCACGTCCGAGGCGGTGAGACAAGCCGCGGTGAAGCTCCACGCCGTCGAGGCGCCGGCGGGCGAGATGACCGTGGTGCTCGGGCCGGGGTGGCCGGGCATCCTCCTGCACGAAGCGGTGGGTCACGGCCTCGAAGGAGACTTCAATCGCAAGCAAACCTCGGCCTTTGCCGGACGCATGGGACAGAAGGTCGCCTCGGAGCTCGTGACGGTGATCGACGACGGCACCATCGCCAACCGGCGTGGCTCGCTCAATGTCGATGACGAGGGCATTCCAACGCGGCGCAATGTCCTCATCGAGAACGGCGTGCTTGTCGGCTACATGCAGGACCGGCTCAACGCGCGCCTCATGGGCTCGGAGCCCACCGGCAATGGCCGGCGCGAGTCCTACGCGCACCAGCCCATGCCGCGCATGACCAACACCTTCATGCTGGCGGGGCAGGACGATCCCGGCGAGATTCTCCGCTCGGTGCCTCGCGGCCTCTACGCAGTCAACTTCGGCGGTGGGCAGGTGGACATCACCAGCGGCAAGTTCGTCTTCTCGGCGAGCGAGGCCTATCTGATCGAGAACGGCAAGGTCACCCAGGCGGTCAAGGGCGCCACGCTGATCGGCAATGGGCCGGACGCCCTCACGCGAGTGAGCCGCGTGGGCAATGATCTCAAGATGGACGAAGGCATCGGCACCTGCGGCAAGGACGGCCAATCGGTTCCCGTTGGAGTCGGGCTGCCGACCATCCGGATCGACGGGATCACCGTCGGAGGCACCCAGGTCTAAGCATGCTCGATCTCCTGGGCGATGTCCTCAAGCGAGCGAAGGAGCGGGGCGCCACCGCCGCCGACGCCTTCGTCGTCGAGGACAGGGCATTTTCCGCCCAGGTCAGGCTCGGGCGGGTGGACACCGTCAAGCATGCACGCGAGCAGCACCTCTCGCTCCGCGTGTTCTCCGGCAAATCGGCAGCCGCCGCGTCGACCTCCGACTTCTCGCGCGTGTCGGTCGAGCGGCTGGTGGACGAGGCGGTCTCGCTCTCGCGCATCACGGCGCCGGACGAGCTGAGCGGGTTGCCGGACGCCTCGGAGCTCGCGAAGGTCGTCCCCGCCCTGGACCTCGAAGACCCCACGGGCCACGACCTCTCGCCTGAGGACAAGATCGAGCTCGCCCGGCGCAGCGAGGCCGCAGCGCTCGCGGCCGATCCGCGCATCACCAACTCCGAGGGCGGCGACTTCGCGGATCGGCGCGCGCACTACGCCTATGCGGCGAGCCACGGCTTCGCCGGTGAATACTCGACCTCGTCCTTCAGCCTGTCGGTCTCGCCGGTGGCGTCGGAGAACGGCCATATGCAGCGCGACGGCTGGTATCACGTCACGCGCAAGCGCGCCCTCCTCGACGCCCCGGAGGCGATCGGGAAGATCGCCGCCCAGCGCGCGCTACGGCGGCTCGGTGCCCGGCAGGTCAAGACCTGCGAGGTGCCGGTCATCTTCGACCCGGACATGGCGGCCAGCCTGGTGCGCCACATTGCCGGCGCCGTCTCCGGCCCGTCGCTGTATCGCAGCGCATCCTTCCTCCTCGGCAAGCTCGGCCAGCAGATCGCCGCGCCCGGGGTCACCATTGTCGACGACGGCAGCATGCCGGGAGGCCTGGGCTCACGCCCCTTCGACGGCGAGGGGTTGTCGGTGCGGCGGACCGTGGTGGTTGACAAGGGGGTGCTGACCTCGTACCTGCTCGACACCTATAGCGGCCGCAAGCTCGGCATGGCCTCCACCCATCACGGCGCGCGCGACGGCGCCGGTGTCACCGTCGGCACGACCAACCTCTACCTGGACCGTGGCGCGTCCGATCCGAAGGATCTCATCGGCAGCGTCAAGCAGGGGCTGTATGTGACGGAGCTGATCGGCTTCGGAGTCAACGGCGTCACCGGCGACTACTCCCGCGGTGCGGTGGGCTTGTGGATCGACAACGGCGAGCTGACCTACCCAGTGGAGGAGATCACCATTGCGGGCAACCTGCTCGAGATGTTCCGCGCCATCGAAGGCGTCGGCAACGACCTCGTCTTTCGCGATCGCACGGCCGCCCCCACCATCCTGATCGCCAAGATGGTCGTAGCAGGCGCATAGATGCCGAAGCGATTGGCGACCGAAGCGGATGGTCCCAACCCTCTTCCCCGCGCCCGCACGCGTGGCCCTAACCCTCTCGCCCACGGTCAACATGCCGAACGCCATGCTGAGATCAAGACAACCGATTGCCTAAGTGGTACGCGTGGCCCTAACCCTCTCGCCCACGGTCAACATGCCGAACGCCATGCTGAGATCAAGACAACCGATTGCCTAAGTGGTACGCGTGGCCCCGATTGCCTAAGTGGTACGTGTGGCCCTAACCCTCTCGCCCACGGTCAACATGCCGTAGGGCATGTTGAGGTTAAATGATCATCGACAGCCACTGTCACCTGCATGATCCAGTTTTCGAAGATCTGCGCAGCGCGATCGCCCGCGCGACCGAGAACAATGTCTGGGGTGCGGTGGCCGTCGGCTGTGATCAGCCGACGAATGCCCGGACCCTCGAGATGTCCGCGTCGAATGGCAAGATCGTGCGGCCGGCCATGGGTTTTCATCCAGACTGGCTCCATCTGACGCACGAGGACCTCGAGTTGGTCGAGGCGCAGGTGGCCGCCAATCACTCGCGCCTGGTCGCCCTCGGCGAGATCGGGCTGCCGTGGTATTGCCTCGGCGGGGCCGCGGACGCTACCGAAGTCTTGACCCGCGGCCGCATGCGCTTCGGCCGGCTCCTCGACCTCGCCACGCGCTATGACCTGCCGGTCATCCTGCACGCTCCGCACGGCGCGGCCGTGGCGGCGCTCGAGGCGCTCAAGCGCCGCCGCATCGAGCGCGCCGTGTTTCACTGGCACAAAGCGCCCGCCGAGGTGACGCGCGACATCGTCGACGCGGGGTATCTGATCTCTGTCACGCCCGAGATCGTGTACCGCGAGCGGGACCGTGAGCTGGTCGAAGCCGTCCCCATCGAGTCGCTTCTCGTCGAGAGCGATGGGCCCTGGCCGTACCAGGGCGAGTTTGGCGGCGTGCCGTCCGGACCGTGGCTCGTGGCCCGGGTCGCCGAGGAAGTCGCCAAGATCAAGCGCCTGCCGGCGGACGAGGCGATGTTCCAGATCTCCGCCAATACCTGCCGACTCTTCGATCTGGCCTGGGCATGAAGGCCGAGCGCTTCGTCATCGAGGTCGGCGGCGCACCGGTGGTCGGTATCCTCCATCTGCCGGCTTCCGGACCGGCTGCCTGCGTCGTCGCCTGCCACGGCATGGGCGCCTGCAAGGACAGCGACAAGTATCTGCTCCTCGCCCGTGACTTCCCGGAGGCGGGGCTGGCCCTCGCCCGCTTCGACTTCCGCGGCAGCGGCGAATCCGGTGGCCTCTACCGCAACGCCACCGTCGCCTCGCGCATGGCCGACCTCGAGGCCGTCATCGACCACCTGAAGGGTCACGAGGCTCTCGATGGGCGCTTCGGTCTGATCGGCTCGAGCCTGGGCGGCTTCATCGCCCTCTGGGTCGCATCCCGTAGAGGCTCCGCCATGCCTGTAGTGACCTGGAACGCTCCGGCCAGCCTCGCCGAGATGGCGAGCTCCACGTCCGACGACGTCACATCCCCCGGTGCGGCGCTCGTCGCGGAAGTGCGCGGCGGCCGCCACGTGGAGGCGCCCGGCGGCACGAGCCACGTGTTGATCGTCCAGGGCGAAGGCGACGAGGTGGTGCCGCCCGAGCACGGGCGCATGCTCTTCGCTCAGGCCCAGGAGCCCCGAGAGCTCTGTCTCCTCCCGGGTGCGGACCATCGCCTCTCGGACCCGCTCCACCGCCTCGAGGCTCTCAAGCGCAGCCGCGACTGGCTCACTCGCCATCTCCACACGGAGCCCGCATGATCGAGCCGCAGCGGATCAAGGACGAATTCCTCGACCTGGCGTCCATCTCGAGCATGTCCCGCCGCGAGGGTGCCATCGCGCGGCGGCTCGAGAGCATTCTCAAGGGCATGGGCGCCTCCGTCGAGGTGGACGATGCGGGGGAGAAGGTGGGCGGCGAGACGGGCAATATCCTCGCGCGTTTTGCCGGGACCAAGCCGGGCGCGCCGCCCTTCCTGCTCTCGGCGCACATGGATACGGTGGGGCCCGCCGAGAAGATCCATCTCGTCGTCGAGGGCGACATCGTCCACACCGACCGCACCACGGTGCTGGGCGGCGACGACAAGGCGGGCATCGTCGCCATCTTCGAGGCCATCCGGGTATTGCGCGAGGAGAGGATTCCTCACGGCGACATCGAGGTGGTGCTGAGCATCTGCGAGGAGACGGGTCTCCTGGGCGCCAAGCACTTCGATACGGGCCGGCTCAAGGCGAGGCGCGGACTCGTCCTCGACGTCGACGGCGTGTGTGAGCTGATCACGCGCGCTCCGGTGGCCAACCGGGTGTCCTTCACGGTGACCGGGCTCGAGGCCCATGCGGGCATTTGCCCCGAGCGAGGCCTGTCGGCCATCCAGATCGCGAGCGAGGCCATCGCCGGCATGAAGCTGGGCCGCGTGGACGCGGAGACGACGGCGAATCTCGGCATCATGCAGGGCGGTCTCGCCACCAACATCGTCCCGACCCGGGTGGTCGTCCACGGCGAGACTCGGAGCCTGACCGTCGAGAAGCTCGAGGCGCAGACCGAGCACATGCGGCGGCGCTTCGAGGAGGCGGCCGCGCGTCACATGGTTCGCCTCGAGGGCACGGAGCACCGGGCGCGCGTCGACATCAAGGTGGAGCGTCAGTACGAGCGGCTCGATGTCGCCGACACCGCCCGCGTCGTGACGCTGGTCGCCGGTGCGGCGAGCGGTCTCGGCAAACCCTTCCGGACGCGCGCCACTGGTGGCGGCTCCGATGCCAATGTCTACACGACGCGCGGCATCGAGATCGCCAACCTCGCTTGCGGCATGCGCGACATCCATACCGTGAACGAGTGGGTGGACCTGAAGGACCTCCAGACCACTGCCTCCCTCGTCCTGGAGACGGTGCGACTCAACGCCGTCTCGCCATAGAACGGATCGGCGACCTCCTCCTCGAGCACGCGGCGCCCGTCGGGGCGCCGCGCCCGTGCCCCATCCTCCTGGTGCACGGCATGCACGGCGGCAGCTGGTACCTGCGGCCCTGGCTCTACGCGGCCGCGCAGGCCGGGTGGGATGCCTGGGCGCTGAACCTCCGCGGCCACCACGGGAGTCGTCCCGTGCCCAACATGGGTCGCGTCTCCCTGCTGAACTATGTCGAGGACGTCCACGACTGCCTGCGGACGTTTCGGGAAGCGGTCGTTATCGGCCACTCTATGGGCGGCCTCGTCGCCCAGAAGGTGGCGGAGGCCGGTCGAGTGCGGGCCGCCGTCTTCGCGACCAGCGCTCCGCCCAAGGGCATCCACGTCGTGACGTGGCGACTGCTCTCACGCATGCCTCGGTACGCCGGGCCCATTCTCGCCAGCCAACCGTTCCTGATTGCTCCCAATGACGCGGCGGCGCTCCTCGGGAACTGCCTCAGCCCCGAGCTGCAGGCCTGGGCGTATCCACACATGGTGCCGGAGTCCGGTCGGGCCGCGCGCGAGATGGCCCTGGGCAGCATGGCGGTCGACCCCGCCGGCATTCGCTGCCCCACGCTGGTGCTCGGCGCAGAGCACGACCGCATCACGCCCGCGTCCGTCCAGCGGAAGATCGCCGCGCGGTATGGGTCGCAGTATCTCGAGGCCGCGGGTCATGCCCATCTGCTCATGCTCGAGCCGGGCTGGGAGCGGCCGTTTGCGGCGGTGCTGGAGTGGCTCGCGCGTGTAGTCTGAGGCGCTCCCGCGGCGCGGCAGCGCTACGCGGGGGACCGCGAGATCTGCATGAGCGAGGCCGCGTGGCCGAGCCAGGCCAGCGGCACAAGGAAGCCCGGGAGCAGGATGTAGGGCCAGTAGGCGATGAAGGTCAGGGGCGGATCCGTGACGAAGACACGGAAGGGCGACGGTGTGGAGAGCTGAGCGTGGACCACCACGTTGAGCAGGATGAGGATGCCCGCCACGTTCCACCAGAGCGCCACGCGGGCGGGCCATACCTTTCTCACAAAGCAGAGATAGCCCACGGGAATCGCCGTCACGCCGACCAGGATGTCCACGTTGCGCCCTTCGAAGGTCATGATCGCCGGCGCCCGGTGCTGCAGGTAGAGGAGCCAGAGGATGATCTCCATCAGGATGCGAAAGGACTGGAGGTAGATCGGCCACTGCGGCGGCGTGCGCGCCAGGAGCGCACGGGTGGCCGCCGATCGGAGGCAGAGCAGGCCGGCGACGAGCGGCACGAGCAGAGCCGGCAGGATGCGCGGCGGCAGGCTCTTGAAGTTGGCGAAGAAGCCTCCGAGGCTCAGGAATCCCAGCGCGGCGACCCACGCGGTGATGGCGAGCATGACCCGGCCCGGATGTGGCTCGGGGCTGAGCCACCATGACACCACGCCGAAGAGCAAACCGAGCTGCGCGAGGAAGAACAGATCGGTCAGGCGCTCCACCGCTACCTGGCCTTGAAGCCCAAGTCGGCCGCGGCTGAGTCGCCCGCGGTCTTGCCGAACACCGAGCCGGCCATGAGCCCGGCGCCGCCTGGATAGTTGTGGTAGAAGAGGCCGCCGACCAGCTCGCCGGCGGCGTACAGTCCCCGGATCGGCTGATCCTCGATGTCCTGTACCTGCGCGCGGAGGTCCACGCGCAATCCACCGAAGGTGAAGGTGATGCCGCAGGTGACGCCGAATCCGACATAGGGCGGCGAGTCGAGGCGCTGGGCCCAGTTGGTCTTGGGCGGACTGATGCCCCGCGTGCCCTTGCCGTCGAGAACGGCGGGATTGAAGGGCTTGTC
>Ga0335070_10010228_pt1 | contig 10969 bp, 9 predicted proteins | sample Lox_Sample_13_FD_206722 | JGI IMG/M metagenome (GOLD analysis project Ga0335070, IMG submission 206722) | Soil microbial communities from Loxahatchee National Wildlife Refuge, Florida, United States - Lox_Sample_1.3 | ecosystem: Environmental > Terrestrial > Soil > Wetlands | place: USA: Florida... | reverse complement strand
TCCTTTGGGATCCGATGGCTGCGAGTCTTCTCCTTTTCGGCGAGGCGATCAAGACCCCGCGGCGCGGCTAGACCTTCCTGCTCGTGGTTAAACTCACGCCGAAATGGCGGGGCGAGAAGAAGCCGGGACCACGAGCTGAATCCCAGCGAGCTTCGTGTGAAGGCGGGCAAGCGGAGCGTGGCCGACCCGACATCTTCCGCGATCCGATTCCAGAGTTCGAGCAGATCGAGGCGCGCCGTTGGGGCGACCTCATACGCGCTCATTGCGCTTTGCGGCGCTCGGCACTCAGCGTGCGCAGCTCGGTGAAGACCTGCTCGCCCGGAATGCCCTCGCCGCGTGCGCACGCGGCGTCCGCTTCCAGAACGGAGCGGCGAAGGGCAAGGCGTCCAATCTTCAGCCTCGCCCGTGTTCTCCTCGGCCCGGTAGCGGGTATCAGCCGCGCTCGCGAAACCGGGTCGGCGACATCCCGGTCCAGCGCTTGAACGCGCGGGTGAAATTGCTGACGTCGGTGAAGCCGAGCAGGAAGGTGATCTCGGTCACCGAAACGCCGGACTGCTGCAGATAGCTGCACGCGAGATCGCGGCGCAGATCGTTCAGTAGCTCGTGGAAGCTGGTGCCCCGTTCGATCAGACGCTGCTGCAAGGTACCCGCGCTCATAGAGAGGGCTGCCGCCACCCGGCTCCTGCTGCACTCGCCGCTCGGCAAGAACTCGACCAAGCAGGCGCGCACATTCGCGACGACATCGGCGCGGTCGAGTTTTGCAATGTAGGTTGCCGCCAGGTTGTCGTTGAATTGCGCGAGCTCCGGACAGGCGCCGTGCAGCGGCACCTCCAGATCGGCCCGCGGCAGGATCAGCGTCACCGCGTGACAGCCAAAGCGCGCCGGCGCGCCGAAAAACTCGGCGTAGGGACCGGCCCCAGGGTCGGGCATCGCGTGTGCGAACTCGACCGCGACGGGATGAAAGTCATCGCGGTACAGCAGGCGCATCATGCGGAACAGCGTGCCGAGCCAGGCATCCTGAGATTCCGGGCACACGTCCACCAGCGGCACCGAGCTGAAGTGCACCTCCGCACCCCTGGGCAGGATCTCGACGCGCGCGGTCTGCGAAACCAGCCGGAAGTACCGCTGCACGCGCCTGCAGAAATCCATCAACGTGGTGCTCGCGAGCAGGCCGTAGCCGAGCGCATGCAGCGTCGAGGCTTGCATGAATTTCGCCACGGTCAGCCCGAAATAGGGATCGCCGGTCACTTCGACGCATTCGCGGTAGAGGCGGGTGATCTTTTCGAGCGACAGGCGCTTGAGCGGATCGTTGCGGAGGGCATCATTTATTCCGGCGGCGGCAAACACCCGGCGACTGTCGATTCCACCGTAGTCCAGCGCCTTGGCGACGGCCAGCCCGTAACCGGCGATCACGGTGACCGAGTCCGGGTCGGCAGGGAGAGCAGGCGTCGTGGCAATTGCTTTGGTTCGCGTGCTCATTGCGCGGGCTTGCCAGCGATGGACGACTGATTATACGGCCCGCCGGGCGCGTCGCAACTCCTGGAACTTACTGCGCGAAGCTGTCCTCCGTGCGCCCGCGGACCAGCGAAATGTTGCCACGGACCAGCATCCCGCCCGCACTCGTTGTATCGGGGGCCACGCCTAGGTGAATGCCTTGGCCCGGTACATGCGGCTGGGTTTTGTGGCTGACGTTGCCGCCGCGCGCCGGATCTCGCGCCGGGGCAGATCATCAACAACGAGTGCAGTGTGGCAACAGAACACCCTGATTCGAGGAGGAGTGCAATGAAGGCAAGGTTAGTCGTGCCAGGAATCTGGGCGATCGTTCTTGCGACCATGCTGCCGACGTCGGCCGTGGCCCAGCAGGTGACGGGGGTGCCCGGTTCGCCTGACGCCACCACCACGATCGACGGCCGCTACCTGCCGCCGCCGCCGCAACCGTTCCAGGGCCAGATCAACCTGAATGCCGACCAGTCCAAGCCGGCGTGGCCCGCCCGTGTGGTGCCTCCCAAGGGCGCGCCGAACATCCTGTTGATCATGACCGACGACGTAGGTTTCGGTGCGCCCTCGACGTTCGGGGGCATCATCCCGACGCCCACGTTGGACCGTCTCGCCGCCAACGGGCTGCGGTACACGAACTTCCATACGACCTCGCTGTGCTCGCCGACACGCGCGGCGCTGCTCACCGGGCGCAACCACCACTCGGTCGGCTTCGGCGTGATCTCCGAGATCGCCACCGGCTTCCCGGGCTACAACAGCGTGATGGGGCCCGAGAGCGCGACGATCGCCCGCATCCTCAAGGACAACGGCTACCGCACCTCGTGGTACGGCAAGAACCACAACACGCCCGCGTTCGAGACCAGCCAGGCGGGGCCCTTCGACCAATGGCCGACCGGGATGGGCTTCGACTACTTCTACGGGTTCAACGCGGGTGACGTCAGCCAGTGGGAGCCGATGCTCACCCGCAACACCACCCCGATCACCCCCTTCGTCGGCCACCCGGGGTGGAACCTCATCACCGCCATGGCCGACGAGGCGATCGGCTGGATGAAGCAGCTGAACGACCTCGATCCGGCGATTCCGTTCATGATCTACTATGCACCGGGGGCCACGCACTCTCCGCACCACCCGACGCCGGAGTGGATCAAGAAGATCAGCGACATGCACCTCTTCGATCGGGGCTTCCAAGCCGTCCGCGAGCAGATCTTCGCCAACCAGAAGAAGCTCGGCGTGATTCCGCCGGATGCCAAGCTGACGCCGTGGCCGAAGGACCTGCTGAAGGAGTGGGATCAGCACACCCCGGAGGACAAGAGGCTCCTCATCAAGGAGGCCGATGTCTACGCCGCCTACCTCGCCTACGCCGACTACGAGATCGGTCGCGTCGTCCAAGCCGTGCAGGACATGGGCAAGCTCGACAACACGATCATCATCTTCATCAGCGGCGACAACGGCGCGTCCGCCGAGGGCTCGGCGATGGGCACGTGGAACGAGGTCCTGCCGTTCAACGGTATCAGCCCGACCGCCACCGAGAACATGCCGTGGTACGACGCCTGGGGCAACAACCAGACGTATCCGCACTATTCCTACGCCTGGGCTTGGACCTTGGACACGCCGTTCAAGTGGACCAAGCAGATCCCGTCCTTCTTCGGAGGGACGAAGAACGGCATGGTGATCTCCTGGCCGGCCAAGATCAAGGACAAGGGCGGGATCCGGTGGCAATTCCACCACGTCATCGACATCGTGCCGACGCTGCTGGAGATCACGGGCATCCCGGCGCCCGTTCAGGTGGACGGCGTCGGGCAGAAGCCAATCGAGGGGGTCAGCCTCGCCTACACCTTCGACGCCTCCGCCGGCGGATTCGACGCGCCGTCGCGCCACCGCACCCAGTATTTCGAGATGCTGGGCGTTCAGGGCCTGTACGACGACGGCTGGATCCTGAGCGCGGTGCCGCTGCGCGCCCCGTGGCAACTGGCCACTGCGGCGGTCACCGCTCCGGCCACGGCGTTCAAGTTCGAGCTCTACGAGATCAAGAACGACTGGACGCAGTTCACCGACGTCTCTGCGAAGCACCCCGAGAAGGTCGCGGAGCTGCGCGATTTGATGTTCGGCGAGTTCGCCAAGTATCAGGTGTTGCCGCTGGACGCCTCGGCATCGACGCGGTTCGTCGCACCGCGTCCCAGCCTGGCGGCGGGTAGGACGGTCTTCAACTACTCGGGGGAAACCGTCACCGACATCCCCGAGGGGAACATGCCGAGCCTGCTCGACAAGTCCTACACCATCAAGGCTGAAGTCGAGGTACCCGAGGGCGGCGGCAACGGCATGATCGTCAACGAAGGCGGCCGGTTCTTCGGCTACGGGCTGTACCTGCTCAAGGGCAGTCCGACGTTCACCTACAACTTCCAGGGTCTCGAGCGGACGAAATGGCAAGGGCCGGCGCTGACGCCGGGCAAGCACACGATCGTGTTCGACTTCAGGTACGACGGGCTCGGCGCGGCGACGCTGGCGTACAACAACCTGAGCGGCGTCGGCCGCGGCGGGACCGGGACGCTCAATGTGGACGGCAAGGCGGTGTCGACCCAGAAGATCGAGCACACGCTTCCCCTGGTCAAGCCGCTGGACACCGTGTTCAACATCGGCGCGGCCGCCGGCACGCCCGTGGACGACAAGGACTACGAGATCCCGTTCACATTCACCGGCAAGATCGACAAGCTCACCATCACGCTCGAGCCGCCGAAGCTCACGCCCGAGGACGTGAAGAAGCTCCAGGAGGCGGAGGCAAGGCAGGCCACCGACAAGTAGCCACGGACAGCTGCATCGCCTGCCCACGCCCCTCGGCCCGTGCTCCACGTGCCCCCGCCCCGGAGCTACTACCCGCACCCGGCGCCCGAGCATCCAACCCGGCAAGAGAGGAGCGAGAGACCGTTATGAAGACAACGGCAACAATGCTCGTGTTCTGGCTCGCAGTAGGTGGCGCCTTGCCGGGCTCGGCTCCGGCGATGGCGCAGCAAGCCGCCGGCGCACCGGGCTCTCCCGGCGCGACGACCACCATCGACGGCAGGTATCTGCCGAATCCGCCGCAGCCATTCGGGGGCGAGATCAGCCCCAACGCCGTAGATTCGAAGCCATACTGGCCGGAGCTCGTCGTGCCCCCCCAATGGCGGCACGCACTCCCCGCACCACCCGACGCCTGAGTGGGTCTCCCGTCGGCCAGTTGTGGAAAGGGCCGGACATGCATCTGTTCGACGAGGGTTGGAACAAGCAGCGCGAGCGCATCTTCGCCAACCAGAAGAAGCTCGGCGTGATCCCGCAGAACGCGAAGCTGACGCCTTGGCCGAAAGACCTGCCGCAGTGGGACAGCCTCTCGGCGGAAGCGCAGAAGCTCTTCATCCGCCAGGCCGACATCTATGCCGCCTACTTGGCCTATACGGACCACGAGATTGGCCGTGTCATCCAGGCCGTCGAGGACGCCGGCAAGCTCGACAACACGCTGATCATCTATATCAGCGGCGACAACGGGGCGAGCCCCGAAGGCACGCTCAACGGCCTGTACAGCGAGTTCGCAGTGGCGAACGGCCTGCACCCGACGGTGGAAGAAAACATGAAGTTCTACGACGCCTGGGGCACCGACCAGACCTACCCGCACTTCGCGGTGGGCTGGGCGTGGGCGTGGGACACGCCGTACCAGTGGACCAAGGAGGTTGCGTCCCATTTCGGCGGCACGCGCAACGGCATGGCCATGGCCTGGCCCGCGCGCAGCATGAACGCCTGTTCAAGGGCAAGCTGCACTTCACGTACTATCATCCGGGCGCGGTGCGGATCGCGGAGAAGGTCTCCCCGCCCATCAAGGGGCGCTCCCACACCATCGCTACCCGGCTCGACGTGAAGGGAGGCGAGCAGAGCGTGATCGTCGCCTGCGGCGGATTCACCGGCGGCTACAGCCTCTTTGTCAAGAACGACCGCCTCTACTACGACTACAACTTCCTGGACGGTACGAGAGCCCGGCCGGCCGGTTGTGCACGTGAACGCCAACGGCTCGCTCCACCGTAGGGAGCACGGCGACATCGTGCTCAACCTGTTCCCAGGAACGGACATGGAGGGCGGGCCGGCCCCGCCATTCAACTTCAGGTGCTCACGCTGCCGCAACGCAGCGATTCCGCAGCGTGCCGATGCCCTCGATGTGGCTGGTCAGCACGTCCCCGGGCTGCAGAAAGCGCGGTGGTTGCCGGGTCCCCCCGACCCCGGCGGGCGTGCCGGTGAAGATCACGTCCCCCGGCAAGAGCGGCAGGATCGCTGATAACTCGGCGACGAGTTGCGGCACGCTGAAGACCATATCGGCTGTGCCACTCTGCTGCATCACCTCGCCGTTCACGCGGCAGCCGATCTCGAGGTCGTCCGGATCGGCGAGCTCGTCCGGCGTGATCAGCGATGGCCCCATCGGACCAAACCCGGGAAAGGACTTGCCGAGCGAGAACTGTCCGCCCCCGCTCCACTGCACGACGCGCTCGGACAAGTCCTGCCCGACCGTCAGGCCCGCGATGTGCCTCCAGGCGTCACGTGCTTCCACCCGGTATGCCTCAATGCCCATGACAACGACCAGTTCGACCTCCCAATCGACGCAGGCGCTCGGCAGCACCACATCGGCAAAGGGGCCAGTGAGACAGGTGGAGAACTTTGTGAACACGGCCGGACGCTCCGGAACGGGCAGCCCGGCTTCGGCGGCATGGCTCCTGTAATTCAGTCCGATCCCAAACACCTGCGCCGGTCGCGGGACCGGACACGCAAGGTCGTTTTCGACGAACGGGACGCCACTATGACCGACGCCAGCAGCCCAGGCACGAACGGCCGCCCACTGCGCGAAGATCGCCTGCGGATCGGACCCGAACCGCCCCTGAGATCCCCGCTCGACATCGACCGCGCCGCCCGGCGTGATCAACGTCGCTCGTCCCTTGAGATTTGCGAGCCGCATTTGTATCTCCTACTGGAACGCGTTCTGCTGAGTTATCTAATACCGCCGCAACCATAACGCGATCAGCCACACGGTACGTTGCGGCGCTAGTGCGTGACGGTCCCGCCACATACGTTGATGGCTTGGCCCGTGATCCCACGCGCTTCCGGGGACGCCAGGTACACGGCTGCGGCGGCGACCTCCTCTGCATCGAGCAGCCGACGTTGAATCGACATCGGGAGGATCCGCTCTTGGACGACCTGCTCTCGTGATGTCTGCAGGACGCGTGCGACCTCGTCGACCACGCCACCAGCACCCATGATCATCTCCGTGTTCACCACCCCGGGGCAGATCGCGTTGACGGTTATCCCGGGGATCCCCAGCAAGCCCATCTCCGCGGCGACCGTGCGCGTCAAACCGATCACCGCGTGCTTCGAGGCGGAATACGCTACGTTCGTCGGGCTGGCTTGCTTACCGGAGATCGAGGCGATGTTGATAATCCGGCCTTCACCCTGCCGCATCATGGCCGGCAGAAACCGCTTGACGCAATGGTACGTGCCGAAGAGGTTCACCTCGATGACACGGCGCCACTCGGCGTCGTCAGTATCGAAAGCAAACGCACGCCTTCCGACCACGCCGGCGCAGTTGACGAGAACGTCGACTTTGCCGAATGCAGCGAGCGTCGCGTTGAGCAGTGCCTCCACCTCATCAGGCTTCACCACGTCGAATCGATACGCGATCGCCTTCCGTCGGCGGGCTTCCACCTCCGCAGCCACAGCTTGCACCTGCGACTCGACGTCAGCAGCGACTACGACATCGGCGCCTTCGGCCGCGAAGGCCAGGCAGATCGCCCGGCCAATACCTCGTCCGCCACCGGTCACGACCGCGACTTTATCTTGCAACCTCATGACGCTAATCGCCCCTGAACGTCGGCCGGCGCTTCTCGGCGAAGGCCAGTACGGCTTCGCGAAAATCCTCGGTGCGCATCGTGGCCTCCTCCAGCTTCAACGACAGCGGCAGGACCAGGTTGGAGACCATCTTGATGTACTTGTTGATCGGGACCTTCGAGGCGGCGATCGCCTGACCGGCGCCGGCGGCCAGTTGGTCAGCGACTGCCAGGGCGCGGGGCATCAATTCGTCATCCTCGACCACGAAGTTCACCAGCCCGAGGCGTTCCGCCTCTTCCGCCGACAGACGCTCGCCCGTCATCAGATAGTACTTGGCGCGATTGACGCCGATCAGCAGCGGCCAGATCACTTGCCCGCCGTCGCCGGCGGCAATGCCCATGCGCGCGTGCGTGTCGGCGAAGGCGGCACTGCGAGCGGCGATGACCACATCGCCGAGGAAGGCGAGGGTCGCGCCCAGGCCCATCGCGTGGCCGTTGACGGCCGTGATGATCGGCTTCTCGCAGTCGAGCAAGTTGTCGACGACGCGGCGCGCCACCTTGAACATGTGCGCGTCGGGAGTGAGCCCGCCGGAGAAATCACCACCGGCGCAGAAGCCGCGGCCCGCGCCGGTGATCACCAGCGCCTTGACGCCTGGGTCGAGATCCGCGTCGGCGGGAAGCTGCGCCAGCTCCGCGTGCAGGGTGTCGTCGACGGCGTTGCGCTTGGCGGGACGGTTCAGCGTCGCAACGAGCACGCCGTTCTCTCGCTGCTCGATCAGAATCGCCTTGTAGTGCTCCTGCGTCAGCATGCCCTGTGCTCCTCTTTCCCAGCGCGCCCAGTCACGCGGCCGCCTTGAGGTCCACTCTCCGCTGCGGCTCGATGCCGAGCAGCCGCGCCAGGTTCCCGCCGAAGATCTTGCGCCGGTCATCGTCGGTGATGGCCGGATAGCCGTATCCCTCCTGCATGTCCTCGGGGATCTGGAACGCGCGAAAGCCGCGCACGGCCGCGGCGATCTGCACGCCGAAGCCGGCGTAATCCGTTCCCCAGATGATGCGCTCCGGCCCCACGAAGCGCAGCGCTTCGCCGATGATGCGAGCGAATTTGCGCGGCGCCGACAACGCCCAGGGGATCAGCAGCGAGAGACACAGGTGGACGTTGGGGTGGCCCATGGCGACCAGGTTGAGATCGTCGCAGTGCGGGTAGCCCATGTGAAAGGCGACGATCGTCAAGTTGGGGAAGTCGCGGGCCACGTCGTCGATCAGGATCGGAAGCGCATACTTGCTCTTGCCCGGCGGCACCCAACTGAAGCCAGTGTGGATGTCGAGCACGATCTGCAGCTCCTCTGCCTTCCGGTAGAATGGCCAGAGGTCGGGATCGTTGATGTAGGTATCTTCCGGCGGATAGAACTTGAAGATCTTCGCTCCCTTCTCCCTCACCCAGTACTCCAACTCCCAGACCGCATTCGTCACGCCGCGCTGCTTAATCGGCGAGATGTTCGGTTGATACATGAAACGGTGCGGATGCTTTTCGACCGCCGCGGCCATATCACCGTTGGTGACCCATCGGCTCGAGTAGCCGGTGGTGTCCATCATCGACTCCGGCAGCAAGCAGCCGATGTCGACGCCGTAGCGATCCATCGCTGCGAGCAACGCTTCCGGGTCGTGGCTCACGGTCAGGTCCTCAGCAACCAGCCCGGCCATGGCCTCCGGAGGCGTGCCGAGGGTTAACGGGCGCCGAATGTTGTCGATCGCCCGCCACCACATTTGCACGCCGGGGAAGTGCTGCAGCGGCTGCATGTCGCCCACCATGTGGGCTTCTGGATCGATCTTGAAATAGTCGTCCTGTTCGAAGACCGCGTCGTGCACCCGACTTTCTCCTTTCTCCTACGGAGCCCCGCAGTATCGCCCCTTCACTTCCCGCCGCAGGATCTTGCCGACCGTGGACTTCGGCAGCGCCTCGGCGAAGTCGATGGACTTCGGGCACTTGTATCCGGCGATGCGCGTCTTGCAGAAGGCGATGAGTTCTTCCGCCGTCACCTCCTGGCCCGCCGCCAGGACCACCACTGCCTTTACGGCTTCGCCCCAGCGCTCGTCAGGGACGCCCACGACCGCGACTTCACGCACGGCCGGATGCTCCTGGAGGACGTGCTCGGTCTCCGTGGGATACACGTTCTCGCCACCCGAAATGATCATGTCGCTCTTGCGATCGACGAGGTAGACGTACCCGTCCTCGTCCATGCACCCGATGTCGCCGGTCCAGAGCCACCCGTCGCGCAGCGCGGCACGCGTGCGCTCCGGATCTTTCCAGTAGCCCAGCATCACGTTGTCGCCGCGGACCGTGACCTCGCCTTCCTCGTTGGGGGCGCATTCGCTTCCATCCTCCCGGCGGATCTTGACGGTCACGTTCTTGAACGGCTTGCCGACCGATCCGGAGCGCTTGACCAGCAGCGCATCGCCGTCGAGCGCGTATTCTTCGGGGCCGAGGCTGGAAACCGCGGGTGCTGCTTCGGTGAGCCCGTAGCCCTTGCCGAAGCGCATGCCGAAGACCTGCTCGCACCGCTTCATTGTCTCCGGAGCCATGGGTGCGCCGGATGTTGTGAAGCGGCTGACGAAGGAGAAATCCAGGTCCTCAATTCCCGGCAGCCCGAGCATGGCCTGATAGACGGTGGGCACGAGATTCACCATCATCGGGCGCTCGCGGAGGAGCAGGTCGACAATCTCCTTGGCACTGGCACTGCGGCTGACGACCACACAGCCGCCGATGATGTGGAACAGAAACGCTTGCCAGTTGGCGATGTGAAAGAAGGGCAGCGCGAACAGCGTGCGTGTCCCCGGCGCACTGACCCCGCCGCCGCTGATCGCCCGGATCGCGGCCAGCAGGTTCTTGTGGGAGAGCATCACGCCCTTGGGCAAGCCGGTCGTGCCGCCGGTGTACATCAGGATCAGCATGGCAGTCGGATCGAGCCCGTCCTGGCTTGGCTCCGTCGGGCTGCCGGCCGCGAGAATGTCCTCGTACGCCACCGTGCCCGCCGCCGCGCACTCCACACTGACCAGCGCACGCAGCGTGTCGACCTTGCGGCCAAGCGTCGCTGCCGTCTCCAGGTGTCGGGCGCCGGCTAGCAACGCCACCGACTCGGAGTGTTCCACGATGTAGCCGATCTCGCTTTCAGACAGACGCCAGTTGAGCGGCACCGCCACCATGCCGGCTTTCGACAGGGCGTAGTAGACCTCCATGTATTGATGACAGTTCTCCAGGAGGATGGCGACATGGTCGCCCTTCTCGAGGCCCAGCGAGCGCAGTCCGCTGGCGAGGCGGTTCACGCGCGCGTTGAGCTGAGCGTAGGTGAGACGTGTCGCTTCGAACACCACAGCTTCAGCATCGGGCTGCGTGGCGCTGTTCTCGACGATGGGATCGCTCAGGTAGAGCATGGTCTGCGCCTGTTGTTGACCTGCGGTCGGCGTCATTTCTATGGGCCCGCTCCCCGTTGGGTCGCTGCTGGCTACCAAGTCCGACCGCTCGCTAGTACGATTTCGGCAGTCCCATCATCCGCGCGATGACATTGATTGCCATCTCATCGGTGATCGGTGCGAACACCATCTGCTTGTAGTCGCGGAAGTGCCGCTGCATGTCGTACTCCATC
>Ga0335070_10010226_pt1 | contig 10970 bp, 10 predicted proteins | sample Lox_Sample_13_FD_206722 | JGI IMG/M metagenome (GOLD analysis project Ga0335070, IMG submission 206722) | Soil microbial communities from Loxahatchee National Wildlife Refuge, Florida, United States - Lox_Sample_1.3 | ecosystem: Environmental > Terrestrial > Soil > Wetlands | place: USA... | reverse complement strand
CCAGCACCTGGTACCACACATTGATTTCAAGAGCGGCGGCGACGGACTGCGAAAACGGATCGGGCTGGCGGCGCACGCCATCTATTCGGTGGAAGCGCGGCGGCGGATGGGCCACATGATTGAAGAGTTTCGGCCTGATGTGGCACACGTCCGCAACATCTACCACCATCTCTCCCCGTCAATCCTGTGGGAACTCAAAGCTCGGGGCATTCCCGTCCTTTACCACGTGAACGATTTCAAGCTGCTCTGCCCCAGTTACAACATGGTGGCCCGCGGCCTCCCCTGCGAGGATTGCCGGCAGGGCGCGTTTTGGAGCGTTGTAACCAAGGGTTGTTATGCGGGAGGACGATGGCAGGCGATCGTCTTGGCGGCTGAGGCATACCTTCACCGGTGGCTTGGAACCTATCGGAACTGTGTCGATCACTTTCTGACGCCCAGCCGGTTTGTGAAAGACAGGTTGGTTGAAAGCGGGTTCGAGGCCGGCCGGATCAGCGTTCTTCCGCACTTTCAGATGCTTCCCGAGCAGGCTGACGCGGCAGGCGCCCACGCTCCCATCCTCTATTTCGGCCGCCTCTCGCCGGAAAAAGGAGTGGCTGATCTGGTGTGTGCCATGTGCAGCCTGCCAGATATTCGGCTACAGATTGCGGGTGACGGGCCACAGAGAGCAGCTTTGGAACAACAGGTCCGCGACCTCGGTCTGGGCAACGTCGAATTTCTGGGCCATGTAGACGGGGCCGCGCTTCACCGGCTGATTTCCGCGGCGCAATTCACCGTACTGCCCTCGCGCGCTTACGAGACCATGGGTAAGAGCATTTTGGAGTCCTATGCCTGGGCCCGGCCGGTGATTGCATCCGACCTGGGTTCGCGTCGCGAGTTGGTCCGCGAAGGCGAAACCGGGTTCCTCTTTCAAGCCGGCGACGTGCAGGAACTCGCCGCGGCCATTTCCTTTCTGGCAAATCGGCCCACGCTTGCCAGGCAGATGGGATTAGCCGGCCGCGAACTGGCGCGTCAGCACCACTCTCCAGATGCACACTATGTGGCGTTGACCAGGGTCTACGAAAGGCTTGCGCTGCAATCACGGTCAGCTTCCCGAACTCGTAGCTGGAAGACACCAACGTCCGCCCCAAGTCTACGGATTGCCTTCATCGGAGGGAGAGGTGTGATTTCGAAGTACAGCGGAATCGAAACTTACTATGAAGAGGTGGGCAGCCAGTTGGTGGCGATGGGGCACGAAGTCACGCTGTATTGCCGAACCTATTTCACCCCACAACAAGGCGAGTTTCGTGGCATGCACTTGGTGCGGCTCCCGACCATCCGCACCAAGCATCTGGAAACTCTGGTGCACACATGGCTTAGCACGATCCACGTGATGTTTAGCCGCTGCCAGATCGTTCACTATCACGCGTTGGGCCCTGCACTCTTTTCCTTCCTCCCGCGGCTGGTGGGGAAGAAGACGGCGGTGACGATCCAAGGTCTGGACTGGCAGCGGAAGAAGTGGGGACTGACCGCCTCCACGGTCTTGCACCTGGGCGAGTGGGCCGCGGTTCATTTCCCGAACGCGACCATGACTGTGTCACAAACATTACACCACCGCTTGCGCTTACGCTTCCACGCCGAGAGCATCTACGTGCCGAATGGAACGCGACTCCGACAGCCAGGACCGGTATCACATCTGGAACAATGGAACCTGAAGCCGGGAGAATATGTTCTATTTCTTGGCCGCTTCTCTCCCGAGAAAAATTGCCATCTGCTGATCGAAGCATTCGAAAAGGTGCCGGGTCCGGTGAGACTCGTGCTCGCGGGCGGCTCCAGCCACTCCAGCGTATACGTCAACGAACTGCGCCGGCATCAAAGTGAACGAATCCGTTTTCTCGATTGGGTCTCCGGTGACGCGCTGGATGCGCTGACTACCCACGCCATGCTTTTCGTAATGCCCTCGGATTTGGAGGGTCTTTCTCTCGCCCTGCTCGACGCCATGGGAGCAGGCGTGTGCGTGCTGGCAAGCGACGTGCCGGAGAACAGGGAACTGGTCGAAGGTGTGGGGTTCACCTTCCGCCCGGGTGACGTCCACGATCTGCAACACATGCTGCAGTTCCTCATTTCTGATCCCATGGCGCGTGAAGCCGCCGCCGGGCTTGCCCGGCAGCGCATTCGGGAACGCTATCTGTGGCCGGGAATTGCGGCCCAAGTCGAAGCTGTTTATTGGGATGTCGTTGGCCGCCCGCTCGCCGCAATGCCCTCCCGTGGACCACAGAAGAAAAACACGAGTGCTGCCTGACGCAGGCGAGCGATTTGTGTTGCTTCGTGTCTCTGGTGGTTCTCGCCATCCTCATCAAATGACGTAAAATATCGGGTAATAGTTATTATCAAATATGCATCCGACTCCGGATTTCCGTGAACTCTGTCACCGCCACCGTCTGGCCGCCACTAATTCTTGGGAGAGAACTACCATGCTAGGTGTTGGAGAAAAATTCCCCTCATTTTCGCTGACCGCAACAGTCAGCACGGACCAGAAGAACGCGTTCAAGACCATCACGGATCTGGATTACGCGGGCAAGTGGAAGGTGTACTTCTTCTGGGCCAAGGATTTCACCTCTGTTTGCCCCACCGAAATCGCGGGCTTCGGCAAGCTCAATAAGCAATTTCAGGAACGCGGTGCGCAGATTCTCGGGGGCAGCACCGATTCGGAGTTTGTCCATCTGGCATGGCGCACGCACCACAACGATCTGAAGAACTTGCCCTTTCCCATGCTCGCCGACCTCAAGCGCGAGCTTTGCGGGGAGCTGGGCATTCTAGATCCCAAGGAAGGCGTGGCGCAGCGTGCGACCTTTATCGTCGATCCCGAGGGCATCATCCGTTTCGTCTACCAGACCGACCTGAGTGTAGGCCGCAATCCCGAAGAGGTTTTGCGCGTGCTGGACGCCCTGCAGACCGACGAGCTCTGCCCCTGCAATTGGCAGAAGGGCGAGGCCACGCTCAACGTGGCCTGATGACATCAGTCTCCAGAGGCGCCGCAAGAAGCAGTGGGCCCTCGCTGTGCCTCTCAGGTCCGGCTCAAAGGGCGGAGGCAAATCTCCGTTCTTTTCTATACAATCGTCCCCGAGAATCCCCTTAACTCAGACGCGCATGGAAAACGGCATTCTGGTGACCGGTGGCGCCGGCTTCATCGGCTCCAACTTCATTCTGACGTGGATTGCACAGGAAGCCGCCTCTGTCACCAACCTCGACAAGATCACTTATGCCGGAAATCTTCGCAATCTTGAAAGCGTTTGCAGTCATCCCCGCTACAGCTTCGTGCAGGGAGACATTTGCGACCGGGAACTGCTGCAGAGCATTCTGAAATCGAAACATCCCACGGCCATCATTCACTTCGCTGCCGAGAGTCACGTTGACCGCTCGATTCATGGCCCGGACGATTTTATCCGCACTAACGTCCACGGGACTTTTTGCCTGCTCGAAGAAGCGCGGGCCTACTGGTCAGAGTTGTCGGGGCCGGAACGCGAGGTCTTTCGCTTCCTGCATGTCTCCACCGATGAGGTGTATGGCTCGCTGGGAGCCAGCGATCCTCCATTTTCAGAGACCACTCCCTACGCGCCGAACAGCCCGTACTCTGCCTCCAAAGCCGCCTCCGATCACCTGGTGCGGGCCTATCACCATACGTATGGCCTGCCCACGCTGACGACGAACTGTTCCAACAACTACGGTCCTTATCAGTTTCCGGAGAAGTTAATCCCGCTGATGATTCTGAATGCGCGTGCCGGCAAACCTCTTCCGGTCTATGGCGACGGGCAGAATGTGCGCGACTGGCTCTTCGTCGAGGATCATTGCGATGCGATTCGCGCGGTTCTGGCGCGTGGGCGAACCGGCCAGACGTATAACATTGGCGGATGGAACGAGAAGCGAAACATAGAGGTAGTTGAGCTTATTTGTTCGCAATTGGACGAACTTTGCCCCGGCGATCCTGTTCTGCCTCATCGCAAGCTGATTACTTATGTGAAGGACCGGCCTGGACACGATCGCCGGTACGCCATGGATGCGCGTAAGATCGAACGCGAACTGGGCTGGAAGCCGCGGCAGACGTTTGAGACCGGCATCCGAAAGACCCTGGAGTGGTACCTGCAAAACGACGGATGGGTACAGGAAGTCGTGAGCGGCAGTTATCGCCAGTGGATTGCTAAGCAGTATTCGTAAGTAGCGGAAACAGGCTTTATCGAAGGAACGCACAATGGCAGGCAGAGCCACGCAAAGCACGGCATACAAGGGGATCATCCTCGCTGGCGGATCGGGCACGCGGCTGTATCCCGCGACCCACGCCATTGGCAAGAGCCTGTTGCCGCTCTACGACAAGCCGATGATTTACTATCCCCTGTCCACGCTGATGCTGGCGGGCATCCGCGAGATTCTGGTGATCTCCACGATTGAAGATACGCCGAGGTTTCAGCAGTTGCTGGGCGACGGCTCACGCTTGGGTTTGACTTTGCAGTATCAGGTGCAACAACGGCCCGAGGGAATCGCACAAGCACTGATCATTGGCAAGGACTTCATCGGCGCAAGCTGTTGCGCCTTGGCCCTGGGTGACAACATCTTTTATGGCCATGATTTCGCCAAGGACCTTCTTAACGCAACCCGGAAGACCACGGGGGCCCGCGTCTTTGCCTATCCGGTGCAGGACCCCGAACGCTACGGTGTAGTGGAGTTTGATGCGGCCGGTAAAGTGCTCAGCTTGGAGGAGAAGCCCAAGACGCCGCGCTCTCGCTATGCGGTCACCGGTCTTTATTTCTACGATAACCAGGCCGTGACGATCGCGCAGTCTTTGAAGCCTTCCGCGCGCGGCGAACTGGAAATCACTGACGTTAACAAAGCGTACCTGCAACGGGGGCAGCTCGAAGTAGTGGTGATGGGACGCGGCATGGCCTGGCTCGACACCGGCACGCACGATGCGCTCATTGAGGCCGCCTTGTTCATCCAGACCATCGAACGCCGTCAAGGACTGATGGTGGCATGTCCAGAAGAGATCGCTTACCGGTATGGCTATATCAGCGCCGAACAATTGGAAGACATCGGAAATTCCATGAAGAACAACGGCTATGGCGCGTATCTGCTCCAGCTTCTTCGCGAACGGGTATTCTGAGTTGAATTCAAATCACGCAGCGAAGCCTGCATGAAAGTTATCGAAACTTCCATCCCCGGCCTTGTGGTTCTGGAGCCGCGCGTGTCCGGCGACGAACGCGGTTTCTTCCTTGAAAGCTACAACGAAAAGACGATGGCGACGGTGGGCATCTTCGACCGCTTCGTCCAGGATAACCACTCGTTTTCCGCGAGAAATGTCTTGCGCGGGCTGCATTACCAAATCCAGCGCCCGCAAGGGAAGTTGGTGCGCGCGGTAACTGGAGAGATTCTCGACGTCGCCGTCGACCTGCGGCGGAAATCCGCGACCTTCGGAAAATGGGATGGCGTGCGGCTTTCAGGGGAAAACAAGCGCATCCTCTGGATTCCTGCCGGCTTCGCCCACGGCTTTCACGTGCTCTCCGAGAATGCGCACGTGCTCTACAAAGCAACCGATTTCTACTTCCCCGAATTCGAACGCACTCTAGCCTGGAACGATCCCGAACTGAAGATCAATTGGGAGCTCGATGGCGATCCGATCGTTTCCGCAAGAGACCGCTCGGGTGTACCTCTCCGCGAAGCTCCGGTGTTCGACTAAGGCATTGCCATGCGAGTGACCATTTTTGGCGCCACTGGCCTGCTGGGAAAAGCGTTGATGCGGGAGTGGACAGGCGACGAAGTTACCGGATTGGGCTCCCGGGATGCTGACATCCGCGATCCTAAGCAGGTTGCCGAGGCAGTGCAGCGCACCCAACCGGAATGGATTGTGCTGGCCGCTGCCTACACTGATGTGGACGGTTGCGAGACCAACCGCGATCTGGCGTTTGATGTCAACTGTAACGGAGCGGTGACGGTAGCACGGTCTGCGCGTGAGTTCGGATCGAAGTTGCTGTTTCTCAGCACTGACTACGTCTTCAACGGCTCGAAGACTTCCCCCTATGAGACCGACGATGCTCGTGCACCGCGCAGCGTCTATGGCCGCACGAAAGCCGAGGCCGAAGTTCAGCTTGCCGGCATCGTGCCCGGATGCTGCATTGCCAGGACCTCCTGGCTCTTTGGTGTGGGCGGAAGGTGTTTTCCGGACACGATCCTGAAACTCGCGGCAAGCCGCAATGAGCTTGACGTGGTGGACGACCAGCGAGGACGTCCCACCTACGCTCCAGACCTGGCGCGAGGGATCGTGCAGTTGTGCCGCAAAGGGGCCGGAGGAATTGTGCACATCACAAATCGTGGCGAGTGCACCTGGTTCCAGTTTGCGCGCGAGATCGTGGCCAGAGCGGGTTTGACGACGGCCATCCGGGCCACCACCAGCGATAAGTTCGTCCGCCCGGCGGAGAGGCCGAAATATTCCGTGCTGTCTCTAGTCAGCTTGGAGAAGTACGGGATTGAGACCCCAACATGGCAGGACGCTCTGCGGAACTATCTCGCGGAAAGGGGCAGAATCGCGGAAACGCAGTGAATTCGGCCTCGCAACTGCGCTGCAGTATGTCTACAATGGGTCAACCCTGAGGAGACTTTGGACCAAGCGCCATTCAAGCCGCGTCGCTGGACCGTAATTGCGTCGGGTCTGCTTTGCGGCGCGCTCGCCCTGATTGTGCTCTTCACCAACCCGGGAGCTTTTTACAGTCCAATCGCGGTCATGGTGGTGGCCGCCATTGGCTTCGTTGCCATCCTGTTGCAGCTCCGCTTCAGCGGCCGCGACCAATCGGACTTCCATCCCCCTCTTTGGCTCAATCTACTGGGCGCAATCTTTGCTTTGGCGGCCCTTTTTGCTGATCTTCTCCACCTTAGCGCCCAGGTCACGCAGGTGATGGCCTTGATAGCGGTGGGCATCTTCGGGATCAGCGGCGCTCTAATTCTCCACCGTTTCCGCCGGCAGCGCGCTGCAAAATAGAGTGAGGGAATTGAATCTGTCGCTCAGAGCCGGAACTCAACCGCCACGGTGGTTTCCACTTCCATGGCCTGGCCATTTTCCTGATAAGGCTGGAATCGCCACCACTTGACGGCGTCGATCGCCGCGGCTGTCAAGGCTTCCGGGCCGCTCACGGGATGCAGGTCCAGCACCGCACCGTCACGTCCGATCACCATATCCAGCACGACCACACCTTGTACATTCGCCGCGCGCGCCATCGCGGGGTAATCGGGATCCACACGGTGGATCAAAAGAGTCTGGGCGACCTCGGGCGAAATGCGTGCCCGGTTTTGCGGCATAACAGTCTGTGGCCGTGGCACCTGCCCTTCCAGTTGCGTCCAGTCTCGCTGCCAATTCCACCAGACGAACAGACCAACAACCAGAAGAACTCCGGCAGCAATCGCCAGTGAACGGCGAAGGAAACGAAAGCTGCGCTTGGCCTTCGTTTTCGCGCCCGGAACTGCGGTCGCTCCGTAGGGACTGATGTGAGCGGTGGGGCCGGCCTTCGCCGGAGTTGGGACTACCGCGGCGGGCTGCGGCGCGTCACGCCGGGTCCAGTAGCGAATGAGTTCGCGTTGTTCGGGAGAGAGGCCGAGGAACTCTAGCCCACACTGCAATTCCACCTGGTGCCGCACTCTGGCTCTGGTCTGGATAGGAAGACTCAGATGGGGAAGTCTGAGCTCCAGCCCCACGAGCTGATTCAGGCGCAACTCTCCCGCCAGAATCGCCGCCAATCCGCCTTCGCTGACGTTCACCGAGCGCCCAGGGATGTTCTCCGGAACGCCCGCGCGCAGAACCACCACGTCCACCGGCGTGGCGAGCGGACTGCGCGGGAAACGCCGTGACGTTCCCGATCGGCCTCCGGTTTGTGCAGTTGCCGCGCTCATGAAACTGCGTTCTCCGCGCGGAGAAAACGATCTTGCCGCTTCCACATCAGGAAGCGGAATTGGCTCCTACCTACTGTCTCACATTCGGGACGAAGCTTGCGGCGAGTGCTGGCGCAAGCTATCAGGCAACTGAAATGATAAAGCCTGAATATGTCACAGAGCACGCAACCCCGAGGACGGTTCGGGGACAACAAAGCGATCTCTCACGGACACTGCTGCCTTGGATGGGGCCCTCTGAGGATTAGGGCCAGCGCTTAGCCGTGTCCTCCCAGCCAGCCGCCCGCGCGGGCTGCGGGCTGGCGTTCACCGCCGGCTGAGGGATGCGAATGGGCTGCTGGGTCGTGGTTGTCGCAGCCAATGTCGGCTTGGCCGCGTCCGAAATGGACTCTTTGTCTTCCGACAACAAGGGCGCTGCCACCCGTAGCGCCTCGACTTCCTTCTCCAGCCGCGCTAGCTCGAGTTCTTTCTGCCTCAGAACCTCGTACACATTCTTCATACTGGGCACCCTGAAAACGCTCTGAAATCAAAGCAGTTGAGTGAACTTTAGCAGGTGTATGGCGTTTGTCAAGAACGAACCTCCAATCACGAAAAAGGGCTTCAGAAGGAGTGTGTTGCCTGTGGTTAGACCGCAGGAAAGGTAGGGCAGCACTGGTCTTGCGCCGGATTTTGCACGCGAAACCATGATTGGGTCACTAGCTCCATGCGCCCTTACAGGGAACCAAGTTCGTAATTGCGCGAGGATAGTGAGCAGCTAGACAACCCGTTGGCGTTGCTTTCCTTATCAGCAGCTGTTGCTCAGTGCAACATCGAAAAAGCTCCTCACAACTTATTGAATGGAGAGCCCTCTTTGGTGTAAGCACCGGTAACTCATTGAAGACCAAAGGAGACGTCTGTTGCAATCTTTATCGAATTGCCGTTGCAATAATCAGCGAAAAAGTCCGGTGGAGTGTTGCTCAGAGACTGTATCTCCATGCTTTTTCAATTAGATGGGGACATACGTGGTTTTGTGGAGCGGTTCGGAATGCCAATTGCCTTTACCAAGGTGGCGAACGGCCTCAGGAAAGCGGCCCGCCGGCGAGGTGAGCATATGACAGTCCTACTGGTTCTTCTGACCTTTGTGACGTTTCTGCTGATCGACCACTTTTTCAGCCGCAAGAGCGTGGTCGTGCAGCCATCAGTGTACGCGGCAAAGCAGGAACGGCTTGCAGTTCCAGTACCGAGCCTGGTGGGAGGTTTTCAGGTTCCCGAGAACCTGCGCTATCACCCCGGCCACACTTGGGCGTTGAGTGAAAGCCCGAGCCTAGTGCGCGTGGGCATGGACGAGTTTGCCTCGAAGCTGGCGGGAAAAGTCGACAACATCACGCTTCCGCAGCGTGGGCAATGGATTCGCCAGGGGCAAAAGATTTGTACGCTGCATCGCGATGGCAAATCGGTGGACATGGTTTCCCCGATCGAAGGCAGCATCGCCGATATCAACGATGCCGTGGTGCGCGACCCGGCGCTGGCGCGCAAGGATCCGTACGGAGAAGGCTGGTTGCTGACCGTGCAGTCTCCCGACGCCAAGACCAACTTCCGCAACCTGCTGGGTGGCGCGTTAGCCCGTTGGTGGACGGAAGAATCGACCAGCCGCTTGCAGAGAAAGATGCCTCTGGCGCTGGGTGCGTTGGCGCAAGATGGAGGCGTAGCGGTGGACGACCTTGCGGCGCAGGTTCCCGATAAAGACTGGGCCGCCCTGGCCAAGGAATTCTTTTTGTCCTAAGCCGTGAGTCGCTCAATGCCACTCGCCGGCTTCCCCGGCAGGCTAAACCAAGCCTGCCGGGGTTTCCTATTTTCGGACGGCCTGCCCCTGCAAGTCGTTGTTCATGGGAGAGTTGTCGCTGTGACTTTCATCACAACCGCAGGTGCTAAGGGTCACGGCTGGAGCGGGCAACGGAAGCCGAAACTAGTTCTTGAGGAAGGACGCAGGAGGCGGTCAATGATGCTTGCGTATCGACTCGTCCGTCTGATTGAGACCCACTCCGACACGCTAGCCGGCAACCTTCTAGAGAAAGTCCAGCACTCCGAATTCACCCAGGGATATCGCAACGTTCCGCCCGACGAATTGAAGCAGCGGGTATATGAAATCTACCGCCATTTAGGCGATTGGTTGTTGGGGAAGAGCGCCTTCGACATCGAGCAGCGCTATGTAGAGATCGGTGAGCGTCGCGCCGGTCAGCTGGTGCCGCTGAGCGATGTTGTGTGGACCATCATTCTGACCAAAGAGAACCTCTGGGAGTTCCTAAAGGACGAGACTGTGCTCGACCGTCCGGTTGAGGTATTTGGAGAACTGGAACTGCTACAGTTGCTGGAGCAGTTCTTTGAACGCGCAATCTACTACGCTGCCGTGGGCTATGAAAAAGCACTTGCCAAGCGCGCGGCACCGGCTACGTCTGCGGTAGGCAAGACCAGGGGATAAGGAGACTGCAAAGAGATGTCTTGGGACATGGAGTACAAGAAGAAGTTGAGAACGCCGGATGAAGCGTTGCGCTGCGTCCAGTCGGGCATGCGCGTTTACATACAACCCGGTTGTGCGGAACCAGAGACCCTGGTCGACGCCTTGATGCGGCGGGGGCCAGACGTCTACGACGTGGAAATCGTGCACATGATGACCATGGGGGTGGCGCCCTACGTGGCTCCGGAAATGGCCGGGCACTTCCGGCACAATGCGGTCTTTATCGGCGCCAACGTGCGGGATGCCATTAACGATGGCCGCGCGGACTACACGCCGATTTACCTCAGCGAAATCGAAGGTCTGTTTGAAAGCGGAGCCATGCCTCTCGACATAGCTCTGCTGGAGCTTTCTCCGCCTGACTCGCACGGCTTTTGCAGCTTCGGTGTGGGAGTTGATACCTCTCTCACCGCCGCCCGATGCGCGCGCTACGTGGTGGCGCAGATCAACGACCAGATGCCGCGCACCTACGGCGACAGCTTCATTCATGTGAATGAACTCGACGTCGTGGTGGAGTCCTCTCGTCCGCTGTGTGCCATACGCAAGCCCGAGATCAGCGAGATGCACGTGGCCATCG
>Ga0335070_10010225_pt1 | contig 10970 bp, 5 predicted proteins | sample Lox_Sample_13_FD_206722 | JGI IMG/M metagenome (GOLD analysis project Ga0335070, IMG submission 206722) | Soil microbial communities from Loxahatchee National Wildlife Refuge, Florida, United States - Lox_Sample_1.3 | ecosystem: Environmental > Terrestrial > Soil > Wetlands | place: USA: Florida... | reverse complement strand
CGGCGGTGCCGGCACGCACACCGCGCAAAGCGGCGTCGCCGACCTGGCGTTCGAGAACGACGTCGAGGCGCTGCTGATGCTGCGGCGCTTCTTCAACTACCTGCCGCTGAACAACCGCGACGGGCCACCGCTGCGACCGAGCGGCGACGCGCCGGACCGGCAGGACTTCTCGCTCGACACGCTGGTGCCCGACAACCCGAACAAGGCCTACGACATGAAGGAGCTGATCGTCAAGGTGGTCGACGACGGCGACTTCTTCGAGCTGCAGGCCGACTATGCGAAGAACATCGTCGTCGGCTTCGGCCGCATGTCGGGCCAAAGCGTGGGCATCGTCGCCAACAACCCGCAGGTGCTCGCCGGCTGCCTCGACATCAAGAGCAGCATCAAGGCGGCGCGCTTCGTGCGCTTCTGCGACGCCTTCAACATCCCGGTGATCACCTTCGTCGACGTGCCGGGCTTCCTGCCGGGCACCAGCCAGGAATACGGCGGCATCATCAAGCACGGCGCCAAGCTGCTCTACGCCTACGCCGAGTGCACGGTGCCCAAGATCACGGTGATCACGCGCAAGGCCTACGGCGGCGCCTATGACGTGATGAGCTCCAAGCACCTGCGCGGCGACGTCAACCTCGCCTGGCCCAACGCCGAGATCGCGGTGATGGGTGCCAAGGGCGCGGTGGAGATCATCTTCCGCGAGGACAAGAACGACCCGGCCAAGCTGGCCGCGCGCGAGGCCGAGTACAGGGCCCGGTTCGCCAACCCGTTCGTCGCCGGCGCGCGCGGCTACATCGACGACGTGATCCAGCCGCACGAGACGCGCAAGCGCATCTGTCGCTCGCTGGCGATGCTGAAGGACAAGAAGCTCGACAACCCGTGGCGCAAGCACGGGAACATTCCTCTGTGAGCGCCGTCATGTTCAAGAAGATCCTGATTGCCAACCGCGGCGAGATCGCCTGCCGCGTCATCAAGACCGCGAAAAAGATGGGCATCAAGACCGTCGCGGTCTACTCCGAAGCGGATCGCGATGCGATGCACGTCGAGCTGGCCGACGAGGCGGTGCTGATCGGCCCGGCGCCGTCGCGCGAGAGCTATCTCGTGGCCGACAAGATCATCGATGCGGCCAGGAAGACCGGCGCGCAGGCGATCCATCCCGGCTACGGCTTCCTCAGCGAGAACGAAGACTTCGCCAAGCGCGTCGAGGACGAGGGCCTCGTCTTCATCGGCCCGAAGCACCATTCGATCGCCGCGATGGGCGACAAGATCGCGTCGAAGAAGCTGGCGCTGCAGGCCAAGGTCAACACGATTCCCGGCTACAACGACGTCATCGAATCTGCCGACCAGGCGGTGCGCATCGCAAAGGACATCGGCTACCCGGTGATGATCAAGGCCAGCGCAGGCGGCGGTGGCAAGGGCCTGCGCGTCGCGTTCAACGACAAGGAGGCCTTCGACGGCTTCACGTCGTGCCGCAACGAGGCCAGGGCGAGCTTCGGCGACGACCGCGTGTTCATCGAGAAGTTCGTCGAGAGCCCGCGCCACATCGAGATCCAGGTGCTCGGCGACGCCCACGGCAACATCGTCTACCTGAACGAACGCGAGTGCTCGATCCAGCGGCGGCACCAGAAGGTGATCGAAGAGGCGCCGTCGCCGTTCATCAGCGATGCCACGCGCCAGGCGATGGGCGAGCAAGCAGTGGCGCTGGCCAGGGCCGTCAAGTACCAGAGCGCGGGCACGGTGGAGTTCGTGGTCGGCAAGGATCAGAGCTTCTACTTCCTGGAGATGAACACGCGGCTGCAGGTCGAGCACCCGGTCACCGAGTGCATCACCGGGCTCGACCTGGTCGAGCTGATGATCCGCGTGGCCGCGGGCGAGAAGCTGCCGTTCAAGCAGGCCGATGTCCGCCGCGACGGCTGGGCGATCGAGTGCCGCATCAACGCCGAGGATCCGGTGCGCAACTTCCTGCCGTCCACCGGGCGGCTGGTCCGCTATGCGCCGCCGCCGGCGACGATGGAAGCGGCCGGGCCGATGCCGCGCGATGTCGGTGCGACGACATCGCTGACGAGCGCATTCGGTGGAGTGCGGGTCGACACCGGCGTCTACGAGGGCGGCGAGATCCCGATGTTCTACGACTCGATGATCGCCAAGCTGATCGTGCACGGGCGCGACCGGCTCGAGGCGATCGCCCGCATGCGCGAGGCGCTCAATGCGTTCGTCATCCGCGGCATCGCGAGCAACATCGCGTTCCAGTCGGCGCTGCTGGCGCACCCGCGCTTCTTGGCGGGCGATTTCAACACCGGTTTCATCGCCGAGCACTTCGCCAAGGGCTTCAGCCCGGCCGACGTGCCGCACGACGACCCACTGTTCCTGGTGGCGATGGCGGCCTTCGTGCGCCGCAAGGCGCGCGAGCGCTCGGCCGGTATCAGCGGCCAGCTCGCCGGCCACGGCGTCAAGCATCTGCCAAACCTGGTGGTCGTGGTGCTCGCTGCCGACGGGCAGCACCGGCATCACGCGGTGCGCGTCGACAACTACGACGCCGCCGCCGGCAGGGCCGACGTGGTGACCGGCGAGCGTCACTTCGCGATCCAGAGCGACACCAGGCTCGGCGAAATCCGGGTCACGGGCACCTGCAACGGCCGTCCGTTCACCGCGCAGATCGAGCGCGGCAGCCCGAAGAACCCGCTCGGCATCCGCGTCGCGCACAACGGCCAGCAGATCGAGGCGCTGGTGCTGCTGCCGCGCGCGGCCGAGCTGCTGAGGCTGATGCCGCACAAGGCGCCGCCCGATCTGAGCAAGTTCCTGCTGTCGCCGATGCCCGGCTTGCTGGTCGACGTGGCCGTACAGCCGGGCCAGAAGGTGATGGCCGGCGAGAAGCTCGCGGTGATCGAGGCGATGAAGATGGAGAACATCCTCATCGCCACGCAGGACGGCGAGGTGAAAGACGTGCTGGCCAGGCGCGGCGAGAGTCTGGCGGTGGATCAGCCGATCATCGCCTTTGCCTGAACGTGTGCCCCCACGCTCGCTTCGCTCGCCGCCGCCCGAGGGGGCGCGGCCGGCTTGGGGCGGCCCGGCGCCGGCCGGCCGCCGACAAGGAGAATCATGGATAGGCCATTTCGCATCCTCGGCGTCCAGCAGATCGCCATCGGCGGGCCCGACAAGCAGCGGTTGCGCCGGCTGTGGGTTGACGTCTTCGGGCTCGACGTCAAGAGCACGTTCGTCAGCGAGCGCGAGAACGTCGACGAGGACATCTGCGCGCTCGGTCGCGGCCTGCATGCCGTCGAAGTCGACCTGATGCAGCCGCTCGATCCGAACAAGAAGCCGGCGGTGCACGCCACGCCGCTCAACCACGTGGGCCTGTGGGTCGACGACCTGCCCAAGGCCGTCGAGTGGATGAGCGCGCACGGCGTGCGCTTTGCACCGGGCGGCATCCGCAAGGGCGCCGCCGGCCACGACATCTGCTTCATCCACCCGAAGGGCAGCGACGAGTTTCCGCTCGGCGGCGAAGGCGTGCTGATCGAGCTGGTGCAGGCGCCGACCGACGTGGTGAAGGCGCTCTCGTAGAAAGCCGACTTCACCACGGGCGCCGAGACGGCGACTTCGCTAGCTCGGCCGCACGGCGTCGATCGCGAACACGTCAACCGGCTGCGCCTTGCCTTTGAACTGCACGGCGCCCAGCGAATCGCTGGCCACGCGACCGGCCAGCGCCGCCTGCGTGGCGCCGTCGACCAGGATGCCGCGGCCCGCCTGCTTGGTGTGCGCCTCGAGCCGCGCGGCCAAGTTGACGGTGTCGCCGACGCAGGTGTAGGTGGCGCGCTCCTGGGTGCCGGTGTAGCCGGCGAACACGTCGCCGGTGGCGATGCCCACCCCGATGGCCAGCGGCGCCTTGCCCTCGGCGGCGCGCTCGGCGTTGAGCAGCTCGATCATCTCGGTCATCTCCAGCGCGGCGCGCACCGCGGCCAGTGGCGGCTCGGTCACCGGCAGCGGCGCGCCGAAGATCGCCATCAGCCCGTCGCCGATCATCTGGTTGACCACGCCGCTCTGCCCGGTGATGGCCTCGAACATCAGCGTGTACCAGGTGTTGAGCAGGTCGATCGTCTCCTCGGGGCCCTGGCTTTCGACGATCGTCGTGAAGCCGCGGATGTCGCAGAACATCACCGTGGCCTGCACGCGCTTGCCGCCGAGCGCGAAGCCGCCTTGCAGCAGGTCGGCCGCTACCGCCGAGGTGGCGAAGCGCTCGACCAGCGCCTTCTGCTGGTCGCGCAGGCGCTTCTTCTCCAGGCTGGAGTCGATGCGCGCTCTCAGCAGCACCGGGTTGACCGGTTTGTGCAGGTAGTCGTCGGCGCCCAGCTCGATGCAGCGCACCACATGGGCCACGCCCTCGAGCGAGCTGGTCACGATCACCGGCATGTCGCGCAGCAGAGGGTCGGCCGCGAGCTGTTCCATGACCTGGAAGCCGTCCATCTCGGGCATCTCCATGTCGAGCAGCAGAAGGTCGAAGCCACCGCGACGCAGCATATCGAGCGCGACCCGGCCGTTCTCGGCGCTCTCCACGCGATGCCCTTGCAGCGTGAGGCTGCGCGCCAGCAGCAGGCGGTTGACCTTGTTGTCGTCGGCCACCAGCAGCCGGGCGCCGCGCTCAGCCACGGCTGAGCTCCTTCAGTGCAGCGGCGGCCTCGTCGTAGAGCGCCTGCAGCGCGTCGATGCCGGCCGGGTCGGATGGCAGTCCGCCGAGTTCGAGCTCGCGCGCCTTCGTGCCCAAGCGCGTGGCACCGAAGGTGTTGGCGTTGGTCTTCAGCGAGTGCGCGCCACGGCGAAAGCGCTCGGTCGCACCGGCGGCCTGCGCGGCGCGCAGCTCGGCGATCATCTGCGGCGCCTCTTCGAAGAAGGTGTTCACCAGCTCAACGACGAAATCCGCGCCCGCCGTGGCCTGCAGCTCGCTGAAGACAACGCGGTCGATGATGTCGGACATGCTCAGGAGTCCTTGCGTGCGACAGTATGCGCGAGTGAGTCGACCAGCGCGTCCACGCGGATCGGCTTGGTGATGTAGTCGTCCATGCCGGCGGCCAGGCACTCTTCGCGGTCGCCTTGCATCGCGTTGGCCGTCATCGCGACGATGCGCGGCTTGGCGGAACCGCAGCGGCGGACGATCTCGCGCGCGGCCTCGAGCCCGTCCATTTCGGGCATCTGCACGTCCATCAGCACCACGTCGTACGGCTGGCGCTGCACCGCCTCGATCGCCTCGATGCCGTTGGCCGCGACGTCGGCGCGGTAGCCCATCTGCGACAGCAGGCGCAGCGCCAGCTTCTGGTTCACCAGGTTGTCTTCGGCCAGCAGGATGCGCAGCGGGTGGCGTTCAGCCATTGCCGGGTCGATCGCCGGCTTGGCGGGTGCGGCGCTTGCCTTCGGTGCTGCATCGTCGCCCAGCAGGCCGACCAGCATGTCGAACAACTGGCTTTGGCGCAGTGGTTTGGCCAGCCCACCGGCAAAGTGTGTGTCTGCTGCGTCGCGTCGCCCGAGCGACGTGAACAAGACCAGCGGCAGGATGTGACCCGCCGCGCGGACGCGTCGTGCCAGCGTCACGCCGTCGGTGCCCGGCATGTGCATGTCGAGGATCGCGAGATCGAAGCGCTCGCCGGACAGCGCGTGCAGCGCCGCATCGGCCGAGTCGGCGTCGCGCACGGCCATGCCCCACTTGGCGGTCTGAAGTGCCACGATGCGCCGGTTGGTGGCGTTGTCGTCGACCACCAGGATGCGCTTGCCCTTCAGTGCCGGCTGCTCGCCGATGAACTCGCGCCGTGTGGCGCCGGTCAGCACCGCGGCCGGCGCATGGATCGAAAAGCGGAACGTCGAGCCTTTGCCGGCGCCGTCGCTTTGCACGCCCATCGAGCCGCCCATCAGTTCGGCCAGCAATTTGCTGATCGCCAGCCCCAGTCCGGTGCCACCGTACTTGCGCGTGGTGCTCGAATCGGCCTGGGTGAACTTCTGGAACAGCCGGCCCATCTGTTGCGGGCTCAAGCCGATGCCGGTGTCGCGCACCGCGAAGTGCAGCATGTCGCCGGCAGCTGAGACGGTGAGCACCACCTCGCCCGAATCGGTGAACTTCACCGCGTTGCTCAAGAGGTTCAGCAGGATCTGTCGAAGGCGCGTGACGTCGGCGTTCACCGCTGCGGGCACCTCGCCCTCGTAGACATACGCCAGATCGAGCTGCTTCTCGGCGGCGCGCGCGGCCACCAGGTCGAGAGCCGACTCGATGCACTCGCGCAGGTCGAACGGCTGGCGCTCGATCTCCATGCGGCCGGCCTCGATCTTCGAGAAGTCGAGGATGTCGTTGATGATCGTCAGCAGCGCGTCGCCGGAGTCGCGGATGGTGCTCGCGAAGTCGCGTTGCTCCGCATTGAGCGGCGTGTCCAGCAACAGCCCGCTCATGCCGATGACCGCGTTCATCGGCGTGCGGATCTCGTGGCTCATCGTGGCCAGGAAGGCGCTCTTGGCCTCATTGGCGGCTTCTGCGGCGGCACGCGCCTCCTGCGCCTCCTTGAACAGCCGCGCATTCTGGATGGCGATGACCGCCTGGTCGGCGAAGGTCTCAATCAAGCGCACTTCCGAAGGCGAAAAGGGCTGTATCTGCCTACGCAGAACCGAGATCACCCCGATCGACTCGGTGTCGCGCAACATCGGGACGGCCAGGACCGTCCGGTATCCATGGCGCCGCTGCATCGCATGCGCATCAGGAAAATCGGCGTCAGACAGCGACGCGACGTCGTCGATGTGAACCGTCCTTCGCCCGACGAAGGCGAGTCCGACCACCGAGGTTGCGACCGGCGGCAGCGTATCGCCGAGACCCGTCACGGCGAGGCCGTCTTCCACGTGTCCGGTCATCGCCCGCAGAACTCCGCCTTCGAGCAGCCAGACCCTGCTGGCGCGCGCCCTGCAAAGCACGCGCGAGCGTTGGGCAACCGCGTCGAGGACCGGCCGCACGTCGGCGACCGAACTGCTGATCACCTGCAGCACCTCCGACGTGGCTGTCTGCTGCTCCAGTGCCTCCTTCGTCTCGTTGAACAGCCGCACGTTCTCCATCGCGATCGCCGCCTGGTCGGCGAACGACGTGACGAGCTCCAATTCCTTATCGCTGAAGGCCTCGGCCTCGGCGCGGCCAAGCGACAGCACACCAATGGCCACGCCGTCGCGCAGGATCGGCACCCCCAGCACCGTGCGGTAGCCAGCCATGCGCTGCACGTCGGCTCGCTCGTAGCTGGCGTCGGCTTCGGCATCCACCACCTGCACCGGCTGCCCACTGGCCGCTGCGCGCGCCGTGACGCCATCCCTGAGCTTCAGCGACGGTGGATGGGCCGTCAGGTGATCGACCACCTGCTGCGAGGCTCCGTACAGGCCCGCGGCGAGGCACAGGTCACCCTCGACGCGGAAGATCACGCCGAGCGAAGCGCGGCACAGCCTGGCCGCGGTGCCGATCAACGTGTTCAGCACCGCGGGCAGGTCGAAGGTCGAGCGGCTGATGGCCTTGAGTCCATCGGCGGTGGCGGTCTGCCGCGCGAGCGCCTCCTGCGTCTCGTCGAACAGCCGTGCATTCTCGAGCGACACCGCCAGACTGGCGGCCAGCGTCTGCAGCAGCTTGAGGTCGCCGTCGCTGAACGCGTCCTCGCGATCCAGGTTCTGCAGCGTGACCACGCCGCGCACGCGTCCGCCCACCAGCAGCGGCACCCACATCGCCGACTTGGGGTTCTCGCCCGCGATGACCTGCGAGCCGACCTCCACCGATCGGGCCGCCATGTCGCGGTTGACGACGATGGCCGCACCCGAGCGCGCCACCGCGGCCACGAATCCGCTCAGCGGGCGTTCCTGCGGCAACTCGAGCCGCCGCCCACGCTCGATCAGGTACCACGGCCGCAGCAGCTGCCGCTCGGTGTCGATGCCCGCGATGCCCACGGCCTGGGCGTCGAAGATCTCGTGCACCTTGTCACCGACCAGATCGACGATGGCCCGGAAGTCGAGCGACCCGGCCACGCCCCGCTGGATGCTGTTGATCACCTCGAGTTCACCGACTCTCGCATCCAGGGCCGCGGTCCTTTCGGCCACGCGTTGCTCGAGCCCGTCGGTGATGCGCCGGTTGGCCAGCGCGATCGCGGCCTGGCTGGCCAGCATCGCGAGCAGGTCGCGGTCGGATGTGTCGAAGCGGCCGTAGATGCCGTCGAGATCGGCGTAGAGCACACCCAGCAGCTCTGCCTCCGCCACCAGCGGTGCGATCAGGCAGGAGCGCTGCTCGATCACCGGTGCACCGTCCGGACCATGGCGAAGCCGTACGGCATGGGTGCGGCGGGCCTCGTCGATCCAGGGTGCGACGGCGCGCTGCAGATCTTGCGCGCTGTCGTCGCGCGGCAGCTGAGACGCGGCGCAGCGCAGATCGCCGCCGGTCTCGAGCAACAGCAGGACGCGCTGCGCGCCGGTGAGCTCGGTGATCTCCTCGACCAGCAGCTCGTTCAACGCCGCCGTGCCGTGCTGCGCATTGATGCGGGTGCCCAGCTCCACCAGGCGTTGGAACGGTTCGCTCAGGCGGCTGGGGATCGCCAGATAGGCGAGCCGCGTTCGCCCGGGCATGCCGCGCCGGCGGGCTTCGCGCACCCACGTTGCCACGATGTCGCGATTGACCGGCACTTTTCCGAGGTAGCACCGGCGCAAACCCGCATCGTGCACATGGCGCACGCCCTCGAGCAGCAGGGCGTGCGCACGGCGCAAGGCGCGCCAGGCTTCGGCGTCGCGCCCGTTGGCGCCGAGCGCCTGCGAGTGCCACCACCAGATGTCCTGGCTGTGGCCGAAGTCCGCGCGCGCGTAGCCCTGCCGGCGATGCAGCGCCGCGGCCTCGCTGCTGGCTTGCAGCGCGTCTCGATTCACTCCCGCAGCCAGACAGGCCCGCGCCAGCATGCACTGCACGTCGCGCGTCTCGGCGTCGTGAGTCGGGTTCAGCTGGCTCAGCGCCTGCCGGAAATCGCGCACCGCGTCGGCGGCGCGGCCCTCTTCCAGCGCGAGAGCGCCCGCGCACAGCTGATGCTGCAGGCGGGTGTCGGGCCCGTCGGCTTCCCGAACCAGCCGCTCGAACTCCGGCCACGCGCGGCGGGCGGCGTCCAGATCGCCCAGGCTGAGCAGCCAGCGAATCATGCCGCCGGTCTGCAGCGTGGCGCCAAAGCGCGAGCCGGCCGCCAGCGCGGCATCGCGCACCACGGCGCCCAGCCGGTATGCCCGACGGTACAGGCCCAACTCGGCGTAGGTGTTGGCGAGGTTGGCCGCCACCATCAGGCGCCCGTACAGGTCGTTCGAGCGCTCGAACGCCTCCTTGGCTTGCTGCAGCCACTTCAGCCGCTCGGCAATGTCCTTGCAGCTGAAGCTCAGGACGTTCAGCGCATTGCCCAGGCCTTGGTTGTCGCCCGCTTCGCGCGCCAGCTCGGCGGCCTGCAGCGCCGCTTCGCGCGAGGCCGCGTCTTGAGAGAGCCGGGATTGGGCAAACGCCGCGAGCCAGTACGCCCGACCGAGCCCGACTCTGAGGCCCAGGGGTTCGAAGAGGGCAATCGCCTGCCTCGTGCTGCGCAACGCGCCGGTGGGGTCCGCGTTGCGCAGCTGGGCTTCGCCCAGCGCCAGCAACGCATCGGCCTGGAGTGCGGGAGCGCGCAGCGCGCGCGCCAGTTCGAGCGCTTCGGTCGCCCAGCGCACGACGTCGGACAAGTTGCCCATCCGCATCGCCACGAGCACGCGGCGGCACAGCGCACGCACACGCTGCGGGCGCCGCCGCGGTGCGGCCGACAGGGCCAGCATGGTCTCGGCATCGGACATCGCGTCGGCCAGCCGCCCGGCCGCAACCCGCGACGCTGCCCGCAGGTCGAGCCAATCGATGCGATCCGACGTCGACGTGTCGCCGGCGGTCAACGCCCGTGTGGCGGCGTCGATCACCGCGGCATGCCTGCCCAGCCAGGCGTCGTCGCGAGACTGGGCAAGGCTGGGTGCCGGCTCGGCCATCTCAGGCGGTGTCTCGTTGCGCGACCTGCATCAAGGCCTGGACCAGCGTATCGACGCGGATCGGCTTGGTGATGTAGTCGTCCATGCCGGCGGCCAGGCATTCCTCGCGATCGCCCTGCATCGCGTTGGCCGTCATCGCGACGATGCGCGGCCGCTGATCCGATTGCCAGCGCGCGGTGATGCGGCGCGAGGCCTCCAGGCCGTCCATCTCGGGCATCTGGACGTCCATCAGCACCACGTCGTAGGGTTGGCGTTCGATACTCTCGATCGCCTCGATGCCGTTGGCCGCGACGTCGGCGCGGTAGCCCATCTGCGACAGCAGGCGCAGCGCCAGCTTCTGGTTCACCAAGTTGTCCTCGGCCAGCAGGATGCGCAGCGGGTGGCGCTCGGCCAGGTGGGCATCGATGGTCGGCTTGGGCGGTGGCGCGGCCTTGGCCTCGACCGGTGCCTGCGACAGCAGGCCGATCAGCGTGTCGAACAGCTGCGACTGATGCAGCGGCTTGGCCAGGTACGCGGCGAACAAGCCCTCGGTGTCGCCAGCCTCGCGGCGGCCGAGCGAGCTGAACAGCACCAGCGGCATCGCCGAGCCACGCTCGCGGATGCGCCGCGCAAGGTCCATGCCGTCCATCTCGGGCATGTGCATGTCGAGAATCGCGAGGTCGAAGGTCTCGCCGGCGGCGAGCCACTGCAGGGCCTGCGCCGGCGACCCGGTGTCGCGCGAGCGCATGCCCCACTTGGCGCTCTGCAGCGCGAGCACCTTGCGGTTGGTGGCGTTGTCGTCCACCACCAGCACGCGCTTGCCTGCCAGGGCGGGCTGCTCGCCGATGAACTCGCGCCGCGCACTCGGTGCCTCGGTGGCCACCGGGGCGACGATCGTGAAGCGGAAGGTCGAGCCGTGGCCCGGGCCGTCGCTCTCAGCCCACATCGTGCCGCCCATCAGCTCGGCCAGCCGGCGG
>Ga0335070_10010223_pt1 | contig 10971 bp, 7 predicted proteins | sample Lox_Sample_13_FD_206722 | JGI IMG/M metagenome (GOLD analysis project Ga0335070, IMG submission 206722) | Soil microbial communities from Loxahatchee National Wildlife Refuge, Florida, United States - Lox_Sample_1.3 | ecosystem: Environmental > Terrestrial > Soil > Wetlands | place: USA: Florida... | reverse complement strand
CGACCACCGCGACACCAACACGCTGCGCCGGATCGCGCCGCCGACGCCGAACCCGCTCGTCGGCCTGCTGAAGGCCGGCACGGCTGGCTAAGCCGACGGAGGACGAGACGATGGATGGGCGAGTCCGGCCGACATGCAATGCTGCCGGTGGCGCTGCCGGCTAGAGAGGACGACCGGCAAAACGAAACCTATAGCGCCGGGCTAACGCTGGATGTCGACCGCCGCGTCGCGGATGACTTCGTATGCTCGCCGAGGCTGGTTTTGCGTCGAGATCACCTGAAAGCCATCGGCCATGAGCAACGCAATGACCCTGCTGTAACATGACCCATCGGCCCAAAGGCCATGTGCAAAGACGATGGTTGGTTTATCCGGCATGTTGAACGTCCGAACGTTTGTCGTCTCAGCGATAGCCCGACGGAGAGACTCGCCATCGGCGTGTGCGCCAGCACGACGTCAGCATCGATCCTGTCTGCGAATGCGCTGCATTGTCCGCTGGGAGCCTCCAAGAGTCGAGCGTGTCCGCTAGGTCGCGCGCAGGCAAAACTCGAGCAAACCCGCGGTGACCTCGCGCATCACCTTGCGCATTTCCTGATAGGGCGGATGGAAGGGCGTCGAGGCGCGGCTGCGACCCCACTCCATGGTGTAGGAGATCACCTTGGCCTTCTTCGGGTCGACGAAGTGCCGGCTGTAGGCGTAGTCGTCGGCCGAGCCGGCGGTCGGGTAGAGCCCCACCGATTGCTGCACCCGGTATTCGCGCCCGCGCACCTCGCGGATGGCGGCCGCTAGCGAGCGCCCCAGGCGGATGGCCAGCGCCTGGTCGGGCGCCGGCATGTGCTCGCGATAGACGTCGTCGTGGATGAGGCCGCGCTTGCCGTCATAGGCCGTGTTCATGAAGTTCATCTCCGGGTCGCGTGATTGGTTTTCGTCGCTGCCCCAGTTGTAGAGCAGGGTCTCGCCATAGCTATGCAGGTCGATGAAGAAGCGGATGTTCGGAAAGCGATCGAGCAGCCACATTACGTTGCGGGTCTCGGGTTCTGAGGCCGCGCGCGGGCCGATGTAGGTCTCATAGTCGCCCGGCTTCCGGCTGCTCTGCACCGTGCCGGGCGCGAAGTGGCGGTCGAAATCCCACAGGATCGGAAAATTGCGGTTGAGGTCGACGCCGATGCTCTTGGGCCCGCGGCCACGCGGCGCCGGGCGGCGGTTCTTCCGCCACCACGGACGATTCGCCATGCTGAAGTGGCGGCCATCGGGATTGACCTGGGGAAAGAGAATGACGTCCTTGGTCTCGACGATCCGCCGGATCTGTGCCGGCGAGAACGTCTTCTTTCCCAGACGAATGCCCTCGCGGTCGCGATAGGCGCGCAGGAGCCGGATCGCGAAGTAGACGAGAATGTCGGGTCCTCCCCATTCGCGGCCGTGGACGCCCGAGATGAAGCAGATGGCCGTGCGCTTTCCGCCCTGGCCCTTGGCGATCCGGATCGCATGACAGCGCCGCTTCTCCCAGGTGAGATGGGGCAGCGCGATGCGCTCGAAATAGGCGCCGTGATTTCTCTCGCCGAGCACCATCGCCCGTTCGATCTCGTCGGCGGTCAGGTAGCCGCCGCCCCAGATCACATCGCCATAGCGACCCTTCTTGAGCCGCTTGGCCGCATCCCGACGACCCTCGGCCTGACGCTGCTGGGCGGGAGCCGTGACCTCCTCGAGCCGGGTCACGCCATAGCCGCGCTTCGTGAGCCATTCCTCCTCGCGCGCGTTCAGATAGGCGTCGACCTCGATCTCGCCGTTCTTCTCCTCGCGGTATCCCACCACGAGCACGCGATGCTTCGGTCCCAGTTCCGTCAGATGGCGGCGGTTGAGTCCGGTGATGATGACATGGAAAAGCTTCATGACAGGAGACCGACGCTTGCCGTCACCGCCGTCTCAGTGACGTTACTTCACCGCCAACGCTCCGTCATGCAGAAGCCGAAATCGAGTTGGACTTTGGTCCAATGCGTGATCAGACCGGCTCCGCCGCCGGGATCAAAAGCGCGTCGACGGCCACCGCTCCTGTTTCCGTGACGACCAGCGGGTTGACGTCTGCTTCCGCCAGGGCGTCGCCCAGCGACGCGCACATCTCCGAAAAGGCGGCAAGAGCGCGCGCGGCACCGCGCTTGTCTTTTGCACGAGCGCCGCGCACACCTTCGAGGACCCGGGCAATCGCCAGCCGTTCGATCATCTGCAGCGCTCGCTGCTCGTCGAAGGGCGGCAAGGCGAACTGCCGGTCGTCGAAAAGCTCGATGAGCGTTCCTCCGGCGGACACCATGACCAGCGGCCCGAAATCCGGATCGAAAACGCACCCCATCGCCAGTTCCACGCCCTTGCCGGCCATGGCTTGCACGATCACGCGCGGACCGAGCCGGTTGCGCAGATCGTCATAGGCGCACTTCAGCGTCTCCTTGTCGCTCAGCCCCAGCAGCACACCGCCGCGATCGCTCTTGTGGTCGATGCCGACAGCGGCGGTCTTGAGCGCGACCGGATAGCCGATCCGATCGGCCGCACCGGCCAGCGCGTCCCAGCTCTCGGCAACCTCGCTGCGGATGGTGGGCACGCCGAACGCGGCGAGCAGGTCGAGCGATGCCCGTTCGTCCCAGGCAGAGCCGGATCGAACCGCCGCCTGCGCTTCGGCCGCCTTGTGTACGGCCGGGGCTTGCGCCGCCGGGCGAGCCTGCTCGCGGCGTCGGTCCGCCCATTCCTGCACTCGCTTCGCCGCGAGCAGCATCTCGCCCGCACCGTTGAGGCACGAGACTCCGTGATCGCTGAGCTCGTCGGCGAGCCCGCGATTGTTGGCGCGCCCGAAGCTCGAATAGAAGAAGCACGGCTTGTCGGTCAGGGTCGGCAGCCGCAGCGCCAGCTGTCGCAGCTTCGCCTCATAGACATAGTCGTCGCGCAGATCGGCCTCGAAGCCGATCGTCGAAACCTCCGGTGCCGCCGCGATAGTTGCGAGACCGCGCTCGAACACGGTCGCAAACTCGTCGGTGAGGGCGCCGGCGCAGTCCAGAGGATTGGAGGGTTCGAGCGGCGGCGGCAGGGCGGCGCGTAGCGCCGTCACAGTCGCCGGACTCAGCCGCGCCAGCGGCGCGCCGATCTGCGCCGCGCAATCGGCGACCAGCTCGCGCAGGCCGCCGGAATCCGTCACCAGTCCGAGACCGCCGGGGCCTGGCAATCGCCCGCTGGCGCAAAGCTGCGCCACATTCATCAGCTGGTCGACATCGTCGACGGCGATGGCGCCGCCTTCCTCTATCGCCGCCGTATAGGCGGCCTGCGAGCGCGCCATGCGGGCGCTTTCCTCCGAGCGGCCGACCTTGCAGACGACCACGGGAATGCCCGCCGCCTGCGCGCGCCGCAGACTTTCCACGAATCCCTGCGGATTGCGCGCCGTCTCCAGGAACAACGCGATGACCTTTGTCGTCGGGCGGCCGATCGCATAGTCGATATATTCGTCGGCCGTGGCCCCGATCTCCTGGCCGGGCGAGACCAGCAGGTCGAAGCGGTAGCGCGGGTCGTGCATCGCCAGCACGGTGAAGACGGACCCCGAATGCGCGATCAGTGTGATGCCGCCCGCCTTCAGATGTTCCGCCGGATAGAAGCTGGCGACGCACCGGCTCGGCACGTTGATAAAGCCCATGCCGTTTCCGCCGCAGACGGGGATGCGGGCCTCGCGCGCGATGTCGCGCAGACGCACCAGCAACGGCCCGCCCGCCCCGGCGTCGCCGTGGCAGGCGTCGAAGATGACAACACTGCGGGCGCCGCGGTCGATGCCCGCGCGGACCGCCCCTTCGAGATTTTCCGCGCCCACGCCGAGGATGGCGACATCCGGCGCCTCCTCCAACTCGGCGATGCTGCGATGACAGCGCCGGCCGAGGATCCGGTCCTGCTTCGGGTTGACGAAGTCGATGCGCCCGTCATAGCCGGCGCTTGTCACCGCCTGCGCGAGGCGCAAGCCAAAGGAATTCGCACGCTCGGAGGCGCCCACGACGGCAATCGACCGCGCCTCAAGCATGGACGCCAGGCGATGCGCCGTCGGTCTCGACGAATCTGCGGCCGACATCTCAGCTGCCCTTGAAACTGGCGTCGCGCTTTTCCGCGAACGCAGCGGCGCCCTCGTTGAAATCTTCCGACTGCAGCATGCGCTCGTAGTGGGTGAGGCCGCTCTGCCCGATCCAGGCCTTACGCGTCGTCTTGTGCGCCTGCTCCGGCGCGGCGGTGGCGTTGAACCGCATATATTCCTTGAGCGCCCGCGCCACGAGCGGCGCACCCTTGGCGATGCCCCGCGCGATCTCCTGCGCATGCGGCAGAAGCTGCGCGCGCGGCACCACGTCGCGCACCAGGCCCCAGTGCTTCGCCTCCGCCGCGCCCAGGCGCCGCCCGGTCAGCATCAGGTCGATGGCGACATTGTAGGGCACGCGGTGATGTAGCTTCTGGATCGCGCCGCCGTCCGGCAGGAAGCCGCGCTGCATCTCGGGCAGGGCGAAATAGGCGTCGTCCGATGCCACGATGATGTCGGCCCCCAACGCCAGCTCGAAGCCGCCGCCGACAGCGGCGCCGTTCACCGCGGCGATGACCGGCTTGTAGAGATCGAAGAACTCCGGCAGCCCGCCGATGCCGCCGGGACCGAGGTCGAATCCCTGCGTCTCGTCGCGGCCCTCGCCCCGGGCGGCGGCCTTGAGGTCCCAGCCGGCCGAAAAGATGTTCTTCGGGTTTGGCCCGCCTGTCACGATACCGACCCGCAGGTCCGGCTCGTCATTCAGCCGGCGGAACGCCTGGTAGAGTTCCCGGCTCAGCGCCAGATCGATGGCATTGGCCGGCGGACGGTTGATGGTCAAGGTCATCACCGGCCCGTCGCATTCGACGAGCACTTGTTCGGACATCGGCCGAGCCCCCACTATGAAAAAACAGATATATGGCCACCCCCGGTGGACGGCAGCGACTCATCTCATTTGGGGCGGTAATCTGTGGGAAATAAAGCTGGCAAAACCTCATCACAGTATGAAGAATATTCATTATGAGGTATGGTCGGCATATCCCGCCTCTGAAGTCGCTGCTCGCCGTGGAGGCGACGGCCCGCTGCGGCAGCTTCTCCAAGGCCGCCGCCGAGCTCAACGTGACCCAGTCGGCCGTCAGCCACCTGGTGGGGCAGGCCGAGGATTTTCTGGGCGCGCGACTGTTCGACCGCGCCAGCCGCCCCATCCGGCTCACGCACGAGGGACAGCGCTATGTCGGCGCGGCGATTTCAGGGCTCGACATCCTGAAGGCAGAAGGCCGGCACCTGCAGGAACGCAACGCTGCGACCACCCTCATCGTCTCCTGCAATCTCGGCAACGGAAACTTCTGGCTGCTGCCGCGCCTGAAGCACTTCCATGAGCGGCATCCCGATATCACCGTCAACATGGTGACGACCTATCAGGGTCTGCCGGAACTGACCGACGGGATCGACGTCGCCATCCGCTTCGGCAAGGGCGATTGGCGCGATTGCCGCTCGCAGTTGCTGTACCAGGAGCGCATCGTGCCGGTAGCCAGCGCGGCCTATATCGAGCAGGCGCCGCGGATCCGCCGGCCGAAGGACCTGCTGAAGCACACGCTGCTGCACGCCCATGCCATCGACCGCTCCTGGTTCGACTGGAACCAGTGGTTCGATCATTTCGGCGTCGCCTGCCCGTCGCGCCTGCCCGGGCCGGCCTTCGACAACCACGTGCTGATGATGCAGGCGGCCCTCACCGGCGGTGGCGTCGCGCTGGGCTGGAAAGGCACGGCCCGCGACTTCGTCCGCAAGCGCCAGCTGCTGGAGGTGCTGCCCGACCGGATCGATGTCGACGGCGGCCTCTATCTCGTGACCCACCGCGATGCCCGCCCGTCCCGCGCGCTCGGCAGCTTCACCGAGTGGCTCCTGGAGCAGGCCGCAGCCGAGGAGCGCCGATCCCCGCGCGGCGTCCTCGACTGACCTTCGTAAGCCAAGGTCCCGGGCGAGAGATGCCCGACGCTCACATGCCTGGACAGGCGAATGTCGCGCGGCCTGGCGGGCTGTCCGACATCAGCTGGGCCGTGCTCTTGCCGAATTTTTGCAAGCAGTACGCATTGGCCATCCTCTGAGCCGCCGGCATGCCGTCCGGCGGCGTGTACGTCACGATCACCTCTTTGGACGCTCCGGCGGCAGGCTCGACCATGGGAGCAGTCGCTGGCGCGGGGGCTGGCGCCGCAGTGGCGGGCGCTACCGCATTTGGCTTCGATGTGCAGGCGGCAGCAAGGCCGGTAGCAGCTGCCAACGCCACAATGACGAAAGGTTTCATCGCGCGGTCCTCCTGGAGCAAAACGATTGGACACGGTCAACCCGCTCGCCCGTTTCGCTGCGGAACCTTGTCCCGGGTTGCGACAGTGAATGGCTCCGGCCTGATGCGTCTATTGGACCAAGGACCAATTCTGACCGCGGCGTGCTGATCCGGCGCATCGGCACAAAACACACCGGCGCGAAGGGGCAACAGTGTGGCTTCTTGATTTGTTCGGGTTTCACCGTCGGATCGCGACTATAGAGTGGCAGAGCGCCTCCCCAACTCAACGTCGAGAGCATCGTGGAACAGCTGAACGCCGCTCGTCATCCGTTTCTGACCGGTGGAGGAGAAGCCGCCGAGATCATCGCCGGTTTCGATTGGGTGACGACACCGCTGGGACCCATCGAGGGCTGGCCCGTCAGCCTCAAGAGTTCGATCGCGCTGATCCTGCGCTCGCCGGTCCCGCTCGTCACGCTCTGGGGCGAGGACGGGATCATGATCTACAACGACGCCTATTCCGCCTTCTCCGGCGGCCGCCATCCCAAGCTGTTCGGCTCCAAGGTGCGCGAGGGCTGGCCCGAGGTCGCCGACTTCAACGACAACATCATGAAGGTCGGCCTCGCCGGCGGCACGCTGGCCTACCGCGATTTCCCGCTCACGCTCTATCGGCACGGCGGCGAGGCGGAGCAGGTCTGGCTCAACCTCGACTACTCGCCGCTCCTCGGCGATGACGGCAGGCCCGCCGGCGTCATGGCGATCGTCGTCGAGATCACCGACAAGGTCAGGATCGAGCGGGAGCTCGAGGCCGAACGCCAGAGCCTGAAGCGAATGTTCGAGCAGGCGCCCGGATTCATTGCAGTGGTCGGCGGACCCGAGCATCGCTTCAGCATGGTCAACCAGGCCTATCGCACGCTCGTCGCCGGGCGCGATGTCGTGGGCAAGCCGGTGGCGGAGGCGCTGCCGGAAGTCGTCGAGCAGGACTTCGTCGAGCTGCTCGACCGCGTCTATGTTTCGGGGCAACCCCATGTCGGGCGCGGCGCGCCGGTCGATCTGCAGCAGGGCCCGGGCGGTTCCCTCGGCAAGCGCTATCTCGACTACATCTACCAGCCCATCACCGCCGATGATGGCACCACCACCGGCATCTTCATCCAGGGCCACGACGTCACGGAGCAGCACGCGATCGAGCAGGCCATCCGCGCCGAATCGCGCAAGCTCCATGTGCTGAACCGGACCGGCGCGGCCCTGGCCGCCGAGCTCGATGTCGATACGATCGTGCAGATCGTCACCGATGCCTGCACCGAGCTCGTGGGCGCGCAGTTCGGCGCGTTCTTCTACAACGTCACGGACGACAAGGGCGAGCGCTACATGCTTTACGCCCTCTCCGGGGTACCGCGTGAGCACTTCGACGAGTTCCCGATGCCGCGCAACACGGCGCTGTTCGAGCCGACCTTCAAGGGCGTCGGCGTCGTCCGCTCCGACGACATCCGCAACGATCCGCGCTACGGCAAGAGCGAGCCGCATTTCGGCATGCCCAAAGGGCATCTGCCGGTGTGCAGCTATCTCGCCGTCCCCGTCATCTCCCGCTCGGGGGAGGTCATCGGCGGCCTCTTCTTCGGCCATGGCGAGCCGGCGAAGTTCCTCGACGAGCATGAGGAGCTGCTGATCGGCATCGCCGGCCAGGCGGCGACCGCCGTCGACAACGCCCGCCTCTACCAGGCGGCGGAGCGCGAGATCGCCGAGCGCCGCCGGGCCGAGGAAGCCCTGCAAAGCCTGAACAACAACCTCGAGCAGCGCGTGCTCGATGAGGTCTATGCCCGCTCCAAGGTCGAGGAACAGCTGCGCCAGATCCAGAAGATGGAAGCGGTCGGGCAGCTCACCGGCGGTATCGCCCATGACTTCAACAACATGCTCGCCGTCATCATCGGCGGCCTCAACCTGCTGCAGCGTAAGCTGGCGCGCGGCGAGACCGACGTGCAGCGCTTCATCGACGGCGCCATCGAGGGAGCGCAGCGCGCGGCCACGCTCACGCAGCGGCTCCTCGCCTTCTCTCGTCAGCAGCCGCTGTCGCCGGAATCCCTGGTCATCAACAAGCTGGTCGCCGGCATGAGCGAACTGCTCGCGCGCACGCTGGGCGAGCATGTCAAGGTCGAGACCGTGCTGGCCGCCGGCCTCTGGCAGGTCAAAGCCGATCCGGCGCAGCTCGAGAACGCCATCCTCAATCTAGCCGTCAACGCCCGCGATGCAATGCCGAGCGGCGGCAAGCTCACCATCGAGACGCTGAACGCCTTCGTCGACGATGCCTATGCCCGCGAATACGTGATCGAGCCCGGCCAGTACGTGCTCCTCGCCGTCGCCGACACGGGCGTGGGCATGGCGTCGGAGGTCATGGCCAAGGCCTTCGATCCCTTCTTCACGACCAAGGGCGTCGGCAAGGGCACGGGCCTCGGCTTGAGCCAGGTGTACGGCTTCGTCCGCCAGTCCGGCGGCCATGTGAAGATCTATTCCGAGCTCGGGCTTGGCACGTCGGTGAAGATCTATCTGCCGCGCCACTATGGCGAGGCCGAGGCGGCCGAGCAGGCGAGGCAGCTCGCCAGCATTCATCGCGGCCTGCACACCGAGGTGGTCCTCGTCGTCGAGGACGACGCCCGCGTCCGCGCCCTCTCCGTCGAGGCCTTGAAGGAGCTGGGCTACAGCGTCATCGAGGCCGCCGGGCCGTCGCAGGCCTTGCGCATGTTCGACGAGGGCCAGCAGGTCACCCTGCTCTTCACCGACGTCGTCATGCCGGACATGTCGGGAAGGCAGCTGGCCGATCGCGCGCGCGAGAAGCAGCCGACGCTCCGCGTGCTCTACACGACCGGGTATACGCGCAACGCCATCGTCCACAACGGCATGCTCGATCCCGGCACCAACCTCCTGACGAAACCCTTCAGCATCGAGGAGCTGGCCGCCAAGATCCGCAAGATCCTCGACGAACGGTCCTGAGGCGCGCTCGTTTCTGCGTCAGCGACCGCGCCTCGCTCACTCGGTCGAGCCGAAATCGTCCTCGCTGGCAGTGAGCATGCCGGCCAGGGTGCGCAGGCCGGTGTCGAGCTGATCCAGAGTCGGGTCCGCCAGCGCCAGCCGCACCGCGTTCGGCGCGTGGCCGGGCGTCACTGCGAAGGTGGTCGAGGGTGTCAGCGCGATGTCGCGTCGCGCGGCGGCGGCGACGAAGGTCTGCGAGCGCCAGTGCGCCGGCAGCGTCAGCCACAGGTGATAGGATTTCTGGTTGGCCTGGATCTCGAAACCCGCAAGACGCTCCTCCGCCAGCTTCTGGCGCGCGCGTGCATCGAGCCGCTTCAGCCTGGCCAGTTCGGCAACCGTGCCGTCGCCCATCATCCGCTGCGCGGCCGCAAAGGCGAATCCCGAGGCGGTCCATCCGCCCGAACGCACCGAGGCCATCACGCTTTCGCGCAGCCGCGGCGGCGGCACGATGAAGCCGAGCGCCAGGCCCGGCGCGACCTTCTTGGAGAGGCTGTCGATGACGATGCAGCGGTCCGGCGCCAGCGCGGCAAGCGGCGGCACCTCGTCGAGGAAGGCGTAGACATTGTCCTCGATGATCGGAAGGTCGAGCTTCTCGACGACGCGCAGCAGATCGCTGCGGCGCGCCGGCGTCATCGTCATGCCCAACGGGTTCTGGATCACCGGCTGGATGTAGAGGGCCGAGAGATGCGCCTCGCGGTGCGCCTTTTGCACCGCGTCGGGGCGGACGCCGCCCTCGTCCATCGCCAGCGGCACCAGCGAAATGCCCAGCCGGGCCGCGACGCCCTTGATGAACGGGTAGGTCAAGGCCTCCACGCCGCAGCGGCCGCCCGTGGGCACCACGGCGGCGAGCGCCGCGGCGATGCTCTGCCGTCCGTTGCCGGTGAACACGAGCTGTTCGGGCGCAGGCGCCCACCCGCCCTGCGCGAGATACGCGGCCGCGACGCTTCTCACCGCTGGCGTTCCGACGCTGGTGGCTTGCCGCAAGGCAACGTCGAGCGCCGCCGGCTTCTCCAGCCCGTCGAGGCTCTTCGCGATGAGCGCCGTCTGATGCGGCAGCATCGGGTAGTTGAACTCGAGGTCGATGCGAATGCCGCGCGGCTCGCTCGGCGCCGCGACGCCGCGCCGGGCATCGCCCGAAATGAAGGTGCCCCGGCCGACCTCGCCCACGACCAGCCCGCGGCGCAGCAGCTCGCTGTAGACCCGGCTCGCCGTCGACACCGCGATCTTGCGCTCATAGGCAAAATCGCGCTGCGGCGGCAGCCGGTCGCCCGGCTTCAGCCTGCCGCCCGCGATCTCGGCGGCGATCGCGTCGGCCAGCTTCACATACTCGGATTTCGACATTTATTGCTCCGAGTTCAATGTTACTATTGTACCGAGATATGTACCGCGCCATCTTAGAGATGTCAACCCGATTGCACCGGGACATCTGGAGGCCCAAAATGTCCGCAACCCTTTCCACCCTCGCCCTGCCCGCGCACGCGAACCGCCCGGGCGCCTTGTCTCGTCTGTTCGGCGCCTCCCGCGACGCGATCGCCGGCTATTTCGCCCGCCGGGCCGCCATCGCCAGCCTGCGCGAGGCCGACGACCACACCCTGTGGGACATCGGCCTCGTGCGCTCGCAGATCGAAGCCGCGGTCGAGGGCTCGTA
>Ga0335070_10010221_pt1 | contig 10971 bp, 10 predicted proteins | sample Lox_Sample_13_FD_206722 | JGI IMG/M metagenome (GOLD analysis project Ga0335070, IMG submission 206722) | Soil microbial communities from Loxahatchee National Wildlife Refuge, Florida, United States - Lox_Sample_1.3 | ecosystem: Environmental > Terrestrial > Soil > Wetlands | place: USA... | reverse complement strand
CGAGCTTGGCCATGATGTCGGCGCTGGCGGGCGCCACCAGGACGAGGTCGGCCTCGCGGGAAAGGCGGATATGGCCCATCTCGCTCTCGTCGGTCAGCGAAAACAGGTCCTGGTAAACCTTGCTTTCGGAGAGGGCGGAAAGGCTCAGGGGAGTCACGAACTCTGCCCCGCCCTTGGTCAAGATCACCCGCAAGGAGAGGCCGCGCTCACGACCGCGCCGGATCAGCTCCAACGTCTTGTAGGCTGCAATCCCCCCGGAGACGATCAGCAGGATCCGCTTGCCGGCCAGCATTGGACCTCCTGGCTCCACTCGGCTGATTCAACAGGGCTGTTCAGTATTTATTCCGCAGCCCGGGTTTTTTCAAGATTGGCCGGGATTGCCGGCCGCCATCAGCGACTTAAGAAGCACACACCCCGCTGCGACGCCGCAGATATGAACAACGAAAATCACCGGCAAACGTTCCCATTGGCGCCGCAAAGTGATGTGAAAAGGCTTCGGGGGCGCCGGCATGGCGGTTCCCAGCCGGTACCGATCCGGTGATAATCCGCCCGACGGCGCCGGCCCGCGCCGCCGCTGCCGGAACGGCCGCGTTCTACCGCGTGAACAGCAGCCCCGCGGCCAGCACGGCGATGATGATCCAGAGCCACCAGCTGGAGCCGGTGCGGTTGATCACCTTCAGCGCCTGGGGATCGAGCTTCAATCCGCCTTCGGCCAGATCGGCGACCAGGCGGTCGAGGTTGCGCATCACCGAGGGCAGGCGCTCCACCGCATGGGTCAGCTCGCGCGCCGCCTGCTCGATCCGCGCCTGAGGTCCGCGGTTCTCGATCATCCACTGCTCGATCAGCGGCTGGGCGAGGGTCCAGATGTTCATTCCCGGATGCAGCTGGCGCGAGACGCCCTCGGCGATCAGCATGTTCTTCTGCAGCAGCAGGAGCTGCGGTTGCACCTCCATCTCGAAGGTCTCGGCGATGGAGAAGACTTGGCCCAGCACCCGCGCAAACGAGATCTCGTGCAGCGGGCGGCCCTGGATCGGCTCGCCGATCGAGCGCAGCGCCAGGGTGAAGTCCTCGACCGATTGCGAGGCCGGGAGATAGCCGGCATCGACATAGACCTTGGCGATCCGCTCATAGTCGCGTTCAACGAAGGCCAGCAGCATGTCGGCAAGGAAGTAGCGGGTCTTGCGGTCGATCCGGCCCATGATGCCGAAATCGACCACTTGGATCGCGCCGTCGGCGCCGACGCTCATGTTGCCGGGATGCTGGTCGCCATGGAAATAGCCGTCGCGGAACGCCTGGTTGAAGAAGATCGCCGCGGCCTTGGCGAGGATGTCGTCGACGTCGAAGCCAGCCGCCTGCATCGCGACGCCGTCGTCGAACGGGATGCCGACCAGGCGCTCCTGGGTCATCACGCGCCGCGCGGTACGAGACCAGTCGATCTCCGGCACGCGATAGCTGGAATCGCCCGCGAAGTTCTCGCGAAGCTCGGAGGCCGAGGCCGCTTCGAGGCGCAGATCCATCTCGACCCGGACCGTCGCCGCGAAGGTCTTCACCACCTCGATCGGCTTCAAGCGGCGAAGCCGCGGTTGCGTGCTCTCGATCACCTCGGCGATCCAGAGCAGCAGGTCGATGTCGCGGGCGAAGGCGAGCTCGATGCCGGGCCGCAGCACCTTGACCGCCACCTCGCGCCCCTCGGGATGCCGGGCATCCGGCATGGCGACGGCGAAATGCACCTGGCTGATCGAAGCCGCCGAGACCGGCGTGTCGTCGAAGCGGAGGAAGAGCTGTTCGATCGGGGCGCCGAGCTCGGCCTCGATCGTGCTCCGCGCCTCGAAGGCGCTGAAATGCGGCAGCTGGTCCTGCAGCTTGGCGAGATCGGCGGCGACGTCCTCGCCGAGCAGGTCGGAGCGGGTCGACAGCACCTGGCCGAACTTGATGAAAGCTGGGCCGAGCTCGCTCAAGGCCGCCGCCAGGCGCTCGCCGGGCCGGAGATCGCCGACCCGTCGCCCGAACATCACGCGGATCAGGTAGAGCACGACCGGCGTCAGGCCCGCCCCGGCCAGCGCCTCCTCGAACGGCGCCAGCGCGCCATGCCGCGCCGCGCTGCGCGCCATCTGGAACAGGCGGTAGAGCGACCGGAGTGCCCGCAGCATTCAGATCCGCCAGCCCGAATGCAGCGCCGCAATGCCGGCGGAAAGATTGCGATAGGAGACGTTGCGGAAGCCGGCCTCGGCGATCATGCCGGCCAGGCGATCCTGCGGCGGAAAGCGACGGATCGACTCGACCAGATACTGGTAGGAGTCGCGATCCTTCGCCACTTGCTGTCCCAGCCAGGGCAGCACCCGGAAGGAATAGAGGTCGTAGAGCTTGGCCAAGGCCGGCACGGCCACGTGGGAGAACTCGAGACAGAGGAAGCGCCCCCCTGGCTTCAGCACGCGATAGGCCTCCCGGAGCGCCGCCATCGTGTCGGCGACGTTCCTGAGGCCGAAGGCGATCGTATAGGCGTCGAACCGCATCTCTTCGAGCGGCAGCGCCTCGGCATTGCCGGCAAGCCAATCGATGCCGTGCAGGTGGCCCCGGTCGATGGCGCGGCCGCGCCCGACGCTGAGCATTTCCGGTGTCAGGTCGCAGATGGTGATCGCGGCCTTGGGCGCGCGTTCCAGGATGCGGAACGCAATGTCGCCGGTGCCGCCCGCGACGTCGACGATCTGCTGCCCGTTCCGCGGGTTCAGCCAGTCGATCATCGCGCTCTTCCAGAGCCGATGAATGCCGCCCGACATCAGGTCGTTCATCAGGTCGTAGCGGCCGGCGACCGATGAAAAGACCGCGCGCACGAGCTCGGTCTTCTCCGCCGCATCGACCCGGCGGAAGCCGAACCAGCTCTCGGGTTGCGTCTCGCTCATCTGGAAGGCTCTCTCATGGCGCCGGACAATAGCCGCAGAACCGGCCTGAGGCTAGAGTCCGGGCCGGTGCCGGGACTGCTGCGGGAAAAGCAAGCGATGGGGGGAAAGTCCGATCTGGTGGCCATCCGCGACCGGCTCTCCGGCGGGGATCTGAGCTCGATCGGGCGGGCCAATGCCGTTGCCCGGCGCGCACGGCGCGAACCCAAGACCGTGCGCGTCTTGGTTGCTCTGATGCTGGGCCAGGACCGGCTGATCGCAGCCCGCGCCGCCGACGCGCTGGAGAAGGCCTCGATGGCCGCGCCGGGCATTCTCGATCCCTACCGGGTGACGCTCGCGACCGCGATCCGCCGCGATCGTCCACCCGAGGTCGAGTGGCATCTCTGCCAGATGCTGCCGCGCCTTGACCTCGATGGCGCAGAGGCCCGTCGCGCGATCGAATGGCTGGCGGGCCGATTCCGCGACGCCGAGAGCCGCATCGTGAAGGCGGAAGCGCTCACCGCCGCTTGCGCGATCGCGGCGCGGTACCCGCGCCATGCCGGAACGGCCGATGCCCTCATGGCCGAGGCGCTGCAATCCGACATACCCGCCGTCAGGGCCCGTGCGCGCAAGCTGAAAGCGAGGCCGATCACTCCTGACGCGCCCCGGCAGGAGCGAGGCTTGGAACCAAGGCAGCGAAGCGGTAAGCAGCGAGGTACCAAACCGCGACTCTGCAATCCGAGATGACCCCGAACCCGACCGGACCGGCCCCATCCCATGCCTGAGCTTCCCGAAGTCGAAACCGTCGCGCGCGGCCTCGCCCGCCGGCTCGAGGGCCGGGTGCTCGCCAAGGCGGAGACCCGGCGCGGCGACCTGCGCTGGCCGTTCCCGAAGGGCTTCGCCAAACGGCTGACCGGAAGGCGCGTGCTCAAGGTGCGGCGCCGCGCGAAGTACATCGTGATGGAGCTCGACGACGGCACAGCGCTCTTGGCCCATCTCGGCATGACCGGGCGTATGCTGCTCTCGCAGGGCCGGCCGGAGCACCTCGACCTCCATGACCATGTGATCTTCGAGACCGACGAGGGCTGGGTCTTGCGCTTCAACGACGCCCGGCGCTTCGGCATGATGGACCTGGTGCCGCTCGCCAAGCTCGAGCAGCACAAGCTGATCAAAGGCATCGGCCCGGAGCCGCTCGATCCTTCGTTCAATGCCGCGGTGCTCGCCGCGGCGCTCAAGGGCAAGAAGACCTCGATCAAGGCGGCGATCCTCGACCAGAGAGTGGTCGCGGGTGTCGGCAACATCTACGCCTCGGAGGCGCTCTATCGCGCGCGCATCAGCCCGAAGCGCATGGCCTATACGGTGCAGGGCGAGCGCGTCGCGAAGCTCGTGAAGGCGATCAAGGACGTGCTCAACGAGGCGGTCGCCGCCGGCGGCTCGTCGCTCCGGGACTATGTGCAGGCCGACGGCGAGCTCGGGTATTTCCAGCATCGCTGGCGAGTCTATGAGAAGGAAGGCCAGAAATGCCCGAACTGTGGCGGCACCATCCGCCGCATCACGCAGGGCGGCCGCAGCACCTTCTACTGCCCGAAGTGCCAGCGCTGAGCGTTGCCATGCGCAAGCCGGTCAAGAGCACGCTCAACTCGCCGTTCCTCCGCCGGCTCTGGCTCGATCCCAAGGCGGAGCTGCCGCAGGAGTTTCCCGGCACGCTGCCGTTCCTGAAGACCCGCGATTTCGAGATCGAGTTCACCACGCCGGTCACCATCTTCGTCGGCGAGAACGCGACCGGGAAGTCGACGCTCCTCGAAGCGATCGCCGACAATTGCGGCTTCCACCAGGGCGGCGGGAGCAGGGACCACAGCTATTCCGGCCCCGATTCCGCTCGCGCGCCGCTGGCGAAGCTGCTCAAGTTCTCCTGGCTGCCGAAGATCAGCAACGGCTTCTTCTTCCGCGCCGACAGCTATCGCAATCTGGCGAGCTACATCGATGCGGTCGGCAATCTCGACTACTGGGGCGGCAAGCCGCTGCTGCGGAAGAGCCATGGCGAGACCTTCCTGGCGCTGTTCGAGAACCGGCTGCAGAGCCACGCGCAATCGATCTTCTTGATGGACGAGCCCGAAAGCGCCTTGTCGCCGAAATGGCAGCTGCGCCTGCTGCGGCTGATCCATGATTGGAGCACCTCCGGCAAGACTCAGGTGATCCTGGCGACGCATGCACCGCTGCTGATGGCACTGCCCCGCGCGACTCTGCTCTATTTCGACCGGGACGGGCTGCGGGAGATCAACTACCGCGCGACGCCGCACTTCCAGACGCTCGCTGCTTTCTTCGCCGATCCTGACAATATGGTGGCAACAGCCCTGACCGCCAGGGCCGACTCGTGACCGCCGAGGTCATTGCCCCCGGCGGCCAACATGCCTATCTCTGGCAGGCGCATGAATGGGACGGATGGCGCAGATGAATGAACAGGTTGCCTCCGAGGTGATCGACTGGGTAATCGAGACTGCGCTCAACGGCGCCGCGGAGGAGGAGCTGCTGCAAGGCACGTGCGACCGCCTGGTCGAGCAGGGGCTGCCACTGACGCGCGTGGTCGCGGGGTCCGGGCTGCTGCACCCGACCATCGATTCCCGCGGCTATCGCTGGAAGCGCGGCGAACGCGTGGTGCGCGAGGACTATCCTCGCGGCCCCTCTTCCGAGGAGTGGCAGAACAGCCCGTTCCGGGCTTTGGTCGAGGGCAATTCCCGCACCATGCGACGCCGGCTCGATGGCGACTACCGCGAGGGCGAGTTCGATCTGCTCGACACTCTGCGTGCCGCCGGAGCGACTGACTATTACTCGATTCTGAACGGGACGGACGAATCTGCGGCCGGCAAGATGGGGGCCTCGGTCTCCTCCTGGACCATGGACCGGCCCGGCGGCTATCGCGACGTGGAGATCGTGCAGATCAATCGCATCGGGGCGGCCTTCGCCCTGAGCTACCAGGCGCGGGCGACGCAATCGACGGTCCGCACCTTGATGGAAACCTATCTCGGCCGGGGCGCCGCGGAACGCGTGCTACACGGCAATATCGTGCGCGGCCAGGCCGACACGATCGAAGCGGTGATCTGGAACAGCGATCTCATCAACTTCACGCGCATCGCCGACGAGGTCGAGCGCGACCATCTGCTGAGCCTGTTGAACGAATACGCCGCCTGTCTCGTCGAATCGATCGAAAGCCATGGCGGCGAGGTGCTGAAGTTCATCGGCGACGGCATCCTCGCCATCTTCGAAGATCCCGACGGCGGCAAGGCGCGGGCCAATGCGCTGGACGCGGCTTTGGCGGCGGAGCGGCGCGTCAATGCGCTCAATGTCGCCCGGCGCGACGCGGGGCTGCGCACCACCGACTTCTACCTGGCTCTCCATGTCGGCACGCTGCTGTTCGGCAACTACGGCAGCGACACCAGGCTCGACTTCACAGTGCTCGGTCCCGCCGTCAACGAAACCAGCCGGATCGGCGGCATGTGCCGCTCGCTCGACCAACGGGTGATCGTCTCCTCGGCCTTCGCCGAGGCGGCCGGTCCGCGTCGACGCGACCTGGTCTCGCTCGGCCGCTACGCCTTGCGCGGCGTCGGCCAGCCCCAGGAGCTCTTCACCATCGATAGCAACGCCAATCCGCGCGGGCGCGCTTAGCTCGCGGCGACCAAGCGCACCGGCGCCGCCGCTGGCCCGGTGGTCGGGCGGTCGGCAGCAGGGACGTATTTGACACGATCGGCCGGCAGCACGATCCGCACCGTGGTCCCGTGGTGGCGCGCGCTCTCGATCTCCAGCCGTCCGCCATGGAGCTCGACCAGCGACTTCGCCAGCGGGAGGCCGAGGCCGGCGCCGTCGAGGCCGCGGTTGAGGTCGTTGCTGGTCTGGCCGAAGGGCTGCATGGCGGTCGCGATATCGCCCTCCGACATGCCGATTCCAGTATCCTCGATGCTGATCACACAGGCGCGCTCCTCGGTCATCCGCGCGGCGAGCACGATCTTGCCATGGTCGGGCGTGAACTTGACCGCGTTGGAGATCAGGTTGATCAGGATCTGCCGGAGCTTGCCGCGATCCAGCATCAGCATGAAATCCTCGGCGACCGGCGTGATCCGGAAGTCGATCATCTTCGCCGCAACCTGCTCCTCGAACAGCCGCAGGCAGACCTTCGCCTCGGCCATCGGATCGACCAGGATGTTCTCGAGGCGCAGATGGCCGGATTCCGCGCGGGTGTAATCGAGAAGGCTGTTGATCACCGTCAGCAGGTATTTGCCGCTGCGGTTGATGTCTTCCGCGTGGCTGAGATATTGGGGATTCCCCAGCGGGCCCAGCGCCGCCGATTTCAACACGTCGGAAAAGCCGATGATGGCGTCGAGTGGCGTCCGCAGCTCGTGGCTGATATTGGCGAGGAACTTTGACTTCGACTCGTTGGCCGATTCCGCCCGCGCTTTGGCCGCGCGCAGCTCGGCCGCCACGCGGTTGCGCTCCGTGATGTCGCGCAGGTTGATGACGAGGCCGCCGACGTCGGGATCGTCCAGCCGGTTCATCCCGACGAACTCGAGATCGACCACCGCTCCGTCCTGGCTGCGGCAGCGGATCTCGCCGCAGACGCGGGGCTCGCGGTTGGCAAGCAGCCGGTCGAGCAGCGTCTTTGCCGCCACGTCGTCCTCGCCGACCACGAGATCGGTGAGCCGGCGCCCGATCAGCGCCTCCCTGCCGAAGCCGAGTATCTGCTTGGCCGCCGGGCTGTCGTAGACGATGCGGCCCTCGGCATCGAGCACGGCGATGATGTCGGAACTGGAGCTGACCAGCGCGCGGAAGCGGCGCTCGCTGCGCGTCAGCTTCTCGGCATCGGCCGTGGCGCGCCGCGCCATGCGCTGGTCGAACAGCGCGGAGGTGAGCCCGAGCGAGAGGATGACGAAGGTGGCGCCGGCGATGGTGACGGCCAGCAGCCGTGCGTCGATCCCGTCCGGCAGCGTCGGATCGACGGTGAGGCAGCGCTGAAAGTTGGCGGCGGCCATGCCGGTGTAGTGCATGCCGGCGATCGCGGCGCCCATGATCAACGAGGCGCCGAGCTTGTGCAGCATGCCTTCCAAGCGAAAGCTCAGCCACAGCGCCGCCGTGGCTGCGGTCACCGCGATGACGCCCGAAGCGATGAACAGTGTGCGGTCGTAGGCGACGGTGGCCTGCATCAGCATCGCCGCCATGCCGGTGTAGTGCATGATCGCGACGCCGGTGCCGGTCACCAGCCCGGCCAGAACCAGCCGGCTCGGTTTCAGCGAGCCGAAGGCGATCAGCGCATAGCCGGAGGCGGTCGCCATGACCGCGAAGATCATGGAAGCGAAGGTCCACCAGAAGTCATAGGAGATCGCGACCGGCATCGAGAAGGCGAGCATGGCGACGAAATGCATCGACCAGATGCCGCCGCCGAGGGCGAGCGCGGCGCTGCCCAGCCAGACCAGCCGGGCGGCGCCCTGGGACGACCGGATTCGCTCGGCCAGGTTCAACGAGGCGAAGGAGGCGAAGACCGCGATCACGCAGGAGAGCGCGACCAATCGGAGGTCGTAATGCCCCTGAAGCGTAAGATCAGCCAAGATTTTCCCCAGAAGTCGGATCGGCAAGTCGGATCGGCAAGTCGGATCGGCTCCGATGGACACTATCGATAGGGAGTTAAGGAGTCATGACCAAGATCAAGAGGCTCTAGCCCCGCAGCGGCCTGAGGCGCGCTGATGCTACACCCGGGTATGCAGGGATTTCACATGGTTGTGAACGGCCGGCGTTCCGGCTAGAAGGGTCGCCCCTCCCGGAGGACCCATGCGACGGTCGTTTACCGCCCTGCTGCTCTTATTCGCGCTGCTCGTCCCGGCAACTGCGCTGGCTGCCGAATACCTGTCGGCCATCGCCGATCTTCCATTGGCGACCGGTCTCAGGGACGAGGCCGAAAAAGCCACCGTGTTCGATACGCCGCTGGGCAAGGTGGTCAACGCTTATGCCAGCGGGAATGTGGCGCCCCAGGCCGTGCTCGATTTCTATGATGCAAAGCTGCCCGGCCTGGGCTGGGAGCGGCAGTCCTCCGGCACCTATCATCGCAAGAAAGAGACGCTGAAGATCGACGTCGCCGGGCCGGCGGAAGGGCCGACCCATGTCAGCTACACACTCTCCTCGCAATAAAGGGTCCCCGCATGGACGGCTCCAACCCCGCTTTCGAGAACATCATCGCCGAGCGCAAGGGGCGCGTCGGCCTCATCACTCTGAACCGGCCGAAGGCCTTGAATGCGCTCTGCGACGCGCTGGTCGCGGAGTTGGGAAAGGCGCTCGACGATTTCGAAGCCGATCCCGGGATCGGCGCCATCGTGATCACCGGCTCGGAGAAGGCCTTCGCCGCCGGCGCCGACATCAAGGAGATGAAGGACCGTTCCTTCATGGACGTCTATCAGGCGGACTTCATCACCGTCGGTTGGGAGCGGGTGGCGCAGTGCCGCAAGCCGGTGATCGCCGCGGTCGCGGGCTTCGCGCTCGGCGGCGGTTGCGAGATGGCGATGATGTGCGATCTCATCGTCGCCGCCGAAACTGCCAAGTTCGGCCAGCCGGAGATCACGCTCGGCATCATTCCCGGCGCCGGCGGCACCCAACGCCTGACCCGCGCCGTCGGCAAGGCGAAGGCGATGGATCTCGTCTTGACCGGCCGGATGATGGATGCTGCCGAGGCCGAGCGCGCGGGGCTGGTGGCCCGGGTCGTGCCGCCGGAGAAGCTGCTGGAGGAGGCGATGGCGGTCGCCGAGAAGATCGCCTCGATGTCGCTCCCGATCGCCATGCTGGCGAAGGAATCGGTCAACCGCGCCTTCGAATCCACCCTCGGGGAAGGGATCCGCTTCGAGCGGCGCCTGTTCCACGCCACCTTCGCCACCGAGGACCAGAAGGAAGGCATGGCGGCCTTCGTCGAGAAGCGGAAGCCGGGCTTCAAGCACCGCTGAGGCGGCCTTCCAGCAGGGCGTGAGCATCGGGCTGTGCTATTAACAATTTCCTAACCCTATCCGGGGTTCTCTATAGTCCGAGTCGGGCTCCGGGATCGGCATGCGGCCGATGAACGGAGGAACAGCGCAGGAAGTCGCCTTGGCACAAGTGCAAGCCTCATCCCTGCCGCGTTTCACCCTGAAATGCATGCAGGTGTCGATCGACCTGAAGCTCTATCCGGTGGTCGGCATGAATATCCAGGACGTGCTGGTCGGCGGCGCGCCGGATTGGATTGCGCCCAAGCAGCGGCTCGACTTCTCCTTCGTGCTCGATCTTCAGGGTAAGGAGCGGCGGCTGCCGACCTATGGCGTCGTCCTCACCAACGACGAGCGCGGCCTCGACATCCGCTATCGCCCGCCGACCAGCCAATGGCGCGCCATCCTCACCAAGCTGATCACGGAAGAAGCCGCCGCGCGCTGAGGTCGTATTTGCCGGATCGATCCAGCCGCGATGCCTTCTTGATCCAGCGCTCGGTTTCTAAGCAGAGGGCAACAAGAAAGCCGGAGCCATCGGCTCCGGCTTTTCGAAGAGGGTGTCGGCGCGGGTTCCGGGGGATGGGGTTGGAACCCGCGCCGACGAAAGGACCGAAAAAGTGCGACCTCGCGGGGCGTGGAGGCAGGGGCTGGCCGCAGCCCTTCCGGTCCTAGCTGGGTGGTCTCCTTTGCGCCCTAGGCGTTGTCGAGCTTCACGGCGACGAACAGGCTCTTGCCCTGGCGGTCGACCAGCATCAGCAGCACGTTCTCCTTGTTCGCCTTGGCCTGCTCGGCGAGGCGCTTCACATCGGCCGGTGAGGCTACTTCGGAGTCCGAGACCTTCTTGATCACGTCGCCGGGGCGGATGCCCTGGTCGGCCAGCGGGCTGTCGGAGTCGAGATCGGCGACCACGACACCGGTCGTGTCCTCGCTCAGATTGAACATCTGGCGCATCTCCGGCGTGACCGCGGCGAGGGTGGCGCCCAGTGCGGGGATCTGCACGCCGTTGGCGCTCGCGTCCGGCGAAGTCGTGCTGTCGTTCTGCTGGTCGTTGCTGGCAACCTCGTTGTCGTCCTTCATCTTGGCGACGGTCGCCGCGACCGTGATCT
>Ga0335070_10010220_pt1 | contig 10971 bp, 9 predicted proteins | sample Lox_Sample_13_FD_206722 | JGI IMG/M metagenome (GOLD analysis project Ga0335070, IMG submission 206722) | Soil microbial communities from Loxahatchee National Wildlife Refuge, Florida, United States - Lox_Sample_1.3 | ecosystem: Environmental > Terrestrial > Soil > Wetlands | place: USA: Florida... | reverse complement strand
GGGGAGGAAATGCCGAAGCGGCCGCCTGTGAAAAATTCATGGAAGCGGCGAAGAATGCGCTCCGCGTTTACGGCGGGCCTTTACTGCCCGAAGAGGGAAGCCAGCCATGGGTATTGCCGCTTCGCGCCCGCCTGCGGAAAAAGTTCACCCATCTGGTCATCGGGTTCGGCGCTGAACTGGAAGCGTCGAACCAAAGGGAAAAAGCCGCCGAGTGTTACCAGAACGCCCTGGATCTGGACGAAATCACGGATGAAGAGATATACCGGCGCCTCATGATCTTCCACCTTCAGTCCGGACGGCCGAACATGGCCATCGAAGTATACCGGCGCTGCAGGAAAACCCTTGCGGTCGCGCTTTGCGCCAAACCTTCCCCAAAGACCGACGCGATTTACCGGGACATTACGGGATAGCGTTGGTTCTGTTCGTATCAAAATAGATTGCCTGCCAAGAATGTGAAGTTTCGTCAAGAAAAGCAAAATCGGGTGTATACGCTCATAAATTTGGCGACATATCCATATCGGTGGAAATGTTGTCATTTCGAACCAGGAGAGAAATCTTTTTATACCAATTTGCAATCAAAAAATTTCAAAACATGTCATGTCGAACGAAGAGAGACATTTTTGATAAACGTTTCAGGATTTCTCGCCGGAGCTCGAAATGACAATGAATTGAATGTGACTTGATATTAGAGCAAATCTAGATTTATAATTTACAATGAATTATAATATTATTATTTAAAATTATAAATATTTATTTTATAATCCGTTACCGTTTAGTGTTTGTTAGCATGGTAGCTAACCGGATCAAGTTTCGATAAATGCGGGGTGTCGCGAAAGTCTTGGATAAAGGCGCAATAAGGGAGGAAATTGCCGGTACTGCCCGTCGGGGCGGTTTTCCAGGAATGACGGGACTGGGGGATGACATTGGCGAGGAAATGATGAAAGGGAAGTTGCGGGAGCGTGTCAACACTACTACAAAGGAGGAAGTAATGAGAAAAACATTCATGTCGGTAATTTTCGCGGTGATATTTCTTCTTGCTGCGGCTCTGTCGGCCAATGCAGGCATTGTCGATCAGAGCAATCTCGCGCAGCCTGGAAGTACTCCCGGATGGCTCGCCATGTCATGGGGCATATCTCAGACATTTCAGCCGGGCTTGCCTACTCTCACGGGAGTGGACATTGACATCCTGACCGCCAATCCCCAGTTTGGCGATGCCACCATAACGGCGGAGATACGAAACAGCTCCGCCCAGGTGCTGGCTTCTTCGTCCCAGTTGGTTTCTGTCGGTTACAACGGTCTTCTGCATTTCGATTTCGCAAGTGCGATACCGGTGACTGTCGGAGATACATATGAACTGTACGTGCCGGGATCCAAGGACACTTTTGGATGGACATACACCGGCGATACTTACCCCAAGGGCTTTAGAACCCTCTGGGGCCTTGCCGGGCCCGAAGCGCACCCGGATGAAGATTGCGTATTCCAGACGTACGGCAATCCTGTACCTTTGCCGGCAAGCATACTCTTCTTCGGCACCGGCTTGACAGGCCTCGCCGGCATCAGATTAAGAATCAGGCATTTGGGAAGAATGGGCTAAAATATTGTGGCGGATTTTGATTTCAGCTAAGGCGCAAACCCGCATGTCATCCCCATGGGGACGCCCAGGAAAATCTGCAAAAACATAAAATGACCGAATTCATGGGCGTCCCCGCTTCCGGGCGCACCGGATTTCCGTTCCCGAGTCAGACTCGTTTTACCCAGTCTTGTAACAACACCACTTATTACACGCCGGCTTAGCGGATTGCCAGGGCATGTCTGGAGTTGTCCGGGAAGGCAAAAAACGGGCGTTTATCCGGTTACGGCAATAACTTCCTCGTATGTGGTCATCCCTTCCAGCATCTTGCGGATGGCAACCTGGCGCAGGTTTATCAGACCGTCCTTCGCGGCGGTGCTGTATAGCGTTTCGAGGTTTACCGAGTCCGCCAGCATCGATTTCAGGCTGTCGGTAAAATCCAGGACTTCGAAAATTCCAGTACGACCCCTGAATCCGGTCCCCCGGCATTCCGTGCAGCCTTCTCCTTCGTACACGGGGTATATTCCCTTCTCCAGTCGCAGGTGATCAACTTCTTTGGCGCTGAGGACCCTTTCCGTCTTGCAGTTTGGGCAGATTTTTCTCACCAGCCTCTGGGCCATTATGCCGATGATGGTAGACGAAATGAGGAATGACGGTATCCCCAGATCGAGAAGACGGATTATGGAGGAGGGAGCGTCGTTGGTGTGAAGGGTCGACAGGACGAGGTGCCCGGTAAGCGCCGCCTGCACAGCATTTTCCGCCGTCTCGCGGTCCCTGATCTCCCCGACCATGATAATGTCCGGGTCCTGGCGCAATATGTTCCTGAGGATTGTGCTGAAGGTCACGTCTATGGCCGGCTGCACCCCCACCTGGTTGAACTCTTCCATGACCATTTCTATCGGGTCTTCTATGGTGACGATGTTCACTTCGGGCGATGAAAGGGTCCTGAGCGACGAATAAAGCGTAGTGGTTTTTCCGCTCCCGGTCGGCCCGGTGACCAGGATTATGCCGTTCGGCTTCCTGATAAAAGAGTTGTAAAGCTGGTATTCCCTCGGATAGAAGCCGATCAGGTCGAGGTCCTGCATAAGGACCTCGGGGTCGAAAATCCTTATGACCACCTTTTCACCGAACGCGGTGGGCATGGTGGAGACCCTGAGTTCGATCTCCTTTCCCATCTTGTCCGTCTTTATCCTGCCGTCCTGGGGGCGTCGTTTTTCCGCAAGGTCCATCCTGGACAGCATCTTGATTCTGGAAACGATTGCCGGATGAAGCTGCTTGGGAACAGTGTGGATATTGTGGAGAACGCCGTCCACGCGAAACCGAATCAGCGCCAGGTCTCGCTTGGGCTCGATATGGATGTCGCTGGCCCTCTGGTCGAAGGCGTAACTGAGCAGAAATTCCACCGCGCTCACAATGTTCTTGTCGGTACTCTCGATCTCCTGTTGCCCTTTCAGGCGGACGTACTGTTCGAGGTTGCCTATGTCGAACGATGTCTTGATCTCCGACTGGGCGGCGAGGACCGAAGCCCGGAAGCCGAAAAATTCGTAAAGGATCTTCACTATATCACTCTTGGAGCTCAAAACCCGCTTTATCCGGATTTTTCTCGCGCTGCAAAGACTTTCTATGCTTTCGGTGTCGTAAGGGTCCGCCATTGCCAGGGTGAGTACGCCGTCATTTTCCGACACCGGCACGATTATATGTTTAAGGGCGAACGGGCGCGGTATGCTGCCGGTTACGATGTCGAGGTTCAACTTGAGGGGGTCCAGCTTGATGTATTCCATGTTGATGGCCGAGGCTATCGCTTCAGTGATCGCGTCTTCGGTCAGGACCCTGCTGCTGCCGGGGATGAGGAGGTTGAACGAGGAAATGACTTCCGCGGGGGATACGAGCTCGGGTGCCTTGTGAAATCTGCGGGAATATCCGGCCTGCTGGTAGTTCCGCAGCCGGGCGCTCTGGGCGTCGCCCTTTGCCAGGATTTCCCGGTACTGATCCTCGGAGATGAGTCCCCTTTTCAGAATTATCTGGGCGACGTTTTTGATGGTGAGTCCCTTTTTCTGTGTCATTTGTTCCTCTGATATATGTTGTCATAAGTCGGGGCGGATTACGAAATCGCAGGGTCAAACCTCGGGTCTGCCCGTCAGAAGGGCATTTACCCGGATCAGGGCGATCACACTCCTGTGCGCTGTAGCGCTTCGGCGCGCAAGAGCAAGGATCGCCCCTACAGGCCCAGTTCGCGTTTGACCTCCTGCAGATAGTTTTTAATATCGGTCGAGTTTTCCATGGCGAGGACCCGTACTGCTATTTCTTCGGCGCGTGCCATGGTTATTTTCCTTACTGCCTGCTTTACGGCCGGAATGTACGGCGCTGCCAGGCTGAAATCGCTTATTCCCAGGCCGAGCAGCAGCACGGCGTTTACCGGATCGGAGGCCATTTCACCGCATACGGACACCTTCTTGCCCGCCTGGAGCGCCACTTCGGCGACTCTCCTGATGGAATGGAGAACGGCGGGATGGTAAGGATCGTAATATTTCTTCACCTTGGGGTTGTTCCGGTCGGCAGCCATGGTGTACTGGATGAGGTCGTTGGTCCCGATGCTGAAGAAATCCACCTCCCTGATGAGCAGATGGGCAGTCTGCACGGCGGCGGGCAACTCTATCATGATCCCCAGGGGGATGGAAGGGGCGATAGGATGCCCCTCTTTTTTCAGGGCCAGCCTGATTTCATCCAGGATCTTCCTGATGGTCCTTATTTCTTCGACGCTTGAGACCATGGGAAACATGATTTTCGCCGAACCGTGGGCCGAAGCCAGCAGGACCGCGGCCAGCTGTTCGCGGAAGATGTCCTCCCGCTCCAGGGAGAGGCGGATGGAGCGCCACCCCATGAAAGGGTTGTCCTCTTTCGGACAGGGAAAATACGGCAGACCCTTGTCCCCGCCGATATCCAGGGTGCGGATGGTGACGGGCAGGCCGCCGAATCCCTCGATGATCTTTTTGTACAGTCTGTATTGCTCTTTCCTGGTGGGAAATGAATTTCGCGCCATGTACGGAAACTCGGTGCGATAAAGGCCTACGCCTTCGGCGCCGTTTGCCGTCGCTATCCTGACGTCGCTGAGCAGGCCGATGTTGGCGCGAAGGAAGACCTTCGTCCCGTCCAGGGTTACGGCGGGGACGTCGCGAAGTTCGTCCAGCTCGCGTTTTTTTGCGTGGTGGTCGCGGTTCAGCCGCTCGTATTCCTCCCTGACCTTTGCGTCCGGATTGACGAACACGCACCCCGTGTTGCCGTCGATGATGACATAGTCCCGGGGGGCGATTTTTTTCGTCAGCTCCTTTTCCCCAAATACCGCGGGAATGCCCAGCGAGCGGGCCATGATGGCGGCGTGGGAGGTTGCGTCTCCCGTTGCCGTCACTATCCCGAGGATCTTTTCATGGTCCAGCGTGGCGAGGTCCGAGGGAAGGATGTCTTCGGCGACGATGACCCTTTTTTCCCGGAGTGTCGCCCCGGCCTGTTTGTTCCCGGAAAGGCAGCCGATGATCCTCCTTCCTATGTCTTCCATGTCGGCCGATCTTTCCCGCAGGTACGGATCTTCCATCCGGGAAAAAGCGTTCACGTAGTGCGAGACCACCTCGTTTACCGCCCTTCCGGCGCCGTGGCCGCCGTCGATAAGATCCTGCACCTTGGAAATGAAACCCCTGTCTTCCAGGATCATCAGGTGAGTGTGGAAGATCGACGCGTCTTCACCGGAAATGCTCTCCGCGACCCGCTTTTCAAGGTAGATGGTTTCTATGCGTGCCTTCTCAAGTGCGACCTGGAAGCGCCTGCTTTCCTCCCGCGGCGACCCGGTTTTCTCCAGTTCCAGCAGATTTTCCCTCTTGTCCCTTTTTATTATGTACACCTTGCCCCAGGAGAAGCCGGGAGATACCGCGGTGCCGATGATCATCAGCGGCTGCCTTTCTTTTTTTGCTTCCGTTACTGCTCCGGGTGCCTCTTCGAGGTCGCCGGTCTTCAGCCTTTCCAGCTCCCTTTCGAAAAAGGCCATCTTTTCCTCTTTTTTGCGGATCGAGTCAAGAAGCCTGGCGTTGACGATGATATTGCTGATCTGAACGACTATGGTGGTCAGGGTGCTGATTTCTTCCTTTGTGAAGGACCTGGGCTCTCTTGTCTGGACGATCAGGACTCCTGCCGGGCTCTTGTGTTCCATGATCGGCAGCCCAAGGAAAGAGTGAAAACGCTCTTCCCTCGTTTCCCTGAAGTACTTGTAGCGGGGATGGGAAGGCGCGTCTTCCAGGGCGACGACCCTCCTCTGTTCGACGACGAGGCCGGTCAGGCCTTCCGAAGTGTTCATCCGGACCTTGCCGACCGCGCTTCTCGACAGACCCTTCGTTGCCTTCAGTACGAGAGTTTCCCCGTCATTCTCCAGGAGATAGATGGAACATACGTCCGTGCCCATTCGGCGGGCGATGAGGGCCACGATGTTGTCGAGGGTTTGCTGAAGGTCGTGGGAGTGGATGATCAGCGTGCTGATGTCTTCGAGTATCCTTAAGCCGGTCGATACGGCCGTTTCCGTGGGCATTTGGCGAACCTCGTTTTTATTTTATATCAAGATGCAATCGATAATTTGTCATTTCGAGCTAAAGCGAGAAATCTTTTGCTTCCGTAAAATAGATGTCTCTCTCCGTTCGACATGAAAAGGTTTGAAACGCGTGACTGCAATCTTGTAACATTCTTGCAGTCCGGTGAAAACTATAAGACATAATATCGGCAAATGGAAGATTTTATGAAAATGTTCTGAAAGAAAACGGGTATTTCTGGAATCGGGATGGCACATCTGTTATAGTATGAAAAATTCACGCGGACGGCGGAGGAAAATATGGCGGAAAATTTTGATGAGCTCCTGGCGCAGGGGATCACCTTGCTCGAATCGGGCGAATTCGGGAAGGCCGAGGGCAAATTCAGGCGTTGCGCAGAGCTTGAGCCGGAAAGGCCCGAGGGATATTTTCACCTGGGTCACACCCTGGCCGAAACGGGCAAGCTGGAGGAAGCGCGGAAGATATTGGAAACCGGGCTGGGGCTTGCACCGGAAGATACCGATGCCCTCACCGCCCTTGGAGATATCTATTTCGAGCAGGGCAAATACAAGGATGCGATTTCCTCCTACAAAAAGGTAACTGAAATCAACCCCCGCGACCCTGACGGGTATGTGAGCATCGGCCTTGTGTATAACAGCATGGAACGGGTGGAGGACGCGTTGAAGGCATACAAGACGGCGCTGGTTCTGGATCCCCGGAACGTGTTCGCCCTGAATGCCCTCGGTGATGCGTATTTCGGCCTGAACGAACGGGAAAAGGCAATCGAAGCCTACAGGAAAGGGATCGAGATCGACCCCCATGACGCCGCGGCCCATTTCAATCTGGGCGAGCTTTTCTACGATCTTGAGGAACTGGAGGAGGCTGAAAAGGAGTGCCTGGACGCGATCCGACTGGACCCCTCCTTTTCCCTCGCATACCTTACCATGGGCAACCTCTGTCTCGACCAGGAACGGGTTGCCGAAGCGATAAAATATTTCGAACAATATCTGAAAAAAGAAAAATCGCCCAGGGCCGGGGAGATGATAGCAGAAGTCAAGGCGGTGCTTGAAGGGCTCAGGGATGAACTGAAAGGCTGACGGGGAAAAGCGGCCGCCCGGGGTTCTCCGGAGGCCGCGGTCCCGCGGTTTTCAAGAAACTCAAGTCACTGCTGCAGCAATGCCGCGCTGCATAGTCATCCGATCATTTTGGCAAGTTTGCTTCGCTGTTTTTCAAACTTTTCCTGGCCCTTCTCCAGGGCTCGCAGGATGTCTTTTTTCGCCTCGTAGGCTAGGTCTTTTCCCCTTTCGAGCAAGTCCTCGGCCGTTTCTCCCGCGGCGTCCACCAGTTTCGACACATTGTCCGAAAAATCCTCGACCACATCCTCCGCGCGCCGTCTCGCCTTTCTGGCGTAACGGCCGATGTCCTTGCGGGTGGCCTTACCTGACTGCGGCGCGAAAAGCAGCGCCAATCCCGCTCCGATAATCCCTCCGGCGACAAGCATCAACGCTCCGGCCAACCTGTTGTTGTTTTCGGCCATGGCATACCTCCGATTTATTGGATAAATAAAGTCTACCGCAAAATAGGCATGTGCAAAGAACCCGTCCGATTAATTTTTGTCTGAACCCGTGACGCCTTCACGCCTTCGTCTGCGCTGAACGCCTCGGTTTCTTGCATTTCCGTGGGTTGAGACCTCCCGGCGAAGTTCACCCGGCGTATCAGGCCGAAAGAGTGCCAGCGGCGTTCAAACCCCGGCATTCCGCTTGTCATGGCGTTCAGGCGTCACGGATTCAGGTTTTTTTGATTGCCGGGAAGTCGGACCTGGATTGCAGTGGCGAACAATTTGTCGGACACAGGTTGATAATTACCATTGCTATTTTATACTTAAAAAAAGATTGGAGCGGAGATTCGCTCACCCATATCAATTGAAGAAACGGAGTCTTATGGGTGGTTCGATGCCGGTGTGCCTGGAAAGAAACGATATTTGTTTCATTAAATCCATTGGAAATGGGAGGATAAAATAATGCCTGATTTCGGTAATGCATTTTCCGGCCTTGCGTCGGGAAGAACCCTGACACACGAGGAACTGGTCAGGGCGGTCCGTTTCATGGTAGCCGCGGAATACGAGGCCGTACAGATGTACGTGCAGCTTGCGGAGTCTACCGGCAACGAACTGGCGAAACGCGTCCTGATGGATATCGCCGACGAGGAGATAGTCCATGCCGGGGAGTTCCTGCGGCTGCTCAAGGAACTGGCTCCGAGGGAAGAAACCCTTTACGCCGAAGGAGCGATGGAAGTACAGGAAATGATCGACAGCCTGGCAGGCGCCGCCGGGGAACCGGCCGCGCAGTCTGCCGGGGCGGAGGCTTCCGATATGCCGGAGACCCCGTCTTTGACGGTCGGAAGCCTTATAGACAAGGGGTAATAAAGGAGGAAATATGGATTTTCTCGACAGGGGTTCGGCACCGCTTACCGGGGAAGACTGGCGGCGCATTGATGAAACGGTAATAGAAACGGCCCGGAGGATGCTTGTCGGCCGGCGGTTTCTGAGTATACTCGGACCGCTGGGGGCGGGTGTTTACTGCCTGCCTTATTCGGTATTCAGCGGCACGCTGCAGGCGGGCGTGGACATGATAGGGGAAAAGGAAGACCTCGTTATAGCGGCCGACCGTCGCGCAACGATCAACCTTCCGATCCTCTACAAGGATTTCAAGATTATCTGGCGCGACGTGGAGGCCGATCAGCACCTTGGGATACCTCTCGATGTAAGTACGGCCGCCGTGGCCGCCAGTTTCGTGACTGTCCAGGAGGATAACCTGATATTTAACGGAAACAGCGAACTCGGCCATGAAGGCCTCTTTAACGCCACTGGAAGGCTGTCCGTCCCGATAAGCGGCTGGGAAAAGAGCGGAAATGCCCTTGCCGACGCGGTTAAGGCCACAGGAGCGCTTTCGGCGGCGGGACATTACGGGCCGTACGCAATGGTTGTCAGCCCGGTGCTGTTCGGCAGCATGGTACGGGTTTACGGCAACACCGGGATCCTGGAACTCGACCAGGTAAAGGCGCTGATATCCGGCGGAGTCCATTATTCCAATGCCGTCAGCGGCAAGAAGGCGGTGGTGGTGTCGCTCGGTCCCGAGAACCTGAACCTGGCCGTCGGCCAGGACATGGTGACCGGTTACACGGGGCCGGTAAATATGAACCATATTTTCCGGGTCATGGAAACCGTCGCGCTCCTGATACGCCGTCCCGACGCAATATGCACCATTGAATGAGGGTAGGTCCCCCGCGAATTCCCGAAGTGTTTTCTTTGTAAAAAATTGAAATGGAAACGGGATCAGCAGTTATGCTGTATCCCGTTTTTTTACTAAGTGCATGATTTCATAAATACGGTGTCATCTCGACCAAAGGGAGAGATCTTGAGTATCCGGCTGATTGCATAAGATTTCTCGCTATGCTCGAAATGACAAATACGTCAACGTATTTTTGAAATTGAGTACTTAGCGCTTGTATTTTCCCGCCCGATGATAATAATATCCTGTCCGTTGTCAACGAAACCGTAATCCGTGCGTTTTAAAAAATGTCAGGTCACACTAAATACCTTTGCCGCGGGTATGAAAAGAGGCGAATGTGTTGAGCTTTCAGGAGTCTGGCGTGCTGATGCTGGAAATGGAAGACGGCGGGATCGCCAGTCGGCTGCAAAATAGCGAAGCCTTGCCGTTTTCTGAAGCGGCGAAGCCGTCATATATGGAGGTCGGGCTGGACAGCGCCGAAGCTTTGAATCATTTTCTTGGCGGCGTCGAACGACATTCGTTCGCCATCGCGCAGATTTCAACGGGGAACCGTGAAGACTCGCTTGATATAGTCCACGACGCGATGCTCGGGTTTGTCCGGAAATACTCTTTGCGTCCCGCTGAAGAGTGGAAGCCCCTTTTTTACCGGGTCCTGTACAGCCGCATCCGGGACTGGCAGCGCCGCTCCATGGTCCGGAACCGATTTCGGGCATGGTTCGGCATCGGCGGCGAAGACGGGGAAGATGCCGGTGACCCGCTGGACAACGTAGCGGATATTTCGTCACCCGATCCCGCCCGCGAGGTGATGCGCAAGGATGCCGGCGAAGCCATAAGAAACTCGCTCCGCGAGCTTCCCGTCCGGCAAAGGCAGGCTTTCCTGCTGCGGGCATGGGAAGGGATGGACGTTAAGGATACTGCGTGCGCAATGGGCTGCTCGGAGGGGAGCGTCAAGACCCATTACTCACGGGCCGTGCACACCCTGCGCGATTTATTGGAGGAGCACCGGATATGAAAGAGAACGAAACGGAAAAAGAACTCCTGCGCAGGATCAGGGAGTGCCTCGACAAGGATTTGGAAATCCACGATCTGCGGACGGTCAGGGCATTGAGAAGCAGCAGGCTGGAGGCTCTGGACCTTTTCGAGAAGAAGCGCGCACGCGGAACGATTCAACGCTGGATAACGGCCGGCGGGATTGCCACTGTAGTGGTGCTTGTGGTGGCCGTTTCCCTGTTCCACTTTTCCCCGCAGAAATCACTGCCCCTTAAAAACGCGGATGACCTGGAAATGCTGAATGTGACCGAGCATCCTGAAATGTACCGGGACCTGGATTTTTACCGTTGGCTGGCGGAGCGCAACGATGCGGGTTAAACTGGTGATCCCGGCGGTCATTGCATCGATGATTTCCTTCACGGTCTGGGCAAGGGAGCCTGTCGAAAATCCGGACATGGACTTCATTGAATATCTCGGCACTTACGAAACGGCAAAGGGCAAGGAAATAGACCCCATGCTCCTGGCCGGGCCATCCGCGGAAAACACGCGTGCGAAG
>Ga0335070_10010217_pt1 | contig 10973 bp, 10 predicted proteins | sample Lox_Sample_13_FD_206722 | JGI IMG/M metagenome (GOLD analysis project Ga0335070, IMG submission 206722) | Soil microbial communities from Loxahatchee National Wildlife Refuge, Florida, United States - Lox_Sample_1.3 | ecosystem: Environmental > Terrestrial > Soil > Wetlands | place: USA... | reverse complement strand
TTGTTATCCCGGCATTGTTTACGAGAATGTCGAGCCTACCAAGGGTCTTCACAATATCATCGAATGTCTTGACCACCTCCTCAGACTTTGAGACATCAAGCTTCACGGCCATGGTCTTCACGCCAAGTCCGCCAATTTCGGCAGAACTGTGCCGCGCATCATCATGGCTAACATCTGACACCACGACGTCCGCACCTCTCCGGGCCAATCCTTGCGCTATCGCTTTGCCAATCCCTCGTGCACTCCCGGTCACAAGTGCGACCTTCCCTTTCAGTTCCATTTTGACCTCCCGAAAAAGACGGCTATAATTTTAACAGAGATCGTTTCTATTTTCCACTTTTTTTCGTGATGGCAGATTTGCAATAATAACCAACACTTTAGTTATAATAGAGCCTGCGGGAAACGAACGGAATGAAAGGCTGCGATGAGCAATCGGTGTATGCGACAGGAGTAACTCGCGACTGCTGGGTTTGGACGTCAGGGACACTGCCGGCGACACTCCTTAAGGCCATGATCGATGTGCATCACGATATCGGCGGTGCAAAGACCCTTACGGTGACCCCGTAATGGAGCGAAGGGCCGGAAGACACTATCGCCTCTTTTTCGGCGACCATCAGGCATCTCAGCCCGGATGCAGCCGGTCATAAGCCTCCATGTGGCTTGAACTCTTTCTTATAGCTATCTTCATTTGCTTTACCGCCTTCTTTGCCGCTGCTGAGATAGCGGTCGTCACAACAAGAAGAAGCAGGATCAAGCAGCTCATCGACGAGGGATCGAAGAACGCTGTAACCTTGAACAGGCTCAGGGAGATGCCTGACAGATTCCTTGCCACAATCCAGATCGGTGTAACCCTATCCGGCGCCATCGCTTCAGCCATCGGTGGAACCATTGCCATCGAATATATTAAGCCGGCTTTAAAGAACGTGCCCATACCCTTCGTCTCTGCCTCCGCCGAAGTAGTAGCCGTCGGGATCGTTGTTTCCGTTGTCGCCTATTTTTCCCTTGTCTTCGGGGAACTCATGCCGAAGTCGATAGCACTTTCGAACCCTGAGGAAATCGGTCTTATGACTGCGCCCGCGATAGAGAGATTGTCGCGGTTGGCTTTCCTCTTTGTGCGCGTCCTGACGGCGAGCACCAACATCCTCCTGAAGCCCTTTGGCAAAAAGGCCTTCACCCAAAGGGGATATATCACTGAAGAGGAAGTCAAGCTTCTCATCGAGGAGGGAGGCGAGCAGGGTGTCTTTGAACCTGAAGAGAAGGAGCTCATCCACAGCGTTTTTGAGTTCACCGACACCTTCGTGAGAGAAGTCATGATCCCCGGCCCTCAGATGGTTACCATAGGTCTTGCAATGCCGGTCGAGGAGATCAAGTCGATCATCTCCGAGGAGAAATTCTCCCGTTATCCGGTTATCGGGAAAGACATGAACGATGTTCGGGGTATCCTCTATGCCAAGGATTTTTTCAACATCCTTGCAAAAACCGGCAGCGTTGATATACGGAGGATTATCAAACCTCCGATCTTCATCCCCGAAATGATGAAGATCAGCATCCTCCTCAGGGAGATGCAGAAGAAACGGGTCCATATGGCCGTCGTAATCGATGAATACGGAGCTGTTTCGGGACTGGTAACTCTCGAAGACCTTCTCGAAGAGATCGTCGGCGAAATCAGGGACGAATACGATACCGAGAGCCCCGTGATCCAGCTCAGCGATGGTTCCATGATCATAGATGCCTCAATAAGCGTCAGAGACCTTGTTGAAGATTATCGAGTGGAGATACCTGAGTCTCCCGAATATGAGACACTCGGCGGCTTTATCCTTACCTATCTGCAACGGATACCCCAGACGGGCGACGCAGTGGAAATTGAGGGAAAGAGACTCCGAATCGTCGAGATGGTGGGTCAGAGGATAGCTAAGGTGAAGCTCGAAAAACTGCCGGAAACACCGACGAGCGAACTGGAGAGCAAATAACGTCTTGGGCCGGAGATCATCATTTGATATTTTCCTCTCTTTCCTTATATACTGTTGCAAAAAAAGGGAGGTCGTAGGACCCTATGCGAGCGCAAGTGTCCATACTAGGAGCCGGCAACGTAGGCGCATCGACTGCACAGCTTATAGCCCGTGACGGTATCGCGGATATTGTCCTCTTCGATATCGCAGAAGGCGTGCCTCAGGGAAAGGCCCTCGACATAGCCGAGGCATGTCCCCTGTGGAATTCTTCTGTTTCTGTGACAGGAACCAATTCGTTCAGGGAGACTGAAGGCTCGGACCTTATTGTTTTGACTGCGGGCTTCCCCAGAAAACCAGGCATGAGCAGGGATGACCTCCTTATCGCTAATGCCAACGTTGTAAAACAGGTTGTTGCGGAATCAGCGAAGCTTTCTCCTCGTGCCGTTCTGATCGTTGTTACGAATCCGATGGATGTGATGGCCCAGCTCGCCTGGAAGGTCTCCGGGTTTGATCACAGGAGAGTGATCGGGATGGGTGGTGTTCTTGACTCCTCCCGCTTCAGGACGTTTCTTTCTCTTGAACTCGGCGTCTCTCCCGCCGACGTCGAGGCCCTCGTGATGGGAGGTCATGGCGATCAGATGGTTCCCATGCCCCGCTTCACAACCGTAAAGGGCGTGCCGATAACGGATATGTTGCCCTCGGAAAAGATTGCCTCCCTCATAAAGAGGACAAGGCAGGGCGGAGCTGAAATCGTTGCATTCCTGAAGACGGGCAGCGCATACTACGCTCCTGCCGCTGCGACCTGTGAGATGATACGGGCCATACTCCTTGATGAAAAGAGGGTCCTCCCCTGTGCCGTTTATCTCCAGGGTGAATACGGCATTCAGAACGTCTATGTCGGCGCACCTGTCGTCCTCGGCAAGACCGGTGTCGAGAAGGTGGTAGAACTGAAATTGAACGTGGAAGAAAGAGCGGACTTCGACAGATCCGTTTCCTCGGTAACGTCGCTCTTGGAGAAACTCGGCATCTAAGAACAGAAAGAAACGTCATGGATATGGATAAAGAAATCTCCGAAGAAAACATCGAGCAAACTTTGGTACTGATCAAACCCGACGCCCTCAAGAACTCCTTGACAGGGTACGTGCTCTCTCTCTTGTCTGAGTTTCATACCGGTCTCCGTTTTGCCGGGGCAAAGATCGTCCACGTAAGCAAGATGCTTGCGGAAGAACACTATGCAGAACACCGTGGGAAGGTATTCTATCCCTCGCTCATTGAATATATTCGGGGACTCATTCATTATCCGGACGAGCCTCGGGGGCGCAGAGTGATCGCCCTCGTTTATCAGGGTGAGGAGGGTGTGAAGAAGATTCGGGACATCTGCGGCCCCACGAATCCTCATGTGGCCAGGGAAACAAGACCGGGATGCATTCGTGCACTGGGAACGGTGGTTCCTCTCAAGGACGCCGGGGGCAGGGAGATCGGCGAGCGCATGGATAATCTCATCCATGCCTCAGCAAGCGTCGGAGAAGCTGAACGGGAAATCAAGCTCTGGTTCAGGCCAAGTGATTTCCCTCCCTTCATGCGGTCCTTCCCCACAGAACTCAGTGAGGACGCTCCCTATTATTTCAAGGATGACGCCCTCTCCGCAGAGCACGCTCCGGGCAGCGTCTCACTGATAGCCCCCGGAGATGTCGTCTGGAAGTCTGATCTCGATACGTTACGGTCGCTCCGCAAGGGTCTGCCGGGTCAGGCTTCCCTCAAGGCAGTGGCAGCCAAGTATCTTATCAACTATACCGCGGAATGATGGTCGGTCTTCTTCGGAGCACTGCTTCCTTTTCCCAAGATGTTGTGAGACTCGTGCCTTGCGGGAACGCACGCGAAATTCGGTGAAACGGTTCTCTCTTTATTCTTCGCTCTCAGATATCCTCTGATCCCTTACCGATTCAACCTTTGAGGCCTCTTCTCCGGTTGACATTCGCCACAGAAAAGCAGTATCATGAATCCAGGAGGTAGCAATGTTTGAGAAGTTTACCGAGAGAGGAAGAAAGGTAATCATCTATGCCCGCGAAGAGGCGGAGAAGAGACAGAACGATTACCTCGGTACCGAACACCTTCTTCTCGCCCTTCTGAGAGAAGAAGACAGCCTTCATGTTGCTATCCTCAAAAAGATGGGGCTCTCCGTCGAGGACCTCTATATGGAAATAGAAAGGAACCTCCCTGCAGGAACAAATGTTCTGACCTTCGGAGATATTCCCTTTACGCCGCGTGCGAAGAAAGTCTTGGAACTGGCAGTCGAAGAAGCCCGCCTCCTCGGCCATAACTATATCGGAAGCGAACATCTCCTTCTCGGCATCATCAGGGAGGAAGAAGGAATCGCAGGTAAAATTCTGAGGAATTTCGGCGCGAATCTTCTCGGCGCGCGCCAGTTGACGATCAACCTTTCTCTGAGGACCCAGACGCAGGTCAAGGAGCGCAAAAGTTCAACCCCCGCCCTTGACGAGTTCGGCCGTGATCTTACCCAGCTTGCAAAAGCCGGGAAACTGGATCCCGTCATCGGCAGAGAAGATGAGATCGAGCGTGTTCTCCAGATACTGGGAAGACGGATCAAGAACAATCCTGTCATCATTGGTGAACCCGGTGTCGGGAAGACAGCGATCGTTGAGGGTCTTGCACAAAACATCATGACCGGCGACGTCCCTGACAACCTCTTAGGAAAACGCATCATTTCCCTTGACCTCGGGGCCCTTATTGCAGGGACGAAGTACCGGGGCCAGTTTGAGGAGCGGCTCAAAATCGTCATGAAGGAGATAACGCAGTCGGACAACGTGATTCTCTTTATCGACGAATTGCACACCCTCATTGGGGCAGGTGCTGCAGAGGGTTCTGTTGATGCGTCGAGCATGCTCAAGCCCGCGCTTTCCCGCGGCGAGATCCAGTGCATCGGCGCCACAACCCCTGATGAGTACCGGAAGTACATTGAGAAAGACAAGGCCATGGAGAGGCGTTTCCAGCCGATTTATGTACAGTCGCCGTCTACGGACATAACGGTAAACATCCTCAAAGGCCTGAAGTCCCGCTACGAGACACATCATCGCGTCAAGATGAGCGAGGATGCGATTATGGCGGCAGTGAAACTGTCCGACCGTTACATCAGCGACCGCTATCTCCCTGACAAGGCAATAGACGTCATCGATGAAACAGGTTCGCGGATCAAATTGAAGCGTTCAACCCCTCCAAGTGAAATGAAGGAGATGGAACAGGAACTCCTGCGACTGTCGAGGGAAAAGAATCTCTATGTAAAACTTCATGACGTTGAGCGGACGACCTTCATCCGGGGTGAGGAAGAGCGACTCAAGAGATTGTACGAGCAGATGCAGAAACGCTGGAAAGAGAACATGAACAAAGAAATACCTGTCGTCACCGTTGACGATGTGGCGTATACGGTATCAAAAATGACGGGTGTGCCGCTCTTTAAACTTGAAGAAAAGGAATCGGAAAAACTCATCCGTATGGAAGAGGCCCTTCACGACAGGATTATTGCCCAGGATGAGGCTATCGAGGTCATTTCCAGGGCGATACGGCGTTCACGCTCGGGCCTGAAGGACAGGAAGAAGCCGATAGGCTCCTTCTTCTTCCTCGGCCCCACAGGAGTGGGAAAGACCGAGCTGGCAAAGGCCCTTGCAGAATTCCTTTTCAACGACGAAAACGCCCTCGTCAAGATCGATATGTCCGAGTACATGGAGAGGTTCAACGTATCTCGCTTAACAGGCGCTCCTCCCGGCTACATCGGCTATGAGGAAGGGGGACAGCTGACCGAGAGGATTCGGAAGAGGCCTTACTCCGTCGTCCTTTTCGACGAGATCGAGAAGGCCCATCCCGACGTATTCAACATTCTCCTCCAGGTCCTGGACGAAGGCGTCCTTACCGATAGTTTCGGGAGAAAGGTCGACTTCAAGAATACGGTCATCATCATGACCTCAAACCTCGGGGCGAGGATCATGGAGAAGGCAACACCCCTCGGTTTTCATAAAGCCAAATCGGAAGATATGTACCAGAAGATAAAGGACAGTGTCCTGAACGAACTGAGGAAGACCTTTAATCCCGAATTCCTCAACCGTGTCGACGAGATCGTTGTATTTCATCCCTTGGAAAAAGACCATCTCATGTCCATCATCGATCTTCTCGTCGAGGAGCTCAACAAACAGCTCATAGAGCAGGAGCTCTTCATTGAACTCGATCAGGCCGTCAAGGAATGGATCATCAACAAACACTACCAGCCTGCCTATGGTGCAAGACCCATGCGCAGGGCGATACAGAAAGTGATAGAAAATCCTCTCGCCGAGGCTCTCTTGAAAGGAAGATTCAAGGGTCCGCAGCGCATCAGGGTCGTTATCGAGGTAGATACCCCGGTATTTGTTGAGGCTGAAGAGACAGCCATGCTTTCGGTCAACTGACCCCGCCGGACTCTCTCTTGAAATCAAGGGCAATCATCCTGCTGCTCATTCTTCTGGCAGGGCTGGCGGTAATCATCTTCGGTGTCAAAAAGGAAGAGACATCCCGCATATCATCCACAGTTGGTCTTGAAGCACCTGAGATAGAACTGCGCGATGGAGCCGGGAAGACCTATCTCCTCTCAGAGTTCAGGCGATCCGTGGTATTCATCAATTTCTGGGCATCCTGGTGTCAGCCGTGCAAGGACGAAATGCCCTCCATCGAGGGCCTGTACAACCAGTTGAAGGACCGGAGAGGTTTCCGCATGCTCACCGTCCTCTATAAAGACGACTACGAGAAGGCAAGGGCCTTTATGAAGGAGCAAGGGTATGAATTCCCCGTGCTTATGGATATTAATGGCCGCTCGGCCAGATCCTATGGTGTTACAGGCGTTCCTGAGACCTATGTCGTCGACAAGAGAGGGGTCCTCAGGGAAAAGGTGATAGGACCTGCCGACTGGAATAGTCCGAAGGCGCTCTCCCTCATATCGTCCCTCCTCCAGGAATGATCTTCGCCATGTCGAACCGTACATGAGGTAATGAAAAGATCATCCCCTGTTGAGGCTACGATCCTTTTTGCAGGGACTCTGTACCAAAATCCCGAGGTCTTTCTCTTGGCAAAAGAAGAACTGAAAGGTTTCTTTGGAGAGATTGCGATCGAGAGCCCCGACCTGGAATGGAAGAACTCAGAATACTATAGGGACGAACTCGGATGGCCAATAACGAGGACCTTTCTCTTTTTTAGAGACAGGATCGATCCTCTGAGACTCCCCGAGATTAAACAGACGACGGATGAAATTGAAGAGCGCTTGTCAACGGGGGGGAAGAGGAAGATCAACATTGACCCCGGATACATGACCCTCTCCAAGGTTGTCCTTGCATCAACAAAGAACTATTCGCACCGACTCTATATCGGCAAAGGCATCTTCGCAGAATTGACCCTTGTGAACACCAAAGGAAGATACCGGCCCCATCTCTTCACATACAGGGACTATGCAAGCGAAGCCTGCATCGAGATATTCGGCAAGGCGCGGGAACTGCTGAAGGCAAGATCATGAATTTAGGAAACGCACTTAGAACGGCAACGAAATACGAGCAAAGTCGCTCAAGTCTGCTCTTCCAACTGCCGAATTTGGCATAAATTGTATGCTTCAGGTTGTCATGCACCGCTGGAGCTTCCATGGCCGTTAACCAACCGAGGATGGCCAGAGAAGAAAAGACCATCAAGGCTATGGTGAGACTCTACTGCAATGATCATCATGGAACAAAAGGCATGGTGTGCCCTGAGTGCAAGGGCCTCCTGGACTATGCACTCCTTCGCCTCGAGAACTGTCCCTTTCAGGAGGGAAAGACAACCTGCGCCAACTGTCCTGTCCATTGCTATATACCGGAAATGAGAGAGAAGGTAAAGACGGTAATGCGGTATTCAGGTCCCCGTATGACTTACCGGCATCCTGTCCTGGCTCTCTATCATCTCATCGATGGAAGGAGAAAAAAGCCGCTCAGGAAAAGATCCCAGCCCACATAATTCGCGGGCTTCGGAGTTAACGTCCGATTCGCCGGCAACCCATTACCCGCGGGAAGCCGGGCATCGAGAATGCGGGCCGCTCCGCTCCTTCACGTAATTCATAAACTTCGGGGACTGGCTTTCGCTTCGCAGGCAAGACTCGGGAATATTGGGTCGGTTCGCTCATGCGGAAGCGAGCACGTGCTCGGGACAGAGCAATTTTAGGACAACGCCGTCGCAATAGCCGCGGAGGGTTACTCTCTCGCCAAGAAGCGGATGTCAGTACCCAATAAGACAACATGATGAATGATGTAGGCTGGCCCTCACAGCAATACGAGGTTGTCCCTGTGTATGACCTCGTCCGTATAGCGGTAACCGAGGATTTCCTCGATCTCCGAGGTCCTCTTTCCACGAATCTTCTCCACCTCGGAAGAGGCGTAGTTCACGAGACCCTTTGCAATGCGCTTCCCGGAAAAATCATTACAGTAGACGGCATCACCGGACTCAAACCTTCCCGAAAGGGCCACAATCCCTGATGGAAGAAGACTCTTCCCTCCCTGAACCAGTGCCCTCACTGCACCGTCATCGATTGTCAGGCTTCCCTTTGCCCTGGTTCCATAGGCGATCCAGCCCTTCTTAGACGACATCCTGGTCTTCATGGTCTTGAACTCTGTGCCGCGATGATGCCCTTGGAGGAGCGAATGCAGGGTTCCCGCCTTCCTTCCGTTTATGATATTTACGGCAATCCCGTTGTTCACAGCCCTCTTTGCCGCGAGTACCTTCGAATACATGCCGCCTGTTCCGACCATGGTACCCGACCCGCCAGCTTTTCGTTCGAGTTCGGGCGTGATCACATCGACGACCTCGATAAGTCTTGCGTCAGGGTCTTTTCTCGGGTCATCCGAAAAAAGCCCGTCAACATCCGAAAGGATGATGAGCCGCTCCGCCTCGATGAGACTTGATACGAGGGAGGCGAGATGGTCATTGTCCCCGAAGCGTATCTCATCAGAGGCGACGGTATCATTCTCATTGATGATTGGTATGATCCCAAAGGAAAGGAGGGTAATGAGGGTATTCCTCGAATTGATATATCTCTTCCTGTCTGAAAAATCGTCCCGTGTCAGGAGTATCTGGGCGACCTTCTGGTCATGGGCATTGAAGCTCTTTTCATATGCCCACATGAGGGTTGACTGACCAACAGCTGCGGCAGCCTGCTTGAGTACGATATCCCTTGGCTTCTCCTTCAGATCAAGCTTCTTCATACCGGCGGCAACAGCGCCCGAGGACACCACGGCCACCTCGTTGCCTGCATCCTTGACCGAGGATATCTCATCTGCAAGGACACCGATCCTCTCCATGTCGAGGCCACCGTGTTCAGAAGTCAGAATATTGCTTCCTATCTTTATGACAATCTTCATCTTAACCCCAGAACCTATCCCAAAATTGCAACCTTATGATATTCGATGCTTGTGTCATTCCGGCTTGTCCGGAATCTTTCTTTGTTTTCAGAAAGATTCCCGACGCGCTCCGCTTGCGGGAATGACAGCCTTAAACCGAGAACTAATTTTGAGATAGCTTCTCATGTTTCACCAGTCCTTCCAATGCTCTTCCCACATACGTTATGAGTGTCTCCACTCCTTCGCCCGTCACTGCGGATATGGCGAAGACCTGAATCTTCTCATCATTACAGTATCCCGTAAGTCTGTCAAGTCTCTCCCTGTCTGCTGCGTCGAGTTTCGTGGCTACGACGGTCTGAGGCTTTTTCACGAGATCTTCGCTGTAAAGTCTAAGCTCCTTGTCTATCTTCTGAAGAGCTTCCACCGGATCTCCATGTGCCGTCACAGAAATATCAACGAGATGGAGCAACATCGATGTCCGCTCAACGTGGCGGAGAAATTGAAAGCCCAGTCCTGCTCCTTTGTGCGCGCCTTCAATGAGACCCGGGATATCGGCAACAACAAAGCTCCTCATGCTGTCCCGCTTCACAACCCCGAGATTCGGCACCAGGGTCGTAAAGGAATAATCGGCAATTTTCGGCCGTGCAGAGGAGATGACCGAGATCAACGTAGATTTGCCGGCATTCGGTTGTCCGATGAGTCCGACGTCGGCAAGGAGCTTCAGTTCAATGATAAGGCGGCGCTCCTCGCCTTCTTCTCCGCCCTGTGCGAAGCGGGGCGCCTGGCGCACCGGGGTAGCAAAATGCTGGTTGCCGAGCCCCCCTCTCCCCCCTTTGGCAACCAGTACCTCCTTCCCCTCCTCGTCGAGGTCCGCGAGAACTTCACCCGTGCCCTCATCCTTTGCGATCGTTCCGACAGGAACCGGAATGACCACATCCTCAGCGTCTCTTCCGTGCATATTCTTCCCCATGCCGTGTTCGCCGTGCTTTGCAACATATTCGCGCTGATACCTCAGATCAAGAAGGGTATTCAGTTGAGCTGTTGCTCTCAGAATGACATGCCCTCCCCTCCCCCCGTCTCCCCCGTTCGGCCCTCCTCTCGGAACATACTTCTCCCTCCTGAAGCTTACGCAGCCCCTTCCTCCATGCCCTGCTTTCACGCGGATCGTTACATAATCAACAAACTGCACACAAAACTCCCTCCCCGAAGAACAATCCTTCCGATTACAGAGAACTCCTTGCCATCATTTGCGATAAACAAAAAAGGCGGGGTGACCCCGCCTCTGCCGATGCTCTGTAATTTGCCTTACCCTAGCTTGCCGCAGATGCTTCTGGGAGAGGGTATACGCTTATCTTCATCCTATCTCTGTCTTTCCGTTCAAAGGTCACGACACCGTCAATCTTTGCGAACAGAGTGTAGTCCCTGCCGGCTCCTACATTGTTTCCCGGATGGAATTGTGTACCTCTCTGCCTGACAAGGATATTCCCGGCGCGAACGAACTGGCCTCCGAATCTCTTTACGCCGAGCCTCTTCGCCTGACTGTCACGACCATTTCTTGAGCTGCCCACTCCTTTTTTATGTGCCATCTCTACCCTCCGACGTTCACTTCCGTAATTTTCACAACCGTATA
>Ga0335070_10010215_pt1 | contig 10975 bp, 10 predicted proteins | sample Lox_Sample_13_FD_206722 | JGI IMG/M metagenome (GOLD analysis project Ga0335070, IMG submission 206722) | Soil microbial communities from Loxahatchee National Wildlife Refuge, Florida, United States - Lox_Sample_1.3 | ecosystem: Environmental > Terrestrial > Soil > Wetlands | place: USA... | reverse complement strand
CGACGACAGGGGGTGAGCATTTCCACGGTCCTCGAAGCCTATATGTGGCTGGAGAACCGCGGCGCCATCGAATCGCGACCCAAATCCGGGTTTTTCGTGCGGTTACCGTTTGCCAAATCTGTTCCCGAGCCCCGGTTTCAGACGCCGTCGCCGCGGCCCGCCACCTATCACGCGGGGAGCATTGTGGCCGAGGTGATACAGGCCGCTCACAATCCGGCAAGCATCCCTCTGGGCGCCGCCTTACCCGACCCGGCGCTTCTGCCCAGCCACAAGCTGAACCAGATCCTTCACAGCATCGTCCGGCACAATCCAGCCCACAGCAGCGGCTACGAATTCTCACCCGGGGTGGAGGCATTGCGGCGGCAGATCGCCCGGCGGTCGCTCGAATACGGATGCAATTTCTCGCCGGCCGAAATTGTGACCACCAACGGCGCCATGGAAGCTCTGAATCGCGGCCAGGTGACGTGATCGCGGTTGAAAGCCCGACATATTTCGGCGTGCTTGAAGCGATTCAGTCGCTGGGCATGCGCGCCATTGAGATTCCCACGCATCCGAGCGAAGGCATGAGCTACGAGATGCTGGAGGACGCCATCCGCAAGCATCGGATCAAAGCGTGTGTGGTCATTGCCAACGGTCACAATCCCCTGGGTTATGTGCTTTCTGACGATGCCAAAAAACGGTTAGTGGATCTGACTGGCCGGCACGACGTCGCGCTCATTGAAGACAACATTTACGGCGACCTGGTATTTGGCGCGCGACAGCCGAAGCTGGCAAAAGCGTTTGACCACAAGGGCACGGTGCTGGTTTGCTCTTCGTTTTCGAAGGTGCTGGCGCCTGGTTTCCGCGTGGGATGGGTACAGCCCGGCCGGTATCAGGCGGAAGTTGAGCGCCTCAAGTTCATCAATACGGTCGCGACGCCTTCCCTGCCGCAGTACGTGATTGCGGAATATCTGGCATCGGGCGGGTACGAGCGTTATCTGGCGCGGCTGCGCATCGCGCTGGCGGAAAATGTCCGCATGGTAAGCCAGGCTGCGGCGAAGTACTTTCCGGAAGGGACGCGCATCACGCGGCCCGATGCGGGGTACCTGCTCTGGGTCGAACTGCCCAAGAAGGTGGATACGGTGAAGCTGTTTCGGGCGGCGCTGGCCGCCAACATCAGCATTGTGCCAGGTACGATCTTCTCGGCTACCGGCCGGTTCGACCACTGCATCCGCATCAGTTGCGGATACCGCTGGTCCGATTCCATCGACCGCGCGCTGGTCACGCTGGGCCGGCTGGCTGCGGACCTGCTGCGCGAATTATAACGTCCGCGTCACTTTGGTAATGGTGCGTGGACGATCCGGGTTGAGCCCTTTCTGCGCCGCGAGACATGCCGCGAACATCTGCGCGGGGATGATGTAGGGAATCGGCGTATAAAGCTCGCCGATGCGCTGCGGCAGGCGGATGAGGCGCGTCGGCGTACGGGCTGCATCGCGGTTGCCGGCGTCGGTAATGACGAGGGTCTCCGCCTTGAGCTGTTTCAGTTTGTCGACGGCTTCGCGGACAGGCGGCCAGGTGACGCCGGACGGCGCAAACAAGAACACAGGAAAATTCGGCTCGACCATGGCGATGGGGCCGTGGAGGAAATCAGCCGAAGAAAATCGCTCGGCAACGACGTAGCAAGTTTCCATCAGCTTGAGCGCGAACTCGAAGGCGTTGGCGTAGTTTAAGCCGCGCCCCATCACGATGGCATGATCCATGAAGCGGTATCGCTCGGATAAGGCATTGATCTCCGGCTCAAGCCGCAACGCCAGTTCCGCGCGTTCCGGAAGTCGTGCGAGATCGTCTGGACGGATCTTTCCTCCGAGTGCGTAGGCCAGCAGATAAAGCATGAGGACCTGGCCGGTGTAGGTTTTGGTGGCGGCGACGCTCTTCTCATGTCCGGCGTGGACGAAGAAGACGTGTTCGGCGAGTTTCGCCAGCGAACTGGAGGCCTCGTTGGTGATGCCGATGGTGAGAGCGCCCTGCTTGCGCGCGTCCGCCAGCACGAAATTCGTATCCGTGGATTCGCCGGATTGGGAAATGGCGACGACCAGGGCGTCACGCAAGTTCACCCGCGCGTGGTATACCGTCTGGATCGCAGGCGCAGCGAGCGACACCGGAATGCCAGTGGTGATCTCGAGCAGGTAACGCCCAAACTGCGCCGCATTGTCCGAGGTACCCCGTGCCGCCAGCACGATTAACCGGGGCCGCCGCTTCCCGACCAGGTTCTTGAAGCGCTCGATGCGTTTTAACTCGCGGCGCAAGGTGCGCTCGATCGCGTCCGGCTGTTGCCGGATCTCTTCCAACATGCGGGACATGGGTTCCTACAGGATACAGGAGCGGAAGAGGAACACGCCGCGCGCGGTTCATGGCGACATATATATGCTATGATGTCATCAATGAAACGCACGACGGTCTTCTTGCCGGACGACTTGCATGAGCGCTTGCGTGAAGAGGCTTTTCGGCATCGAATCAGCATGGCGGAACTCATTCGCTCCAGGCTGGAGCCGACAAGTCGCCGCCGCAAGCAGCGCGGCAGATACTCCGACCCCCTCGCCCAGGTGGAAGGCATCGTTCGCGATGGAAAGTTGAGCGCCGGCATTGATGAAGCGCTCTATGGCAATTGAACCCACTCTGCTTTTCATCGACACCTGGGGTTGGCTGGTTCTCGCGGACAGTAAAGACCCGGCGCATCAAGATGCAGTAGCAGCCCGGCGTTTGCATCGCACGTTTGTGACCACCGACTATGTACTTGACGAAACGATTACGCGCTTGTTTGCGCGGTGCCCGTTTTCTGTAGCCCAGGCTTTTGTCGAAGGAGTCTTCAATGCCAAAGAGTCTGGCGCATTGACGATCGAATCGATCACTCCGGGACGCTTTGCCAAGGCATGGAAACTCCGCTTGCGCTACCGTGACAAGCCTCAGATCTCGTTCACCGACTTCACGAGCTTCGTGGTGATGACGGAACTGCACGTCCCTCACGTACTCACTTCGGACTCCCACTTCGTTAAAGTCCATCTCGGGTTCCGCATCTTGCCTTGAAGGGGCGCGGGCGCCTCTGGTTGACGCGCCGCGCGGCGTGATACACCATGTAAGGTCTATGAACCCGCCACCGCCGCAGCCCAAAGTCCAACTGATCAATGCACCCGAGTACCGCGAAGGGTACGCCAACAGTGTGCAGATTCGCGTGAATCTGTGGGACTTTCTGCTGCTGTTCGGCGTGATCAATCAGACGGCGCCCGATAACGTCAACATCCACAATTTTCAGGGCGTCTACCTCAGCCCGCAGCAGGCCAAAGCGCTGTTAAATGTGCTGCAGCAGAACGTGAACCAGTATGAGGCTGCGTTTGGAGAAATCAAGCTCGAGCCGCGTGCCGGCGCGGGCTTTGTGCAGTAACACGAATGACGGCAGCGCCGGCGGACGCGCGCATCGGGCCTCGAAATTCCCGGCTGGTTTTCACGGCGATTGCGCTGTTCGTTTTCCTGAGTCACCTGGCTTTTCTCAAGCTGCCGTTTTACTGGGATGAACTGGGCCAGTTCGTTCCCGCATCGCTCGACCTTTTTCAAAGTTTCGCCTGGATTCCTCACTCAACCGTTGCGAACGTGCATCCGCCGGGTGTGATGGCGTACCTCGCGGCCGTTTGGTCGGTTACGGGATATTCGATCGCGGCGACGCGCATGGCGATGCTGGCGCTCGCAACCGCAGGCGTGATTTTCGCATTCAGGCTGGCGATCCGCATGGGCCTTCCGTGGAGCGCAGCCGTTGTGTCGACCGGATTCCTCGTGATCTCCCCGTTGTTCTTCGCGCAGTCGATGATGGCCGAACTCGACATGCCAGCCACGGTTTTCTTCGTGCTCGCGCTGCTGTTCTTTTTGGACGATCGCATTGCCGCGTCCGCTATCGCCTGCGTGGGGCTGGTGATGGTGAAGGAGACGGGACTGGTGGCGCCGGCATGGTTCGGCGCCTGGCTGTGGCTGGAGCGGCGGCGTCGCGAGGCGCTCTGGTTCCTGCTGCCTGTTGCGCCGCTCCTGATCTGGCTCATCGCGCTCGATCGTGCAACCGGGCACCTGTTCGGAAACGCCGCATTCACTCAGTACAACCTCTGGTATCCGCTACATCCGGTGCGGCTTTCAATGGCGCTGCTGCGGCGTCTGTATTATTTGTTCGCAGGAAGCGGCCACTGGATCGGCACCATCGCGGCTGGAATCGCCATGCGCCGGACTAATGCCTTTCGCACGCGCGCGTGGCGTGTTGCCGGCGGGCTGGCGGCTGCGCAAGTGTTGTTGGTGAGTGTGTTGGGCGGCGCGGTGCTGGAACGCTATCTGGTTCCTGTGCTCCCAATTCTCTACATCGCTTTCGCCGCGGCTATCTGGCGGTATGCGCCGCGCTGGCGAATGGTTAATGCAGGTTTGCTAGCCGCAGCTCTCGTGACCGCCAATTTCGTTAACCCGCCGTATCCGTTTCCCTGGGAAAATAATCTGGCCTTCACCGACTTCGTCACACTCGACGTGCAGGCCGCGCAATATCTCGAGGCTCATTTCCCGAAAGCGAAGATCATCACCATGTTTCCGCTGGCGTCAGCCTTTCGCCGGCCGGAGTTCGGCTACGTCCGGCATCCGCTGAACATTCGTGAAATTCCCAATTTCTCCGCTGCCAGCGTGGCTCCGCTGGCGGGCGAAAATGTGGAAGTGCTCGTGCTCTACTCCGAGACGTGGGATCCGATGGCCTTAATGCAAAACAAGAAGTGGACGGATTTCCTGCGGCGCTATTACGATTACGAGCCGCCTGTGGATTCGAACGAGCTGCGCGTGTTGCTCGGCGCACGATCTGTGGCACGCTGGACACGCCACGGCCAGTGGGTCGAGATTTACGAAAGATAGGAGGCGCCTGATGAAGACCGCTCTGGTTATCCTGGCATTCACCGCGCTCGCGGCCTTGGCTTACCGGCCGCAGCACGATCCGCTGCCGCAATTTCCACGCACGATCGTATGGGCCTGGGAGCGGCCGGAAAAACTCGACTTCATCGACCCGCACGAGGTCGGGGTGGCGTTTCTCGCGCGGACCGTTTACATCCGCGGAGGCGTGGTTACGGTCCGTCCGCGGTTGCAGCCGCTGGTAGTTGCGCCGGGAACGGCGCTCATGGCGGTGGTGCGCATCGAGTCGCAGGGCATCGAATCAGCCTCACGAGCAGATGTGGAGCACGCGATCATCGAGGCCACGGAGCTTCGCGGCGTCCGTGCGCTGCAGATCGATTACGACGCGCGCGCTTCGGAGCGAGACTTCTATCGCGCTGTGCTGGCGGATCTGCACCGCGTGCTGCCATCGTCGATGCCCCTTTCGATGACGGCGCTGGCGTCCTGGTGTGAATCCGACAACTGGATCTCAGGACTTCCCGTGACTGAAGCCGTGCCTATGCTGTTCCGGATGGGCGCTGGGGAAGCGTACCATCCGGGGGAAGACTTTCGGCCGGGCGTCTGCCGCTCGAGCGTCGGCATCTCCACGGATGAGCCGCTGCTAGAGATTCCGCGCGGGCGGCGCGTCTACATCTTCCATCCGCGAAGCTGGTCCGCGACTGAGCTGCGCGCGGCGGTTCAAGAGGTGCGGCGATGGCAATAAGAATTTCGAGTGCGCTGTTGTTGCTGATTTTGTTCGCGGGCCTGCTGTCCAATCCGCCTGACCTTTCGAGTTGCGGCCCGTTTCTTCCCAGCGCTGCTTTTACGTTCTGGAGAATGCCGGAAAACCCTGCCGGCCGGTTTGCACGAGGGCAGCTGGGAATTCTGCAGCCACGGTTGCCTCGCTTCTACCTGATCATCGCTTACCGTTATCTCATTGGGGTGGGATTGAACGCAGAGGAGCACAAGGCGCTCTTTGGGCCGGAGCCGGCTGTCCAGACGCCATTTTCTTATCAGCCGGAGGGTCCGCAGCAGGTGTGGCTCAAGGAGCGGGCGCACGTAACCGGAACGGGGGTGGCGCCGAATATCGAACCCTTTAAGACGATCAGTGGCGGTGATTACTATCTCATGTATTTGAACTGCGGCGACGCTGCGTTTGTCACGGCTACCCAGACGCTGCAAGATCGCATCCACCAGCTCGGCCTCGAGAGCGCTGCAGTGAAGAGCTGGGTCGCGGCCCAGGATCAAGTCTTCGCCAATTGCTCCGGAGGGCCCTCGATTCCGGCGCCGCTCGATAACACCGCCACACCGCTCATGCGCGCCGATCGTGGGTATCAGATTGCGGCAGCAAATTTCTACGCAGGCAACTCCGATGTTGCCGAGCGAATGTTCCGGGATATCGCCCAAGACCACAACTCTCCATGGAGCCCTGTGGCGCCGTATCTAGTGGCGCGCGCACTCATTCGCCAGGCGACGCTCAGCGTGAAAGGCGTTGGAGCGGATCGGGAAAAGCTCGCCGCCGCCGAGGCTCAACTACAAAGCATTCTGAATGATCCGGCGCAAAGCGCCATGCATCCCGCGGCGCGGAAGCTCCTGGACTATGTTCGTGTGCGGCTGAATCCCGGCGCACGGATGCACGATCTGGCGACTTCGCTGGTTCGCAAAGACTCGCAAGCGACCATCGAGCAGAACTCGTGGGATTACCGGTACCTCTACGACGCATTTGAACGAGGAGACTTCGGCGGCATGAAGGCCCTGCCGGCGGAAGACGAATTGACCGCGTGGATTTCCGCGTTCCAGACGGCGGACGCAGCCGCCGCCGTTGGCCAGTGGCGCGAGAAGCACACGCTTCCGTGGCTTCTGGCCGCACTTGTGAAATCGAATGCCGGCCAATCGGGCGTGGATGAATTGATTGCCGCGGGGGAAAAGGTCGGGCGTGATTCTCCGGCCTATGCGACAGCGGCATTCCACTCCATCCGGCTGCTCCTGGAATCGAAACAAACGGGCGAAGCGCGGAGCCGGCTTGACAAATTGCTGGCCGCTGACGCAGCCTCATTGCCCGAGTCTTCGTTGAATCTGTTTCGTGGGGAACGGATGAAGGTCGCCGCGAACTGGGACGAGTTTCTCAAGTACTCTCCTCGCATTCCCGCCGGCACCTTCACCGGTTTCGAGCAGTACGGAAATACGGGGATAGAGGGCGAGGATGCGTCGATCCCGCCAGGCGTCAAGCCGCATCAGCCCGCGTTCGATGTGGACGCAGCCAAAATCCTGAACGAGCAGACGCCGCTTGATCTGCTGCTGGCTGCAGCCCGGCGAGATGTCTTACCGAAGTCCATGCGGCGGGAAGTCGCGACATCCGCGTGGGTCCGATCGATTCTGTTCGAAGATGAGAAGTCGGCTAAGGCGTTGACGGCACTCTTGCAGGATCTGGCCCCGGAGCTGAAGGAACCGCTTGAGAGTTATCTGCATGCATCCGATCCCGCGGCGAGAAGGTTCGCCGCCGTTTTCCTGATGCTGCGATTTCCGGGCTTGCGGCCGTATGTGCAGGTGGGCTTCGGCCGGCTCACTCCGCCGGGGAAGGTGGACGACTTCCGCGACAATTGGTGGTGCCCGTTCAAGGGTGGACAGGATGCGCCGGACTATTATCGCGTTGCCTCGACACTGCCTGAGCCTCTGCACCTGCTCTATCCGGACGGGGGACCCAGGGCGAAATTCCTGTCGGCGGATCAGCGGGCGCGGGCACAGAGCGAATGGACCCGGCTCTCCGAGGTGCCGCCTGCACCGGAATATTTGGCGAAACAAGCGGTCGAGTGGGTGAAGAACCATCCCAGCGATCCGCGGGCAGCCGAAGCGTTGCACTTGGCGGTGCGAGCCGTGCGGTATGGTTGCGGCGCCGCACAGGGCGCGTCGAAAGAAGCATTTCAATTACTGCATCAGAAATATCCCAACTCGGAGTGGGCACGGAAAACGAAGTACTGGTATTAGGCGCCGATCATCGACGAGCGACAAGATTTCCTACCCGATCCACAGCGAAATTCCAACCGGGCGGGATCAGCGTGGTTGCGCCGTAGTCCACTACCAGTGCGGGGCCTTTTTCGCCGCGCTCGCGCACCTGTTCCCGCGCAAACACCGGGAGCATGCGGAACTTGCTGCCGGCGAAGACGGGGCGTGATTCCGGCTTGCTGCCAAGGCCAGCTTTCCGCTGCCTTGGCGGTTTAGGCTTTTCAACTGCGATCTTGGCCCGCACCCTGATCGTCACGATCTCCGTTGGCCGCGCGGGGTCGCAGTAACCATAGATCCGCTGGTGCTCGTCATGAAAGGAGCCGCCCCACGGAATCGTCAGTTCGTAACTCTGGCCGACGTAGCGGATGTCGGCCATGCGCTCGAGCTCGGCGCCACGCATGTCATGACGCGCGGCACGTTCCAGTTGGGCGAAGCGCTTTTCGATCTGCGACGGATCGAGCACGCCCGCCGAGTAGTCGCGCACACGATCGGCGAGCAACATGCCCAGCGCCGACAGAGCGCCGGCCCATCGCGGCACAATCACCGTTCGAATTCCGAGCTCTTCCGCCATTTCGCAGGCGTGCAAGCCGCCACAGCCGCCGAAGGCCAGCATCGGAAAATCGCGCGGATCGCGCCCTCGCTCCACCGAGACCACGCGCACGGCCCGCTCCATATTGGCATTGGCCACGCGCACGATCCCTTGGGCCACTATGACCCGGTCCCGCCGAAGCCGGCGCGCGATCTGATCGACCGCCGCGGCTGCCCGCGCCGCATCGATTTTCATTTCACCGCCAAGAAACTGATCGGGCGCAATGCGGCCGAGAACCACGTGCGCATCTGTCACGGTCGCTCGCTCACCTACGCCGTAACATGCCGGGCCGGGATCGGCGCCTGCGCTTTCGGGTCCCACGCGCAGCAGGCCACCCTCGTCGACACGCGCGATCGAACCGCCGCCCGCGCCCACGGTGTGAATGTCGAGCATGGGGACGCGCACGGGCATTCCATCCACCGATGCGTCCAGGGCCAGGCGAAGCCGGCCTTCCCACAGGCTGACGTCGGTGGAGGTGCCGCCCATGTCGAACGTGAGAGCGCGCTCGAAGCCGCTCCAGCGTGCCGCAGCGCCCGCTCCCACCACGCCGCCGGCCGGTCCGGAAAGAATGGTCCGGACGGCATGACGCCGCGCCTCGGCTGCCGTGATGTATCCGCCGTTCGATTGCAGAATGGAGACCGGGTGCCTACTCGACCGGTCCAGCTCGGAAAGATAGGCGTCCATGAGCGGACCCACGTACGCGTTGATCAGCGTGGTCGAAGCCCGCTCGTACTCGCGGAACTCAGGCGAGACCTCGTGGGAACAGCAGAGGTAATGGCTGCCGCTTAGAACTCGCGCCGCCACCTGTTCGTTTTCATCGTTTTCGTATGAGTGCAAAAAGCAGATCGCCACGGATTCGACGCCGGCTCGCTTTAACCGGACTTTCAATCGCGCCAGTTCCTCTCGCCCAGGCCGCTTGCCGATGCATCCGTCGAAGTACGTTCTCTCGCAAACGCCGAAGCACAGCGAGGCCGGCACGAGGTAGCGCTTAAGCGGCGGAGTCAAATTGTAGAGCTGCGCGCGGTTCTGCCGGCCGATGCGCACCAGATCGGCGAAGCCCTCGGTGGTAACCAACGCGGTCCGCGCACCTTTGCGTTCAAGCAGCGCGTTGGTAGCGACGGTGGAGCCGTGGACGACCTCAGTCCGCACCGGGGCTGCGATCCGGCGCAAGCCATCGAGAATCACCAGCGCCGGCGAGCGAGGATTGGAGCGGAGCTTAAAGCTCTCGATCGAGCCGTCATCGCGCAGCACTACGAAATCGGTGAATGTCCCGCCGGTGTCGATACCGATGCGCACGATTCAGCATCGTATCAAACGCCTGAAGTGCAGCTTACGCCGCGAATTGCTCGATGGCGCCGGCCATTTCATCCGGCACCTCGAACATGGGAAAGTGGCTGCTCGCCTTCAGGCGGCGCACGCGGAACCACGGATGGCTCGCCGCGAAAGCCTGCTGCGCGTTCAGATAGGCCGCATCCGCGGGCTGCGCATACAGATGCATCACCGGGATGGCCGGCACCAGGTGCGAGAGCGCCTGAAAAGGGCTGCCCTCTTTCTCGTACGCCGCACTAATTTCTTGAGCGGCACGCGCCCACATCGGGCGCTCATACGAGCCGATCTCATCCTCCACGAAATGCTTCAGGTCCGGATTATCGACGCCATGCAGCCACATGGCCAGAGTCTCTTCCACGGTTTGCTTCCAGTGCTCGGCCGATTGCATACCACGAAGTGTTTCGAGAAATGGCGCAGGCGGTTCGGTGACGATCCAATCGAGAAACACGAGTTTCGGAATGCGGCGCCCCAGCCTGCGGCGCAGTTCGAGCGCCACCCAGCCCGCGTGAGACAGCGCGACCGGCACTACTGCCATCGCGCCACTGGCCTCGATCACGGCCGTGGCCGTCTGCAAGAGTTCTTTCGCGCCGAAGTCCCGCGCGGGCGCATCCGAGCCGCCATGCCCGGGCCAATCCAAGGCCAGCGAACGCCGGCGTGGGCTCGTGCGGCTGATGAGCTCCCGGAAGACGGACCGGTTGACGCACCAGCCCGGAAGAAACAGCAGCGCCGGTTCTTCGTCGCCGATATCGTCGTAGGCGATCCGGATTCCATTGGCTGTGGTGAAGCTCATGGGCGCGATGGGGCCTAGTGCGGTACGTCTCCAATGGGCTTGTGCTGGGTGATCTCCTCGTAGGCGTCGCGCACCTGATCAGGCAGGCCCTCGCCCACCCAGTTCTTCACGCTGTCGGGGAGCTGGATGGTCGTCGAAACCAGTTTGTTTCCGTCTTTCTTAACAATGTCGTCGAGCTTTTGGCCTTGCTTCACGGCGGCGGCGACCGCACGCTGCAACTCGATCATGAACTGTTTTTGCCCTTCCAGGATTTCCTTGCCGCCTGATCCGCCGTGTCCCGGGAGCACATGCTCTACATCGAGCTTCTGCGCGGCGGCCACTACTTTCGGCCAGTTGGCAATGTTCCCATC
>Ga0335070_10010214_pt1 | contig 10978 bp, 11 predicted proteins | sample Lox_Sample_13_FD_206722 | JGI IMG/M metagenome (GOLD analysis project Ga0335070, IMG submission 206722) | Soil microbial communities from Loxahatchee National Wildlife Refuge, Florida, United States - Lox_Sample_1.3 | ecosystem: Environmental > Terrestrial > Soil > Wetlands | place: USA... | reverse complement strand
GATGCCGTGCGGCATCTTCGAAACAATGAATGCCGGATAGATGCGGTCGGCTTTTCCGAAGGCGGCAGCAGGGACGCGGTAAAACGCAAACAGCATCACGCCCACTACCAGAAACAGGGCAAACTGAAAAAAGATCGCCGCGCCGCTGGTCAACAACGCCAATGCGGATTGCTTCTGGCTGCGGGCCGCGAGTAACCGCTGCACGATCAATTGATCGGTCCCGTGGCTTGCAGTCGTGAAAAATGCGCCGCCGACGATTCCGGCCCACAACGTGTAAGGCTTAAAGAAGTCGACATAGGGAAAATGCGCAATGGTCGACGTATCGATGATCCGGAACTTTTGAAGACTGGTCGCGAGCGAATGCACGGAATCCCATCCGCCGGGGACGAGGTGAAGAATGGTGAACAGGCCAACCATTGTTCCACCTACGTAGATGAAAGTTTGAATGACGTCGGTCCAGATCACTGCCGTGAGACCGCCCTCAAATGTGTAGACCAGCGTGAGGATCGTGATGAGCGCGATGGAGGCCAGTTCGCCCGTCCCGAGCGCGATTCCAACAACAATCGAAACGGCATAGACGCGCACGCCTTCGGCGGCGGCACGGGTCAGGAGAAACAGTCCCGCGGTGACCGTGCGCAGCCGTGGTCCGAACCTTCGCTCGATCAACTGGTAGGCGGTGTAGAGATCACCTCGGAAGTAATGGGGCAGCAGAAGGATGCTGATGATGATCCGGCCGACAATGTATCCCATGATGACCTGGAGAAAGGTCAGATTCGTGTCGTACGCGAGGCCGGGAATGCTGATGATGGTGAGAGTGCTGGTTTCGGCGGCAACAATGGAAAGTGCGATCGCCCACCACGGAATATTGCGGTCCGCCAGGAAATAATCGCGCATGGACCGCTGCCGCCTGCGGAAACGCAGACCGAAAAGGGTGATTCCCGCAAGGTAGACAGCGATGATGAACAAATCGAGATGATTGAGTCCCACGCGATCCCTTGATCCTTCGACTCGTAGAGACGCAGCGTGCTGCATCTCGCCGCCATTGTACAAGCATGTTCCATCGCAGAAGGACATGGAGCGTCTGTGGTAGAAAGTCGTAGGCTCGTGGGTCGTAGTCGCAGTTCGGAATTCGCGGCCGAGCGCGATGAAGCCTTGACCTCCGGCCTACGAACTCCGGTTCTTCTATGTCTTTCTATCTCGGCATCGACGGTGGCGGCACCAAAACCCGTTGCGCGCTCGGCGATGAACACAAAGTTCTCGCGATCTCCGTTGCGGGAGGCAGCAACATTACACGTACAGGCGCGACACAGGCGCGCGAGGTGCTGCAGAAGGGCGTAAGAGAAGTCTGCGCAGCGGCCAACATTTCGCCCGACAAGATTGCCGCGATCTGCATGGGCGCTTCCGGTGGAGGCAGACCGGAAGCTGCCATCAGCATTCGCCAAAGCCTCGCGGAACTTACGCCCGCGCCGGTGGAGATCGTCGGCGATATGGTGATTGCGCTCGAAGCCGCATTCGGCTCGGGTACCGGAGCGATTGTCATCGCTGGAACGGGTTCTGTCGCTTACGGCCGCGATGCCCAGGGCAATACCACGCGCGCAGGTGGCTGGGGGTTCGCGGTCTCCGACGAGGGCTCAGGGCACTGGATCGGCCGTCGCGCGGTGACAGCGGTTCTGCGTGCGCAGGACGAGGGTCAACAGAGCACGCTGCCCGCGGGAATTTATGAAGCATGGAACTTGAAAACGGTGGACGATCTCGTGATCGCGGCGAACGCCATTCCTGCGCGCGATTTCTCGCGGCTTTTTCCGGTCGTGCTGAACGCAGCCGGCAACGGCGATGCGCTGGCGCGGGGCTTGCTGGGCGAAGCGGGCAACGAGTTGTCGCGGCTTGCATCACTGGTGATCCGGCATTTGCCGCATCCTCCGTACGCCCCTGTAGCCATGACGGGGAGCGTTTTTCGGCGCTCCGAAGAGGTGCGGCGGGTATTCCACGAGGAGCTGGAGAGCCATTTCCCCGGGATCGAGATTCGCCAGGAGATTGTCGATCCGGTGGAAGGAGCCTTGTCCCTGGCGCGCAAGGCGCGGCGCGCTTAGGCATTCTTCGGTGCCTGTAGAATGTCAGCGAGAGAAATCATGGCTGGAAAATTACAGAATCAAACCGTCATCATCACCGGCGCGAGCGCCGGCATCGGGCAAGCATCGGCGCGGTCACTAATGCGCGAGGGCGCGAACCTTATGCTCACGGCGCGCCGCAAGGATCGTCTGGAAGAACTGGCTGCCGAAGCGAAGAAACTCGGGTCCAAAGCGGCTTTTGTCGTAGGCGATGCGCGCGAGGAAGAGACTGCGCGCCGCACGGTCGAGGAAACGGTCAAACAATTTGGAAGAATCGACATCCTCATCAACAACGCCGGCGTAGGCAACTACAAGAATCTGGTCGACACGAGCGCCGCCGATTATGACGACATGATGGACGCGAACATGCGCTCGGGTTTCGTGTTCACGCGGCACGCGGTGCCGGTCATGATCAAGCAGGGCTCGGGGCTGCTGCTGTTCGTTTCTTCGATGGCTGGAGTTTATGGATTCGCCGGCGAGGCCGTCTATTGCGCGACAAAATTTGCGCAAGTGGGCTTTGCGCAGGGGCTCGATAAGGAGTTGCGCGAGTACGGGATCAGGGTGGGCACCATCAATCCCGGCGGGGTGAAAACGGAGTTTGCGATCGGAAAAGGGCGCACGGAATCGGGTGTGGCGAAGTCGGGAATGCTGGAGGCGGAGGATGTTGCCGAAGCGATCCGGTTTGCGTGCACGCAACGGCCCGCTGCGCGAATCATCCAGATCCAGATGCGTCCGATGGAAGAGCCTCTCGCCTAGGCTCGGGCGGGGAACAGGCACGCTCAATCTGTGGAGCGAATCCGCGGCTGCTGTTCGTTCTGAACACAACAAACGCGGTGTGATCGCGGTCACGTCCTACTGTGATCTCGCCTACGGCACCGGATTCCCAATGGAACGATACTGCGCTTGTAGTCGCAAGGAGTTTCATATGGCAGCACTCGCAATCATCTGGCGCAATCCGAATTGTCCTCACCGCCTCCGCCGCTGGTCTCAGGTACGCCGGGACAACAATCGCACTCTTTATCTCGTGCTGGAATCTGTTTCGACGAAGGACAATACGTGGGAAGGCCTGCCCACGCTCGAGGTGATTCGCCGGACCAAGCCGGGGGCTGCCGCGCCGAAGAAGGCCAGCATAATTCAGAAGTTCCTTTCCGGAGCGTAATCGTCTGGCCTGCGCGCCGATCGATTGCCGTCGCAGTTGGCATAAAACCGTGTGCAGGTCCCGTTCCTGCCCGCGCTAGACTTTGTTTATGCCCACGTCAGCGGGGGTCTCGTATCTCCTGCTTCTCGGCGATTTCGTTTTCTACCTCGCGATCTGCGTTGCGGCCATCGTCTGGCGGCGCGATCCCGTGTGTATCTGGGGAAGTCTGCTAGCAATTCCGTCGTTCACTCTCTGGTTCGTAGCCAAACTTCAGCTGGGATCCTCGTTCACCGCGCGGCCCGAAGCGCGGGCACTGGTGACTCGCGGAGTTTATTCGAAGATCCGTCATCCGATCTATCTCTTCTCGACTCTGGCCATGGTGGGCACGGCAATCTGCCTCCGGCTGTTGATTTTCGATATCTACATCGGAATCGGGGTCCTACTGCAGTTGTACAGAATTCGTCTAGAGGAGCGGACGCTGCGCGGGAAATTCCGCGAGTCGTATGAGGAGTATCGCCGCCGGACGTGGTTCTAACTGTTTGCGACCAGAAATAACACCCTCCACTAGCCACTGACCACTTTTCTCTGTCACACTGAGCACGGGTCTCTGATAACCAACCCATGGGCAAGATCCACGTCCTCCCGGAACGCGTTGCCAACCAGATTGCCGCTGGAGAAGTCGTCGAGCGTCCCGCCTCGGTTGTCAAAGAACTGCTGGAGAACGCGCTGGACGCAGGTTCGACGCGCATACGCCTGAACATCGAGGCGGGCGGAAAGAAGCTCATCCAGATCATCGACAACGGCTGCGGCATGGTGCGCGACGACGCGATGCTGGCCTTCGAGCGGCATGCCACGTCCAAAATCAAGAACACCGAAGACTTGCTCAGCGTTGCGACGCTCGGTTTTCGCGGCGAGGCTTTGCCGTCGATTGCCTCGGTCGCACGCATGCGCCTGGAAACCCGAGCCGCGGAAGACGCCGCGGGAACCGTGATTGAGATCAATGGCGGCAAGATGATTCGTGTCGAAGAGGCTGGCTTGCCACTGGGGACTTCGATCACTGTTCGCGATCTTTTTTTCAACACGCCGGCGCGCAAGAAATTTCTGAAGTCAGAATCGACCGAACTGTCGCACATCGCGTCCCTGGTTACGCACTACGCGCTGGCGCATCCGGAAAAACATTTCGAGCTGCACTCGGCAAGCAACGCTCTGCTTGTGGCGCCGCCGGTAGCCGATCACCGCGAGCGCGTCTACCAGGTATTTGGACGCGAGACGCTGGAGCAGTTGATTCCGATGGCGGCCGTTCAACCTCTCGAGCGGGTGGGACTTCCCCAGCCTCCGCCGTGGCGGCGCGATCCGGAAGAAGAAGCCGAAAAGGCGGAGCCCGGCGAGGTTCATATCCACGGCTTTGTGTCGAAACCGGAGATCCAGAAGCTGAACCGGAATTCGATCTTCATTTTTGTGAACGGACGGTTGATCCGCGACCGCCTGATCCAGCACGCGCTGACTGAGGCCTACCGCAACATCCTGCCGCCGACGGTTTTTCCAGTCGTTCTGCTGTTTCTCGAAATGCCGACCGCCGAGGTTGACGTTAACGTGCACCCCTCGAAAACGGAGGTGCGTTTCCGGCAGCAAAGCGTAATCCACGATTTTGTCCGGGAAGCGGTGCGCTCGGCGCTGATGAAAGCGCGGCCGGCGCCGCAATTTCTCTCGGAGATCAGTGCGCAGCCGAGCGCCAGTCCCTCGCTCACTCCGGGCACCCGCGGAGGCGATGGACAGCGCGCCCCCTGGCGTGACCTGTATGAACCGGCCGCGGGAGCCGGTTTTGCCTTACGGGCTCCGACCGTTCCGCCGGTGACTGCCAGGCTGCAATTTGAGGGCGGAATTGCGGTCGAGGCGAATGCCGCTATTTCTCTGGCACGCGCGCCCGAAGTTGCCGTACCCGATCATGGTTGCGCGCCCCCGATCGCGCAGGAATCGGTGGTTCCGCCGACGCTGGAATCGTTGCGCACCCTCCGGCCGCTGGGACAAATCCGCAATTCGTTCATCCTTGCGGTGAACGAAGACGGCCTGTGGATTATCGACCAGCACGTGGCTCATGAGCGCGTGCTGTTCGAAAAAGTTTTGCGCCAGCGCGCCGCACAGCGAGTGGAAAGCCAACGGCTGCTCATGCCGCTGGTGCTCGAGTTGACACCGGCACAGCAGGCAATTTTCGGCGAAATCGCCGAGGAGTTGACTCACAACGGGTTCGAGGCCGAGCCCTTCGGAACGCGCAGCGTTGCCGTGAAAATGGCGCCGGCCGGGGTTGACGCCGCGCAGATCGAGCACATGCTGCACGAAATCTTCGAGCAACTGGCGCGCGAAGATCAGGCCATCAACCTGGAAGCGGTGCGTACGCGAATTGCGGCCTCCATCGCGTGCCACGCCGCCATCAAGGTCAACATGCCGCTCGAGCAAAACAAGATGGAGTGGCTGCTTGCCGAACTCTCCAAGACCGCTCACCCGATGACGTGCCCGCATGGCCGGCCGGTGGTACTGCGCTATTCCATGCAGGATATTCAGAAGGCGTTCAAGAGGATCTAGCTGCGAGTTGCCACAACCGGTGCTTATCAATCCGCAATCAGCGTTCAGTCCGGGAGTCTCTGGAAAAGCGTGATGCAGGACGGAAGACTGAGTGCTGACTGTTGGTTGCGAGCTCGGACAGTCGGCGCGCAACACTGATACGGACCGGGCCCACGACATGTGTTTTAATCAAACTGATGACCGAAACCGAACTCCTGCAGGCCCGGGCGCAGAAATGGAGGCTCGACGGGCATCCGGCGCGCACGATCGAAGAGGTGCGCCTGTTCCTCGAGTCGGTAGGTTTTTGCCTGATGTACCCCCTGCGTCCGGCGGTGACGGTGCCGACGTTCATCGGGGCATGGGTCGGGGCTGAGGATCGTCTGCCGACGTGGCAACATGCCTTTGCCGATCGCCGGGCGAAGGAGGCGACCGAACTGATGGTGCGGACGTTGCGGGAAAAGGCGGCGTACGAAGCCCCGCTGTTCGACGAGAACAACAACTTTCTGGTGGCGGCGTCAGTGTTTCCGTATTTCTACTCTCTGGTTGGGGAACGCAATCCGAAGCAGCCGCCCAAACCGACGACGCGATCCGGCTATTCTCAGCTGGCCTGCGATGCTTTTCAGGTGATCCGGCGGGATGGTCCAATTTCGAAAATGAAGCTGGGCGAAAAGCTCGGCGGAGCCTTGTCGGTTTCGGGGCTCGACCGCGCTCTCGGGGAGCTCTGGGCCAGGCTCCGCATCACGCGGGTTGATTACACGGCGGAAGAAGGCTCGGTGTGGGATGAGTTGTCGCGCTGGGCTCCGGAGGCTGTCCGCGAGGGAGTCGGCATTTCGGTAGCGGAGGCGCTCTCCGCACTGCTTTCGAAGTACCTGGAGTGTGTAGTCGCGGCCGATCCTGCGGACGTGGAAACATTCTTTTCGAATTTCGTGCCACGATCCCGCGTGAAAGAGGCGATCAACGCCTTACTCTCGGCACGGGAGTTGAGCTTCGTGCACGTGAGCAACCGGTCTTTTCTGCAAGTTACTCCCCCCAAGCAAGCGTTCGTGCCGCGACAGCCCCGCCCTGAGCGGGTGGGTTAAACCACGTTGCTTCTCCGTCCAACGGATGGTTGCAGGGCTTCTCCCGGCGTGTACAATTCTCAGTTTGCCCGATGACGGACCCTACCCCACGCAAACTGATCATTGCCATTGACGGCCCGGCTGGCGCGGGAAAGAGCACGATCGCTTCCCGGCTCGCACGAAGACTTGGCTATGTGAACCTCGAAAGCGGAGCCATGTACCGCGCGCTCGCGCTCAAGGCGATCGAGTGGGACACTTCATTCGAGGACGATGCCGCGCTCGTCAAGCTGGCGAACAACTCTCGCATCGAACTGGAACCAACCATTGGCGGCAATCGCGTCCTGCTCGATGGACGCGAAGTTTCCTCGCGCATTCGCGAACGCGATGTCACGGAGGCCGCGTCCCGGGTTTCGGTTCATCCCAAGGTGCGCGAATGGATGGTGGCGCACCAGCGGCAGATGGGCATTGGCGGTGGAGTGGTGATGGAGGGACGCGACATCGGAACGAAGGTTTTCCCCGATGCCGATCTCAAGATTTTTCTGGACGCTGATCCGGTGATCCGGGAGCAGCGCCGTCTTCAACAACAGAGCCTGCAGGGTGCGCCAGCGGCGGCAGTGGCGGCGGAACTGCGAGAGCGCGACCAGCGCGATCGAACGCGCGCGAACTCGCCCCTTGTGGCCGCGCCTGACGCGCTGAAGCTCGATTCCACCGCCATGAGCGAAAACGAGGTCCTCGAACGAATCGAAGCAGAGGTGAACAAGAAACTGGAGAGTGGACCGTAGTCAGTCTCTGGAGGGAACTACCCCTGCGCTGTCTTCCACGCCGACAAGTCCCGGTTCAGCAGGCATTCCAGTTCTTCGACCTCGGGACGAAACACCTGATAAAGCTGGCGTGACATTTCGTCCGACAGTTCAGCGAAGGGCGGCCCTCCGCCCAGCAGGAACTTCTGAATCTTCGACTTCTTGATGCGCGCCACCAGGTTGTCCATGCGCCGCGCTTTGAACCAGTCGGCGGCCAGCGTGGCACTGCGAGTCCGGCTGTAGTTGCGCGGATAGGTCATGCTCTCGGAGCTGTTCACGAAGCGCGTTTCCGCCGGACTTAACGCAAACCGCGGAACGCCGATGAAATCCGCCACCTGGTCGATATATCCCTGGGGATGGCGGCGTAGATCGTCGTAAAGTGTGGCAAGCACCTGATCACGGCCCAGGATCCTCCACCACTCCTTGAGGTTGGTGGCGTACTTGCCCGAGTCGAGCAGTTCGGGATCATGGAGAAGGGCCTGCTCAAAATTCCACCGAATCATTCCGTAGGCCGATTTCAGGCGGTATAGCGACAGCACGCGCTGCACCGGATCGCGAAAGGCACAAATCACCCTCGCGTTCGGCAGCAAGCAAGCAATCCTTTCTCGCGCCATGTTCGAGGCGAAATAGGTCGGTGCAATTTCTCCCACCGGTCGACCCGCATGCGGACGCGGAAAATGAGCGCGATACCACTTGAGCCCGCGATGGAAATGCGAATCGAAAAAGCGCGTTTCCTTGGTTGGCGTTGGCAGGACGGCGCGATGCCGCAAGACTTCATGCAGCCAGGTTGTCCCGGTGCGCGGCGGCCCTATTACAAAGAAGGAGGGTAACGGTAGGTCATCCGACCGATCCGGCACAGTCATGTGCGCATTGCTCCGCGCGAACTCGCAAATTCGCTGGAACCATGACCCTTCGCGAGTTGATAGCTCCACACGCCCCGATGTGCCCATCGTCGGAAGGTACGTACCTCTTAATGACTGTAGTAGTTGCAAGCCCCCCAGCTGACAACTTGGCGCTTGGATGGGGGGTACCGCGAGGTGGGTTGTGTCGGTTCTGGTGGATTGGTTGCCCGGAATCGCGATTCGGAACCGTGGAAGCACGGCTAGTGCAGAGATGGGGAGGGGATGGGGGCGCGAGCCAACGCGCCCGTTATTGCTTCGGCTCCGGACTTGAATTGCCCATATCGACAGTGACCTTCCATGACCCGTCTTTCTGTTTTTTCCAGACTGACACGTACTTGCCATAGCTAACTACAGCCTTCCCCTCTTTGTCTTTTGACTTCAAGACGTAATCGCCGTAGGTGTAGCCGAGGTCCTCGGAGGCAGCCATATCGGCCTTCACTGGAGTCCACGTCAAGAGCGTGCCCTCGGGCCATGGCGGCTGCTTGCGCATCGCTTCTTTCGTGGTGACTCCGCCGCCGTCTTCCAGTTCGACACCGTCTTCCGCGAAGAACGTGATGAAGGCGTCGTGCCCGTGTTCGGCAACCGCCTTTGCGAAATCAGCTTCGAGCTTGATGAGAAGGGCCGCTCCGGGCGGAGTTTTCTCCTGAGCGAAACTGCTCCCCACGAGGACGCTGGCAAGAACTGCAAGCAATGTAATCGACTGCTTCATTGAAATTCCCCGCACCGCAGCAGCGGTCAAACTATTCAGAGGAGCGATGTTAGACGATTCAGGATGATTCTTGTTGGCGTTATTTTGCTGCTAGCTGTCCTTGCGGTACAGCAGGTTGCGCATGGCTTCGCGGCGCGCCTCGTTTACTTCACTGTCGTTCTTGCGCGAAAATGCGTCCCCCGGGCGCTTGGCGGGGGCCTGGTCGGCCTCAGCCGCGCTGCACTCCGGACAGCGGTTGGCAAAGCCCGGCTTGTCGGGCTTCAATTCAAACTCCTCTGAGCAGACTATGCAGACTTTGATCGGGAAAGCCATCACGGTCTCCAGAAAAAACACAGTTATGATAGCGGATGAAATCGGGCGATTCCAAGGGGCGGAGGTGCCGATGAACAGCTTGTTGAAGCAGAACGTGACGTCCAATGATTCGTGCTGAAGCGGGCTGATACTCGCATTCTGATCATCGATTTATCGAGAACCTATTCCCGAACGGTCGGACGCTGCCGGTGGCTCAGAAAGGGGCGGATGTCGAAGATGCGATATTTGCAGACCTTGTTTCCGGCTGACAGGCGAACGATCTTTGCGTTCTCGACATGGGCTGGATATTCTCCAAACATCCCAGCCGCCACGCAGTAATCGGTTGAAAGATACACTGTTCGATCAATTCGAAGCTCGGTGACGTAAGACCCTGCGGACTCGCCTTTGGCCACTCCTAGAACCGCTTTGACAGGGAAGTCGCGGTTGTCGCTGGCCGCTGCCATTCCCAGCAGAAAAAAGATGATCCAAAAGCGTGTCATAAAACCCGAAATCGAAGGCCGGGCAGCGCCGAAGGCCGCTCGACCCGCGCCGAGCTCAGCTGCGCGCCCACGATTGTATCCCAAAAACCACCGGATATTCCGGGCTGAATCCGCCCTCATCGACCTATCTGCCTGCTACACTTTTTCTCCGACATGAGAACCAAGGTATTTGTTCTGAGTGCGCTCCTGGCGATATCACTTACCTCCACTGCGCAGGGGCAGCAGTCCACTCCTGCGGGAAAGCCGGCGGCGCAAACGACGCCAGCGGCATCGCCCGCGCTCGCCGCGCCGGAAGAGAAGCATCTTCGCAATGTCCGGCAGCTCACCTTCGGCGGACAGAACGCCGAGGCCTATTTTTCCGCTGACGGCAAGAAGCTGATCTTTCAATCCACGCGCGACGACTTGCAGTGTGACCAGATTTTCACCATGAACTTGGACGGCACCAGCCAGAACATGGTCTCGACCGGCAAGGGCCGGACCACGTGCAGCTACATCTTTCCGCACCAGGACAAGATTCTTTATTCCTCGACCCATCTCGGCGACGCCGCCTGCCCGCCGCGACCGGATTATTCCAAGGGGTACGTTTGGGCCGTTTATCCAACGTACGACATCTTTACCGCGAAGAGCGATGGCTCCGATCTGAAGCAAATCACGACGACGCCCGGCTACGACGCGGAGGCGACCATCTCCGAGGACGGCAAGAAGATCGTCTTCACTTCGGTGCGCAATGGTGATCTCGACATCTACACGATGGATGCCGACGGCACGCACGTGGAACAACTTACGTATGAGCTTGGGTACGATGGAGGCCCATTCTTTTCGCCTGACCGCAAGTGGATCGTCTACCGCGCGTACCATCCGAAGACCGAGCAGGAGATCACGGAATACAAAGACCTGCTGAAGCAGAACCTGA
>Ga0335070_10010213_pt1 | contig 10979 bp, 9 predicted proteins | sample Lox_Sample_13_FD_206722 | JGI IMG/M metagenome (GOLD analysis project Ga0335070, IMG submission 206722) | Soil microbial communities from Loxahatchee National Wildlife Refuge, Florida, United States - Lox_Sample_1.3 | ecosystem: Environmental > Terrestrial > Soil > Wetlands | place: USA: Florida... | reverse complement strand
TCGACTGGTTGGGGGAGCAGGGCAGCCGCGAGGCGGCCCGTCGTGTAGACAAATTTTACTGCGACAGGATTGACATGAGACGAATTCTGAACACGAAGGATTTCATTCTCGGCACGTTCGCGACGAACTGCTCGAGCGGAATGTCGGTGACGAAAATCGGCGAACGCTGGGACAACTCCTGGGAGAACAACGAAAAGCTTGCCGTCATGCTGGATGAGGCCGGCATCGATTTCATGCTGCCCATTGCGCGCTGGATCGGCTACGGCGGTGAGACGGACTTCCACGGCGCGGTGCTCGAGACGATGACGTGGGCCGCGGGCCTGCTTGCGAAAACGCGCAATCTCACGGTGTTCGCGACGATACACACGGCGGCCAACCATCCCGTGGTCGTGGCCAAGCAGATCGCCACGCTCGACCAGATCGGCGCCGGCCGCGCCGGGTTGAACATCGTGGCCGGCTGGAACCGGCCGGAATACGAGGCGCTTGGGCTGCCGCTCGCAGCGGGCCACGACAAGCGCTATGCGTACGCGCAGGAGTGGTTCGACGTGGTGCAGAAAATCTGGACCCACGAAGGACCGTTCAACTGGGCGGGCGAGAACTTCCAGTTGAAGAATGTGTACGGGCTGCCCCGGCCGTGGAACGGCGAGCGTCCGCCCATCCTGAACGCGGCGGGTTCGGGCGAGGGGCGCGACTTCGCGATCGGCAACGCGAATTTCCTGTTCACGCCCGCGATCGATCTCGAGCGTTCGCGCACGGAAGTGGCCGAACTGAAGCAGAAAGCCGTCGCGGCGAACAAGGCGGTGAACGTCCTGACCTTCTCGCACGTGGTCTGCCGCCCGACCGAGGAGGAGGCGCGCCAATACCTCCAGTATTTCGCCCAGGACAACGCGGACTGGGGCGCGGTCGACAACCTCGTGGCACTTCAGTTCGCGAATGCGCATTCGTTCCCGCACGACCTGCTCGCGCTGATCCGCGACCGGATGGCTGCCGGGCATGGAGGCTTCCCGCTCGTGGGCACGCCGCAGCAGGTCGCATCGGGCCTCATTTCGCTTGCCGAAGTGGGCTTCAAGGGCACGACGCTCTCGTTCGTGGACTACGTGAAGGAGTTCCCGTACTTCCGGGACACGGTGCTGCCTATCCTGGAGGCACACGGGCTGCGCAGCCCGCGTGAGACGCGCCGTGCGGCCTGAGGACAGGGACGCCGCCGCGGCGTTGAGCGGCCGCTTCGTGCAGGCCATGCGCGGGTTCGCGGGCGCAGTCTGCGTCGTGACCGTTGCGGATGGCGACGAACGCAGCGGCTTCACGGCCACCTCCGTATCGTCGTTCTCGGCCGAGCCGCCCATGGTGGTGGCGTCGCTGAAGGCGACCAGTTCGTCGGCGGGGCTACTGGAGCGCACGCGGCGCTTCGGCGTGAACCTGCTGCGCGCCGAGCAGCGCGCGATCGCCGAACGCTTCACGGGCTTTCGCGGCGAGCAGGGCGAGGCGCGCTACGGCGACGACGAATGGCTGCAGATGACGCCGAACGGCGCGCCGCTGCTGGCGGATAGCGTCGTGGCCATGGATTGCGAGGTGGAGGAACTGCTCGTGCGCCACGGGCACCTTCTCGTGATCGGACGCGTGCGCGCCGTGGTGCGTGACGAGTCTGTGCCGCGCCCGCTCGTCTACTGGCGGGGGCAGTACACCGCGCCGGCCGGACCGCTCGCAGCCGCGGGCTGAGGTATCCGGTTGCGTCCCGGGAAAGAAGGCCGATCCGCAGGGTTAACTATGATTATGGAAATGTTTATATGTAAAGTAAAATGATATCGATGCACGACGAGTACGCGTCGTGCGCCACGGTAAGACAACGTAAAAGGACGGTCATGGCAGAGCGGTCGTTTGTCGAGGAAGTGAAAAAGCTGCGTCTGGGCGCGGGCGAGGTATTCAGCGGCGAGGGCATTCTTGCGGTGACCAAGGCGCTGCTGGAATCGGGTGTGGCCTACGTGGCGGGCTATCAGGGCGCTCCCATTTCGCACCTCATGGACGTGCTGGCCGACGCCCAGGACATTCTGGGCGACCACGGCATCCGCTTCGAGAACAGCGCGAGCGAAGCCACGGCGGCCGCGTCGCTAGCCGCCTCGGTCAACTACCCGCTGCGCGGCGCCGTGACCTTCAAGGCGACGGTGGGCACCAACGTGGCCTCGGATGCGCTCGCCAATCTCGCTTCGGGCGGTGTGACGGGGGGCGCGCTGATCATCGTCGGCGAGGACTATGGTGAAGGCTCGTCGATCATGCAGGAGCGCAGCCACGCCTTCGCGATGAAATCGCAGATCTGGCTGCTCGATCCGCGCCCGAATCTGCCGTGCATCGTGCAGGCCGTCAAGGACGGCTTCGATCTCTCCGAGGCGAGCAGCACGCCAGTCATGCTGCAATTGCGCATCCGCGCATGCCACGTGCATGGCCAGTTCATCGCTTCGGACAACCGACGTTCGGCGTTCACGATCAAGGACGCCCTCGAAAACCCGGCTCGCGACGTGAATCGCATCGTGCTGCCGCCCGCGAGCTTCCTGCACGAGCGCGAAAAAATCCACGAGCGTTGGCCCGCCGCCGTGAAGTTCATCGAATCGCGTCAACTGAACGAGTTCTTCGCGTCCGGCACGCGCGATATCGGCATCGCAGTACAGGGCGGCAGCTACAACACGGTACTGCGCTCGCTGGAGCGGCTCGGCCTGGCCGACGTCTATGGCGAATCGCAGATTCCCCTTTACGTCATGAATGTCGCGTACCCGCTCATCGATTCCGAATGGGAGCGCTTCTGTGCGGGCAAGCGCGCGGTGCTCGTGATCGAGGAAGGGCAGCCGAACTTCGTCGAGCAGAACGCGAGTGCCATCCTGCGCCAGCGCGGCGTGACGGCCGAGTTGCACGGCAAGGACATGTTGCCGCTCGCGGGCGAATACAACGCCGCGACCGTGACGAAAGGCCTGCGTGCGTTCTTCGAGCGCTACGGCGTGCTTGCGCCGCAGCCGGCGCCGCGCAAGGTGATTCCGGTGCTGGCCGCGCCTGTCGAGTCGCCGCTTGCGGCCGATGCGTTGCCCGCGCTCGATGACCACGTGCACGCGCGGCCGCCGGGCTTCTGCACCGGCTGTCCCGAACGGCCGATCTTCACGGCAATGAAGCTGCTGGAGCGCGAGATCGGGCCGCATCATGTGAGTGCCGATATCGGCTGCCATCTGTTCTCGATCCTGCCGCCGTTCAACCTGGGCGCGACGACGATGGGCTACGGGCTCGGCAGCGCGAGCGCGGCTGCGCTGAACGCGCCGGCTGGAAAACGTGCGATCTCGGTGATGGGCGATGGCGGGTTCTGGCACAACGGCCTCACGAGCGGCATCGCCAACGCGGTGTTCAACAAGAGCGACAACCTGACGGTCGTGGTCGATAACAGCTATACGTCGGCAACGGGCGGGCAGGACATTCTCTCTTCGAAAGCGCTCAACCCGACGCGCAGCACGGGCCACGAAATCGAAGAGGCCGTGCGCGGCGTGGGCGTGAAATGGGTCAGGACGGTGCGGCGCACCTATGATTTGAAGGCCATGAAAGCGACGCTCAAGGAAGCGCTGACGACGGCCACGAAGGGTCCGAAAGTGCTGATCGCGCAAAGCGAGTGCATGCTGAACAAGCAGCGACGCGAGAAGCCGAAGCAGCGCAAGGCGATTGCGGCTGGTGAGCGCGTGGTGCGCGAGCGGTTCGGCGTCGATTCCGACACATGCACGGGCGATCATTCGTGCATCCGTCTCTCCGGCTGCCCGTCGCTGTCGATCAAGCCCAACCCCGACCCATTGCGTACCGACCCGGTGGCGAGCGTGTTGGAGAGCTGCGTGGGCTGCGGCCTGTGCGGCGAAGTCTCGCATGCGGCTGTGCTCTGTCCGTCGTTCTATCGCGCGCAGATCATCAGCAATCCTACTCGAATGGACAAGCTGAAGCAGCGCGTACGCAGCACGGTGATCGGCTGGTTGCAGCGCCGCGCCGCTCAACGCCGAGCGCGCTACGCATTCTGATTCCGGGAATAACACGATGAAAGCACAACCCATCAAGATCGCCATTCTCGCCATGGGCGGCGAGGGCGGTGGCGTCCTCGCGGACTGGATCGTCGATCTCGGCGAGCACAACGGCTACCACGCACAGACCACGTCGGTGCCCGGCGTCGCGCAGCGCACCGGCGCGACCATCTACTATGTCGAGCTGTTCCCGCGCGAGGAAGGCGAAAGCCGCGTGCCCGTGCTGGCGCTGATGCCGCTGCCCGGCGACGTGGACGTGGTGCTGGCCTCCGAGCTGATGGAAGCAGGGCGTGCGGTGCAGCGCGGCCTCGTGACGCCCGAGCGCACGACGCTCGTTTCATCCACGCATCGCGTCTATTCGATCGCCGAAAAAGCCGCGATGGGCGATGGCCGCGTCGACAGCGAAGCGCTCATTACGCATGCGGCCCAGGCCGCCAAACGTTTCGTGCGCTTCGACATGGCGGAGGCCGCGCAAGCGAGCGGCAGCGTGATCAGCGCCGTGTTGTTCGGCGCGCTGGCCGGTACGGGCGTGCTGCCGTTCAGCGCGGGCCAGTTCGAAGCGACGATCGAGCGCGGTGGCGTCGGCGTCAAGCCAAGCCTGCGCGCGTTTGGCCTCGCATACGAGCGCGCCCGCGTGGAGGAAACGCCCGATACGACAAGCGCAATCGACGATATCGAACCCGCGCCGCGCGATGCCGAGGTGGCACGACTCGTCGAACGCGTACGCAAGGAGTGGCCGAGCGCGGTCCAGCCAATTGCGCTCGAAGGTGTGCGCCGCTTGATCGACTATCAGGATCCCGCCTACGCGAGCCTGTATCTGGATCGTCTCGCCGAGCTGCGCCGCGCGTTGCCCGATACGCAGACCTTGCTGTTGCGCGAGAGTGCGCGTCACCTCGCGCTATGGATGTCGTATGAGGACACGATTCGCGTAGCAGACCTGAAGACGCGCGGCACACGCTTTGAACGCGTACGCAGCGAGGTGCACGCGCAAGCCGGCCAACTACTGGCGATCAACGAGTTCATGCATCCACGGCTCGAGGAAATTTGCGAGACGCTGCCGGCGGGCCTTGGCCGCTGGCTTGCGCGGCCGCACTGGATTCATCGGCTTGTGCGGCGTTGCACGCAGTCGGGGCGCGTCGTCAAGACCAGTTCGCTACGCGGCTACTTGATGCTCTATGCCGTGGCGAGCCTGCGCGGCATGCGCCGCCGCACGCTGCGTTACGAACTGGAAAACGCGCGAATCGAAGCCTGGCTCGCGCAGATCGTGACTACGTCGAAGCACAATCCCGCGCTTGCCGCCGAAGTCGCGCAGTGCCAGCGGCTCGTGAAGGGCTACAGCGATACGCATGCGCGCGGCCTCAAAAACTACCAGACAGTGATGGCCGCCGTTCAAAAGGCGGGCGCGCGGCTGGCTCCCGCGACGCTGCGCGAGTTGCGTGATGCCGCGCTGGCCGACGAGCACGGCCACAAGCTGCAAGCGGCACTGGTTCGCCACGCGCTGGCCTGAGCCACGAACGAGCACAGAGGGAGCGAAGGGCATGACCGACCATACTTTCAGACGCAAACACAAGATCCACTTTTCCGAGTGCGATCCTGCGGGGATCGTGTTCTATCCGCAGTATTTCGTGTTGTTCAACGACCTGATCGAGTCGTGGATCGACGAGTTGCTGCCGCAGGGTTATCACGGCTTGATCGGCGCGCAGCGCGTGGGCATGCCCACGGTGCATCTCGAGGTGGATTTCAAGGCGGTCAGCAAGATGGGCGATACGGTGTGGCTTTCGCTCGAGGTGGAACGCATCGGCCAGAAGTCGCTCACACTCGCGTGGGCGTGCTCGGGCGGCGATGGCGTGGTGCGGATGGCCGCGCGCCAGACCATCGTGACGACTTCACTCGACACACATGCATCGATCGCGATTCCGGACGACCTGAGAGCCGCCATCGAGCGTTCGCCGATGGCAGCTTGAGGCGAAATCGACGTGCGTGGATCAGGCTGCCGGGCGATGCAATTCGAGCAGGAGGCGCAGCGTGGCCTTCAACTCGTCGGCTTTCGCCTTGCCTAGTGGCGCCAGCACCCGGTCTTCATGCGCCTTGGCCTGCTTGATCAACGCGGATACGAGCTTTTGTCCCTGAGGCGTGATGCGTACCAGCGTGACGCGACGGTCGGTCTCGTGCGCAATGCGTTTCACGTACCCCTGTGCTTCCATGCGGTCGAGCAGGCGCGTGACGGTGGGCTGCTTCGTAACGGAGGCCTGTGCGAGGTGGCCGATGCTGACCGCTTTGCCGTCCGAGAGCGTGGACAGGACACGCCAGTCCGAAATTTCGAAACCGGCTGACTGGACGATGACGTGAAATTCGCCGGAGATCAGCTGGCTGACCTGTGCGAGCAATGCAGGGGTGTAGTTGTCGACAAAACTGCTGACCGGAGTTTGGCTCATACGTGGAAAACAGTGGAAGACGCTTGTAATTGAATGGGGTTGCATCCGCGGAAACGCAAACATACCACGGTGGCGAATCCGTCTTCTATACGGCCGCCAGTGAAAAGGGGCTAACCATGATTATGAATGAATTTATGCCTAAAGATAATCTGACGTAAGCAGGCCGGGCGCCAGCCGCGATGCGACGACTCGCACCGCATGGCAACGACGATTGATTCAAGAACGGAGAGCAGAACATGACGAGCAGTCTGGAGCAACTGACCATCGATCTGGCGAGCGGCCGCGTGCGTGTCGTGGACCTGACGCAAACGCTGTCGCCGGAATTTCCGGCCCTGCAACTGCCGCCGCAGTTCGGCCAGGTCTGGGCGTTCAAGATGGAAAAGATCAGTCAGTACGATGAACAAGGTCCGGGCTGGTACTGGAACAACTTCTCCTGCGGCGAACACACCGGCACGCATTTCGACGCCCCGGTGCACTGGGTGACAGGCAAGGACCACGCCCAGAACGCCGTGGACACCATCGATGTGAAGCACTTCATCGCGCCGGCCGTCGTGATCGACGCAAGCGCGGAGGTCTCGGCCAATCCGGACTGGCTGCTCACCGTCGCATTCCTCGAAGCATGGGAAACGAAGCATGGCCGCATCCCGGCTGGCGCGTGGGTGCTGCTGCGTTCTGACTGGTCAAAACGCACCGATCCCGCGGCTTTCCTGAACCTGCGCGAGGACGGTGCGCACACGCCGGGGCCGACGCAGGAGGCGGTGGAATGGCTGATTCACGAGCGCAAGGTGCATGGCTTCGGCGTCGAGACGATCAATACCGATGCGGGTCAGTCCTATGCGTGGCCCGTACCGTATCCGTGCCATACGCTGATGCATGGATCGAACCGCTATGGCTTGCAGTGCCTGAAGAATCTCGACCAGTTGCCCGCCACGGGCGCGGTCATCGTTTCGGCGCCGCTGAAAATCCAGGCAGGTTCGGGCAGCCCGCTGCGCGTGCTCGCACTGGTGCACGAATAAGCCGTTGAACGCGCTCCGTAATGGGGCGCGTCTCACCTCATCGAATGGTCGATGGGTGGTGCTGCAATCATTAATTCGGATAACGAAATAATGTCGTGAAGTGGAGATCGCCGATGAAGAGGGAATATGCGCTTGCCGTGGCCATTGGCCTCGCGGCACCGATCGTGCACGCGCAGAGCAGTGTCACCGTGTTCGGCTTGCTGGATGCGGGCGTGTCGTACATCAGCAATCAGGGCGGCAAGCCGAACTGGCAGATGGCCGATGGCATTGCCGTGCCGAACCTGTTCGGCATGATGGGCACGGAAGACCTGGGCGGCGGATTGTCGGCGAAATTTCGCCTCGTCAACCAGTTCTCGTTGGGCAACGGTTCGATCATCGCCTCGCCCAGCAATAGCTCGATGACGAGCGGCGGTTTGTTCGCCCGCGAAGCTTGGGTGGGTCTTTCCAGCGACCGTTTCGGCAGCCTGACGATGGGCCGCCAGCAGGACTTCATGGTCGACACGTTGCTCGCCGATGTGGGCGCGGACTCCGCGCTTTACGTGGGCGGACTCTACAACTTCCGCGACGGCCCGTTTGCCGGCCTCGCGCTGCCCGATTCGCCGCCGAACGAGGCATACGATTTCGACCATATGGACGGTGGCGAGGCGCTGTCGAATTCGGTGAAGTACACGTCGGCTGATTATGGCGGCCTCAAGTTTGGCGGCATGTACGCTTTCGGCGGGGTTGCGGGCAACTTCAGCGAGAACAGCGCGTCGAGTTATGGTGTGAGCTATACGCGCGGGCCGCTGGCCGTGGGCGCCGCTTATACGAACGTGAAATACGCGGTGCTCGAAGGCGGCAGCATTCGCAACTGGGGCGCAGGCGCGCGCTACGCGCTCGGCAACGCGCTGCTCACGCTGCTCTATACGAACACGCGCAACACCCAGAACGGCGCGGCGGTACAGATGGTGGAGGCGGGTGGCACGTATCGCGTGACACCGGCTTTTGGGCTCGGTGCGAACTACATGTACATGTGGGGCAATGCGGGTGTCGACAACAACCACGCGCACCAGCTGAACGCGGTGGCGCAGTACAGTCTTTCGAAGCGCACGATGGTCTACGCGGAAACCGTATATCAGATCGCGAACTCGGGGGCGAACGCGGCCATCTGCGGCACGTTCGGGCCGTCCAGCAGCAATCATCAGTTCGTGGGGCGCGTTGGCATCCAGACGAAGTTCTGATTCCTCTTGAGGGTCGCCACGCTCTCCTCACGGCGACCCCAGGGATGATCACGGCCCACTCGCAGCAGTTCGAGGCCCGGCAGGAAGCGGGTTCGGGTTCGGGGCCGGGCGCGGCAGCATCGACGTTGAGGCCGAGGCTGCACGGCTGCGATCACGCAGCGGGCCTGGCGTGCCCGCCATCGCCCATTGCGTGCGGGTCGTCGTATTCGCGTGAAATGTCCTTGTTGGTGTAGTCGACCATCCACCAGGCCGAGACCAGGCTGACCACTGCGCACACGAAGATATATCCCGCGATTGCGTAGCCCGAATGGTAGTAAGCGAAGAGCGCGGTCGCGATCAGCGGTGCGGGGCCGCCGGCAATGACCGAAGCGAGCTGGTAGCCGAGCGAAGCGCCGCTGTAACGCAGGCGGCCCGTGAAGGACTCGGCAATCAAGGCGGCCTGGGGACCGTAGACCATCGCATGCGGCACCAGCGAGAGCACGATGGCCGCGAAGATCAACACAGGATTCTTCGTGTCGACCATGCCGAAATAGAGGAATCCGAATATGCCGACGGCGGCGGCGCCTATCATGTACATCTTTCTGCGCCCGATCCGATCGGAAAGGTGCCCAAACAGCGGAATGGTGCCGAATTCGACTACCGCGGCCGCCAGCACCGCTGTCAGCAACAGGTCGCGCGACACGCCCAGTGTCGTGACACCGTACGTGAAAATGAAGGCCGTATAGAGATAGAAAGGCGCCTGCTCGGCCATGCGTACGAAGGCTGAGAGCAGAATGTCCTTCGGCTGGCGGCGCAATACTTCCAGCGTGGGTGCTTTTTCGATCCGGCGCTCGGCGAGGAGTCGTGCGAACACGGGTGTTTCGAGAATGTTCAGGCGAATGTACAGGCCTATCGCGACCAACGCGATGCTCAGGAAGAATGGAACGCGCCAGCCCCACGTAACGAAACTGCTGCCGGAAATCTCGCTCATGGCCAGTACTGCCAGGTTGGCGAGGAAAAGTCCTGCAGGCACGCCAAATTGCGGCCACGATGCCACGAACCCGCGGTGCTCATTCGTGCGGGCCCATTCCATCGACATCAGGACCGAGCCGCCCCATTCGCCGCCTACGCCCACACCTTGAATGAAGCGCAACACCGTGAGCGCGATGGCGCCCCAGATGCCGATCGTCGCGTAGGTGGGAACGAAGCCCACGGCAAACGTGGCAAGCCCCATCAGCAACAAGGTGACGATTAGCGCGGCCTTGCGGCCGATGCGGTCCCCATAGTGGCCAAAAATCGCCGCGCCTACGGGTCTTGCGACAAAGCCCACGGCATAGATCAGGAAAGCCTGCAGCGTGCCGACGAGCGGATTCGATTCCGGAAAATAAAGCTTCGCGAAAATGAGGCCGGTTACCGTGCTGTAGAGGAAAAAGTCGTACCACTCGATTGTGGTGCCGATCGTGCTGGCGACGACGGCGCGGCGCAACTGCCGCCGTGCTGTTTCATCGGAGAGGGGCATGGCCCCTGCGGGTGTGGCGGGCATTTTGGCATCCCCCAAAGAACACGGGTGATAAGTAAATAGACATTCATCACCGTGTGAAGTTCCGGAGGCGCTTGCCCGTCGACCCCCTCGATCAGCGCTTGAAAATAACCTTTGCCGTATCGAGGTCGATGGGAGAGGAGGTATGTTGGTGTGCAATCTTCCAACCGTCGCCCTTTTGCCTGAGCGTCACGGTCAGGCGATTGTCCAGCGAGCGCAATTCGGTGCCGTCCGCAGTCACCGCCTTGAATGTCACGAAGGCGTGAACGACGGCGAGGTTCTTGGCGACGATCGTCTGCGTATCGACGAAGTCCACGATAACGCGTTCGGTACACAGCGAGCCGAACCAGGACGTCACCATCTCCCGCCAGGACGCGACGCCATCGTACGACCATACCCCCCACATGTCGAAGATCAGCACGTCTTCGTCATACAGGTCGACGTACCGGTCGACGTCTTTTGCGAATACCGCGGCTTTGTAGTCGGACAAGACCTGCAGGATTGGATCGTCGAGTTTGCCCACAGTGTTTCCTCCTGAATCGGATTCCGCTTCGGCAATCAGGGTCCAGCCGGTTCTAGTCCCGGCATGGTCCGATTCGGCCCTCGAAAAGTTCGACGTGCTCATCGAATACGCGCTGCTGGCGCAGCAGTGCGTCGTCGAGGTGGGAGAGTAGCGCCTGTTCCGCCGCGTCCGGATCGTGCCGCACGAGCGATTCGAGCACCTGCTGGTGTTGCACGAGCGTCATGGCGCCTTCTTC
>Ga0335070_10010212_pt1 | contig 10979 bp, 7 predicted proteins | sample Lox_Sample_13_FD_206722 | JGI IMG/M metagenome (GOLD analysis project Ga0335070, IMG submission 206722) | Soil microbial communities from Loxahatchee National Wildlife Refuge, Florida, United States - Lox_Sample_1.3 | ecosystem: Environmental > Terrestrial > Soil > Wetlands | place: USA: Florida... | reverse complement strand
TCCGGCAGCGCCGCCTGGAGCAGCTTGCGCACCAGCGCCGGCACGCGGGTGCTGACTGGAGGCAGGGCCAGCAGGTGGTCCCAGTAAGCGCGCTGCTCCTTCAACCGGCCCACGGCCAGGTCGCGTAGCCAGCGGTGGTGCTCAGCCAGCACGACCGGCATACCACCCTCGCGCATAGCCGCCGTGTAGCCCTCGAGCACGGCCTCGCATGCGCGCCTCACGGGCGTCGCAAGCCTGGACTCTTCAATGGCGATCAGCGCGCTGGTACTGAGTCTGACCAGATCGTTGGTGTAGGGAAGAACGGTGGCCTCGTCGAAATCGTTGACGCCCCAGATGAGGCGCCCCTCGCAATCGCGCCAGGTGCCGAAGTTCTCGACGTGCAGATCCCCGATGCCCAGCACGCGCGGTGCGCTACGCAGGGCCGCACACTCCTCGGGCCACACCTGCGCCCACCGATAAAAGGACGCTCGCATGAAGAAAAAGGCGTCCTCAGCCATCCGGCGATGTTTGAGGCGCAGATCGCGGCTGACGAGCTGCAGGCGCTGCGCGAGCCAGCGGTCGAAGCGCCGGGTCGACTCGACAGCGTTCATGTCCCGCTCGTGATCATCGCCGACCCCTCCGCTCACCCGCCCGCCGCCCGTATATTCTACGGCCATGGGGATCTTCGAGCTGGTCATCGCGCTGCTGCTGATCGGGGCCGTCCTGGCCCTGTGGTCCGACAAGGTCGGGGTGCCCTACCCCGCGGCACTGGCGCTGGCGGGCGCGGGCCTGGCTCTCCTTCCCGGTGCCCCGGTGGTCATGCTGGACCCCCACCTGGCGCTGGCCCTGTTCGTGGCCCCGGTCCTGCTGGATGCGGCCTTCGATGCATCGCCGCGCGACCTGCGTGACAACCTCGTCCCGCTCATCAGCCTGGCGCTGGTGGTCGTGTTTCTCACCATCGTCGCCGTCGCCCTGGTCGCGCGCCGGATCATTCCCGACCTGAGCTGGCCGGCCGCGATAACGCTGGGTGCCATCGTCGCGCCGCCCGATGCATCGGCCGCCACGGCCGTATTGCGCCGCCTCCGGCCGCCGCACCGACTGCTGGTCATCCTGGAGGGGGAGAGTCTCTTCAACGATGCCAGCGCGCTGCTGGTCTACAGACTGGCCGCCGCGGCGGCCATCAGCGGCGCGCCCGCTCACTGGAACATCGTACCCACGCTGCTGCTCACGTGTGGAGGTGGCGTAATCGCGGGATGGCTGATGGCTCGCGCCTACATATGGATCACCGCGTGGGTCGACGACATCCCGATCTCCATCATTCTGCAGTTCGTCGGCACGTTCGCCGTCTGGCTCATCGCCGACCGCATCGGACTGTCAGCCATCATCACCGTGATCAGCTACGCCATGACACTCGCCCGCAGGGTGCCGGGACGTGTCGACGCGCGCCACCGGATAGCTTCCTACGCGGTCTGGGAAGTGGCCGTATTTGTGTTGAATGTACTTGCCTTCGTGCTCATCGGATTGCAGCTGCGCCCGATCATCGGGCGGATGGCCGGATCGGACTGGCACACCTATGCGCAATGCGCCGCAGCGGTCTGCGTGACGGTCATCGTGGTCCGCATCGTGTGGGTGACGCTGTACGGCATCGCCCTGCGCTGGAAGCTCAAGCATTTCCCGCCGCGCGGGTCGCGGCCCGCACGCGCCCCGACTGTTGGTGTCGGTCTGGTCGTCTCCTGGTCCGGCATGCGTGGCCTGGTGACGCTCGCCGCCGCTCTCGCGCTGCCGGATGGTTCAGCCGCAGTCGCGTTTCCCTACCGCGACCTGATAGTGCTGTGCGCGTTCTGCGTGGTGTTGTGCACTCTGGTTGTCCAGGGGCTGACACTGCGACCACTGATGTCGAGGTTCGGTCTCAAGGATGACGGATCCGTCGACCGCGAAGTGCGGCTGGCGCGAGTGGAGACAGCCAGGGCGGCGCTGCGCGAGCTCGAGAAGGAGCGGGATCATCCCGCGGTGGATATCCTGCGCGCCGAATACGAAGCCCGGGTTCGTTCCGGTGAGCTCATGCGCTCAACCGGCTCCTCCTCCCGCGCCGGCACGCGCCTCACCCAGATGCAGCTGCGCGTGGTGGCGGCGCAAAGACAGATGCTCCTGGATCTTCGCACCCGCTCCGTGATCGGCGACTACGCCTTCCATGCGGCGGAGGAAGAGATCGATCTGCTGGAGCTGACGGCGGATGAGCGCATCAAGCCGGGACCCGAGGATCCCGCCCCCTGACGGCGTGCCGACCGATCGTCACCTCAGCGCTGCGTGGCTGGCGTGGTGTTGGCGCCCAGAATGAGCTGCGCCAGCGGCAGGTAATTCCCGCCGAAATGGTGCCCGCCCGGCAGTTCGATCACCCGCGCGTGCTGCGGGCTCACCTTCGGACAGATCGTGTCGGCATCGTCATCGCCATAGACGCAAAGCGTGTCCACCGATGACAGCTTCTCGATCTCCGGCCGCACCGACAGACCGTCGCCCGGGCCGATCCAGTTGCTGACATGAAACTCGAACGATGCCGTACCGCTCACGCCGATCAGCGTCGTCAGCCTGACGAGCGCACGGGTCGAGGGGGAAAGCCGGTTCACGACGAAGGGCAGCACATCGGCCCCCTGCGAATAGCCCACCAGCAAGGCGTGTTTCTTCTTCCAGTGGAAAGCGTAATAGCGCACCACGCGATCGATATCCTGGGCCAGACCCTGTGGTGTGCGCGCCGTCCAGAAATAACGCAGTGAATCCACCCCGGCGGTGGGCACGCCACGCTCGGCCAGCAGGCCGGCCACTTCCTTGTCGATACCGGCCCAGCCGCCATCACCGGAGATCAGCACCGCAAAGGAGTCCGATACGGGAGTGCCCGGCGCGACCTCGACCTCCACGATCGGCAGATCGGCCAGCGTGGCGGGCGGGGTGGGCACGTGCTCCTGCACCTGGGCGGTGACGAGCTGCGCCAGGGCCGCCTTGAGCTGCGGCAACCAATCCCTGGTCCCCGCGTAGTTGTGCGAGACGTGTGGCAGCTCGATGAAGCGTGCACCTGGAATATGAGCCACGAAATCGCGCGCCTCCGCGGCCGGGCACACCTTGTCGTCCCTTCCGTGCAGGGCGAACCACGGTGCGTGCAGTTGCGGCGGTGGCAGCAGCTTCGAGCCCCCACCATCGTTGCGTGGGGTGAACCTCAGACCTTGCGCCTGACACAGCGGTTTGCGCAGATCGAGTTCGACGCAGAACGACAATGTCAGAGCGCCGGCGAAGATGCCTGGCGGGGCCTGCGCGAGACTCGCGTAAGCCAGTGTTGCACCGGCGGAGTGTCCGATCAGTATCGGGGTGTAGTAGGTTGGAACCTTGTAATACGCCTGCACGTAGTGACTGAGGTTCTCCAGATCGCCGTCCGGCGAGACGCAACTGCCGCCGTCCTTCTCGAGGTTCGCGAACAGTTCCGCCGTATCCACTCCGGCGACCAGCGTACCCTCGGCGGCCAGCGCGCTCGAAATCAGGGCCAGCTTCGGATTCCACCCGCCATCCCCGGAGAGAAACAGGGCGAAATGCCTGACTTCACCGGGCGGGCGGTAGATCTGGACGTGTTTGAAGCGGCCGTGCGCCAGCGTCTGCGCGCGAAGACTGGTTGCGACACAGAGCGAGGTGAGCAGGAGACATGCGCCGACGCCCGCGCAAAGGCGCAATGCAACTGTGCGGTGCGCCGCGGGCAAACCCGTCAGTCCGCCGCGAACTGGAATTCGACCTGCAGATTCAGATCGGCCAGGCGCCGCGCGAGCGCGCTGCTCAGAGTCATGTGGGAGCCGGCCGACAGCTCCACCAGCAGCGACACCTCGCCGCCATCGGCCTGCACCCGCTCGAGCAACTCGCGGTGGCGGCCGAGCTGGGCGATGGTCTGGCGCAGGAAAGCCTCCAGCGGAACCAGTCCGGCGCCGAGTGTGCCGGCCGGCAGCGTGCACGACCAGTAGGAATCTCGATGCTGGCCGCCGAGCGCGGCGCCCGACTGCGAGCGACGCGGATCGCCGGCCGTCCAGCTGTGATCCGGGTCGAGGCGCAGGGTCTCGGTCACGATGGCGAGATCCATGTGCGGATGACGCACGCGCAGGGAAACCGCGTAGGTGAAGGCGCTCCCGGCGACGACCGGACCGACATGCTCTGAACTCATGGACTCTTCGATCTCCTCGAGGCGGCTGCGGTTCACTCAAAGGGGCGGAAAAGGCACCCCCGCCCCCAAGAATACCCGCCGTCGCGACCCACTGTCTGCCGCGTCTCGCGGCGCGAATTTGACAAGCCCGGCACGGCCGTTTGAGATTGCCACGATGCGGTGCGGGAATCTGCAACGATCGTGAGCTCTGCGGCCGGGCCGGTGGGCTCCATTGAAGTCGCGCTGGCGCACACCCGTCGCCTGCTGGCGCGCGATCCGCGCCTGGCGGCCGAGCAGGCCGCCGAGATTCTCAAGGTCGTCCCGGCCCATCCCCTGGCCACGCTGCTATTCGGCGCGGCGCGTCGCCTCGCTGGCGAGCCGCAAGCAGCCGTGGGCGTTCTCGAATCGCTGGCGGTGGCGCAGCCGAACTGGGCCGACGCGCACTACGAACTGGGTCTGGCCCGGGCCGAGGCAGGCCAGCGCGACGCGTCGATCGCGGCTCTGTCGCGGGCTGTGGCCCTCAAGCCCGATATGCCCGATGCCTGGCGCAGCCTGGGTGACCAGCTCACGCTTGCGGGTGATGCAGCCGGTGCGGATGCGGCCTACGCACAGCACATCAAATCCTCCACCCGGGATCCGCGGCTGCTCGCGCCTGCCGCGGCGCTCTGCGAGAACCGCATTCCGGAGGCGGAGGCACTGCTGCGCGAGCATCTCAAGAAGCATCCGACCGATGTGGCGGCGTTGCGCATGCTGGCCGAGGTCGGCGCACGGCTGCGGCGCTACCAGGACGCCGAAACACTGCTCGCCCGCTGCCTGGAGCTGGCGCCGAGTTTCACCGGGGCGCGCCACAACTACGCGGTCGTGCTGCACCGGCAGAACAAGCCGGCGGCGGCGCTCCGGGAAGTGGACAGCCTGCTGGCGCTGGAGCCGCGCAATCCCGGCTACCGCAACCTCAAGGCCGCCATCCTGGCGCGCATCGGGGAATTCGAGCAGTCGATCGAGATCTATGCGGATGTGCTCGCCGCGTACCCGGAGCAGGCGCGGATCTGGATGAGCTATGGGCATGCGCTCAAGACCCAGGGTCGGGAATCCGACAGCATCGCGGCCTATGAGAAAAGCATCGCCCTGCTGCCGAGCCTCGGCGAGGCGTACTGGAGCCTGGCGAACCTGAAGACCGTGCGCTTCTCGCCTGCGCAGATCGAGGCCATGCGCGCGCAGCTGGCCCGGGGTGACCTGCAGGATGAGGACCGCTTCCATCTGCACTTCTCCATGGGCAAGGCCCTGGAGGATGCGGGCCAGTACGCCGAATCGTTCGGGCATTACGACCAGGGCAACCGCCTGCGCCGTGCCGGCATCCGCTATTCGCCCGAGGAGATGAGCGCGCACGTCAGGCGCAGCAAGGCGCTGTTCACCGCCGAATTCTTCGCGGCGCGGCGTGGCTGGGGCACGGATTCCGCCGCGCCGATCTTCATACTCGGATTGCCGCGCGCGGGCTCGACGCTGCTGGAGCAGATCCTCTCCAGCCACTCGCAGGTGGAAGGCACGATGGAACTGCCGGACATTCCGGCCCTGGCGAAATCCCTGGCCCTGGGCGCGGAACCCGGCGGCCGCTATCCGGAATCGGTGGCGGGGCTGGATGCCACGCGCTGCCGCGAACTGGGCGAGCAGTACCTGGCGCAGACCCGCATCCAGCGCAAGACCGCCGCCCCGCACTTCATCGACAAGATGCCCAACAACTTCGCGCACATCGGGCTGATCCAGCTGATCCTGCCGCACGCCCGCATCATCGATGCGCGGCGCCACCCGCTCGGCTGCTGCTTCTCCGGCTTCAAGCAGCACTTCGCGCGCGGCCAGAACTTCACCTACAGCCAGGAAGACATCGCGCGCTACTACCGCGATTACGTGGAACTGATGGCCCACTTCGACGCCGTGCTGCCCGGGAGGATCCACCGGGTCATCTACGAATCGATGGTCGAGGACACCGGGAACGAAGTGCGCCGGCTGCTGGAGTACTGCGGCCTGCCCTTCGAGCCCGGCTGCCTGCGCTTCCACGAGAACGAGCGCCCGGTGCGCACGGCGAGTTCGCAACAGGTGCGCCAGCCGATCTACCGCGCTGGCGTGGATCACTGGCGCCACTTCGAGCCGTGGCTCGGGCCCATGAAGTCGGTGCTGGGCGACGTCCTGACGCACTATCCCAAGATTCCTGAATTTTGAATTCCTGTGCGTTTTTGCATACGCTGCCTCATTGCGGAGCAGCATAAACGCCATTGGGGGGAGGACCCGAGTGACACGTAGTCGTCTGCGTAAGTTGAAGCGTATTCACGCCAGGAACGCCAGGCAGGTGCTGTGGAAGGCCGCTCCTGTTGCGTCGGCGCTACTCTCATGCATGCCCGCCGCGCGGGCCGCGGATGAGCAACCCGAGACGGTGGGCCTCGCCGAGGTGGTCGTCACCGCCCAGAAGCGCACCGAGAACCTGCAGGATGTGCCGATCAGCATCCAGGCCCTGGGCACGCAGAAGCTCGAGGAGATGAACGTAGCCAATTTCGATGACTACGTGAAAATGCTGCCGGGCGTCTCGTTCCAGAGCGCCGGTCCTTCCTTCGAACACACTTACATGCGCGGCGTCGTCAGCGGCGGCGACGGCAATCACTCCGGTTCGCTGCCGAGCGTCGGCATGTACCTGGACGAGCAGCCGGTCACCACGATCGACGGCAACCTGAACATCCACATCTACGATATCGCGCGCATCGAGTCGCTGTCCGGACCGCAGGGCACGCTGTACGGCGCCAGCTCAGAGTCGGGCACGATCCGCATCATCACCAACAAGCCCGACACGAGCGGTTTCAAGGCCGGCTACGATCTGGAAGCCAACACCGTGACTCACGGTGGACAGGGCTACACGGTCGAGGGCTTCGTCAACATTCCGCTGAGCGACAAGCTGGCCGTGCGCCTGGTGGGCTGGCAGGAACACGACGCCGGCTACATCGACAACGTGCACGGCAGCGTCACGTTCCCCACCTCCGGCATCACCATGGACAACTCCAACATGGTGAAGAGCGACTACAACGGCGTGGACATCACCGGCGGCCGCGCCGCCCTGAAGTTCAACATCGACGACAACTGGTCGATCCTGCCCCAGATCATGGGCCAGGTCTCCGACGCCAAGGGCAACCCGGCCTACAACCCGGCGGTGGGTGACCTCGACACCCTCAAGTTCTTCCCGGAGGACGTGCACGATTCGTGGGTGCAGTCGGCGCTGACCATCGAGGGCAAGATCAGCAACTTCGACGTGGTGTACGCCGGTGCCTATCTGACCCGCAACACGCACGAGACCGAGGACTACACCGACTACTCGCTGTTCTACGACACCGCGTACGGGTCGGGAGCCGACCTGAAGGACAACGCCGGCAATCTCATCAACCCGGCGCAGTACATCATCGGCCGCGACCACTACAGCAAGACCAGTCACGAGATTCGCGTGAGTTCGCCGGCTGACCTGCCGCTGCGTTTCACCGGCGGGTTCTTCATTCAGCGCCAGGTGCACGAGATCCTGCAGGACTACACCATCCCGGGTGACGGCACGCCGCTGGGATCGGTGGCGCCGAATGACCTGTCGATTCCCGGCTGGCCCGGCTCGATCTGGCTGACCGACCAGGAACGCGTCGATCGCGACAGGGCGGTGTTCGGCGAGGCCACTTACGACATCACCAGCGCACTGAGTCTGAAGGCCGGCCTGCGTCACTACTGGTTCGACAACACGCTGCAGGGCTTCTACGGATTCAATTCGACCTACAGTTCGAGCGAGGGTGTCGCCACGTGCTTCCCCGGTTCGACCCCCTTCCACGGCGCGCCGTGCCAGGACCTGAACGGCCGGACCTCGGGCGCGGGCAACTCGCCCAAGGTCAGCCTGAGCTACAAGTTCGACCGTGACCTGCTGGTCTACGCCACGTGGTCCAAGGGCTTCCGTCCCGGCGGCGTGAACCGCAACGGTGGTGGCACACTGCCGCCATACAAGCCGGACTATCTCACCAACTACGAGATCGGCTGGAAAACGAGCTGGTTCGACCGGCGCCTGCGCTGGAACGGCGCGATCTTCGACGAGAAGTGGAAGGACTTCCAGTTCGCCTTCCTCGGGCCGAACGCGCTGACCATCATCGCCAACGCGGGCGAGGCCGAGATCAAGGGCATCGAGTCGGACCTGGAATTCGCGGTGACGGACGGCCTGGTCCTTTCCGGCGGCTTCTCCTATCTCGACGCAAAGCTGACGCAGGCCTATTGCGATGACCGCAGCGTCTGCGGCGCTCCGAACTTCGATCCAATCGCCAACCAATACGAAGAGTACGCTCCAAGTGGTGCTCCGCTGCCGGTGACGCCGAAACTCAAGGCGAACATGACAGCGCGCTACACATTCAGCCTGACGGATGACCTGAAGGCCCATGTGCAGGCATCGGGGGTGTACGTCGGGGCCCGCTGGGCGGACCTGCGTACCCTGGCGGCGGAAACCCTGGGACGCGAGCCCGCCTACGCCATGGCGGATCTGGCCGCCGGACTGGAGAAGAACTCCTGGACCGCGGAACTGTTCGTCACCAACGCTTTCGACAAGCGCGCCATCCTGGATCGCTACGCCGAATGCGACGCCTCGAGCTGCGGACAGATCGCCATCTACAGCATACCGGCGACGCCACGCACGGTCGGCATCCGCTTCGGACAGCGGTTCTGACGTCTGACATGGATGCCCCGATCCGTACCTGACGTCGCGGATCGGGGCTCAGCGCGAAGGTCCCATCGACGATGCAGCCGGCACACAGCCGGCTACTTCGTCTCCGTGGCCTGCGCCTTCTCGTCCTTCTGGTTCACAGCCAGCACTTCCACCTTCAGGCTCGGGCCCACCGGCGAGGCCTGGTGCGGCACGCAGTCGGTGCGTGAGTCGAGATTGCGTGTCGAGAACAGCGGCAGGATCTTCTGGCGGATCTGCTCCACCAGCTCGCACTCACCCGATTCGTTGCGGAAGCTCGCATCCCGCAACCGCAAGTCCACTAGCTTCCAGTGGGCATGGACCGGTGTCTGGCTGGCATCCGCCGCCGGGTCCGCAGCCGGAGTGAGCACGCTCATCTTGATGCGCACGCCCGGGAAGGGATCCGGCCGGCCGTAGGGGCCCGCGCAGCCGTAGTCGTAGACCTTCAGGTCCTTCTTGCGGGCTCCCAGTTGCAGGAGCGCTTCGCGGATCTTGTCGTGCAAGCCATCGCAGGAGTACTTCGTGGTGAAGCCCTGGTAGACGAACGACAGTTCCTTCTGCGTCCACACGGCCGCCTGGCCACTGTCGCTGCTCGCGCTCGGCTGCGCGGGGTCGGCACCGGCTGCCCAGGTCGGAGCCGACAGCAGACAGGCAGTCCCGAGCACGCCGGCCAGAGCCGTCCGGAAAGGGGAATTCCACATGGCGCTCACCTCATCACCTCAAACGCCGTGAAACCGGCCACGGCACCATTTTGGACGTCCGCCCGGCGGGCGGGTTCCGAGGGTCTTCAGCGCAAAAACGCGCTCACTTCCTGACTGTTGACGCCCCGCTCGATGTAGCCAAAGGTTCCGTGTTCCCGCACCTCGCGCGCCGCGTCGATCAGGCCGCTCATCGCGGCGCGATACAGCGAAGTGGCCAGGCTGACGCGTTTCACCCCGGCGGCGGCCAGTTCCGCCACGGAGAACGACCTGCCAGGGATCCCGGCCATGAAATTCACGGGACGGGATACCGCCGCGCACACGGTCCGGACGGCCGCCAGATCGCGCAGGCCAGGGGCGAACAGCACATCGGCGCCTGCCCGCTCGTAGGCCTGCAACCGGCGGAGGGTGTCATCGAGATCTTCCCTGCCGCGCAGGAAGTTCTCCGCGCGGGCGGTCAGAGTGAACGGGAATGCCAGGGACCGGGCCGCCTCCGCGGCGGCGGCGATCCGTTCGGTCGCCTGCGTCAGTCCGAACACCGGCTGCGCCACCTCTCCGGTCGCATCCTCGATCGAGCAGCCGACCAGACCCGCCTCGGCCGCGAGCCGCACGGTCTCGGCCACGATCCGCGGCGAATCGCCGAAGCCCTTCTCCAGGTCCCCCGAGACGGGCAGCGGCGTGGCGGCGGTGATGATCCGCGCCTGTGACAGCGCCTCTTCGCGCGTCACGCCACCATCCTGCCGCCCCAGGGTCCAGGCGGATGCGGCGCTGGAAGTCGCCAGGGCCGCATATCCCACGCCCGTGAGGACCTTGGCGGAGCCACCATCCCAGGCATTGCCGATGACGAAGATTCCGGGGGCCGTGTGCAGCGCCCGGAAGCGGTCGGCCTTCTCGGCCTGAGTGGCGGCGGCGGGACTGGCGGTGCTGGCACTGGCGGTCATGGTGTAACGCTCCTCGGGCTCTCACGGTGCGGCCCACCCGCCCATCGTTCACAATATCGCGCCAACAGTACAGTCCCCGCAGGCCCCACTGCCGCCAGTCCGCGCCCATGAAACTGTTCTCCCGCGCCCTGCTCGATGAACTCACCACCCGTGCCGCCGGCAGTCCGCGCCAGCGGGCCCATCACAACATCCACGGCTCGCCCGAGGACCCGGTGCAGCGGTTCTTCGTCGCCGCGCAGCGCGACTCCTATTTCCGGCCGCACCGGCACCTGAGCCGCTCCGAGCTGGCCGTGATCCTGCGTGGCCGTTTCGAGATCCTGACCTTCGATGACGCTGGCCGGGTCACGGGCCGGCACGAAGTGGGCGAAGGCACGCCCACCGTGGCCTACGAAACGCCCCGGGGCACCTGGCACACGCTGCTGGCGGCCGCGGACGGCTCGGCCTTACTGGAGATC
>Ga0335070_10010210_pt1 | contig 10981 bp, 5 predicted proteins | sample Lox_Sample_13_FD_206722 | JGI IMG/M metagenome (GOLD analysis project Ga0335070, IMG submission 206722) | Soil microbial communities from Loxahatchee National Wildlife Refuge, Florida, United States - Lox_Sample_1.3 | ecosystem: Environmental > Terrestrial > Soil > Wetlands | place: USA: Florida... | reverse complement strand
TGTCAACCGAATTGACATCTATACAGCCACCATGGAGAACGTGCGGCAGCAAATGGTCGAAATCGTCGAAAGGGTGCTTCGTTAAGAGCAAGGAATAATGAATCCAACACAATCAATCGCTGAACAAACTTCGCCGACTAACGGGCAGACGACAACAGCGGCGAGCGCTCCACCTCCGGGTGGGGTGGAGAGAAGAAAGTCCGTGCGGGACTACCGCACACCGCCGGCCCCACAGCCGCCACCACGATTGGACGACTACCAGAGCATCATTGGTCAATCCAATCTGGATTCGCTGTATTTCTTGTCTCAGGATCTAAAAGGTAAGTCCCTGAAGATGGTTAATTCAACCGCCGTTGGCGGTGGCGTGGCCGAGATGCTGAACCGTCTTGTGCCAATGCTTTGTGAGCTTGAAATCAACACTCACTGGGACGTGATCACGGGCGGCAATGACTTTTTTGAGGTCACGAAAGCGTTTCACAACGCGTTACAGGGTAATGACTATCAGCTGACCAAGAGTGCGCAGGAGATTTTTCTTTCATACAACGAGCAGAATCGCCAGCGCATTCAGTTTACAGAGGATTTTGTCGTCATTCACGATCCTCAGCCTGCGGCGTTGATTCGGGCCCGGCAGAACTCATCGTCGCACTGGATTTGGCGTTGCCATATTGACCTGTCTCATCCGAACTCCGAGGTGTGGGGTTTTCTGCGACCCTTCATCGCGCAATACGACGCGGCAATTTTCTCGTCACAGGCGTTTACTCGCCAGTTGCCGATTCCCCAGTATCTTTTCTATCCCTGCATTGATCCGCTGTCGGAAAAGAACAAGGAACTGGATGAAGCCACAATCCAAGGCGTGTGCGACGAATTCGGTATCGATCGCTCGCGACCCATCGTGACCCAGGTATCCCGTTTCGACCGGGCCAAAGATCCTGTGGGAGTGATCCAGGCGTTCAAGCTGGCGAAGAAATATGTCGACTGCCAGTTGGTGATGGCAGGGGGTGGTGCGACGGACGATCCAGAAGGCGCAGCCGTTCTCCAGGAGGTAAAGGAAGCGGCGGGGAACGATCGGGACATTATCATTCTGGACTTGCCTCCCTGGTGCGGGCTGGAGATCAATGCGCTGCAACGGGCCTCGACCATCATCGTGCAGAAGTCCATTAAGGAAGGATTTGGGCTGACCGTCACCGAAGGCTTGTGGAAAGGGAAGCCAACCATCGCTTCGGCAGTTGGTGGCATCCCGAATCAGATCGCACACAAATTGACTGGCATTCTGGTGCACTCGGTGGAAGGGTGTGCCTTCCAAATTCGTTTTTTGTTGACGCACCCCGACTTCGCCAAGCGACTTGGAGAAAATGGCCGGGAGCATGTAAAGGAAAATTTCTTAATGACAACCAACCTCAAGCGTTGGTTGCTGCTTTGCCGCATTCTTCTGGGAAAGAAACCAGTTTCGCTTCCGGCATAGCAGTCCACGTGGCTTACAGGAAGCGGAATTGCGACCTACGGGCTGCACCTGATGGTATGAGGCGGCGATAGCCGGTAGTTTTGGGAATTGCTGTAAAGGGGAGAAAAGCTGTACTGAAAGATACTATGACGATCAGCGCAACCATCGTGGTGGGGCCAGGTTTCGAGAGTGCGGAAGCGGTTGTCGACGCGCTAGTTCTCAGCGAGCCTAGAGAATCCATAAGCGGAAAACCTATGGTTTGCGCTGACCTGCTCGGCCGATCCCCACTGGATTGTGTGATCCAGAAGCTATTACAGACGGGCGTTAAATCCATCACGCTCGTGATCGAAGAGAAGTTTTCGCGGCTGCTGAGGGCTAAGACTGCAAATGCTGTTCGTCTCGACCTCGTACCTGATGCCAGCTATCTTTGGTCGGCCGCCGAGGGTGCGGTTCGAGAGTTGGTCGGACACGGAGCCGAGATGGTTCTGCTGTACCGCCTGGGAGCTTATGTCGAAATTGATTTCGCAAACCTGGCGCGGACTCATCGCGACGCGAAGCACCAAGTCACGGCTGTCAACACAGACGAAGGCCCAGTCGATCTGTGGGTGTTAAGTTCTCGCCATTTGGCTAAGAACCCGACCATCGCGCTCAGCGACATGCTCGCGGCCTCCGCTTCAAATACGAGTTACAGCTTCAGCGGGTATATCAATCGATTGTCCTCTGTCCACGACGCAAGGGCGCTGGTTTCGGATAGTTTGAATGGCCGTTGCGAGTACGTACCAGCTGGAAGGCAGATTGAAAAGGGTGTCTGGCTTCACGACGATGCTCGCGTGCACCACGGCGCCAAACTTTCAGCGCCTGCCTACGTCGGTTCGGGCGTCACTGTTCGTGCTCGTGCGCTCATAGGACCGCATAGTTCCATTGAGCGAGGCTGCGAAATCGCGGAAGGAACTATTGTTGACAATGCTTCCGTCCTTGCTAACACTTACCTGGGCCGCGGCCTGCATGTTTCGGAGTCAGTGGTTGACGGCGGGAGACTACTGGCATTGCGCCACGGAACCGTGGTAGAAATCGACGACGGCTACTTGCTAGGAAGAACCGCTGCTGAAGTGTCACATTCAGTAACAACCCCAAGCCGCAACACCAGCCTGGCCGAGCGTCTCCTCGAGTTCCGATTCGCGCCCAATTTTCGTCAGGCATAGCTGCTCCCCTGCCAGGCCGTTCGTTCACTCCATAAGCCACAATTACCAACGTAAGAGATTTCCACAGGCCCCTAAGGTATTTCCCCAATTGTCCCTGATACAGGCTTCCCTGTAGGGTCATACACTGTTTACCGTAGTTGATACAGGATTTACTGTACCTTGCCATACAGTAACTACGGTAGGCCCCACGGTTCTCGACGAGGGAATTTCCACCTTCGGGGTGTCTATGACTACGTTCCACGGTATTGGGCAAGGGTCTCTCCAGTTCATCGCACGCGCAGCCTCCACGAAAAAGTCCTTTCTTCGACGATCTTCCATTCGGCTGGCCTCGTTGATTGGGTTTGCTTTCTGTTCCTTCGCAGTTCCGTCACTCTTCGCAACCGTCACCACCGTGAGCGTTCAATACCCCTGGCTGAATCCCAACGGTACGACGCAACTCACGTCCCCCGTCCATTTCCAGGCCACCGCAGAAAGTGACATGAATATAACGGGCTATGTGGTTTATGTTGACGGTCAGAATGTTTACCAGAATTTCACTGGGTCACTTGATGCCTGGATCGTGGTTCCCCCTGGCGACCACACGCTCTATGTCAAAGCTTGGGATTCAGGAAACTCAATCGGCAGCACACCGACATATTCCGTGAATACCTCTGGCTACGCTCCGCCCGTTCCACCTTCCTCCGCTATGCGGTTACAGAAACTGAGCCAGGACGCCTCGCTCTGGACTGTCGACAACGCCCCTGGCGTGGGCGGCCAGTGCAATGACGGTTACATGGGAACTTTCGAGAATGCGTCGGATCCCAACACCGGAAACTCGCCGGATGCCCCTCATCAGGGCTTGCATTTGATGCTGACCAGCAAATGCCAATACGATGACAGCCTGTTCTATCGCAAGAACACGATCAAGCCATATCCTTTCGCGAAATATACGAATTTCTTGTGGGACTTCTGGTTCTACATTCCAACGACCACTTTGGCTTCCACAATCCAGGCTTTGGAATTCGATTTCTTCCAGGCCGTCGAGCTCAGTGATGGAGTGCACGAGTTCATGTTCGGCTCGCAATGCAACTACGTCACGAATCAGTGGCAGTTCTGGTTGCCGGGAAATGGCAAACTCACATGGACCAACAGCGGAATTACCCCATGCCAGTTCTCCTCCGGATCGTGGCATCATGCGACCTATTTCCTGCAGCGTGTGACCGCGAGCGGCTACCAAAAGATACCGGCAGGCTTTACTCCGGGGAGCGACCCAAACAACAGCCTGAGATTTGGCACGTTAACCATCGATGGCAACACGGCTTATTTGGGAATGGTGTCCAACTCCACAATTCCAAAACCGCAGTGGTCCCAGACCCTTGGCATCCAGCACCAGTTGGACAGTTCCAAGGAGGGAGTCACGCTGGAGGAATATGTGGACAAAGAAACTGTGACGCTCTGGTGACATGGGCGACGTTAGCCGAGGAAGCGCGCATCAGGAAATTCGTCGAGCATTCACGCCCGTGAATTCCTGAACGACCGCAGGGGTAACGTCAATCGCGCGGTGATCTCCACGGCCAGCTTCAGGCGCCGTGGAGACACTGGGCGAACTTTTCCGGGAATGACGCCAGTTGGTCCGCGACCAATTGCGGAACGATTGAACCTCGGCCAGTGATCCCAGCGCCCGCTTTCTTTCTGCAATAGCGAACCAGCGCAGGTAATGTCGCACGACGCTTGGCATGGTCATGCGTACTCCGGCAGAGAAATTTTGCTCCGACATCCGCCGCTGCAACTCCGTCGAAAGCAGAATCTCTGAGAGCTTGTCGGCAAGGTCGCCGGCATTTCCTTTTTCGTAGAAGCTGGCTGCCATCTCTTCATCAGCTACCATTGTGCGAAAGTCCGGAATGTCGGCACACACCATGGGAACCGAATATTCGCAAGCCTGGTGCGCCGGACCACTGGACCCCGTCGCAGAATCATAGGGCATCACCACCACGCTGGTACTGCGAAACAGTTCGGGAATATCGTCCTCTGCCACGTAGCCTCGAAACTCGATTCTGGGATTGTCCTTGTGAGCTTCCCGGATTGATTCCCAATACCCAGGTTTGGTGTGATGGTTGGCGCCCGCGACGACAATCTTGGCGTTCGGTGCTCGTCTCAAGACTTCCGGGAACGCCTCCATTAGTGTTTCCAGCCGCTTGTAAGTTCCCCAGTGTCCGATCGCCAGGATCCGCTGATCAGGATTGCCGCGTTTGGAAAAGTCCGGCGGACTCGGACGCGACGCAAACACGCCATGAGTTCCCAGCAGAACGTTCTCCGCCGAATATTTTTCCAGCAGAGTTCGCTGATACGCCGACAGCAGTACCGAAACGGAGTTTGCCTTGAGCAGCACTCGCGTGGCCATGTCGCTGCCCAGGCGGAATAGCTTTTCCTGCCGGACCCCTGCGCCCGCGAAATCCACATGCTCAATAATGTGGTGCAGGGTGACGTGCGTGTAACAACCAAGTGCGCGCGTGACCGCGGGAATGCAGAGCCCTGCGAAGGCCGCCAAAGGATGGTCCTGGGTGGCAAAGCTTGAAAAAACAAGGTTAAACCAGACCACATCAGGCCTTAGCCGCTGCAATGTTCGCAATAACTGGAAAGGCGTTTTAAGGCTATTGAACTCCCAGCAGCGTACTACGTTGAATCCCGGCAATTCCGGTTGCTGCGATATATCGAGCGGCTTGCCGTCACCATCGGTTGCAAACTCGTACTGCGTCAGCTTGTCCCCTAGAACCGTCAACTCGACGAGCGGGTCGCGCTGCAGCTCGCGGGCTATGTAGAAGGCATATTCATTCAACTGCCGGCCGCTTGGTGGGAAAGCTGTGACGAGACAAATCTTCATCGCACTCCAAACTCAGAAAATAGTCAGGCCAATAAACGGCCGGAACTGTTGGCTGTTGGCTCCCGGAAACTCAAAGAAACTCTGCTGCTGTATTCCACCGGTGAAGCGGACCGGATAACTCAGCTGAACCTGGCCATTCTCGTCCCTGTAGGAACGGTGGAACGGCATGGCGTAAGACACCGTGAAACCGCTTTGCACAGCGTCATAGGCGTGAAAGCTGCTGTTGCGGGAATATGCGAAATTGCCTTCGAATCGCCAACGGTCATTTGGCGCATAAAGAATCGTTCCTGCAGGGCGGATCGCCTGGGCAATAGCGAAGTCTGTGCCTTCGACACGCCAGGATCGCAGGTCTTCCATCACTGCGCGCAAGGTAAGCCGCTCCGAAAACCGGTGTTCGATTCCGCCGTAGGTAGATGTGTAATAGAACTCCCGCGGAATTGGGTTGAAGATCTCGTCGCGAGCTCCCCAACCAACGATCAAGGCGGTCTTGTTCCACGGTCTGCCGACGCGGAACTCTACCGATGCGCTCAGGTCCCGCGAACTCTGATTTTTCTCAGTAAATGGCCCGCTTTCGCGAATGGCGTAACCACGCACCGACACCATGTTGAAAAACGAGCTGCTGGACATATAAACAAATTGCCGGAACAGGTTTTGGTTCATGTCGACAGGATCGGACGAATCCCGCCGAATGGTTTCCTGGATTCCGGTGTTGAAGCTGAGCACGTTTCTGCCCAGGTGCAATATCGGATTCAATCCGATGTTGAAGGAATAGTCGGTCGTATCACGATCTACGATTCTGTCCGCGCTCGGGAGTGAAATCTCGCCTCGGGAGTTCCGCACTTGGAAGAATCCGCCAGCATCCGGGAATCCGCCAAAGTGCAGGTGGTATGCCCCGGTGAATTCTGTTTGCATCGATGATCGCGGCAGCGGCAACAGGTTTTGCTGGCCCGGCAACGGATGTAAAACGTCCAGCTTTGCGTCGAGCGGATAGACCGTGGTGTCTTCGAAGATCGGCGAAACCGTAAAATTCGAAAGCACGCTCAAATGCTGATTGATCCGCATGCCTTCGTTGCCAGCCGCAATCAACATTTCCCGATCTGCGGAAGCGTTTTCCCCGGCAGCATCCGCAGCTTGTGCGAAAGCAGTAAGTGCCTGCGTATTCTGGTGCTGGTGACGATATAAGTTCGCTTTGGCCAGCAAGAATTGATAGCTGGGCTCGCTATCATCTTCACGTCCCACCGCGGCTATCTGAGCCTGCGCTCGCTCGGTGTCGCCGATAGCGAGATAAGTGTTGGCGAGGCCAACTCTGGCATCCTGCTCGGATGCCCCATCCGACAGCGCATGTTGATATGCGGTCTCGGCCAACTGGAATTCATTCATGCGGAGAAAGATGTCCGCCGCCTCGATCCACTCGTGGCCCTCGGCCGGTGCGGTCTGCCCCATCTTTACTTCCATCATCCCCAGCGCGACCTGACGACGCGCATCGTCCCACTTATTGTCAATTGCCATCTGCTTGCCAATTGCGAGGCGAATTCCAAACCGGTCGGCGCCAGGAATGTCGAGGGCTTGCTCGAATCGCTGCATGGCGGCCTGCCGGTCTCCCAGTGCTCCGAGCGCTTCTCCCGTCTCCAAAAGCAGATTGCTCTTTTCCTTTGGATCCGTTGGCATGCGCGATTCCGCCAGGTGCACGTTCTGCAACGTATTTTCGCGATCGCGCAACTGCGCGTACGACCGTGCGAGTTTGGCGTAGACTTCCGGATTGCTGGAGTCGAGCTTCTCGGAAGTGCGTAGCTCTTCGATGGAAGCGGTGTATTGATTCAAGCCATAGAGAACATCCGCCAGCGCCATATGCAGGCCGGCAGTCTCAGGCGACATCTGGATCGCTACTCGATACTCGGCGGCAGCTTTTGTTAACGAACCTTCTCCGGCATACGCTGCGGCGCGGATCAGGTGTATCGGCAACGAATCACCCATCACCTGCTGCGCCAACTGCACCTGCTTCAGCGCAGCATGCGGCCGGTGCAGGTCAAGGTCCGTATAAGCCAAGCCAAGATGTGCCTCACCGTTCTTTGGATCGGCCCTTAGAGCGGCTTCGAAGTCAGCTGCCGCCAAAGTTGGTTGGTGCAATTCCTTCAGAACGTATCCCCGGTTCACGATTGCGGTTGTAACCTTGGGATCGCGCTCCGCTGCCAGCGAGAAGTCCTGGCGGGCCTCTTCCAGTTGGCCATTGTGTTTGTGAACATAGCCGGCCAGAAGCGGAATATCCGGCTCTTTGGGAAGCGTGTCTTTGTACTGCGCGGTTAGTTCTGACAGTTCGTCGTACTTTTCAAGATGTAACAGATCGTACCCGAGGTACACGACGACGTCACGATCGTTGGGCAGCTTCTTGATGGCTTCGCGCCCGATTTCTGCAGATTTCTCATAGTCACCCTTCAGGCTGTAGTAGCGCTCCTGTTCGCGCATTACGAATGGATGTTGCAGCATTTGAGGGGTAGCCCGGGACATCCATTCCTCGGCGAGGGGAAGGCGCTTGGCCTCGATTGCGGCGTTCATGCCTCCAGCGATGATCAGGCTATTCGAGTTCGAACGGTCGTATGCCTTGCGATAGGATGCCTCAGCTTTATCAAATTCTTTTTGCGAAGCGTACAGATCGCCCAATGCCAGATGAGGCTGATAAAGCCTTGGATAATCAGCCGCCAGACGGTCGAAGTATTTCTCGGCCTGCTTGTTGTCTCCGACCGTCCGTGACACAAAGCCTGCAGCCGTTAATGCAGACCGGTTCTTCGCATCGATGGCCAGGATCTTTTGATAAATCGCCAATGCATCCTGCGGACGTCCCATCTTTACCAAAAGATCGCCGCTGAGCTGCATGTTGTTCGGATTGTTGGGATCGAGGTTGAGGGCTTCCTGAATGTCGTCACCCGCCTTCTTAAGATCGCCAGCGAACATTTCGATGGTCGCCCGTAGTCGCAGAAATTCAGGCCGCTTGGCTCCGGTCTCGTTTAACTGCCCGATCGCAGCCTGCGCGGTTTGCAGGTGTTGCTGCGCGGAGTTCTCGTCCTGCAGCGTCCGATAGAGTTCCACTAAGTTGACGTGCAGTTGAATCCCGTAAAGGTTCCCCTCAGGAGGATTCGCCGGCAAGGAGGCCAGGGCGGCGTTATATTCACGAACCGCATCCTGATTCTGGTCCTGTAGTCGTGCAATCTGTCCGCGAATCGCATGCAGACGATAGTGATCAGGATTCAATCCCGCAGCCCGCTTCAAGAAAGGATCCGCTTTCTCGATGTGATTGGCGGCCACCGCTGCCTGCGCCGCGGACAACTGAAGATTCAAATCACCCGGAGCAGCGTTTGCGGCTTGCATGAAGAGTTTTGCGGCTTCATCCGCATTCCCGCTTAATTGGTACGTGTAAGCGAGTTCTGCCTTCACTTGGGGCGACGGATTGTGTATCGATTTCAAAGTCGCAATCGCTGCTGCATAATTTCCGGTCTCGCGGTAATAACTGGCAACGGCGCGTTTCACTTCTGGATTGTTGGGAGCATGGGTCTTTGCAAGGGTGAGATAGCGATTGGCTTGCTCAAATTGCTTCATACGCTCGTAGGTCAGCGCAATCAGGAGTTCGGTACGTGCCGCGGGCTGAGCGGACTCGACTCCGCCCAGCATCCGCAATGCGTCGTCGTAGCGCCCGGTTTGAAGATAAATTTCTCCCAATAAAGCGGCATCGTTATGGCGCTTAGGATTCGCAGCCAGGACCTGATTGAGAAGACGCTCAGCTTCTTCGCGCCTTCCCATCGTGTTATACGTCTGCGCCAAGCCGGAAAGACCGTCGAGCGATGACGGATCAAGCCGCAAGCCGTGATTGTAGGAGTCAAGCGACAACTGCGTTTTGCGCGCCAAGCGGGCAACATAGCCCAGCAAAAACCACTGCTTCGGGTCGTTGGGCGCAGAGCGAGTTGCACGTTCGGCGTAATCCAAAGCGACCTTGTAGTCTCCCTTCTTCAGGGCTTGCTCGGCGGCGCGCCCCAGCCGGGCGTTCTCAATGTTTGAACCCCAACCCAGCGGTTTTTGTGGCGCAGACTTCTGAGCATCTTTCTGCTGAGAGTCCTTTTTCTTCTGCGTCTCGGAATCTTGTGGAGGTGGCGGAGGATTATCCCCGAGTTTGTATGTCTGCGCGGACGAAGGCCGTATCAGGCCGCCTATCAGCAGCAGGCAGACACACATCCATTTATATTTTTTGCGGCGTAAGCTCAATAGGCCCCCAAACGGCTCAAAGAGTTCAGCGCATCTTCGATTCCGAACCAGCTCAAAGCGTTGGCTCGGACTTCACTTGTTATGTCTGGTCTTTGAGCAACCCCTAAGTAGGTGCCCGGAATCGAAGGGAGCCGGGAGGGAACTGTGCACAGGGTTGAGTCTGTGGGCGTTCTAAAGCGCCCTTTGCCGCTCAGTGTGACTTTCTTAACAGCGTTTCTGGTGCACTCGCCATTGCTGTTGCTGATGGTGCCGCTGAAATCGTACGACACCAACTTCCACATTTTTTTCGCGTCGCACTACGTACAGAGCTGGTTCGACCCGTGGAACACCAAGTGGTATGCGGGATTTTCCCAGACTACGTACCCGCCGTTGCCTCAACAGTGGCTGGCGCTGATTTCGCACGTCACCGGTTTGGACATGGCCTACATGATCGTGCAGTTTGTAGCGATCTTGCTTTTGGCCCTGGGCGTATACCGTTTTGCATTGCTTTGGGTGGACCGAAGAGCCGCTTCTCTGGCGGCACTGGCAAGCGTATTGCTGGGTTCGGAATGTTTGCTGGTGTATTCGGCGGGTCAGCTCTCGACGACCTTCGCAGCGCCGTTGTACCTGAACGCGCTACCTTATCTGTATCAATGGGTACGGCGAAACAGTTGGATGGGGCTGCTGAAAGGCGGGGCGCTGAGCATAGCCGCTGCCGCTGCTCACCACGCCACCTTGCTTTTCGGATCGATGTTCTTTGCGCTGCCGGTGATTGCCTTGGCATTCATCGATCGGCAGGATGGTCCACGAGTCAATCGCGGCTCGGCCATCTTCCGCACGATCCTGGCAGGTCTGTTAGTAGCAGTCGGAGTTGCAGTAGTGCTGCTGCCCTTCTGGATTGCCCTGATTGCGTATCCCGTCACCCAGGTTCCGATTCCACATCCCAGCCGCGCAAACTATATTTTGACGCCGCTTTGGGGATTGAATTATTTCATCGTGCCTTATGGAGCTATGATCCTGGCGCTACCCTTTATTGTCTGGCGGGGATCGATAACTCCGCGTCTGCGGCCGTTGCTTTTTGGCTTCTGGATTGCTTTCCTGCTCGGACTTGGCGGCACGACGCCGGTTGGCAAAATCCTTCTGGGACGCGCATTTGAAGTCATCACTATGGAGCGCTTCTCCTATTGGGCAACGCTCCTCGCCCTGCCCTTCGTCGGTCTGCTGGCGGGAGATTTGATCGATCGCTTC
>Ga0335070_10010209_pt1 | contig 10981 bp, 9 predicted proteins | sample Lox_Sample_13_FD_206722 | JGI IMG/M metagenome (GOLD analysis project Ga0335070, IMG submission 206722) | Soil microbial communities from Loxahatchee National Wildlife Refuge, Florida, United States - Lox_Sample_1.3 | ecosystem: Environmental > Terrestrial > Soil > Wetlands | place: USA: Florida... | reverse complement strand
AAGACGATAAAGAAAGACTCGTTGCGAGACTCAAAGAACTCGGACTGAAAGAAGAAGACTACAACTGGTACATTGACCTGCGACGGTATGGAACTGTACCGCACGTCGGGTTTGGAATGGGCCTAGAAAGACTGATAACATGGATGCTTGACCTAGACAACATAATAGACGCCATACCCTTCCCTAGAACAATCAGACGATTCTACCCGTAAGAACGCACAATAAATGTCGTTGATGTTCCCTAGACTTTGGAAATTGCACTGGTATTGTCTTGAATGGAATAGAGGTGAGGTTGACGCTATTTCTTTTCGAGTTGTCTCTTCATTTCGTCGTAGGTTGCTTTGATCTCGTCGACTGAAGCCTCGTCTTCCAGAGTTGAGACATCGCCCAGGGCTTGGCCGGCCAGCACTGCCTTCAGGAGTCTTCTCATTATTTTTCCACTGCGTGTTTTGGGAAGCCTACTTACGATTACGATGGCGTCTGGGGTTGCGATGGGGCCTATCGTGTTTCTTATGTGTTTTACAAGATCCGCCCGCAGCTCATCTGATGGTGAGAACCCGCTTCTCAACGTGACGAAGGCCACGGGAACTTCCCCTTTGAGTGCGTCTTCTTTGCCCATGACCGCTGCCTCCGAAACTGCAGGGTGTGACACAAGCGCGCTTTCGAGCTCCACCGTGCCTATTCTGTGTCCAGCCACCTTCAACACTTCGTCGGCTCTTCCCAGCAGCCAGAAGTAGCCGTCAGAATCCTTTACTGCATAATCCCCAGTGTAGTAGATGTTTGGCCATCTTCCGAAGTACGTCTGCTGGTACCTTTCAGAGTCTTTCCATATTGTTTCCAGCATTCCCGGCCATGGCGTCCTAATCACCAAGAAACCCTTGATGCCCGTCGGAGTGGGCTGTCCTTTTTCATCGAAGACCTCTGCGTAGATGCTCGGCAGGGGGTTTGTCGCAGATCCTGGTTTTAACGGCACGAGTTCCAGACCTGACAGAGGAGCTATCATGAACCCGCCCGTTTCAGTCTGCCACCAAGTGTCTATAACTGGTAGTTTCTCCTTGCCTACGACGCGGTAGTACCATCTCCAAGCCTCGGGGTTTATCGGTTCACCGACTGTTCCTAAGAGCCTGAGCGAGCTCAGATCATGCTTTGTTATCCATTGTTCGCCGAACTTCATGAACATTCTAATCGCCGTAGGTGTAGTGTAGAGTATCGTCACTCCGTGTCTTTCGATTATGTTCCACCAGCGGTCTTGTGCAGGATAGTCTGGTGTTCCTTCGAAAATCAGCGACGTTACTCCCAACGCCAGGGGAGAGTAAACGTTGTATGTGTGTCCGGTGATCCAGCCTATGTCGGCTGTGCACCACCATATGTCCTTTTCATCCGGGTTAAAACCCCACTTGAGCGTCCAGTAGGCCCACACCAGGTAGCCGCCCGTCCCATGCTGAATCCCTTTTGGTTTGCCCGTGGTTCCAGAAGTGTAAAGAATGAACAGGGGTTCCGTGGACTCCATCGGCTCAGGCGCCACATAGACGTTTGGCTCCACCTTGTCCATCGCTTCATGGTACCAGACATCGCGCCCTTCCTTCATCGCAACTTCCTGACCAGTCCTCCTGACCACTATCATTTTCTCAACGTTCGGTGTGCTCTGCAAGGCGCGGTCAGCCGTGTCTTTCAGCATCACCGTTTTTCCACGCCGGAAGGCGCCGTCGGCGGTTACGAGCATCTTCGCTCCTGAGTCGTTTATCCTGTCTGCGAGAGCCTCTGCGCTGAAGCCTGAAAAGACCACTGCGTGAACCGCACCTATACGTGCGCACGCAAGCAGTGTGATTGGAAGCTCCGGAATCATAGGCAGGTAAACGGCCACTCTATCGCCTTTCTTGAGTCCCAAGTCTTTCATGATTTTTGCGAGTTTATTTACCTCGCGATAAAGTTGATAGAACGTACTGGTTCGGACTTCTCCGTCTTCCCCTTCCCAAATGTAGGCTAGCATGTTCTTCTTAGGCGTGTTCAGGTGCCTGTCAAGGGCGTTGTAGCATATATTCAGAAGGCCGCCGGGAAACCATTTGTAGAAAGGCCTGTTGGAATCGTCTAGAACCTTGTCCCAAGTCTTGAACCAATCGATGGCTTTGGCTTTTTCAGCCCAAAACTCCTGCGGGTTCTTTATCGATTTTTCCCATTCTTCTTTCAACCTGTTTGCTGGGTACACTCTGTCGTTGAATGGTAGACTGGCTTCTGACATCTTCATTCCATCCGTGAGTTTGTGGACAAACGCCTTTCAGAAATATAAACGTTTTTGGTTGAAAATAAAAAGGGCTAGGGCACCTATTTGCCCATGGGACCTATGGGCAGGAAGGCTGTTCCATGGGCCTCGTTCAACACCTCGGCCAAGCCTAGGTAGACCGCGCTCAGTCCGCAAATGACCCCTTCGTAGCCAGTTATCGTGAGCAGCGTCGCGTTCCCACTTAGCTCGTGAGCGGTCAGAAGGAAGAACAGAATTGCTAGGCTCATGAAGACAAACTGGATTGCCCGGTTTGCTTTCAATGTTCCGAAGAACATCACGAAGGTGAATAAGCCCCACATGAAGAAATATGCTGCCATAGCGTTTGCTTCGGGTGCTAGAAGCCCAAGACCTGGAAGCTTGGGAAGGAATAGAAGAATGACGAGAGACCACCAGAAGAAGCCATAAGATGAGAATGCAACCATGCCAAAAGTGTTACCTTTCCTAAATTCCATTGCTCCTGCTATCACTTGAGCTAGGCCGCCGTAAGCTATGCCCATTGCCAATATCATGCTCAGGCCGTTTCCATAAATGCCTGCGTTGCTCAGATTCAACAGAACGGTCGTTAATCCAAAGGCTAGCAGTCCAAGCGGTGCAGGATTTGCGAGTTTCTCGCTCATTTCTCCTCAACCCTCTAATCTCTAGAGATAGACGCTCCTTTCACGTTGCTCCAAATTTAAGTCTTTCTAACCCTGCTTTTGCGTTTCCTGCTTGTCATCCACTTTGCAGTCTCCAGTGAACCGAAGGTTATCGCCGTGAACAGTATTGCAAACGCCCAGTCAAGCGGTTCAGGAGCGGTAACGCCGAACGCCGAGTTGACTCCTGGCGTGTAGAGTACGAAGAGTTGAAGGATGAAAGACGAGGCGACAGCATACCAGAGGAACTTGTTCTTGAACGCGCCTACCTTCCAAACTGGGTACCTGAGAGATCGTGCGGATATTGCGTTCGCTAGTTCCATGAGGATCATGGATGTGAGCAACTGTGTTCGAGCTTCAACCAGCGGGTTGTAAATCACTTTGCCAGCTATATCCAGGGTAGGCGGCAGCCACGGTTGATAATAGAAGTAGCCGAACAGGAGCAAAGCTGTCATCAGTAGTGGCACCAGCGACAGGTAGGCCTTGACTTCAGGTGTGAAAATGCTCTCGTTTGGATCGCGCGGTCTTCTGTCCATTATGTCCGGGTCGGCGGGGTCGATACCCAAAGCGATTGCTGGCAACCCATCGGTGGTCAAGTTCACCCATAATAGTTGCGCGGCGGTCAACGCTATCGTGGCGCTGCCTACAACGGCGGCATCTGTCGCCGACGGGTTCATTGCTGCTAGAAACGGGACCGACACGACTGCAATGAACATTACAAGGATTTCCGTTATGTTGCATCGCATCAGATAGGTCAGGCATTTCTTGATGTTGTCGTAGATTTCGCGCCCTTCTCTAACCGCCTTTACGATGGAGGCAAAGTTGTCGTCTGTCAATATCATGTCCGACGCTTCTTTGGTTACTTCAGTCCCTGTTACACCCATTGAAACGCCTATGTCAGACATTTTCAGCGCCGGAGCATCGTTAACTCCGTCACCGGTCATCGCAACGACTTTGCCCCTCGCTTTCCAAGCCTTAACGATTCTTATCTTATGTTCAGGCGAAACACGCGCATAAATTACAATCTTGTCTACTATGGCGGCTAATTGTTCATCGGTTAGCTTTTCCAGCTCTATGCCTGTGAGAACTCTTCCTTCTTCATTTTCGCCGAGCAGGTTGAGCTCTTTGGCCGCTGCTACTGCGGTGAGCTTGTGGTCTCCTGTCACCATCACGACGTTTATGCCGGCTCTTTTGCAAGTGGATATCGCGTCCTTGACTTCGTCGCGCGGGGGATCAATCATTCCCACGATGCCCACGAAGGTGAACTCTTTCTCGATTTCTTCATCGCAGGCTTCCACCGTGTCAGGCAACTCCCTGAATGCAATGCCTAGGTTCCTCAGGGCTTGTCTCGCCATGGCTTCATTCACGTTGAGAATGTTGACCCTGTCATTGGCGGTCAGTTTGGTCGCCTTTCCGTTTGTCAAGACTTTTGTGCATTTGTTAAGGACTATTTCGGGGGCTCCTTTCATGTAGGCTATTTTCTTCTTGCCAGAAACGATGTGCATGGTTGTCATGCGCTTTGTTTCAGAAGAGAACGGCAGCTCGCCTACACGGCGTTGTTGCGCTTCTAACTCTTCCTTCCATAAACCTGCTTTTGCCGCGACGACGATTAGTGCTCCTTCGGTGGGGTCTCCTTTGACGGCCCATTTTTCGGACGCGGTGTTTTTTTCCAGTTTAGCGTCATTGCACAAGGCCGCGGCGATCAAAAGTGTGCGGAGCCCCTCTTTCGGCCCTATCTTCCGGTCCTCGAGGAGGAATTCTCCTTCGGGCTCATATCCAACTCCTGAGACCTTGAGGATTTGATTATCGAGGTAGATTCTCTGCACCGTCATTTCGCCCTTTGTCATTGTTCCAGTCTTGTCAGAGCAAATGACGCCGGTGCAGCCTAACGTTTCGACAGCAGGCAGCTTCTTGACTATCGTGTTAACCTTTGCCATTCGGTACATGCCTATGGCCAGGGTACCAGTTACTATTGCGGGCAGGGCCTCAGGAACGGCTGCTACGGCCAGACTGATGCCCCACAATATCATGTCGAGTATTCCGCGTCCTTCTGCAATGCCAATCGCGGCTACTCCGAGACAGATTGCAACGCACAAGATACCGATCCACTTGCCGATAGATCGAGTTCTCTTCTCAAGCGGTGTTTCCTTCTCCCTAGTCACCTGGACCATTTTGGCGATTTTTCCAAACTCTGTGTTCATGCCCGTTGACGTGGCAACAGCCTTGCCTCGACCGAAAACCACCACGGTCCCAGCAAAAGCCATGCTCCGCTGGTCAATGATGGAGAGCCCCTCATCACAAGCATCAACATCCTTGTTAACCGGAGATGATTCTCCGGTCAACGAAGCTTCATCTACCTTCAGGTTGACTGACTCGATGAGTCGCGCGTCGGCGGGAACCTTGTCCCCTGTGAACAAGAGAACAACATCGCCAGGAACAACCTCACTCGCAACAACTTTCACTTCTTTCCCATCGCGCAGCACTGTTGCGGTTGGCGCCGTCATCCTCTTCAGAGCTTCAACGGCTTTCTCCGAACGGAATTCTTCCACGAATCCTAATGCCGCGGTGGCTATGACTATGGCAATTATGACAACAGCGTCTACGATTTGGTTGGTGGCAATCGAAAGCGCTGTGGCGACCAGCAATATGATAACTAGTACGTCTTTAAATTGTTTCAGAAATATCTTTGCGGGAGAAGATCCTCTTTGTTTCTGCAGTTCGTTCGTGCCATATTCTGCCAGACGTTCCTGCGCCTCTGCCTGGCTCAAACCATGTTCAGAGGAGTTCAATTCCTTCAATGTTTCTTCAGGAGTCAATGCGTGCCAAGATTTTGTCTCCAAATTCATCACTCTTCATTTCTCGTCAATCTTAGCAGGATTGCACGTTTCACGATCTGTTCACTCCTCTGATGAGGACTATGGACTCAAAGAATGGAAGATTTTGCTTCGCAATAACGTTTGCCTCCAAGCCACTCTCCTTGAGAATGCGTAGAGTCTGCTCCACATTGGAAAGCGTTGATTGCATCAACATGATTTCTCCGCGAGGTCTAAGATGTTTTGGAGCTTCACAGAGGAACCTGTCAATGACGTTTCTTCCAGAAACGCCGCCGGCCCAAGCCCATCCAGTCCACGAGTCCTTTTCATTCTCTTCTGAGGGGAGGTATGGAGCGTTGAATAGGATTAGATCGAATTCTTTTCTAGTCCTGAGGGGGGCGAACAGGTCTCCTCGAATGAAAGACACGCGATTGCCAACATCATTGATCTCCGTGTTGTTTTTCGCACATTTGACAGCGTAGGGATTTACATCAATCGCAACAACCTTGCCTGCCTTCTTGGCTGCAATCACGGCCAATATTCCACAGCCAGTTCCCACGTCAACGACTTTACAGCCTCGTCTAACACTTAGGTTTTCAGCGAAGAGGAAAGAGTCCTCGGCTGGTTCGTAAACGTTGTCCAGGATGTCGAAAACATGGCCGGCGAAGACCACTCTACTTGACAATCGCATTGGCTAATGCTCCGAAATTTTCTGGCGCAAGTTCTCGCACCCGCTTACTGCCCAATGGGAGGGAGTCCACAATTTTGGCCACATCTTCTTTTGTTGCACCGCGTACGTGTTTTAGGTATGTCAGGACTGCGTTTCTAACCGTCCTATTGCGCCGCGTGAAGAGAACTTGAAGGAACCGTTGGAAGGATACCTCATTGCTCAAGAGAGACTGTGGCCTCTTTGGCTTCAGACATACGATCATTGAATCTATTTTTGGACGTGGATAGAACATGGATTTGGGAATCTCATCCAAAAGCTCAACCTGTGCATGATAGTACGTGAAAACCGTCAACCATCCATAGTCTTCACTTCCAACAGCAGCCTTGAGGCGATCCGCGAATTCCTTTTGAAAAATCAAGACTGCGCAGTCGAAGTCCCTTTTGAATAGCCATACGAGTAGACGGGAGGAGATTTGATACGGGGGGATTGAAACGATTTTGTTGAATACTGGAACAGTGACCCTGAGAACGTTACCTTCGATTATCTTCACGTTGGATATGCGGCCAAGCTGTTCACGCAAAATGCTAGCGAGCTTTGGGTCAGATTCAATTGCAAGAACCGCCTTGGATTTCTCGCTCAGGAAACGAGTCAGGAAACCGAGTCCAGCGCCTATTTCCAATACTGTGTCATCACAATCAAGCGAGGCGTGGTGGACCATTTTTTGAAAAACCTGTGATTCAACCATGAAGTTTTGGCCCAAAGTCTTCTTCGGCTCGATTCGATGCCTTCGAAGCAGAGACTTCGTTTCTTCTAAGAGGCTCATTCTACCCCGTTTGACGATGAATTGGGCTATTGTGCCCTCGTAAACAACCGATACTTGCTGTCACCGCCCAACTCTTCCATGACCCTCTTTGTTATCAACTTGACCGGGTTGGGCAATTCCGTGCGTTTCTGTAAGTCTTCAAAACTCTCAAAGGGTTTCTTCTCGCGCTCATTCACGATTTGCCACATGTACTTTTTGCCAATTCCTGGAACCAATTCCAAAGCATGCATCCTCGGTGTAACAGCCCTTGCAGTGTTGAAGAATTGAACGAACCACTTCTCACGACTCAGCACAATCTCGTTGATAACCGTTGGAAGCTCTGTTCTAGCGGCTGCAGTCAACTCATCAAAGCTTATTCGACCGATAATGTACGTTATTTCTTCCCGTGCCTCCTTGCCGACGAAAACACGATCATGAGGCTTGAGTATCACGCCTTCCTTGACCAATGCCTCTAGAAGAGTGAAGAATTCTTCACCTACGAGCTGAACCAGAGCTCCCGCTCGGTAGCCGGCTCGTCCTGAAACGTGCACTCCAGGACGACCGTGCTGCAGAAAGTCTAGGATACGAGCGTACTCTTCGTACCGCTTCTCCATCATCGTCATAATTTCCTCTATTTAGTCTCTTATTGCTTAAAATAGTTGGCATCGACCAGCCTATTTCAATTTTCGATGTTCATCCAACAGGTTCACTATGGCTTCCAGTTTAGCTGTTTCGATGATCTTTCGTCCGCCAGCCAGAAACACTCTCAACTCTTCAACACTCTTCGGCATACAGTTAACTATCTGCACCGCCTCTATCTCGTCCAAGCCGTATTCCGTCACGAGTTTTCCAACCATTTTTTCGGCGGACTCTGGGTCGGTCTTCGAAAACTTCGACACGTAATCGAACGTACGGCGCTGTAGCTGATCAAGGTTTTCCTCACCCACAGACTCCAGCAGGCTCTTAACCTGGGGGAGACTCAGTTTCTTTTCGGTCATGCCCTTTTCTGACACGCTAATCACTCTTCCAAGGTTCCAAATGTTCAGGTCTGACGATGATCTCTTTGATGGCGTCTCCCTGCGGAACACTCACTACATAACTGCGTCCCCGCTTGTTGAGTACAATGCCAACTTTGCCGTGGTAGCGCCTGTGGGGCATGCCTTTGTGGACACTAGAATCTATCATGACGACGACATTGGCTCCAGGCTGATACTCTTGGAGCAGCTTGCTCAGCCTCAGTTTGCCATGCTCTCTAGTCCCCTTTGTCAAGAGGCGGCGTGCACTTGAACGATAACCCTTCGACTTTCTCATTCTTACACTTCTCCTAGTCTTCCATGATTATGTTTAGAACATCGAGTTCCATGGGCTTCGCTTTGTTTTTGAGAAGTTCTGAAACGCTGGGCACTGTTCTTCCCTCATCTCCAGTAACCAGTTCTTTAACGTAAAGCCCTCCTTGGCATCGTAATCTCATTTCAGCCTTTCTTGGCGACAGTTTCTTAACGCCCACGTCGTATATGTACTTTTCCCGCGTCAGATCTGCGCGCCTGTGCAAAACACGAACAGGTGTATTCTGCTTAATCATGATGTTTGTAAGGCTTTCCTCCAAGAAGCGCATGTCTTTGGCCGTGATCTTGTTTTCAAATTCGATGAAAACCCGATACTCTTTCTGTTTAGATTCTCCTGCCTTCAGCTTCCTGACGACGTCTCTGTTCGCGAACCTTAGACCCGAAACCTCGACCCTATTCATCCCATTCGTGTTCACCGCCTCTTCGATTTTTCCAAGGTCTAAGAAACGCTTTTTCGGAGCCGCGATTTCAATCACGAAAGGCCTGCCATTACCCAGCATACGAGCATCGATGTCCTCCCTTCCAGAAGCATGAAACGAAGCACCTGAACCATCCGTTGCTTCCAACAGTGGCTTCTCAACTATTTCCTGCACCGACTCCGGGTACATTTTTCCAGTCCAGTTGCACTTCTTGCAACCTTTCCCCCAGCATTCCGAACAGAACCATTTCGATTGGGGAATGCTTCGGACAAGTTTTTTGTACCGTCCGGCTATGAAGAGAGGGTTGACTTGAAGTCTCACAAAACCAGAGAAGGGCTCAACCAGCGCAACGATTTCTGGCTTTTTGAAGTCTACTTCCTTCCCGCTTCGCTCCGCAACTCTCTTACCGACGGTCCTCGCGAACTCTTTGCGGAGACTTTCACCCCGGCTAACTCCGAACTCTGCCCTAAACTCATCTTCACGTTCACCAGCTGCCAACGGCAATTCTACACCCACGAGGAAACTGCTGTACTCGAAATCGCCGAGAAGACCGACAGCTTTCTCCGCCAAATCATCACGAAGATCAAGCTTGCCCTCACACAAGAAACATGTTTCCGGGTAATCTTCAACCATGGGCTCTCCCATTCTGTTGAGTATTTCCCTTGCGACTTTTGAAAAACCGTTGGTCGCCAAAACCTTGAGAGTCTTCACGCCCTGTTTAGTTTCTGAAAGCGCCAGAGAATGAGCCTCAAGCGTCAACGCCAGTTTTAGCGCCCTTCCCCTTTCCTCGTTCTCAACCCCGTGCCCCAGAAGGGCAAATTGTCGGCCCAGACAACTGTCACAGAGGGGATATTTCTCAAGCATCCTCTGAGCTTCTCGCAAAATGCTCATTCAGCATGCCTTCCAAGAGCCGGGCACTGTCACTTGAGATCCGTCGGGAGATTTTTCCCGAAGAAAGGAAATTTCTTTTGTCTGCGCATCGTCTTCAACATGCGTCGCATCATCGCGTACTGCTTCAGAAGCTCCTTCACTTCTTTCTCGCTGGTGCCGGAACCCCTGGCTACGCGTTTCATCCTTGAAGAGTTGAAGATTTTCGGGTTCTCCTTCTCAGATACCGTCATGGACTGAATCATCACGCGCCACTTTTCCAAACGGCCTTCCGCAGTGTTCAGCATCTCATCAGGGATTTTGTAGGACATTCCTGGAATCAGGTTCATGAGTTTCTTGAAGGTACCCATTCCCTTCATGGCTTGGAACTGTTCATACATGTCTGTCAGCGTGAATTTGCCGCTCAGCATGGCTTTGGCCTTCTTTTCGGGAACGGTGACCTCTGCTTCACGCACTTTGTCGAGGAGCGTTTCCAAGTCACCCATTCCAAGCAGACGGCCGACGAAGCGTGAAGGAACGAAAGCTTCCACGTCCTCGGTTTTTTCTCCCGTGCCGATGAACTTTATTGGCGCACCCGTGGCCGCCACTGCGGAGAGTGCTCCACCTCCCCTTGCAGACCCGTCGAGTTTAGTGACGAGTATTGAACCGATGGGCGTGGCTTCGTTGAAGGCTTTCGCCTGAACCAACGCTTGCTGGCCGATTGTTCCGTCGATAACGAGCATAACCTCGTCAGGCTTGATGCTTCTCTCGAGCATTTTCATCTCTTTGATGAGTTCCTGTTCCTCTTTATGACGGCCGGAAGTGTCGACGATGACCAGGTCCTTGTCGCCGAATTGCTTCAAGCCTTCATTGACGACTTTAATGGTATCCTTCGCCTTTGGGTCCCCAAAGAGGGGCACGTTGATTCTGTTTGCGAGTTGCTGAAGCTGAGCGTAAGCGCCGGGTCTAAAGGTGTCCGCACAGATTACAGCGGGCTTCAAACCTCTCTTCTGAAAGTATCTTGAAAGTTTGGCCGCCGCAGTTGTCTTTCCAGAACCTTGGATGCCCACGAGCATTATTATTCTTCTCTTTCCCGGCTCCATCTTTATCGGAGCTGGCTTTTCTCCTAGGAAACGCGTCATCTCTTCATA
>Ga0335070_10010208_pt1 | contig 10981 bp, 12 predicted proteins | sample Lox_Sample_13_FD_206722 | JGI IMG/M metagenome (GOLD analysis project Ga0335070, IMG submission 206722) | Soil microbial communities from Loxahatchee National Wildlife Refuge, Florida, United States - Lox_Sample_1.3 | ecosystem: Environmental > Terrestrial > Soil > Wetlands | place: USA... | reverse complement strand
AGGAGCGCCGGGGGTACCAGCACCGGTGCGGGGATGGGCGGTGTTGGGGCAACCCCGGGCGCCTCATCCCCGAAGGACCGATCTCAGATATCTAAAGACGCCGTCGAACCTGAGAAAACAGAACAGAAATGAGTGGACTCGGCCGGGGGCACCGCCCTCGACAAGGGGCGACCTTCGGTCGCCGAAGGACCGGTCTCAGCTATTCGGAGATCGTCTCGAACCGGAAAAAAAGAACAGAGAAGAGTGGACTCGGCGGGATTTGAACCCGCGGCCTTTACGTTGCGAACGTAACGATCTGCCCCTGATCTACGAGCCCGATGGAGAATAACTTCTCATTCAAAAAGATATAGTCGTTGCTGTTCAGTCGATAATGACGGAAAAAGGGGAGATCAGAGGATGATCTCGATGTCGAGCTTTTCGGCGAGCTCCTTGTACCGGTTCCGGATGGTCACCTCGGTGACCCCGGCCACCTCGGCGACCTCGCGCTGGGTCCGCCGCTCTCCCCCGAGGATGGAGGAGATGTAGATGGCCGCTGCGGCGACGCCGGTCGGGCCCCGGCCCGAGGTGAGCTCGCGTTCGCCCGCCTGGCGGAGGATCTCCACCGCCCGGCTCTGGACCTCGCCCTTCAGGTTGAGGCCCGAGCAGAACCGGGGCACATAGTCGATGGGCGAGGTCGGGAGGAGCTTGAGCCCGAGCTCCCTCGAGATGAACCGGTAGGTCCGGCCGATCTCCTTCCTCGAGACCCGGGAGACCTCGGCGATCTCGTCGAGGGTCCGGGGGACCGAGCACTGCCGGCAGGCCGCGTAGAGGGCCGCCGCCGCCACCCCTTCGATGGACCTCCCCCGGATGAGGTTCTTGTCCACCGCGTCACGGTACACCACCGCGGCCGTCTCCCGGACGTTCCGCGGGAGCCCGAGGGCCGAGGCCATCCGGTCCAGCTCCGAGAGGGCGAAGGCCAGGTTCCGTTCCGTCGCATTCGAGACCCGGATCCTTCTCTGCCACTTCCTGAGCCGGTAGAGCTGGGCCCGGTTCTTGGAGGAGATGGCCCTCCCGTACGAGTCCCGGTTCCGCCAGTCGATCATGGTCGAGAGGCCCTTGTCATGGATGGTGAAGGTCATGGGGGCCCCCACCCGGGACCTCTTGATCCGCTGGTCGTTATCAAAGGCCCGCCACTCGGGGCCCCGGTCGATGAAGTCCTCGTCGATGACGAGGCCGCAGTTCTGGCAGACGAGCTCGGCCCGCTCGTAGTCATGGACGAGCTGCCGGCCGCCGCACTCGGGGCAGACGACCTCGGCATAGTCCTGGCCGGTCCGCTCCCGCTCCCGGGCGACCTCCTTTGTCCGCTTCTTGAGGGCTTCCCTCTCTGTCTGGAGGATCTTGACCTTCTCTATTTCCTGCATCTCCTCACCTACCTCCCAAATACTTTCTCTCCGACTTCCATTCCGCAGGTGCCCTTACAGAGCACCGCCGCATAGGGTCTCTCGATGTTCCCAAAGATGTCGACGACCTTCCCAACCGCCCTGAGGCGTCTGTCCACCACGTCGCTGTACAAACGCGGGAGTTTTGAGGCGTCACACTGGATGAGCAACAGACGTTTCCCTGAACGGTGAAGAACGCTGCCTAAACTCCTCAAATCCTACCTCGAACTACACCTGTGTCTAGGTACTTATATATATCACACTTTTCTATATATAAAGATTTTGTCAAGGATTAAATAGTTCACCGATGGAAGAGCCATTTCTCGATATTTAAATCTAGTGCAGCGGCGGTTTCGGCAGGGGAGAGTCCGGCCCCGCGCGCCACCCCTTCCCGCGCGCCCCGCTCTAGGAGGTCGCCCGGGCCGTGGGCATCTGAGTCCACCACGAGGGTGCAGCCTGCAGACCGTCCCACGAGGACGACGTGGCCGTTCGCCCGGTTGTGCCCGCCCCTCGAGGTGATCTCGAGGGCGATATGCCTCCGGGCCGCCTCCCGGGCAACCTCGGGCGTGATGAGGCCCGGGTGGGCGAGGAGGTCCACGTCATCGCAGGTGCAGGCGGCCGTGTTCGTGCCCGGGGCGACCGGCTCCACGATGGTCTCACCGTGGACCACCACGATCTCGGCCCCCTCGGCCTTCGCCCGCCGGGCGAGCGCCGGGATGAAGGCGGGGGGGACGTGGGTGAGCTCCACCCCGGCGAGGAGGGCCACCCCGTAGGCCTCCGCGGCCTCCTTGAGGGGGAGCTGGCCGGCGATGACCTGCGAGAGGTTGCCGGGGTCCACGTGGTCGGTTATGGCGAGGGTCCGGTACCCGAGGACGGCGGCCCGGCGGACGAGCTCGATGGGGAGGAGGTCGCCGTCCGAGAGGGTTGTGTGGGTGTGGAGGTCGTACATGGGATCACCGCTTCACGTCGAGGGCCTTTGCCACCCGCCTGAGGAGCTCCTCCTTCCTTCCCTCCCACGCGACGACGAGCCTCCCCTCCCGCTTGTGCCAGTGGGCGGGATGGGACTTCTCCTCGGCCCGGAACCGGAGGTGCTCGCGTTTCAGGGCCTTCTCCAGGTCCTGGAGGGTTGGCCCCTTCACGGCGACGGCGGCGGGGACCCGCCTCCCCGAGGACCGGTCCAGGGTGGCATCGAAGTAACAGGGGTACAGGATCCGCTCTCCCTTAAGCTTCATCCCTCAATCCTTGGCGGTGAACCTATAAACAGGTTCACGATCCATAGGTGAGCATGCACCATATCGATCTCCAGATCGAGAAGGACATCTACGGCGCTAATAATCGCATCGCCGAGGCCAACGCGGCGCACCTGAAGGAGCACGGGGTGCGGGCCTTCGATCTCCTCGGTGCCATCGGGTCGGGGAAGACCGCCCTCATCGAGCGGATGGTCCCGCTCCTCAGGGCCCGGGGGCTCCGGGCAGGGGCCATCGCGGGGGACGTCTTCGGCGACGACGACTTCCGGCGTCTCGTGGCCCTCGGAATTCCCGCCGTGAACGCGAACACGGGGAAGGAGTGCCACCTGGACGCCCACCTCGTGGAGCATGCCATGGAGGATCTCCCCCTCGACCGGATCGACCTCCTCTTCATCGAGAACGTGGGGAACATGGTCTGCCCGACGGACTTCCGGCTGGGGGCGGAAAAAAGGATTGTCATTGTCTCCTCCACCGAGGGGGACGACGTGGTGAACAAGCATCCCATGATCTTCCGGGACGGGACCATCGGGGTGATCAACAAGGTGGACCTTGCCCCCTTCGTTGGCGCGAACCTGGACCGGATGGAGGCGGACATGCACCGGTACAACCCCCGGATGCCGGTCTTCCGGACGAACCTGAAGACCGGCGACGGCGTGGCTCCTCTCCTCGACGCCATCCTCTCCCAGGGCAAAGGGTTTAATAATCCCCGTCCCCATATTTATGAATCCTGACGTGGAATCCATGATTCGAAGGGGTGGTTGACATACTCTGGCAAGGCAGGTCCATACGGAGGGAGAGCGGCAAGCGGTACCGCATCTCCCGGCGGAAGAAGCGGTTCGAGATCGGGCGGGCGCCCGCCGACACCACCCTCGGGGAGGGCCGGACCCGGCTCATCCGGACGAGGGGCGGGAACCTGAAGGTCCGGGCCCTGAGGACCCGGTACGCGAACGTCTCCATGCCGGCCACCGGTGAGACGAAGAAGGCGAAGATCGAGACCGTGGTGGAGAACCGGGCAGACCCGAACTACATGCGCCGGAATATCCTGACCCGGGGCGCCATCATCAAGACCGAGCTGGGCAAGGCACGGATCGTTTCCCGGCCTGCCCAGGACGGGGTCGTGAACGCCGTCCTTATTGAATAATAAGGACGCGGTGCCTTCGTATCGACGAAGGCACACGCAGTTCTCATCGAATAACGCCATCGTCACCCCGTCCGGTATGGCGCGGCGTGGCCCCACCGGGTGCGACGACCCATCCTTTTTTACCCTCCCGGGTGCTCATACCTACTTGATGCGCAGAATCTACTACCGGTTCCCGAGCACCTATGACCTTGACTTCGACGTAAGCAGGCCCTTCCCCGAGGTCCTCGGCTGCATCCGGAGGCTCCATGACACCCACCAGACGAGCCGGCGGGGGACGGACCTCGTGAAAAGGCAGATCCTCGTCCAGCTCGCCACGAACAAGATGTCCTTCGAGATGGTGGACTCCCTTCCCCCCTTCGAGGAGACCGTCACCGAGATGGCCGACTTCCGGGTCATCCTCCATGACATCCTCCTCGCCGCCCGGGGACGGGTCCCCCTCGGGGAAAACATCTTCCTCATGCGGGTCCAGGACAAGGGCCCCCTGTCCGAGTGCATCGTCGTGAAGGAAGGGCAGCAGGGGAGCATGGACGCCGCCGAGTTCAAGACCCTCATCAAGGGTGCCTGCCCGTGAGCCTCCCGGTCACCGTTGCCGCCCCCTTCAAGCACACGAGGAAGGACAAGCTCCAGAAGTCGGAGTTCATCTTCTACCTCACCATCGACCGGAAGTGGATGAGCCGGGAACAGGCGAACCAGCTCCTCGAGCGGGCGAAGGCGGCCGGCCTCCTCGAGGTCGCCGACGGGTGGGTCCGGCCCCTCCTCGACCTCTCCTCGGTCACCGTCCCCGTAGGCTTCCGGCCCGACTCCCGGATCTTCGAGAGCGAGGAGGCCTCCCAGCTCCTCATCGGGCGGATCGCCGCCGCCCGGAACGTACCCCCGGCTGCGGTGGTGGCCGAGGTGAACCATGTGATCCGGGAGGGCTTCGACGGGAACCTGCGCCTCCCCGCGGCCGCGGTGATGGTGGCCGCGAAGTACCGGGTCGATTACCGGGACCTCCTGGACCGGCTCACGGTCGAGGTCCTGGAAGGAAAGGATCTGAAAGAAAAGGGCTGAAGGGGCTGCTTCGCAAACCGGCTTCGCCGGTTCGCTCGCGCATCGACGAAATCGATGCGCTCGTCGCCAGGGGTTCACACCCTGGTGATTCGACGCCGGGCTGCTTCGCACCCCGGCGGCTTTGCATCCCGGTGACTTCTACCGCTTCGCCGGGCGCGTCTTCTGGGCCGGCTCTTCCTTCGCGCCGGCCTTTTCCTCGCCTTTTTTGAAGTGTTCGCCGAGCGACTTCTCACCGTAGGCCGTGACCAGGGCGTTGACCTGCACGAAGTCGGGGGTGATCTCGTTCCCCCGGACCATCTTCCTCCGCCGCTCGCCCTCGAGCCGGGGGTGGAAGCCGATCCCGCCGGAGAGGAGGAGGCGCTTCCTCGCCATCCCCGGGAGGTCGCCCCGCATGGGGTTCCCGTTCCGGTCGGAGCCGCCGGTGATCTTCATCTTATAGCCGCCGAGGCCGACCGGGCTCCCGTCCACCTCGTCCCCCATCCGCTTCCCGATGAAGGCGTTCGCCGCCCCGCCGCTCACGGCCACGTTGTAGGCATGCCCGTCCCTGGTATCCGAGAGAACCAGCTTGAAATCCACCATTCGTCTTGCCCCTCTGGAGTGAGAATATCATTGGCCCGGAGGGTTCATAAACATACTGCTCCCCGTACCGACCCCTCCGGGCTGCCAGTTTCTCTTACCAATGGCGGGAGATCACTTCCCCCAGAAGGGGTCGCCCTTGCGCATCATGCCCGTGTAGTCCTCGAGGCACTCCCGCATGGAGGGCGACAGGTGGGCGAACATCTCGTGCTCGAGGATCTTCACGTGCCGCTCGGGGATCTCCACCATGAGCTCGTCGTTCACGTTCACCTGACGGCCGACGGTAACCCCCTCGATGGAGACCGCCACCTCCGCCCCGGCGTCGGCCTCCCGGATGTTCTCCCCCCGGCTCTGCATCGTCTTCAGGTGCCCGATCCGCTTCCCCGTCCGGTCGACGAGCTCGACTCCGGCCCGGAGCTTCCCCAGGAGGACCCGGACCCCCACGACGGCCGGGTTGCTCTGCCTGAAGACGCAGTTCGGGAGGAGCATGAACCGGGCGGGGAGGACCACCTGCTCGAACCTCGCGGCCTCCTTCTTCCGGATCTCGGCGTCCCGCCAGGCGAGGTAGTCGTTGATGAGCTGGTAGATGACCTTGCCCTCGAAGAGCTTCACGTGGGCAAAGGACGGGTCCTTGAGGAGCTCCTGGGCATCGGGGAGGATGGGGGTGTTGAAGGAGAGGAGCACCGAGCTCAGGGGGTCGGTGACGGTCTGCACCTCCACGATATCGTGCCGGGCCACCGGCCCGACGCTCGCCCGGAGGATCCCGATGGACTTCCCCTCGAGCTCCTTCGAGAGGGCCTCGAGGGCGCCGATGGTATCGGCCTTCACCGTGATCCCCTCCTCCGAGAGTGTCACCAGGATGTTCTCCATCTCGCCCCTGATGGTTGCCTCCACCTCCTCCCTGTTCCCCCGGACGGCCATGAGCGGTGAGCCAGCGACGACCTTCTCGAGATCCGGGGCGGCCACCTTGATCCCGGCCGCCGCGACCACGGACCTCACCCGGTCGAACCGGTCCTCGACCCGAATCTCCCGGAGGGGCCTCGGGGAGAGGAGGGACCGGATCTTCGTTACGACCACGCCGTCGGAGGTGGCGAGCATGACCTCGTCCCCGACCGAGAGGGTCCCGTCGTAGAGGATTACGTCGAGGGTCATGCCGAGGCCCCGCTCCTCCTTCACCTCGAGGACCGTCCCCCGGGCCGGGCCCTCCGCCCGGAAGGCGAGGTCCTCCTTCAGGAACCGCTGTGCGAGCCCGATGAGGATCATGAGGAGGTCGGGGATCCCTTCGCCGGTGTGGGAGGAGACGGGAACGATGGCGATGTTCCGCTGGAAGTCGGTGATCCGGTCGTACCGCTCCGAGGCGAAGCCGAGCTCCGAGAGCCTCCCCACGATCTCGTACGTCCGGTTCTCGAGGGCGTCCCGGGACCGCTCCCCCTGCCTCCCGAAGGTGGCCTGGAAGGGCTCGCCCTCGTGCACCCGCCAGCCATGGATCCGGTCGATCTTCGTCGCCGCGACCACGAAGGGGGTCTTGTAGGTCCGGAGGATCCCGAGGGCCTCGAGGGTCTGGGGCTGGAACCCCTCGTTGATATCCACGACGAGGATGGCCATCTCGGCGAGGGCCCCGCCCCGGGCCCGGAGGGTGGTGAAGGCATGGTGGCCGGGGGTGTCGATGAAGAGGAGCCCGGGGACCTGGATATCGAGCCTCCCCAGGGTCCCGCTCATCTTCCGTATGGCGTCGAGGGGGACGAGGGTTGCCCCGATGTGCTGGGTGATGGCCCCCTCCTCGGCGTCCACCACCGAGGAGCCCCGTATCCGGTCAAGGAGGGAGGTCTTGCCATGGTCGACATGGCCGAGGACGCAGACGATGGGTGTCCTGATGCCTGCGGGTTCGGGTGCTGCCATGGGCCGTCCTCCATTCGCCTTTCCTCGGTGAGAAGTGAGAAGAGTATTATCCGCACCATCATAAAACCTTCCGCCTTCCCCCACCCACCCAGGTCCCCCCCGGGGTGCTCCCTGAACAGGGAAGGATATTTTTATCAGATTCGGGGGCTAACTAACAGAGGTTGGTGTTCATCGCAGCTCTATCTGCCTGAACGCCATTTGTGCCGGGGTGGGGTAGCTGGTTATCCTAGGGGACTGTGGATCCCCCGACCCGGGTTCGAATCTCGGCCCCGGCCTAGAGAACAAGAAAAAATAATTTTATCGGCCCTTCTTATCCTCGACCGGCCCTTCCTCGTAGATCCGCACCGTTACCGGGAAAATATCCGGCCTCTTGTCGGTCATGATATACATGTACGGGGCTACGTGGACCAGGTACTCCAGGTACCCCCGGGCGAAATCGGAAAGGTCCTTGTTTCGGTGCCCGAGAAACAGGATGACAAACCACTGGATGAAGAGGCAGATTCCGGCAATGAGCCCGTACACCCAGAGCACGATCCCGATCAGGATCCAGTAGAGGATGCGGACGAGGAGTTCGACACGCCTCGCCGGCTGCTCGAAGACAAAGAGCTCCTGCATTCGGGGTTGCCCCGCGGGTGACGGCACGCTGATATCTTCTGGCATACCGGGATACATCGGTGGGAAACGTGATAAAAGGAGATCCGATCCCGTATCAGGATGCGGGACACGGGTCCAGAGGGGCCCCTACCCCCCTGGACGTTCCCGGCTCCCTGCAGGACCCGGGAACCATGGTTCAGACCGGGAAGAGGTATTAAATCCCCGGCTCCCAAATAAAATAACAGGATTCTTTTCGAATCTCATCCCATCAGGGAAAACGGCGAGAGAAGGACCTTTCATGGCGACCAGACAGGGACGGTCATGGGAATGGCACCAGGCTCCTCGGGCGGGCCGGCAACGGACGTTGAACAGGGGCCGGCTCCTCGGGGCAGGTCTCGCCCTTCTCCTCCTGGTCTGCGCCCTTCCCCTCGCTGCCGGTGCGGCGAAGGGGGACCCCACTGTCGCCATCACCTCGTACCAGGTGACCCCCTCCATCCTCCTCCCGGGGGACGAGGGCACCATCACCATCACCGTGGCAAACACGGCAAAGGCCGCGAGTGCCACGGAGTCCACGGTGGAGAATAACCTCCTGGGGAGCACGACCTCCTCCACGACGAAGGACATCACGGTCCTCGTGGAGTCCGTCTACCTCTACGGGAAGGGGGTGGAGGTCCTCCAGGGGAACTTCCAGCAGGTGGGTGCCCTCGGGCCTGGGCAGTCCTTCCCCCTCACCTTCCTCATCCGGGCGCCGGCCCAGGAGGGGATGTACTTCCCCGAGGTCTGGATACGGATCCCCGAGGGGACGAGCGTCCAGTACCCGATTCCCGTGAATGTCAACTCCCCGGTCGGGATCCAGAAACAGGAGATCCTCGTCCTGTCGAGCACTCTCCCAGATACCGTCGGCCCGGGCGACGATATCCCGGTCGCCCTCGTGGTGAGGAATGACGGGAAGCTCCTCGCCGAAGACGTGACGCTGCGGATCGGGAACCTGAGCGGCCGGGTCGCGCCGAAGGGCACCGATCTCTACCACCTGGGGATCGTGAGCCCCGGGCGGGAGAAGACCGTGGACGCCGTCCTCCTCTCCGACCGGAATACCGACCCGGGCCTCGTCCAGGTCCCGGTCACCCTCCAGTACAAGAGCGTCGACGGCGCCTCCCATACCCTCCCTGCGACGGTGAACGTGATGATGGAGGGGAAGGGGGAGCTCGGGTTCGTCTCGGTCGATACTAGCCCCCGGAGGGTGGCTGAAAACCAGCCCTTCGACCTTACCATCCGGATCGAGAACACGGGCACCGGGGAGGTAAAACAGGTGGCAGCGACGGTCGACCTCCCGATGACCGGCACGAAGCAGTCCTTCATCGGAAAGATCAAGCCGGGCAATGACGCACCGGCAGTCTTCCTGCTCGATGGGGGAAAGGGCGGGACCTACGCGTATAACACAACCATCAGCTATGTCGATGACCTCGGAACCCATACCGTGTCCCGCGAGATGTCACTCCGGGTGGATCCCGTTGACTCGACCGGTGGATACCTCCTCCTGCTCCTCATCATCATCGGCGCCGGAGTCCTTGCCTACAGGTTTTTGTACCTCCCGAAGAAGAACGGTGATGGGGCCCTTCCATGGGTAAAAAAGAGCTGAAGGTCGCCCTTTTTTTAGCCTGGCGATCGCTCATCAGAGGGAACCGGTCGAGCACGGTCATGACCGTGATCATCATCGCCCTCTGTTTCACGAACATGATCTTCCTCCCCGGTCTCTTCAATGGAATCGGGCAGAGTATCACCGGCCAGCTCGTGGACTATGAGGTGGGAAATGTCCTGGTCAGCCCACGGGCGGGCGACCAGTACATCACCGACCTCGATGCCACCCTTTCCCTGATCAACAGTCTGCCCGGCGTGGAGAGGGCAACTCCCCACTATGCCAAGGGGGCGACCCTGAAGTTCAGGGACCGGATACTCAGCGTCGGGGTGCGGGCCATCTCGCCCTCGGACGAGAAGTACGTCTCCCCCCTGTACACGAGGATAATCTCCGGGACCTACCTCGGTGACGGGGACACCGGGGAGATCATCATGGGGAAGACGGTGGCAGGGGATGCCTCCGTCCGCCAGGAGGACGAGTTCCAGCGATCGCTTGGCGGGGTACGGACCGGTGACTCCATCACCATCGAGTACGGCAACGGCTATGTGAAGGACTACCGGGTCAAGGGGATCTACTACACCGGATGGAGCCAGGCGGACAGTACGGTGTACACCACCATGACCGACATGGAGCTTGTGGAGGGAAAGGCCCTTGACCGGGGCGATTACATAACGGTGAAGGCAAAGCCGGGCTACTCCGAGAAGTACATCAAGGACGAGCTCCAGTCCTACGGCATCTCACAGGACGTCCAGACCACGAGCGACCTCCTCGCGAAGGGGCTGGGGAGGGTGCTCCAGAGCTTTGCCATCATCAACCTGGTATCGCTCATCGTGAGCATCGTCATCACCACCGTGGTGCTCTTCATTGTCATAACCATTAAAACCATCAACAGCCGGAAGCAGATCGGGATCCTCAGGGCCATCGGGGTAGAGAAGGAGGTCATCATGCACAGCTACGGGTTCCAGGTCATCATCCTGGCCCTGTTCGGGATCATCATCGGGGTCACCATAACCTCCCTGATGGCGGTGTACATGTCCATCCACCCCGTCGTGACCCCGGAGTGGTCGGCGACCCTTTACCTCACCCCCCTCGACATGCTGGTAAACTCCCTGATCCTGTTCGTGGCCGCGCTGGTAGCCGGTTATGTCCCGGCCTGGCGGGTCGCACTGGAAGACATCCAGAAGACCATGAGGGCCTGATACGATGATCCGGACAGAGGGCCTGAGGAAAATCTACCGGATGGGGAACGTGGAGGTGAAGGCCCTCGACGGGGTGGACATACACATCAGGAAAGGGGAGTTCGTCGGGATCATTGGCCCCTCGGGGAGCGGCAAGTCGACCCTCCTCCACATGTTCGGCCTCCTTGATACCCCGACGTCGGGGAGCATAGCCATCGACGGGACTGACGTCGGGAGGCTCA
>Ga0335070_10010207_pt1 | contig 10981 bp, 7 predicted proteins | sample Lox_Sample_13_FD_206722 | JGI IMG/M metagenome (GOLD analysis project Ga0335070, IMG submission 206722) | Soil microbial communities from Loxahatchee National Wildlife Refuge, Florida, United States - Lox_Sample_1.3 | ecosystem: Environmental > Terrestrial > Soil > Wetlands | place: USA: Florida... | reverse complement strand
TTCGAACTCGGCGTTTTGGCACCTTGTTTATTTTAATATGAAATATTTAATATAATAATAATTAATTTTTTGTATAAATAATTATAAATATTTAATTATTCAAGCAAATACTAACATTTATTATGTAGCAACGTGTTACTATATTAATTTATAATTTTTCGCTATTTTTCTTCAGGGCGATCTCGTTTATCGATATGATTTAATGCAAGTTAATCAAAGGCCTTCATAGAGTGTACCAGTATCTCGCATATCTTTTAGATTATCTTATCCGGCACCCATTTTGCTTACTTATTCTGAAAGCATTTAGCTGAACATTGTTTATTCAAAAGAATAATATAATGGGCTACGTCGATCTCGGATGTTTGAACGGATGCGTTTCCGAACGCCTATTAAAATAGGGCAGCATCGCGTCCAGGATCTCGTCGCTCACCTGCGTGGTCGCCATGTCATCCAGATAGACCTGTCTCTTGGCACCATCAATCATATAATATTTATTACATTAAATAGTATAATTGCGTTAAAAGACAGGCTTAAGTATTATTAATCGAATGTGGCATGTGCAATGACGATCAATACGGCAAAGTTCGGCTTTATCAAGAGAGATACGCCCAGGGAGATCAACCTGGACCCCCTGCAGACCGGGGGCATACTGACTCCCGAGGCACGGCAGGCATTACAGGAATGGGGTGACGGCTACTCGGTCTGCGACTACTGCGGCGGCTCCCTCGACCAGATCAAGACGCCACCCATCTTCGATTTTGTCTATAAGGCCCTGCCCGAGTTTTTAGGATGCGACCAGGCGCGCATCACCAATGGCGCCCGGGAAGCCAAGTTCGCCATCATGCATTCCATCTGTAAGGAGGGCGACTGGATCGTCATGGACGGCAACGCCCACTATTCGTCGCTGGTCGCTGCGCAGAGGGCCCGCCTGAACATCAGGCTCGTCGAAAAGACGCCCAACCCGGAGTATAAGATACTGCCGGAGAAGTATGCGGAAGCCATCGACGCTGTAAAGCGCGAGTCCGGTAAGACGCCGGCGCTGGCGCTGCTTACATACCCCGATGGTAATTATGGCAACATCGCCGACGCCCGGGCGATCTCGAAGGTCGTCCACGACAGCGGCATACCGTTCCTGGTCAACGGCGCTTATGCGATAGGCCGCATGCCGTTCAACGCAAAAGATCTGGGAGCCGACTTCGTGTCGGGCAGCGGCCACAAGAGCATGGCGGCTTCCGGCCCGATAGGAGTGTTAGGCGTCAGCAAAGAGTATGCGCCAAAAGTGCTCGCAAAATCACCGACGCATAAGGCCAAGGAGATCGAGCTCCTGGGCTGCACGGCCCGCGGAGCTACCATCATGACAATGCTGGCCTCGTTTCCCACGGTTTATGAGCGCACGAAGCCGGCGCGCTGGCAGAAGGAAGTCGAGGACGCCCGGTGGTTCTCCTCACAATTTGAAAGCATCGGGCTGAAGCAGCTCGGCGATAAGCCGCACAGTCACGACCTCATGTTCTTCGAGGCCATGCCGTTCTTCGACATATCCCAGAAGCTCGACCGGTACTTCCTCTACCGCGAGCTAAAAGAGAGAAGCATCCACGGCATCAAGCCCGGCCTGACCAAGAACTTCAAGATCAGCACGTTCGGCGTGGGAAGGGAAAAGCTGAGCATCGTGGTCGACGCGTTCAAGGAAATATTACAAAAGTACAGCCAGTAATTCATTATTTATCCTGGCAGTGTTATTTATGCCGGTGGGGGTTCCTGCCGGGTTAAAGTGCCCGGGAAAGGAACGCCCAGACGGCCAGTGCTACGACTCCCGTCAGCAGCGCCAGGATGATCGTTAAGGCGAGCAGCGAGATATGCATGATATTGACAGTTCAAAATAATATATTAATAAATTTATATATTTAGCTTTCTTTATTCATACGTTTAGAGGGTAATGGACGGTAAAAAAGCGGATTAACAGTAGAAAAAATTAGAGCTTCGCGGGATCGAATTCGATCTCACCTTTGTAAACGGTCTCGGCGCCGCCCTCCATATAAGCCATGTCTTTGTCGAAGCTGATCATGAGCTCGCCACCCGGCGTCTTAACAACGGCAGTGTCCCGGATGATCCCCAGGTGCCTGGCCACGGCGGCGGCCGCTACGGAGCCCGTGCCGCAGCTCAGCGTTTCGCCCTCGACGCCACGCTCATAGGTACGCACGCGGAGGCCGCCCATGTCCCGCTGGACGAAGTTCACGTTCGCACCTTTGGGGAAGACCTTATCGAACCTGATCTCGGGCGCCGCATCCATTAGATCGGGATCCTCGAGCGAATCGACGAAGATGACGGCGTGGGGCACGCCCGTGTTGACGGCGGATACCTCGTAGCCGTGCATGGGCACGTTGATGAACTCGCCCCGGCCCTGGGCCGGGATCTTTATGCGGTCGAAGAGGGGCTTGCCCATATTGACCTTCACCAGCGTCTTGCCGTTATCGACCTTAGTATCGATCTCCAGCACGCCTGCCTTCGTCTCGACCCGGGATTTCCCGGGCACGATATACCGCTGGTCGAGAGCGTACTTAGCAAAGCAGCGGATGCCGTTGCCGCACATCTCGGCCTCGGAGCCGTCCTCGTTGAAGATACGCATCTGTAGCGGAGCCCGGACGCCCTTGGTCAAAAACATGACGCCGTCGGCGCCAATGCCGAAGCGCCGGTGGCAGTACTTCCTGGCGAAGGCTGCCTTCTTATCGTCGGGCACGAGGAGATCGTCCCACTCGTCGAGCAGGATGAAATCGTTGCCGTTGCCCTGGAGCTTGGTGAACTGAATGCTCATAGTAATCTACCCGGTACTAGCTGGTTTTGTAAAAGGTCATCATAAGTCTCACGCTTGCGGATAAGCTCCGCATGCCCGTCGTGCACCAGCACTTCGGCACAGCGGGGCCGTGCCAGGTACTGCGAGCTCATACAGAACCCGTAGGCGCCCGTATCCAGCAGGGCAACGATGTCGTCCTTCTGGACTTTTGGCAGCTTGCGGTCCCGGGCGAGGATATCGCCGCTCTCGCAGATCGGGCCGGCGACGGTATATGTGTCGGCTGTTTTTTTATCGGCCTTGTTGGCTACGACGACCTCGTGGTACGAGTCGTACATGGCGGGGCGGATGAGCGTGTTGAAGCCCGCGTCGACGCCGATGAAGGTCGAGTAGGCCTTCTTGACCGTGTTGACGTGAGTCAGCAGGACTGTCGTGTCCGCGACGATGTAGCGGCCCGGCTCGATGTGGAGCTCGGGATTAATGCCGAGCTCCTTGCACCGCTTCTGGTACAGCGGAAGTATCGCCTTCGCGTAGTCTGCCGGTGTCGGAGCCTTGACGTCCTTCTGGTACGGGATGCCGAACCCGCCGCCGATGTCCACGAACTCCAGGTCGACGAACTTCGATATCTTCGCCACCAGGTCCATCATGCGGTTGACTGTCTCGATGTAAGGCTCGACCTCCAGGATCTGGGAGCCGATGTGGCAGTGAATGCCGGCGGGATTGATGCCCGGAAGCTTTGCGGCCTCACGGTACGTGTCGACTATCTCAGGCCTCGGTATGCCGAACTTGGATATCTTCAGGCCGGTGGCCAGCTTGGGGTGCGTGTCCCCTGAAATCTCGGGGTTGACGCGGAAGGCGACTTTTACTTCTTTTCCGCGGGCCTTCGCGATCTTTGAAAGTGAAATAAGCTCGTCGTGGGAGTCGATGGAGACCATGACGCCCGCCTCGACGGCGAACGCGAGCTCGGCGTCGGTCTTCGAGTTGCCGGTGAAGAGTATTTTTTGGGCCGGAATGCCGGCCAGCCTGGCCAGGTAGATCTCGCCGTCGGAGAAGGCGTCCGCGCCCGCGCCCTCCTGCGCCAGGATGCGCTGGACGACCAGGCTGTTATTGGATTTTGCCGCGAAGAAGATGCGCGTGTTCTTGAACGCCTTCGCGAACCTGCGATAATTATCCCTGAGCCGGTCCTCGCTGGTCACATAGAGCGGCGTACCGTACTCTTTTGCGAGACTGACGGTGTCCAGTCCGCCGATGTGCAGATGGCCGCCTTTGACTTCCAGGTGGCCGGGAATCTCGAACTTCATAGTTTCTTCATCCTCTCGACCGCTTCGTTAATGCGCTCGACGGGCTGCGTCAGCGCGAAGCGCACATAGCCCTCGCCATACTTGCCGAGGCTGATGCCGGGCGTGCACACGACTCCCGCCCGGTCGATTAAAAATCTGGCGTACTCGACGGACTTGCCACCGGGCACCGGTGCCCATACGTAGAACGTAGCCTTCGGCTTTTCAATGGTTATGCCAAGCGACTTGAGCCCGACCAGGAGCGCGTCGCGCCTGTCCTGGTAGACCCTGCTCATCTTCTGCTTGAACGTGTCGGAATGCCGTAACGCGTCGATAGCGGCCATCTGGACCGCCAGGAAGGCGCCCGAGTCGACGTTCATCTTGACCCTGCCCAGGCCTGCCACGATGTCGGCATTTCCGACGGCGAAGCCGATGCGCCAGCCGGTCATGTTGGATGTCTTCGAGAGCGAATGAATTTCAATACAGCAATCCATAGAGCCCGGCACCTCCAGGATGCTCGGGGCTTTATAGCCATCGTAAGTAACTTCCGAGTAAGCGTTATCGTGGACGATGATGAGGCCGTTGTCCTTGCCGAAGTCCACTGCCTCCTTGAAGAACTTCCTGTCGGCGATGGCCGCCGTTGGGTTATTAGGATAATTGATGAATAGCATTTTGGACTTCTTAACGATGTCTTTCGGGATCTTCGAAAGGTCGGGCTTGAAGCCGTTCTCTGTAAGCAGCGGCATGTCGCCGGGTATGCCCTCCGCGAACATGGTGGCCGTCCCGTATACCGGATAGCCCGGGTTGGGGCAGAGCGTATAGTCGCCCGGGTTCACGAAAGCCTCGGGTATGTGCGCGATGCCCTCCTTGGAGCCGATGAGCGTGATGATCTCCTTGTCCGTGTCCAGCTCCACGCCGAAGCGCTTGCCGAACCAGTCCACGCACGCGTCCCTGAACACGGTAGAGCCCGAATAGGACGGGTACTGGTGGGTTTCCGGATCGTGCACAGCCTTACAGAGCGAGTCTATGACGTAGTCCGGCGTGGGCAGATCGGGGTCTCCGACACCCAGGTCGATGACGTCGACCCCTTCTTTAATTTTCTGATGCTTCGCTTTGTCCACCTCGGCGAACGCGTAGGGGGGCAGCTTGTTGAGCCTGTCCGCGTACTTGATCATTACCCGAAAACACTCCTGAATGCGCTGACGCACGGTTTACTAATAGTGCAAAAGGTATAAATAAAGCTGTTCATGGGCCATTGTAAAAGATAAAGAAATAGGCTGTGGCACTTATTTAAACCGCGTCCCGAGGAAGAAACTCAGGGCTGCGACGATCCCGAGCGCGGCGACAGATGCCACGAGCACCATAGGGCTGACCCCGCCCTGCGCCTCCGGCATCGGCGTAGCCTCGGGCGTCGGTTCCACCGTCGGCGCGGGCGTCGGCGTTACCACAACTGCGCTGTAGATAGTGAACGTTCCATCGTGTCCCTGCGGATTGAACTCAGCGGAAAGGCTCCCGTCGCCGATGGCCGAGCCTAATTTCAGTATCTGGTATTGTGAGCCGTCGGAACAGGATATGTATAGGCCTCTATCCGGATCGATGCTTTTTAAGGCGTCACCCGAAATGCTCAGGGCATATTTCGGGCCGGACCTGAAGTCCCACCCATCTGCGGGCGTCATCGTGACTTTCACTTTGCCCAGTATCATGCCATAACCCAGGCCCTCGGGCATGCCGGAGGCATCGCCAGCCTCAAAGGCAATATCCACCAGGACGCCGGCGGGCGGATCATGGCTCAATTCGCCGGTTATGGTGAGCATATAGTCCATGCCATTAGCCGTGCCGTTCTTTTGTACCCAGAGCTGTACGCTGTTAAAATCTTTACCTTCTAAGTGTCCGATAGTAGTGCCGTCGCTGGAATTCACAGGTTTCGTGTATGGCACGAACTTAGGCGGAGTGTAAGTCCCTCCGCCCCCGCCGCCGCTATGCGGAGGCACGGTGGGGAACACTGGCGGTTCTGCCATGGAAATGCCGGACAGCGATACCTCGATCAGGACGAACAAAAACAATACAATAATGATTCTAGTTGCCTTCATACCATCATTTCCTTTTTATCGTTTACGGTATCTCCACCCAATAGCCCCTGTCAGGCTCCAGTGTTATAATATGCGGATAGTGCTGATTGAAATAGTCCGTGGGGACCGGAGAATAATAAACCCAGTTCTGGGCGGCCTCGTTCCATCCCCAGATCGTCGACGCCCCGGTATAGGTCGTCACCGGCGTCGGGCTCACCCCAGTGGGACACACGAGGTTCCAGCCTTTGATAAGCTTTACGTCGGAGATAGGCGAAGTGCCGGACGTGCGGCCGATGACCGAAAAGTTACATGCCCCCGCCACCTCGACCCAGTAGCCTCTTCCCACCTCCATTTGCCCGATATGGGGGTAGTGTTGGTTGAAATAGTCCGTGGGATCGGGCGAATAATAGACCCAGTTCTGGGCCGTCTCGTTCCATCCCCAGACCTCCATTATGTTCGCCCTGACATCTTCCGGGAAATACTCGGGAACGCTCGAGTCCGATACATTCAGCGGCACGGATATGAGGTTCCATCCCTGTGCCAGGTTGTAATTCATCACGTGCGTCGTATTTACGATCGTCACAATCGTATGATCCGGGACTCCGAGCGTGGACCCGTCCGAAGGGCTACTAAGCATGACGTTGAACGTCACGTTCGATCCCATCCGGCCGATCATGATGGGGATGCCGATCGTCTGGCTCATCTCGCCGTGCATGAAAGTCAGCGTGCCGCCGGTGGCAGTGTAATTCACTCCCGCGACGGCCGTACCGTCGCTCGTATTGTACTGGACGGTGACGGGAGAGGTAAGATCGTTGAGGCGATCGACGACGATATATACGGTACTATTGCGGTCATCCACACTATATGCGGTCGAGCCCATTGAGATGATCGAGCCATCGGTCTCCCGTACCGTCACGGACGTATTGTTCGGCATACCGAGCAGGGCGCCGCCCGTCGGGTTGCTTAAGGCGATGGTAAAAGCCTTATCCGGCCCAAAGACGTTATCGCTCAAGATAGGTACCTGGAATGTGCGGGTTAGCACGCCCTGGCTAAAGCTCAGAGTCCCTGCCGCTGCGCCATAATCGATGCCGGATAGGGCAGTTCCGTTTGCCGTCGCATAGCTGACGCTCTTTGTACCGGGGGCATCGATGTCCCGGGTCACGTTAATGGTGAGCGATCCGCCGTTCTCCGCTACGGTGTAGGATGAAGCGTTAAACCGGAATGAGGGCGCCGGGTCGCTCTCGTTGATGAACGCGGTCGTGGTGTTATTCGGCCCTAACCGTGCAGCGACCGGATTTTTCAGTTGTATAATAAAATTTTTCTGAGTGCCGAAGTATCCATCGCTGTGAATAGGAACCCTTATGGTCATACTCATGTTGCCTTCGGGGAACGTTAGAGTGCCCTGCGAGGCATTATAGTCCAGGGGACTCGTCGCCGAGCCGTTAAGCGTTTGATAATCGACGGTAGCGTTAATCCGGGAATCATTCGTCCGCGTTACGTTGACGAGTATGGAGCCGTCGGATTCGTTACAGTAATACCGGGACGCATTAAACTCCAGCACGGGCAGCGGGTCCTCTTCACGGATCGTCACGTTCGCCGTCGAAGGGGTACCATGGATCACATAGCCGGTCACATTATCAATCATGACGCTGAAGGACCGGTCGGGGCCGTATTTGTGGTCGTCCAGTATGTTGACGGGGACCGTAATGCTGGTGACGTTCGGCGGGAAGTTCAGGATGCCCTTCAGGGGCATGCCGGGCGTCGCGTTATAGTCGGCATCGGGCAGCGCGGTGTCGCCCGCCTTCCCGATCGTATAATTCACCGTGAATGGGGTCAGCGGGCTATTATTCCGGGAAACGGCGATGACGCTTGCCGTACCGTCGGTCTCGTTCACATAATAATTTGCGGCCGTGAACTGTACCGTAGGCTTCGGGTCTGTATCCGCGATGGTCACGCTCGCGGTCGTGTTCAGCCCATAATTCGTGCCGGATGGCGGCGGATTTGTCAGCACGACGTTAAAGCGCCTGTCCCCCATGTAGGAGCCATCGTTGATGATGTTAATACCTGCAAGGCCCCACGATTGATAGGGCGGGATGATGATCGAGCCGCTTACGGGCGAATAATTGCTCCGATTCCCATAGTCTATGCCGGCCATCGCCGTATCGTTGCTCGTCGTAAAATTGACGCGGGTTGTGAACGCCATTTTTGCCGTGCTCGAAGCGTTGACGTAGACGATCCCCGCGCTCTCATTCACACGATAGGCGGTGGCGTTGAGCTCGATCACGGGGGGCGCGTCGACTTCTGTGATTGTGATGGCCGCCGGGGAGATGCCGCCTATGATCGCACCGCCCGTTGGGTTTGCGAGGCCGATAGTCAGCGACTTATTCGGGCTCCATGCTTGGTCATTGTGTATCGGTATGGTAATCGTCTGGCTCATCATGCCCTGAGGGAACGTAAGCGTGCCGTGGGTATCCGTATAATCGATGGGCGCCATGGCGGTGCCATCATGCGTCGCATAATCGACGGTCACGGGGCTTAACGCATCGTTCATTCGCGTAACGTTGATCGCCACGGAGCTCGTATTCTCATCGACCGTCAAGGCGGAAGTGTTGAATTGAAGCACCGGGGCAGGATCGGTCTGGTTGATGATGACCATGGTGGACATCTGCATGCCGATGTCGGCATTACCGGTCAGGGGCGGACACAGGAAGATGCCGAACCGGGCTTGGGGTGAAGTACTAAAGTTATTGTCATGAATCAGGGGTACGGATATAGTCTTGGAATATTCGTAACTGTTAAAGGTCACCACTCCGCTGGAATTCACATAGCCCATGCCCTCCTTTGCCCCGTCCGCGCCCGAGCCGTCGACCGTGTACCAGTGAGCGGAAGCCGAATCGGTCGTATCGTATGTTTTTACAACTGTGATCACGGCCGTCCCGTCGGTCTCATTGACGTATTGGGCATTGTAATTAAAAGCGTTGTCCGGCCCGTGATCGGCCTCGAGGATGGTAACGTTCGCCGTGGCATACTGGGGATAAATGTATGCGCCGTTGACAGGATTCGACAGATCCACGTAGAATTGTTTATCCTGAACTGAATAAACGCCGTCGTCGTGGACCGGGATTGAAACGGACTTGCTCATCTCGCCTTTGCCAAAGCTGACGACGGTCCCGTAGGATGTATAATCCCGGGGAGGGACGGCCGTGCCCGGCCGCGTCCGTAGCGTAACGCCCACCTGGATTTCCGAATCGTAATAGCGGAAAAGGTTTACCGTTACGGCCCCGGAATTTTCATAAGCGGTGTAATCCGTAGGATAAATGCCGATCCAGGGTGCCGGGTCCTGGTCGATGATATTGACTGTCGTCATGTTCTGCGTGGCGCTCAGGTTCGCATTTACCGGGGATGATAAGGTGACCGTAAAATTCTTTGGAATGGGGCCGCTGTAAAGGTTATCGTCCAGGATGGGTATCGTGATATCGCTGGACACAACGCCCGCCGGGATTATGAGCGAATATGGGTTGGGCGCGGGGGCCTGATAGTTGGTCCCGGCTTTGGCGGTCCCGTCGGCAGTTGTATAATCCACTTTGACGTCCGAGCTCGCATCACCTAGCCGGTCGATGGTTAAAACCACCCAGCCATTATTCTCGCCAACGGTATATGATAAGCTATGGAACTGTAATACTGGCAGGGTTGGCGACGGAGAAGCTGACGGGGAAGGAGACGGAGAAGGCGATGGAGAAGGTGTAGGAGGCACAAACCCGTTATAGTTCACCGCGGCATCGGCCTGCACACGGCCAAAGCCATCATTGTTATTGGGTATGGGATCCGCCATGTACTTAGCCGTCGTCTCCAGGATATAGCAAATCTGGTTCGGGGTCAGTGTACGATTCTTCTGGAGCATGAGCGCCACGACGCCCGCGGTCATGGGCGTGGCCATCGAGGTCCCACTCGCCATCGTGTAATATTGGTTCACGGGTGATCCCATGCTGGTGCCGCTTGCCCGGGCGGAAATGACGTTCACTCCAACGTTGAGCACGTTTGGCTTAACCCGGCCGTCGCTGGTCGGCCCCCGGGAGCTAAAGTCGGCGAGATTATCGGTTTTATCGACCGCACCGACGGTGATCGAATTGATCGCGTCCCCCGGGCACAGTATGGTTCCATTGGTCGGGCCGTTATTTCCAGCCGCCGCAACTACGGTCACGCCCTGCCACACGGCATTGTTCACCGCATCGTCCATCGATTGCGTGTGGGGGCCGCCCAGGGATAATGAAATGACATCCGCATGCTGGGCGACGGCCCATTCAATGCCCTGGATAATATCGGACGCATAGCCTCCGCCTAAGTTATTGAGCACCTTGACCCCGATCAGGCTGGCCCCCGGCGCCACGCCCGTATACAGGCCACCCGAGGCATTTCCCGTTCCCGCGATAATGCCGGCGCAGTGCGTACCATGCCCGTGGTCATCGTAGGGCGTCGCATTGTTATGGTTAACGAAGTCGGCCCAGGCCACGATCTTGCCATTATTCAGGTCGGGATGGCTGCCGTCGATGCCAGTATCGATGACGGCCACTTTTATGCCCGATCCATTATATCCCTCGGCCCATACTTTGTCCGCGCCGATCTGGGGGATGGCCTGGTCTAATAATGCGTGTACTTGTGTGTCCTTTTCCACGTATTTCACGTTAGGCAATGCGCTCAGCATACTTACCTGGGAATCCGGCATTTTAACGGACATTCCATTAATGATACTGTATCGATGCGTAACCTGGCCCCCGTGTGACATAATATAACTCGACGCAGTACCATAGAGCGATTCGGTCGTCATGCCGGGAGAATCCCTGAAGACGACG
>Ga0335070_10010206_pt1 | contig 10982 bp, 2 predicted proteins | sample Lox_Sample_13_FD_206722 | JGI IMG/M metagenome (GOLD analysis project Ga0335070, IMG submission 206722) | Soil microbial communities from Loxahatchee National Wildlife Refuge, Florida, United States - Lox_Sample_1.3 | ecosystem: Environmental > Terrestrial > Soil > Wetlands | place: USA: Florida... | reverse complement strand
TCGAGCCTCTTGAACACCCTTTTCTTCATCTCCTCCTGGACGAGCTGGTTATACCAGGCAAATTTTCTCATCAGCGCGGCCGGACTCCTGTCGCCCCCGACCTTTGGCTTTTCCGGTCCCTTGGTCACGACCGGACCGCCGGCTCCTTCTCCTGCCGGTCCCCCCACCAAAGCTCGCCCGCCCTTCTTGCCCACGAGGCCAAAGGAGTCCGAACCGCCGGATCCCTGCGCGTCCAGCCCCAGATCCTGGCCGGCGGGCTGGTTGTCCGCCTTTTCGCTGCGGGTTTCCTCCTGACGAACGACCTCGCGGATGGTTTCGATCTCCTTTTTCTGAATCTCTTGCTCGGGCGGTTTTTCCTTGGGCGGCTCGGGTTTCTCTTTCAGCGGAGGGGCGGGCCGGATCAGGGACACGGTCGCAACCCGTCCTTTTTTGCCCTCCTCTTCCGAGGTTTTGATGAGAATAAAGAGGCCTCCCCCAGCGAGCAAAAAAACGAGGATGATCGCCCCGGCGACGTACCAGACCGTGCTGGAAGACTTTTTAGTGGTCATGGATACCTCCAGTACCTCAAAGGCCCAGAACGCAAAAATCCCTAAATGGCCTAGAATGCGCAAAATGGAAATCTATACCCGTGTTCATCTGTGTTCATCCATGTCCCATTCGTTTGTCATCATTTCACCAGTTTTTGAGTGACGAGACCCAACTGGGTGATTTCCAGCTTCTGGAGCAGGTCCAGGACTTCGATGACGCTCCGGTAGTAAATGCGCTCGTCGCCTTTGATCACCACCGGGAAATTCGGATTTACAGCCTTGAGCTGCCTGAGTCTGGCCTCCAATTCTTCCAGGGTTACTGGAAAACTATCCAGGTAAATCGTCCCCTCGCCGGTGATGGTGATGGCCTTGGTGGACGGCTTGATCGAGCTGGCCGCGGCGCTGGCCTTGGGGAGGCTCACGTTGATCCCCTGCACAGTCGCGGTCACCACCATGATGAACACGATGAGGAGGTTCCAGGCCAGGTCGAGGAGAGGAACAACGTTCAGCTCCGTGTGCATCTCCAGCTCTTCATAAGGGTTTTTACTCATGCTCCCCCCGCGCTCCGTATTCCTCTTCCACCCGGGTGGTCAATTCCCCCATGAACATATTCATGTCCGCGGTGAGATTCTTGATCTCCGCCGCGAGGTAGCTGTACTGAAAGAGGGCCGGGATGGCCAGCGTCAGGCCCATCAACGTACAGGCCAGGGCGGAGGCGACGCCGGGCGCGATCGCCGTCAGGTTGGCTTCCCCGGCTTCGGCCACGCCGGCAAAGGTGTTGATGACACCCCAGACGGTCCCGAAGAGCCCCAGGAAGGGGCCGCCCGAAATGCTCAGGGTGAAGAGGAGAAGTCCAGCCGTGTTCCGCTTGGTTTCCTGCAGGGCGGCCTTGTCCAGCGCGGCCTTGAAGGCCGTGATCGCCCGTTCGGGTTTGCCGGCCAACCCCCCGGGGCTGTCTTTCCTTCCGAATCTCCGGTCCAGCTCCTCCAGGCCAGAGTTATATACTCTGAACAGGGAGGAATCTCCGAAATCCCCTTCCTTTTCTCTCATGGCGCTAATGACTTCGGAGCGGGTGAAAGATTCGGCAAAGGAGGAATTGTCTTTCTTCATCCTGCGCAGGGCGATAAACTTGTTGACAAAGAGGATCCAGGTGATGACGATCATGACCACGATGATGCCGATGACGACCCACCCGTCCAGGGTGATGGCCTTGGCCGTCACGACCAACAGGTGGAGGGTCAGGCTCTCCACCCCCCCTCCCGACGCGCTTTCCTCGTCCAGGTAAGTGAGGAGCGGGGTTTCGGGCCCCTGGCCCGCGGCGGCGGCCCGGACCCAGGCAGGGGAGCGGGCGATGTCGGCGATTTGGACTTCATCCAGGTCCCCGTCCAGTAAATTCCCCCCTCTCTGGGAGCCTCCGATCACGATGTCGGATCCCGGCTCCGGCAGCGGCCCGGTAAGCTTGAGGGTCGCCTTTTCCCGTCCCTCGGTATAGATCACGAGCCCTTTCCCCGGATCGGCCGCCACGGTCACATGGACCCATTTTTGAGGCGGGAGTTCGACGGACTTCTCCGGGGAGACTTTTTTCTTTTCCGCGGTGACGGCCCAGTACAGCTTCGTCCCCGCGATCCCGACAACGGCTGTCTGCTTCCCGTCGTCCCAGGAGATGAGGTAGGCGTCTTCCTGGGGACGGGCAAGCCTGACCCAGGCGGAGAAGGTGAAGCCTTTGGTAAAATTCAAGGAAGGGGATTTGGGGATTACCAGCCGCTCGCCCTCCCCCTTGAAGGACGCCCCCCGGCCGATTGCCGCGGCGACATTCAGCTTTCCGGTGAATTCCTTCGGGTTGTTCTGAAACGAGGTCGAATCCCTAGGGGCCCCCTCCTTTTCCCCGAAATGGTAGACGAGCAATTGATTGGAGTCGTAAGTCCCCGCCGGCTCCTGGCCGGAGGATACCGCCGAGTTGCCGTAATACATCCAGATGAAATCCTGGTTGGTATTGGGAGCCAGGCGCGGCACCTTGACCCAGAGAAGGACCATTTCTTCGGCCGGGTCATACCGCTCCACATGGTACTTGAGAGGGGTCTTGTCATCGGCGGCCACGAAGCGCAGGTCCGAGCCGTCGGGCTTGGCGTTGGCGAAAGTAAAGTTCCCTGAATGCAGCCTAAGAAGAACGGGAAAATCGGCCAGCGCTTCCTTGATGTCCGCTCCCATGGCGGTGGTGTCCAGGGTGATCTTTTTCCGGTATTTCCACTTTGAGTCCCACCAGGCCTCGGCAGAAAACGATCCCGCCGCAAGAAAAGTCAGTAAGATCAGCAATCCTGAAAAAGTTTTCCCGAATCCGCTTCGCCCCATCAAAATCCATCCTTTAAATTTTTAATTCCGCATTCCGCAATCCGAATTCCGAATTCTATTTTTTGGGCTCTTCTTCGCCCACGACCCCGCGGCTCAGGTCGAAATCGATGACCTTAATGTCGAGCCATTTCATCACGATGTCTTCGATCGGCTGGGTCGCCTCGGCCACGGACCGGCTCTTGGTCGTAAGACCTCCCGTCTCTTCAGTAACTGTGCTCTTCGGGGCAAGGTTGCTGGTCCCTGTAAGCGCCCCCAGGTTTACGCTCTGCGACTGCGCGGGAACCCCCACAGAACCTGCGCTGAAGCTGATATTTTGCACGTTTAGAACCGTCACGGCACCCAGGATGACATTCTTGCCGGAGATGCCCGCCTCTCCCGCATCAATAATGCCCTGGGGAGCAAAGAGATATATGTCGCCGGGGGGAGGGGGCGCAACATTGTCCGCCGGAGCATAAGTAAGCGCACGAATCCCGCTCCCGACGGCGGGAGGAGAAAACTTTATCGAACAGAAACCGTTCTGACAGATATATTGCGGTTTGCTCGCGTTGATGGCTGCCTTGTTTCCTGTTCCCGCATTGATGTTGCCCTGGTCGCTCCAGACCGTGATGTCGCCTCCCTGAAAGGTCATCATCCGGGCCTCATTGACGTTTACATCGCCTTTGGTAAAAACGCTGATCGCTCCACCGGTCTGGGTGAGAATACCCGTCTGCTTTGGGTAGTTGTTTGCGCTCTTAAGCACCGTTGTTCCTACATTCAGTGCTCCGGTGGCGACGACAGACAGGCTCCCGCCACCTGTAGTTGAGATCTGGGATGAGGTCATGGCGATATCTCCACCCGTGTTCTGAGGCCCGAGAAAGGGGGCGATGATCCCTGACCTTGCCCGATCTATGGCCGATTGAGCCCCCGGTGTATCCCTGCTCGCCTGCCGACTGCTATAGTCGTTTCCCACGCTGCGCAAGCTTTCGAAAAAACCAGAAACATCCCGGGGCGATAGTTGACGGGAAAGTCCGGCAGCGACCACCAGGGAACTGCCCGCCTCGCCGATATACGGGTTTGCATAATTCCCAATTGCCTGGATACCGTCGGAATATCCCAGATCGATCTTGCCGCCTGCCTGAACCACGATGTAACCCGGCCCCCCGACGACAATCGCTTCCGTGGCGGTGGTAGCACTCTCACCGAAGACGATTTTCCCGGATGCTGCTATCCTCGTCACGTCCTCCGGGGCCACGTTCTGTCCTGTATAGCTCAGGTCAATGATATTCCCTCCGGCCGTGATCGTAGCGCTCTTCGGAACCACCAGGTTGACATCGGACAGGTCTCTCCCGGCCGAGACGATCACCGGGCTCGAATCCCCTGTATGGACGGGAGTAGAAGCATGCGAGCTATTTACAAAACTCGGGGGTGGGATACTTAGAGTGGGGTGGCCGGGGTATACTGCGTTGGGGTCCGCATCGGACATCACCCACACGACCCCTGTTTCAAAACGTACATCGCGTCCCGCCTGCATGCTCAAAGTCCCGTCCTGCGCAGGGAGCTGTGTTTGAGAAACCATTACGACAATATCCCTTCCCGCTGAAATCTGTACCGAAGGCGGAAGGTAGTCCGTACCCGTCAGATAGCCGTACTTACCGGAATCCACATGGTTATAGATTTTCACATCGCCGGTTGCGGCCGCGAGGCTGATGGATGAACTCTGCATGTACCCATTGTCCCAATAATTGCTTGAGGCGGCCTCCGCAAGGTTGGGGTTTACGATCGCGCCCACCTCGACGTTCCCTTGGGCGGATACGCGGACCTGCGAGGCGCCCATCTCAATCAACTGCGGAATTGATTCTATAACCCCCCCAACTCCCCCGATTCTTTGTGTGGGAACACCGAAGTTTCCCATGGCGCTCAAGTCGGCTGTCCCCTGCATTACCAGGAAGCGGCCGGTCATGTTTCCCCCGGAGTATACTCGAAGATTCCCCTCTCCGAAGGTCCCGGTCTGGACATTATCGAAATTCCCTCCCGCTCTGATGGAGACACTCCCACCGGCCATGGTGACGATTCCCTGCGTCACCTCCTGGGACTGCCCGGCTACCTGCGAAAACGAGGCTGTGAGTGGATAGTACCTAATCCCCTGCGCTGTTGTTATTGGTCTTACGCTATATAGCCATGCGTTCGGGTTTAAGGTGCCAATGACATTACCGCCAACGTCGAGGGCGATATCCCCGCCGTCATGAAAGCTGAAATAATCTAAATACTTGTAGGGCTTTGGGATAGGGTTGCCGACAGAGTCCAGGATAAGTCTGCCGGCAGCATCCGCCTGATAGTCGACGTAGGGTCCCGATCCCGTGATCGTCCTGCGCTCGCCCGTTGTCCGGATGGCGCCAAGATTCTGATCCGGATCATTACTGGAACCCCTGCCGATCAAATCGAGGTCCCTGCCCACCCGTATTTCGATGTCGCCGGTCGCCGACTGGATCGCAGCGTATCGGGAAAGGACGAGACTCCCGCCCACGCTGCCGCGGATGTTCCCTGCATATGTAGCCAGCGAATAGGGCATCTGTTCGGTTCCTTCGCCTGAGACTATCATAAAGTTGTTATCTGTCGGACTATCATGGACAATTGTGTCTCCGCCCGAAGCGAATCGAAGCCGCCCCGTCTGAGTATAGACGACCTGGCCCTGCGTAGCAGTGCCCACGAAGAGGTTTCCGGTGGCAGTGCCCCGGATATCCTGCGGCACCACGGCGAGAAGGTCGGCGCTGCCCGTTTGTGCGCCGGCCACCAGATTGATGCCCCAGGAGGGCATGGCCGTGCTCTTCAATAAATACATATAATTCAGGTCTGCCGAAGTGCTGCCCGCTACCAGCGGGCTGTCCGTGATGTTGCCCTGTATGTAGAGGTTCCCTGCGGCCCGCAGGGTGAGGGTGCCCGGCTCCCCTGACCATCGCCAATTGGTCAGGTCCCAACTCTGACTGAGCGTAATATCCCCGGTGGTCTGCTGAATGATTACCCCCGGCTGGAGGTGAAAGCTCGTTGGATCTACCCCGGTTAGATTAGTCAAGAGCTGTGTCTTCAGGGCTCCGGAGTAGTTGTTCATGAAGGTGGAAACGTCCGATTGGATCGAATTGATTACGGCCTGGGTGATCTGCGGGTATTGATTGGTATAGACCCGGTCTGCCTCCGCGACCACGCTCGAAGCTCCGGTGACGGTCCCGGCCAGCGACATGTTCAATTGATTGTAAGCAGCCCCGGTCAGGGGTGCCCGGAAGGTCGCTGTCCCTCCGGCGCCCGTCCCTGAACCCGAGACATCGATGGATCCGCCATTCAGAGTCAATATACCCATGCTCGTCCCGAGAGTGACTTCTCCTCCCGAGGTCCCGCGAGCGACGATGGTTCCGCTTACCGAGAGATTCTGCTGGGCATAGAGTTCGGCCGTGCCGCCCTTGTCGCTCTGGGACACGTCAATCGTACCGGAAAGATTGATTGAGCCGGCGTCGGCTGTAATTTTCAGGTTGCGGGCTTTGACTGTTTGTCCTGCCGGGATGGCGATGTCGTCCAGGCTGGCCTCGATGTTAAGAGACTCATTGAAGCCTCCCCCCGCCAGCCTCTGGTTGAAGGAACCGAAATCATTCATTGTGCTCGTGACCAGCGATAGCGAACCCCCGCGCCCTCCTGCCGCGGCCTGCCCGAGAAGGGTCCCGGCCAGTGCAACCCCGCCGGAAGGGGCATATAAATTGACCGCCCCGGCATCTCCTTGCCCGCCTGCGGATACATTGATGAGCGATCCGGCTCCGAGACTGATCGCGCCGCCGTTCGTGGTCATCATGGAGACGACACCGCCTGGGGCCGAGTCGGTACCGGGAAGCAGCAGCTGTGCTCCGCTTCTTAGGGTAATGTCACCCGAGGAGGTTAGAGTAAGGCGGCCCGAAGGGATTTGAATCAGCGTGGAGATGTCGATGCCCTTCGCGGTTATCGCCAGGCTTCCTCCCGGCGTGGAGGCGGTTCCGGGCGCTCCGCCGCCCGCACCAATGGTCACTTTTCCTGTGCCAGCGTTGATCGCGAAATTGGCTGCCGTGTAAACCGGCGGGACCGATGAGTTGACCGGTTCAAGGTAATAGGAGGTCGTCAGGCGCGACGTTGAGATATTCAGATCGCCACCGCCCGTCGTCATGGTGCCAACCCCTCTGAACGTCAGGTTCTTTTGGGCGTTCAAATTGATCGTCGAAAAGCTGTCGAGAAGAATGTTTCCTTTCCCGACCTGCATCTCCTGAGCCGTGAGGGTGATCTGTGACGTCCTCGCTGCCCCCGGGGCCGGAGGTGCGGCTCCCGTGTTCTGGAGCGTGATGGTCTGCGCCTCTAAGGCAACGGCGCTTCCCGCCGCTATGTCTATCAACCGGCGCGCATCGACCGTGAGGGAATTCTTTACGGAAAGTCCAAACGTGCCATTGAAGACCAGGTCGGAGGCGCTGCTGAGCGCGATGTCCTCGAAGGTATTTCCGAGGCTTGCCCACTGGCTCGGGGTGAGGAAGAGGCCCGTATCGCTGGATGAGCGGGTATAGCCGTCGGGAACGAAGGTGATTGTGCTCCCTTTCAGGTCCAGGGCGCTGTGATCGGACAGGAGGGTTCCTTGAAGATCAAGGCTTCCGCTCTGAAGATTGACGGCGTCGGAAGCACGAACGAGGGCATTCGGCCCGATCACCGCCTTTCCGCTCGGCGAAATCAGCCTTGCCTGACCGGTTTCCCCGGGAGCGGCAAGCGCGAGAACCTGGGCCCCGGATTCGAGGGTGATGAGATTATTCGCAGCCAGGATGACGTTCTCCGCCTGCAGGACGGCCCCCGGCTGTAAGGTGACCGTCGAAGCCGAAACGGAATTGGCAGGGTCGTCCAGGTTTGAGTACCCGATTCCAATAGTTTTGAATCCCTTCCCGCTGAGGGAAGGCGCCGCGATGGTCAATTTACCCTGCAGGCTCCCCCCTGCAACGGCGGCAAGGCTCGTTTGAAATCCAAAATCCGGCGGCAGGGAGGTTGCCGATGCCGACTGCTGGATAATCACATTGGCGGCGCTCAGGGCTATGGAGCCCCCGCTGAACCCGGGCAGGGGGTTAGCCTGGAGGGTGCCGTCGATGACCGTGGTGTTGCTCCCCGCGATTATCGCCTTTCCCGCGTCTCCCCCGTCCGCCTTCTGTTGAGGGAAATACCCCCGGGCGAGGACGATTGGGGCGGGTCTCACCACATAAGCCGTCGGCTGGAGGGAGCGTATGGCGGTCGCCGTAGTTGCTGCGTACCCGGCGACAACAGGATAACCGTCGCTGGAGAGCACCGGCATTAAGCTCCCCGTTGTTGTTCCCAGCGGCGTGATGATCATTGCGTTGGGCAGGTAGACGTAGGCTGTCGGGTTGCCGATTGCGTCCGTTGCGGGCAGGAGCGAATAGGTGCCGGCGGGGATCCCGGCCGCACCGGGCAGGTACACACCCTTTCCCGGGAGGGTAACGCTGTTGTCCGGGAGGATGACCCAGCTTCCGGTGAGGGGATTATTCGTGCCCGAATAGGAAGGGATAAACCGGGTCGCGAGCACTGACCCGCCGCCGGAAATATCAATGGTGGCGCCCTCGCGCACGATTACTTCCCCTGCATTGATTTGGATCGATTTCAATGGGGCACTTTTTACCGCGACGTATGGAGCCGACAATACGTTGTCTTTGGCGGGAACGGCCCAAACGTTGTCGCCAAGGCTAAACGTATCGGACGCCAGTTGAATGACACCATATGGAACAGGTACATCACTCCCTCGTGTGGTGGTCACACTTCCCGGCGCAAGATAGACCCGCCCCCCCGTCGCGTTCGCCTGAAGGAAGATGGTGCCCATGGGTGCGGCCAGCATTCCCTCCTGATCAATGCCCGCCCCGCCCGCTCTTATGGTCAGACTTCCACCGGCTGAGTAGATGGCATTACCTCCCCGCGCCCCGGATGGAAGGATCGTCACCGTCCCGTAGGGCGCACCAGCGCTTGTCGTATCTATGGTAAAACGGGAGAGGGCAGTAGGATAGATTCTCGCGGCCTGAAGGGTCAAATCACCCGAAACCCTTAGGAGCCCTTGATACGAGTCCAAGATTAGTCTGTCGGTAAAAGTCATATCCCGAGCGGCTTTCAGCTGCACACTGCTGAAGCCCGAAAAGCCCATTATTCCAGCAATATCGAGCCAGGTGCTGTCTAGGGTGATTTGCGCTGCCCCTGACTCCAGTACGAGGCCTCGGGACGTATTGCTGTTACCCGTTAGCTTCACCCACGGCGCACCCAAGGTAAGCTGGTCCGCCCCGGAGTTGGGGCCGGCGATTCTGGCCGCGCTGAGTGTGAGGTCCCGGCCGAAGAAGACCGTGCCGGACCCGGAGAGGTTCAGGTCACGGGCGCTTATCAATGAGACGGAGTCGAATCCTTCATCCCTCAATCGGGCCAAGTCCTTTATTTGCAGGGCCAAGGTCCCCGCGTTAACGGAAAGCGTTCCCCCCTGCAATCCTTGAACGTAGGCGTGTCCCGCCAGAACCCCGTTCTGCTCGCCCGACAAGCCGTTGATTGTCGGTCCGGAAAGGTTAATGGCGCCGGGCGCCCCGGCGACCATAATGAACGAAAGGCCTCCATCGTTTCCAACGACTGCCTGTTGTACCGGTGAAGAGCCAGAGACGCTCACCAAGGAACCTGGAGAGAGATTCAGCGCGCGGCCGGCCGTAAGCGTAATGGAACCGGCCGAAAGCGGGGTAACCTGTGCGGATAGCCCTTTCACCGCAGCAACGGTCGTCATCCGGTTGTACCCTTCTGCAAGAATTTTGGATGATGGCTGTAGCGTGAGGTCTCCCAAATAGGCCCCTTGCTGGGACAATAGAGTAATCGTCCCGGCAGGAGAGCTAAGTAGTCCCGCAATATCGACATTAACGGCTGTCATGGTGATGGAGCCGCCAGGAGAGGTCTTAACGGAAGCTTCCGGGCCGATCCAAATCTTAGCTGAAGGGTTGGGATTGGATGGTGCCAGCAGCCCGTTTCCGGACGGATTGCTCTGCCCGGCCGTAACGGAGGCTGAAACGTCTGCAATCAGGGTTACCCCGCTGGCTTCGATCTGGTCCTGGGACGCGAGGAAGATTCCCGAACCCGTCGGGGACAGGGACGAAAGGCCCGGAGCAACTCCTTGCGTACTCCCTCCTGCCAAGGGATTAGAGAGCTTCACGAGTGACGGACCGAGACCCCCACTTTTGATCACAATATCGTTCACGCTTTTCAGTGTCACGTTGGTAAACCCAGTCGCATCCAATTGACCGGAGCCGAGGACAAGACGCCCTAGGAGGTCCTGGGGTGCAGCGTCGTCAGCCTTGAAGCCCCCTGGAAGGAGGCCGGGGGAATCTGCCAGGACGATATTCGGGGCCGTCAGGCTGATGGAACCCCCTTTGTTTCCCAGCAGGGATCGGCCCAGAAGGTCGCCGTTAAGGACGAGAGAGGAGCCTTGAAAAACTACCTTGCCCGCATCGCCCCCCGTGACCTCCCCGGATGCGCTGATCTTCCATCCCCCGCTCACATCTATAAGGGCGCCGGGAAGAAGAAAGACTCCCTCTCCCGTAACCGTCTGCTCCTGAACATTGATCGAGCCTCCATTGATATGTCCCGATGTCCTGATGCCCAAGGAGGAAGATGCCGCCCCAGAGTTATCGATCCTTTCCCCCCTGGCGATAAGCGAGCTTCCCTCACCCAGACAGATCACCTCCCGGAGCGGAATGTACCTCGGGTTTGTGGGATTTCCAGCTCCATCAGGGATAGGGTTTGAGGTTACGTTGGTTTGCAACGTCAAACTTATATTGCCGCCGAGCGCGAGGATCGTCCCATAATTTTCGATCCTCCTCGACTTGGCATTGAAGGTCCCACCTGCGTTCAGCCTAAGCGAGGCGCCTTTATCCACAGTGATGGTCGTGTTGGCTGCGATACTGAGGTTGCTTAGACGGGCGTTGCTCAAAGTGGCCGCGGAAAGGACCGTTGTCGTCAGCGACAGCGTGTCGGAAGGCTGGAAAGTTGCAGGAAGGATTGTTCCCTGAGCATTCACTTCGATATTCCGGGTGACGAAATCAACCCTGTCTCCCA
>Ga0335070_10010205_pt1 | contig 10982 bp, 9 predicted proteins | sample Lox_Sample_13_FD_206722 | JGI IMG/M metagenome (GOLD analysis project Ga0335070, IMG submission 206722) | Soil microbial communities from Loxahatchee National Wildlife Refuge, Florida, United States - Lox_Sample_1.3 | ecosystem: Environmental > Terrestrial > Soil > Wetlands | place: USA: Florida... | reverse complement strand
GGCGCCGGCCGCGGTCTTGCCGCGCGCCGAGATCTGGCAGAGCCGGCGGAAGGGAGGGTAGCCCAGCTCGGAGCGGAACTCGAGCTCCTGGCGGTAGAAGTCCTCACGACGCCTGTCGCGCGCGGCGACCACGGCGTAGTGGTCGGGATGCAGCGTCTGCGCGATGAGGCGGCCGCCGGTGCCGGTGGCCTCGGCCGCGGCCCAGAGCAGCTGGAACACGCGCTCGCCCGCGCGAAAGTCCGGGACACGGAGCAGGCCGTCGAGCCAGATGAAACCGACGGCGCCCCAGGGCCGCACGCGCGGCGCGCGCAGAAGCGCCGGTGTGCCGACCAGCACCTGGGCGTCGGCATCGGTGCGCGACACCGTGAGCCGGGGGAAGCGGCGGCGCACCGAGGCCTCGACGCGCTCGGCGTCCCAGCCGAAGGGGCCGAGCTTGTGGCCGCCGCAGCCCGGGCAGCGTTCGGGCAGCGGTTCTGTCCTCGCGCAGAGCCTGCAGGCGAGCGACCGCCGGTCGCGCCGAACCGCCAGCGCCACCGCGCAGTCGGGGCAGCGGAGCACGAGTCCGCAGTCATTGCAGCCGAGCGCACCGGCGGAGTGGCTGACAACGAGCAGCACGCCCCGGCCGGCGCGCGTCATGTCGGTGATGGCGCGAGTCAGCGGCAGAGTCAGCGGGTGATTGCGGAGGATACCGCGCGTGTCAGCGGCGATGATCTCGGGCCATGCCGTCGGCGGCACCCCCACGCGGGTGAAGGCCCCCGTTTCGGCCCCCCGCCAGCTCTCGACCGATGGCGCGCCCGCGAGCATCATCAGGCGGCTGCCGTCGAGCGCGGCGCGGCGAAGCAGGATGTCGCGCGAGTGAAGGCGAGGCGGCCCCGGGGGCTTGTGGGCGGAGTCCTGCTCGTCGAGCAGCACGAGAGTAGCCGGTGCGGAGAGCGGCACCAGGAGCGCGCCGCGGGTGCCGACGACCACGCGGGCACGTCCACGCGCGGAGGCGAACCAGGCCGCGCGGCGCTCTCCCGGGGTCGCGCCGCTGTCGAGACGGGGCGCGTCGAGGCGCCGGGCCCAGCGCGCCGCGCTCTCGGTGTCAGGGGCGATCACGAGCGCGCCGCCGGGCGCCTCGCCCAACTCCGAGACGAGCCGCTCGTCGCGCAGGGCGTCCGTCCAGAGCTCCACCCTCTGACGGGAAGCCGGCTGCCCAGGCTCGGCGGCCGGAGCGAGGACCTCGGCGCGCCTCCCGCGCGGCGGCGGGGGGAGCAGAGCGGACAGGGTCGAGCCCCACGAGGAAAGGCTCTCGTCGGCGATCCAGCGGCCGAGCTCGAGCCCGGCCTTCGAGACAATGGGCGCGGGATCGACAAGAGACTGGAGCGGCTTCAGCGTGGCGTCAGCTTCGGGTCGAAGGGCGACCACGACGCCGACTCGCGGGCGCCCGCCCAGCGGAGCGCTCACTCGCTGGCCCGGCGTCACCCGCAGCGCTTCGGGAACGCTGTACGAGAAGGGGCGGTCGAGCGGCAGATCGAAGACGACGTCTGCGATGGAGGTCAGCTTATTCCCGTGGTGAGGCGTTCCCACTCGCGGCGGGCGAGCTTGAGATCGTCCCAGGCCATGCGCTTGTACTGGTCGCCGGGATTGCGCAGGAGAAAGGCCGGGTGGAATGTCGGCACCAGGACGATGTCGCGATAGAGGTAGGCGCGGCCCCGGAGCCTGGTGATGCCTTCCTTGGTGCCCAGCATTGTCTGGGCGGCGAAATTGCCGAGGGCCAGGATCACCGCGGGCTGGATGGCGTCGAGCTGGGCCAGCAGGAATGGGTTGCAGGCGGCGACCTCGTCGGGCTCTGGATTGCGGTTCCGCTCCGGATGGCACTTGACCACGTTGCAGATATAGCAGTCGCGCTCACGATCGAACTTCACCGAGGCGAGCATCTTGGTCAGGAGCTGGCCCGCGCGGCCGACGAAAGGCTTGCCCTGCTTGTCCTCTTCCTCGCCCGGGCCCTCGCCGATGACGACGAGCTTGGCCTTCGGATTGCCCGATCCGAAGACGACGGTCTTGCGGCTCTGGCAGAGCTTGCAGAGCGTGCAGCCCTGGCGCTCCCGCTCCTGCGACGCGAGCGCGATCGACGGATCGGGAGGCTCCGGCCGGTTGAATGCGATCTCAGTGAGCCCGAGATCGCGGTGGTGGCGCAGTGTGTCGGCGACGGCGGCGAACGCCTCGCCGAGGGTCGCGCGCGGATCCTCCATCGCGCTCAGCGTGAGGACGTGCGGCGGGGCTCCGGCGTCGGGCGCAGCGCGAGAACCCGGTCGAGGATGGCGTGCGCCACCTCGATCTTGGTCATGCGCGGCAGCTCCTGCGCGCCGCCCCAGCGGTCCAGCAGGATGACCTGGTTGTCGTCGGCCTCGAAGCCGATGTCCTGGCGACTGACGTCGTTGGCCACGAGGAGATCGATGGCCTTGGCGCGGAGCTTGTCGGCGGCATGCGCCCGGACATCATTGGTCTCCGCGGCGAAGCCCACCAGGAAGGCGCCCCCCTTCTTCTGGGCCAGCTCCCTGAGGATGTCGGGGTTGGGCACCAGCGCGAGCGTCATGCCATCGTTCTTCCCGCCGGACTTGATCTTGGTCGCGCTCGGCTTCTCGACGCGGTAGTCGGCGACGGCGGCGGCCTTGATCACGACGGTGGCCGCGGCCAGGTGCTGCAGCGCGGCCTCGCGCATCTCCTCGGCAGTCTGCACGGGCACGTAGACGGCGCCGGCGGGGGGTTTGAGCGTGGTGGGCCCGGAGATGAGCACGACCTCGGCACCGCGCCGCAGCGCCGCCGTGGCCACGGCGTGGCCCATCTTGCCCGAGGAGCGGTTCGACAGATAGCGCACGGGATCGATGGGCTCACGGGTGGGCCCCGAGGTGACGAGGACGCGCTCGCCGGACAGGTCACGCCGGGGTGTGAGCGTCCGTTCCACGGCTTCGACCAGCGTCTCCGTCTCGGGCAGCCGGCCCTTGCCGCTGAGCCCGGAAGCGAGCGCCCCCGCTTCGGGCTCGAGCACGGCGACCCCGCGCTCGCGGAGCGTGTCGACATTGGCCTGCACCGCGGCGTGGTCCCACATGCCGCCGTCCATCGCGGGGGCCAGCAGGATGGGACAGCGGGCCGCCAGCAGGAGCGTGGAGAGGAAATCGTCGGCGATACCCAGCGCAGCCTTGGCGAGGACATTGGCCGTCGCGGGCGCCACCACGAAGGCGTGCGCCCGCTCCGCGAGCGCCACGTGCTCGACCGCGTCCTCGCTCTGCGGGTCGAAGAGGCTCGACAGCACCGGCCGGCCCGAGAGCGTGCGGAAGGTGAGGGGAGCGACGAAGTGCTCGGCATTGGCGGACATCACCACGGTCACGCCGGCGCCACGGGCGGTGAGCTCGCGCAGCAGCAGCACGGCCTTGTAGGCCGCGATGCTGCCGGTGACGCCGAGGATGATCTCTTTGCCCGCCAGGCTCATGGCTCGCGCCCCCGGTCGAAGCTACTCTTTCGGGGCGTCTTCTTCGCGAACACGGTAGCCCACCTTGGCCTCGGCGATCTCCTCGAGCGCCATGCTGGTCGGCTTCTTGTGCTTGCTGTCGACCTGCGCGGCGGCGCCGCGGTTCAGCTGGCGGGCCCGCTTGGCTGCCAGGACCACGAGCAGGTAGCGGTTCGACACCTTGTCCAGGGACTGCTCCAGCGACGGAAATGACATCACTCTGGGACCTCCACGTCGGGGAATTTGAGGGTGAGACGGCTCGTGCGCCAGCGCTCCGCCTCGATGACGGTGGCGAGATGGTCCACGGCCTCCTTCACGTCTCGGTTGATGATCAGATAGTCGTACTGCCGCCACGCGGCGATCTCGTCGCGTGCGCGCGCGAGCCGCCGGGCTATCTCCACCGGCGCATCGCTGTTCCGCTCCCGCAGGCGCGCCTCGAGCTCTCTCATCGAGGGCGCCATGATGAAGACCGACACCGCTTCCGGGTAGCGCTGACGGAGCTGCCGCGCGCCGTGCGTGTCGATATCGAGCAGGACGTCGAGCCCGCGCGAGAGCGCGCCCTCCAGGGCATTGGCCGGCGTGCCGTAGTAGTGACCGTGGACGGTCGCCCACTCGGCAAAGGCGTCGCGATCGCGCATGTCGAGGAACTCGGCCTCCGACACGAAGTGGAAGTCCTTGCCGTGGACCTCTCCGTGGCGCGGGATGCGCGTGGTGTATGACACGGAGTAGAAGAGATCGGGTACGAGCTGGCGCACCTCGTGGCAGAGCGTCGTCTTGCCCGCTCCCGAGGGAGCCGACACCACGATCAGCGCGCCGCGCCGCTTGATCAGTTCCATAAGGGAAATCTATTCAATATTCTGGACCTGCTCCCGGAGCTTCTCGAGGGTGGACTTGGCGGCGATGGCCGCCTGGGACAGCTCGAGGTCGTCCGCCTTGGAGCCGACCGTATTGACTTCACGGTTCATCTCCTGGATGAGGAAGTCGAGCGTGCGGCCTACCGCCCCGCCCTCGTCGAGGAGCCGCGTGAACTCACCCATGTGGGCGTGAAGCCTCGCCACTTCCTCGGTGATGTCGCTCTTCTCCGCCCACATCGCGACCTCGGTGGCGAGCCGCCCCTCGTCGAGCGGCTGGGCGCCGAGGAGCGCCTGCACCCGCTCGCGGAGGCGCTGCTGCTTGCGCTGGAGCGCCGCCGGGCCGCGGCCAACCATGACGCCCACATGCTCGCGCAGTGCGCCGAGGAGCGCGTGGAGCTCCTTCCCGAGGGCCGCGCCCTCCGCCTCGCGCCGCGCACACAGCTCCGCGAGCGCCTTGGCGAGCGCGTCGTGGAGGAGCGGCCAGCCGTCCTCGGGAGACACCGGCGCCTGCTCCTCGCGCGACAGGACACCCGGCTGTCCGAGCAGCCACTGCAGGTGGAGCTCGCCGCCGAGCTTGAGATCGTCGCCCACCTTGCGGGCTACGGCGACGTAGGCGCGTGCCTGAGCCATGTCGACCGAGAGACTGGTCGCGGGCGCGTCGTCGGAGGGTGCCACGCTCACGGCGACTTCCACGCGCCCGCGCTGTACCGTCCCCTGGATCACGCGCCGGGCATCGAGCTCGAGCGAGGAGAGCGCGCGCGGCAGCTTGATGGCGACGTCGAGGTGACGGTGGTTCAGGGACTTGCACTCCACGGAGAGACTCAGCCGGGCCCCCGCGATCTCGGCGCGGCCGTACCCCGTCATGCTGCGGATCATAGAGGCCTCTGGCTGTGTGTGGAGGGGGAGGAAAGCGCCGATTCCACTCACGAAGAGTAGTCCAAAAATCCTTTCGTGTCAACGTGTTTGGGCCAATCCGCGATTGACACACGCGGCGGCCGCGGTGTACAGTGCCGGCCAGTTCCCCAGCCGCGCTGCCGACCTCGCTCACGGAGGAAACTCGATGCCAAGGAAGCCAACGACGGCGCCCTGGACGCGCCGCGATTTCATCAAGACCGTCGGCCTCGCGGGCGGCGCGGCCATGGCCGGCTGGCCGGTTGGCGCGCGTGCGCAGGGTCCGAAGGCGATCAGCGCCTCCCATAGCATCTCGACCTTCGTCTATGGCCAGCATCTGGTCGCCGCCCAGAAGAAATTCTTCGAGGCGGAAGGGCTCTTGACGCCGGATTTCATCGTGCCGGGCGGCGGCGCCAAGGTGGTCCAGGCGCTGGCGGCGGGGCAGGTGCTCTTCGCGCTGGGCGACTCGAATCACCCCCTCAAGATCACGGAGAAGGGCAAGGATGCCCTGATGATCTTTGCCACGGACCGGCGCTGCTCCTACGCCAATATCGTCGTGCGCAAGGAGCTCTTCGACAAGGGAGTCAAGAGCGTCGAGGCGCTGGCCGACCAAAAGCTCGTGGGGCGCAAGGCGGTGATTGCCGCCACGGCTATCGGCTCCGGCACCTACGTCTACGGTGTCTACGTGCTCAAGCACACCAAGGCGGCCGACGGGAAGCCCGTCAACGACGCCGTCGAGTGGGTCGGGGGCGGCGGTGACCTGACCATGCTGGCGGGGCTCAAGGGCGGGAAGTTCGACGCGATCATGGCGGTGCCCGAATGGCAATCGAAGGCCGTCGCCCAGGGCTTCGGCCAGCCCATCTACGACGTGCAGGACGAGAAGGCGTGGAACCGCGTCTTCGGTGGGCCGATCCCCGTGACGGTGGGCTACGTGCTCAAGGAGACGGTCGAGAAGTCGCCCGACCTCGTGCAGGGCTACGTCAACGCCTGCTACCGGGCACAGCAGTGGATCAAGAACGCGAAGGACGAGGAAGTCGTCGAGCTGCTCCAGAAGCCCTACATGTCCACCTACAGCCGCGAAGAGATCCTGGAGTCCGTGCGCTACTACCGCACCATCTTCGACTGGGATTTCCTCATCGACGAGAAGGACTACGAGCGGGGCATGAAGGTGTGGGTGCCGCTCGCCGTGGAGAAGCCCATTCCCTTCAAGCAGGCCGTGGACATGTCGTTCGTCAAGAAGGCGCAGGCCAAGTTCAAGTAGTGTCGCGCGTCCGCATCGCGATCAGGGATCTCTCGAAGACCTTCAGTCAGGGCTCTCGAGAGGTCCCCGCCGTGGCCGGCGTGTCCTTCGACGTGCACGACCGGGAGTTCGTCGCCATCGTCGGTCCCTCGGGCTGCGGCAAGTCCACCATCCTCAACATGATCGGCTCCCTCATCGCGTCCACCGGCGGCGAGATCCTCGTCGACGGCGCCCGCGTCGGCGCCCGTCCCGCGCCGCAGATCGGCTACGTCTTCCAGAAGGACACCGTCTTCCCGTGGCGGACGGTGGAGCGCAACATCGCCCTCGGGCTCGAGTACCGCGGCGTGGCCCGGGCCGAGGTCGGCGCGCGCGTGAGGGAAGCGATCAAGCTGGCCGGTCTCGAAGGCTTCGAGGAGGCCTTCCCCGCCACGCTCTCGGGCGGGATGAGGCAGCGCGTGGCGCTCATGCGCTCGCTCGTCGTCAATCCCGAGATCCTCCTCATGGACGAGCCCTTCGGCGCGCTCGACACGCATACCAAGCTCAATCTGCACGCCGAGCTGCTCGGACTCTGGGGTAGGCGCCAGCAGACCGTGGTCTTCGTCACTCACGATCTGTCCGAGGCGATCACGCTGGCCGACCGCATCGTGGTCATGACGCGGCGGCCGGGGCGGATCAAGCTCGTCTATGATGTCAAGCTGCCGAGGCCGCGCGACGTCATCGCGCTGCGAGAGAGCCCGGAATATCTGCGCGAGTACGGCGAGATCTGGCATGCGCTGGGCGAGGAATTCCAGGAGCGGGTCCGGTGAAGGCGGGGCATTGGAGTGTCTGGGCATGGCGGATCGGGATCCTCCTCGTCTTCCTCGCCGCCTGGGAATACCTCACCGGCATCAAGGCCATTTCGAGAACGCCCGGGCTGTACTGGATCGATCCGTTCTTCATCAGCCGGCCCTCGGCGATCGCGCGCCGCTTCGTCTACCTGATGTCGGACAACGTGCGCCTCCCCCTCTGGCGCATGGCGCTCTCGACCGTCCAGTCCACTCTCTGGGGCTTCCTCGTCGGCATCACGTCGGGCTTCCTGGCGGGGCTGCTCCTCGGGCGGAGCGACCGGATCGCTCGTGTCTTCGACCCCTTCATCGTGGCGTTCAACTCGCTGCCGCGCATCGCGCTGGTCCCGCTCATCACCATGGTCTTCGGCTTCGGGCTCCTCGCCAAGATCGTGCTGGCCTGGAGCATCGTGTTCTTCATCGTCTTCTTCAACACCTTCCAGGGCGCGCGCAGCGTGGACGCCGACCTGATCTCGAGCGCGCGCTTTCTCGGCGCCAACGAGGGCCAGATCCTGCGCAGCGTGATCGTGCCGTCGACACTGGCCTGGACCTTCGCCTCGCTGACGCCGTCCATCTCCTTCGCCCTGATCGGCGTGGTCGTCGGTGAGTTCATCGGCGGCGAGTCGGGCGGCGGGCTGGGCTACCTCATCATCCAGTCACTGGGCACCCTCAATGCTGCCGACATGATGGTGGCGCTCTTCGTGCTGGGCGCCATCGGCATCGTGATGGCGCTGGGCATCAGGCAGATCGAGGTGCGTCTCCTCCGCTGGCGCCCGGAGTACCAGAAGCGTTAGGCGGCAGCAAGCCGCCGGAGGTTGTATGCCCCGGTAGGACTGATGGTAACGGTCTTCGGCGCCCGGTCAGTCCACCGGCGCGGGCAGGGTGGGGACAGGCCCCGAGCTGCCCGTATCTGGCTCCTTCTCCACCGGCTCCTCGACGCGGACGCGCCGCATCAGCGGCAGGAAGAGGGGGATGATCGTGAACAGGATGGCGAGCAGCCAGAAGTCGTCCACGTAGGCCAGTACCTGAGCCTGGCCCACGGTGTCGTTGTAGAGCATGGCCAGGCCTCGCCGCTGGGCGGTGAACGAGTCGGACCCGTGCGCCATGAAGTGGTCGGTCCATTTCTGGAGCCGGGCCTGCGTCGCGGGATCCCAGACATTCACGTGGCCGACGAGATTGGCCTGGTGGTACTGGCTGCGCTGAGCGAGCAGCGTGGTGGCCAGCGCGATGCCCACGCTGCCCCCGAGATTGCGCAGGACATTGTAGGCCGAGGTGGCGTTGACGAGCTTGTCGCGGGCGATGGTGGACAGCGTCAGGGTCGAGAGCGGGACGAAGATGAAGCCGAGCGCGAAGCCCTGGATGAACCGAGGAAACGCCAGCGTCCAGTAGTCGATGCCCAGCGTGAGGTTCGACATCATGTAGAGGCTGATGGCGTTGACGACGCACCCGAAGGTCAGGAGCAGCCGCTGGTCCACTCGCGTCACGAGGCGGCCCGAGATCAGCAAGGAGAGCATGTTGCCGAAGCCGCCGGGAGCCAGGACCAGCCCCGAGGTCCACGCATCGTAGCCCAGGAGCTTCTGCGTGAAGACAGCGAGGAGCAGCATGCTCGAGAACATGCCCAGTCCGATCAGCGCGATGAAGGAGGCGCCGGTGGCGAAATTGCGGTCCACGAACACCGAGAGATCCAGGATGGGCTCCCGCGCCATCAGCTCGCGAACGACGAAGCCCACGAGGGCGCAGCTCGCGAGCAGCGCGAGCGCCACGATGAGCGTGGAGTCGAACCAGTCTTCGCGCTCGCCGCGATCGAGCAGGAGCTGGAGGCACCCGAAGCCCAGCACCATCAGGGCGAGGCCGGGCCAGTCGACGCGCCCGGGCTTGCGCAGGTACGGCGGATCGAAGAGGAATGCGCCGGCCATGAAGAAGCCGAGGAAGCCCACCGGCAGGTTGATGTAGAAGATCCAGCGCCACGACCAGTTATCGGCGATGTACCCGCCCAGGGTCGGCCCGATGATCGGCCCCATCATGAAGCCGATGCCCCACACCGCCATGGCGAGGCCTCGCTGACCGAGCGGGAATATCTCCCAGAGGATCGCCTGGGAGAGCGGAATGATGGGGCCGCCGCCGATGCCCTGGAAAATGCGCGCGATGATGAGGAACGTGAGGTTCGGCGCAATCCCCGAGAGAAAGGAGCTGACGGTGAACAGCGCGGCGCAGATCAGGAAGAACCGCTTGCGTCCGAGGAGACCCGCCAGCCATCCGGTGGCCGGGATGATGATGGCATTGGCGGCCAGGTACGAGGTGAGAACCCAGGACACCTCCTCCAGGCCCGCGGAGAGGGAGCCCTGGAGATGCGGGAGGACAACATTGGTCACGCTGGTATCGAGCACCTGCATGAATGCCACCACCATGACGGACAAGGTGATGGCCCATTTCTGCGCAGAGGGAATTTCGTGAGCGTCAGTCGCCGGAGGTGTCACCGTTGTCACCTCGCCCCTTACATAGCAGAGACGCTCCGAAGGCGCTAGCCCGTCCGGTAAGTCCTCTCCGTGCCGGCCACCTGGCGACGGGCGTACAGGCTCATGGCTCCGAGTCCCAAAAGCACCGCCGCCACGATCACGAGCGCGCCGATGAAGGGAATCTGTCTGGCCAGGAGGAGCACGCCGAGGGCAAGGACCAGGAAGAGCACGCGAACCAGGCGTTTCGTGGCGTCCTTGCCCATGAAGGCCTGCGCCCCGACATCACCCAGGTAGAAGGCGGCGAGGACGAAGCCCACCAGGAGCGCGATCGAGTAGCACGCGAAGATGATGATTCCCAGCGGGATGCCGAGGATGGTGATCATGCTCAGGATGGCCAGCACGGGAATCGCCGCGAAGAACAGGAGCCCGATGGCGAGGCTCTTGACCGGGTCGGAGCCGATGATGCGCGAGGCCCGCACCGTGAAGTGCGGGAAGATCAGGTAGAGGGCGACCGCGATGGCGGCGAGCCCGGCCATGAAGAGCGCGCGCGAGACGGTGACGAGCGCGGTGCCCGTGCGCGCGATATGGCGCGGCAGCTCCGGCAGGTTGTGGGTGACGCGCCCGCTGATCACCGCTTGCGGGTCGATGTGGGCCTCGCGCGGGCTCCAGTAGGTCAGCTTGCCCTTGATGCGCGCGGTCGGGAGGACTTCGATCTCCTGCCCGGCCACCTCGACATCGTTCGCGACCTCGCCCGCCAGCACGACCACGGCGCCGGCCGCGCGGAGCTTCCGCCCGATGCTGCCCGCGATGTGCAGCTCGCCCCCCGCGAGCTGCGCGCTGCCCCCGATCACGGCCTCTGGCGCGATGGTGATCGTGCCCGCGGCCACGTTGGCATTGCGCCCGACGCGGCCGGCAATGGTGACGGCGCCACCGGCTGCGCGAACGCTCTTCTCGATGAGTCCACCGACCGTCACGGAGCCCGCGCCTACAATGAGGTCGCCCTGGACCCGGCGGCTCACGGCAACGCGCCCGCCGGCGGCGATCAGATCACCGTTGACATCGGCCCCCACATCCACCCCACCGCCGAAAGCATAAAGATCCGAAGCAATCCGCCCACGCTTCACAATCGTCTCCCCAACCTCCGGCCCTTCCGCCGAATACGCCGGAGCGGCAAGCGCCAGAAGCGCCAACAGTCCCGGAACGACCCAGCGGGTGCAGATCATCGCG
>Ga0335070_10010204_pt1 | contig 10983 bp, 13 predicted proteins | sample Lox_Sample_13_FD_206722 | JGI IMG/M metagenome (GOLD analysis project Ga0335070, IMG submission 206722) | Soil microbial communities from Loxahatchee National Wildlife Refuge, Florida, United States - Lox_Sample_1.3 | ecosystem: Environmental > Terrestrial > Soil > Wetlands | place: USA... | reverse complement strand
TGCGGCTGCGCCCCGCAACCGCACCCGGGCAGGGCCGCTACCTGCGCTGCGGCGACTCGAGCTGGTCGCGGAGCGCCCCGTTCGGGTTCGCCGACGTCGTCAGCGTCACGTAGTACCCGTGCGGGTTAGAGAGGATGCTCGTCAGCGTCGGCCCGGTGACGCCGGTCACGACCTTCGTCACGTTCCCGTGCCCGTCGGCGTCGGTGAACGTCCCGGTGTTCGCGTCGACCACCTTCAGGCCGTTCGTGCCGCGGTTCCCCTGGTTCAGCGTCAGCCCGGTGATCGTCACCGAGCCGGGGAAGTCGTAGTTGACGTAGAAGACGACGGTTCCGCCGGTCACGTTTCCGCTCGAGTCGCGAGTGACGTCGAACGTCACGTTCCCGTTCGCGCTCGCGCGCAGCCCGGTCACCGGCGGCACGACCTCGCGCGGGTTGAGGTCGAGCGGCGACACATAGGTGCCCTTGACCTGCTTCACGGTCGTGCAGCTCCCCTGCGTGAAGAAGACGCCGGTGTTCGTCGCCGAGCCGGTGCCGAGGTTGCCGGACGTGAAGCCGCCGGACTGCGTGAACGCGGACGAGAGCGACGCGACGAGCTTCCCGCCGTCGTGCGCCCCGGCCGTCGCGAGCCCGGTGAGGTTTCCGTTCGCGATCGCCGCGTGGAACGACGCATTGACGCCGTCGCCGCTCGCCGGGTGGACGCGGAAGGTGCCGTCGAGCCAGCCGAGCCCCTCGGTCGTGTTGACGACGCTGTGCGCGCGGATCTCGAGCGATCCGCTCAGCTGCGCGTTGCTGCTCGTGGCCGTGCCCGTGTACACGGCGTTCGTGTCCTGATACGTGCCGTCGCTGCCCGTGCAGGTGTTCGAGCGGAGCTGCGACACGGTGGTGGCGGCGAACGTCGCCGAGGCGGCCTGGGTGGCCTGCTGCCGCGACCATGCGGCGGCGATGCCCGTCGCCGTGAGAGCCGCTCCGGCGATGAGGGCCGGGACGGCGTAACGCGCTTTCATCGATGAAACCCCCTGGTTGTGTCGTTCAGCGCCCGCAGTCATAGAAGACGCCGGGATCCGCACGGCCACGTACGGGCGGCGTAAAGGCTGTGTAAGTCCGCCCCGATCTACACTGGCTCGGTGATCCGGGCCCGGCAGCTCGGCAGGCGCTTCGGCGAGAAGCGCGCGCTCCGCGGCGTCGACTTCGACCTCGCCGCCGGCGGCTGCCTCGTCGTCACCGGCCCGAACGGGTCGGGGAAGACGACGCTGCTCCGGATCTGCGCCGGCCTCGCCGTCCCGAGCGAGGGGGAGATCACGGTCGACGCGCGCCGCGACGAGCTCGGCTACCTCGGCCACGAGGCGCTCGTCTACCGCGAGCTGACGGCGCTCGAGAACCTCGAGCTGTACGGCAAGCTCTACCGCGTGCCGGAACGGCGCGAGCGGATCGGGATGCTGCTCGAGCGGTTCGGCCTCTGGGACGTGCGCCACGACCGCGTCGCGTCGTACTCGCGCGGGATGACGCAGCGGCTCGCGCTCTGCCGCGTGCTCCTCCACGAGCCGACGCTGCTCGTGCTCGACGAGCCGTACACCGCGCTCGATGCCGACGGCGCGGAGCTGCTCGACGCCCAGCTCGCGGAGCTGCGCGGCGAGCGGACGTTCCTCGTCTCGACGCACGATCCCGCGCGGCTCGAGCCGCTCGCGACCTCGAGGCTGGCGCTCGCATGAACTACGTGCGCGACGTCGGCGCGCTCGCGCGCAAGGACCTGCTGCTCGAGCTGCGGGCGCGCGACACGCTGCCGGCGATGCTGCTGTTCGTCGTCGCGACGTTCGTCGTCTTCCACTTCGCGCTGCCGTCGGGCTCGTCGGACCTCGCCGCGAGCGGATTGCTCTGGGTCGCGATCGTCTTCACCGCGCTGCTCGGCCTCGGGCGCGCGTTCGTCCCGGAGCGGGAGCAGCGCGTGCTCGACGGGCTCGTGCTGGCGCCGTGCGACCGCAGCGCCATCTGGCTGGGGAAGGGGATCGCGACGCTCGCGTTCCTCGCCGCCGCGGAGGCCGTGGCGCTGCCGGTGTTCGCGCTCTTCTTCCACGGGCTGTCGGCGGCGACGGTCGCCGCGGTCGTGCTCGCCGACCTCGGGATCTGCGCCGTCGGCACCTTCCTCGGCGCGATGGCCGTCGCCACCCGGGCGCGCGACCTGCTCCTGCCGCTCCTGTTCCTGCCGCTCGCGATCCCGATCGTGATCGGCGGCGTCGGCGCCTCGATCGTCGCCTCGCCGGGCCGCTATCTCGCCTTCCTCGCCCTCTACGACGCCGTCTTCGCCCTGATCTGCTGGGCCTCGTTCGAGTACGTGGTGACCGAATGAGCCCGGGAACGGCACAATTCACCCCGGTGGACTCGAGGTACCGGATATCGCTCCCGGCGCTGGCGGCGGCGTCGCTCGTCCTCGTCACCCTCGCGCTCGTGCTCGTCTTCTTCGTCGCGCCGAACGACGCCGACCAGGGCTTCTCGCAGCGGATCTTCTACTTCCACGTCTCGATCGCGATCACGGCGTACGCGTGCTTCGGGCTCGGCGCGTGGAAGGCGCTCGTCCACCTGTGGAAGCGCGACCCGCGCGCCGACCTCGAGAGCTACGTCGCCGTCCACCAGGGGGTGATCTTCGGCTCGCTCGTGCTCATCACCGGCTCGATCTGGGCGAAGATCTCATGGGGCCACTGGTGGCTGTGGAGCGAGGACCAGCTCGTGCTCTTCCTCGTGCTGTTCCTCTTCTACGCCGCGTACTTCATGCTCCGCTACTCCGTCGACCCGGGCCCGCAGCGCGCGAACTTCAGCGCGGTGTACGCGCTGTTCGGCGTCGTGCTCATCCCCGTCAGCTTCATGGCCATCCGCCTGGCGAAGCAGGCGATCCACCCCGTCGTGTTCACGCGTCACGGGCCGAACTTCGGCGGCTGGATCCTCGTCACCTACTGCGTCGCGCAGGTCGCGATGCTCGTCCTCGCGTACACGCTCTACCGCGTCGAGCTCGCGGGCAAGCGCGTCGACGCGCGCGTGCGCGAGCTCAAGGAGGTGCTCGCGTGACCACCGCCGAGAAATACGTCACGGCCGCGTACTGCGCCGTGTTCGCGATCGTCCTCGTCTACGTCCTGATCATCGCGCTCAAGGTCCAGCGGCTCGAGCGCGAGGTCGAGGAACTCGCCGGACGCGCAGCCGCGCACGAGGCGGAGCCGGAGCCGGACGAGCGGCGGGAGCCGGCGGTCGTTGGCTGAGCTGCTCTTCTGGCCCGCGCTGCTGCTGTACGGCGAGGCCGCCGTCGGCTACCTCGGCGAGGCGCGGCGCCCGGGGACGTCCGGGCGCGCGGCGACCTGGGGCGTGCGGCTCGGCTGGCTCGCGCAGACGGCGCTGCTCGCGGTGCAGGCGTCGCGCGACGACGGCTTCCCGTGGGGGACGTGGGCCGGCTCGCTCAACCTGTTCGTCTGGCTCGTCGTCTCCGCGTACCTGATCTGGGGCTGCCGCCGCACGTTCCGGCTGCTCGGGCTCGCGGTGATGCCGTTCGCGGCCGTGCTGCTCGCGCTCGCGCACGCGGGCGGCGGGATCGGCGCCGCGTCGCGGAGCCCGTATTCGAGCGCGTTCCTCGTCCTCCACGTCGGGCTCGTGCTCGCCGCGTTCGCGGGCTTCACGCTCGCCGCCGCGCTGTCGGCGCTCTACCTCTGGCAGGAGCGGCGGCTGAAGCGGCGCGAGGCGACGATCCTCCGGCGGCCGGCGCCGCCGCTCGCGGCGCTCGACGGGCTCGCCGCGCGCACCGTCTGGTTCTCGCTGCCCGCGCTGACGCTCGGGATCGCGGTCGGCGTCGCGCGTCTCATCGCGGACGGCGACCGTGTCGATGCGCTCGTCGCCGCGACCGCGGTGACGTGGATCGTCTGGGCCGCGTACCTCGCGCTCCGCTCGCTGCGCGGCTGGACGGGGCGCCGCGCCGCGTACCTCGCCCTCGCCGGCTTCCTGCTCGTCGTCGTCGTCCGTCTCGCGCTGCCCGCGACCCACTTCGCCTGATGCGCCTCGTCCTCGTCGGCACCTCGCACCATCACGCGCCCGTCGAGCTGCGGGAGCGGGTCGCGCTCGATCGCGAGCACGCGTCCGCGCTCGCGGCGCGGCTCGCGGAGGGCGGGTGCGAGGCGGTCTGCCTCTCGACCTGCAACCGCACGGAGCTGTACGTCGCGTGCACGGACCCGGAGGCGGCGGAGCGGGCCGCGGTCGCGGCGCTGGCCGAGCTCGAGCCGGAGGTGGAGAAGGCGCTCTACCGCCTCCGCGACCAGGCTGCCGGGCTGCACCTGTTCCGGGTTGCAGCGGGACTGGACTCGCTCGTGCCGGGCGAGGGCGAGATCCTCGGACAGGTGCGCGGTGCGTACGAGGTCGGGACGACCGGGCCGCTGCTCGACCGGTTGTTCCGCCAGGCGCTGCACGCCGGCCGCAAGGTGCGCGCGCAGACGGCGATCGCGGAGAGCCCGGCGTCCGTCTCGTCAGCGGCCGCCGCGCTCGCCGAGCAGGTGTTCGGCGACCTCGAGGGCAAGTCGATCCTCCTCGTCGGCGCCGGGAAGATCAGCGAGCAGGCCGCGCGCAACCTCGTCTCGCGGCACGCGCGGATCGCGTTCGTCGCCAACCGGACCGCCGACCGCGCCGTCGAGCTCGCAGAGCGATTCGGCGCCGAGCCGCTGCCGCTCGAGCGGATCGGCGAGGAGCTCGCCGACGCCGACCTCGTCGTCTCCTCGACCGGCGCCCCAGGGTTCGTGCTCGACGCGCCGACGGTCGCGGAGGCCGTCGGCAGGCGCCGCGGCCGGCCGCTGTTCCTCGTCGACCTCGCCGTCCCGCGCGATCTCGACCCGGCGATCAACGACCTCGACGGCTGCTACCTCTACGACATCGACGATCTCGAGGCGATCGTCGCGGAGACGCTCGTCGGCCGCCGCCGCGAGGCGGAGCAGGCCGAGGCGATGGTCGCGGCGGAGGCGGCGAAGTTCCACGAATGGCACGCCTCGCTCGACGTCGTGCCGGCGATCGCGTCGCTTCGCGCCCGCGCCGAGGAGATCCGCGAGGCGGAGCTGCGGAAGGCCGAGGGGCTGCTCGGCCGGCTGGACGAGAGCCAGCGGCGCGCGGTCGAGTCGATCACGGCGCAGATCGTGAACAAGCTGCTGCACCTGCCCACCGTCCGCATGAAGCAGGCGGCCGCGGCAGCCGACGGGGTCGTTTATGCTGAGGCGGTGCGTCACCTGTTCGGTCTCGGCGAGGACGAGCGCTGAAGGTCGCGAAGCTGACGGGGCGGCCGCTGCCGCTGCAGGTTCCCACCGCGTTCGTTCGCATCCGGGCGCGTGGCGCCGCCTCGTGCGGCCAGCCGGTGCGGCGGCCCTCCCGCTGTGCTGATCCGCGTCGGCAGCCGCGGCAGTAGGCTCGCGCTGACGCAGGCCGAGCTCGCGGCGGCGCGCCTGCGCCGGCCCGGGATCGAGATCGCGCTCGTCCCGATCACGACGGCCGGCGACAGGGACCGGACGAGGCCGTTCGGCGAGATCGGCTCGCGCGGCGTGTTCGTGAAGGAGCTCGAGGAGGCGCTGCTCGACGGCCGCGTCGACGTTGCGGTGCACTCGGCGAAGGACATGACGGCGTCCGATCCGGAGGGGCTCGTCGTCGGCGCGTACCTCGCGCGCGACGATCCGCGCGACGCGCTCTGCGGGGCGGACGCGCTGCGCCCCGGGATGCGTGTCGGCACCGCGTCCGTGCGGCGCCGCGCGCAGCTGCTCGCGCTCGAGCCGACGCTGTCGATCGAGCCGCTGCGCGGCAACATCGACACGCGGCTGCGCAAGCGCGGCGAGCGCGGCCTCGATGCCGTCGTGCTCGCCGCCTGCGGGCTGGACCGGCTCGGCCTCGGCGGCGAGATCGGGCGCCGGTTCGATCCCGGCGAGCTGCTTCCGGAAGCGGCCCAGGGCGCGCTCGCGCTGCAGGTGCGCGCGGGCGAGGAGGAGCTCGTCGCGTCGGCGGACGACCCGGAGACGCGCCGCCGGGTCGAGGCCGAGCGCGCGGTCGTGGCCGCGGTCGGCGGCGGCTGCCTCGCGCCGGTGGCCGCGTTCCACGACGGCGCGGTGCTGACGGGCCTCGTCGCCGCCGAGGACGGCACGTGGCTCGAGCGCCGCACCGGTGACGACCCCGCCGCGCTCGGGCGAGAGCTCGCGCGCGTCGCCGAAGCACGGGGCTGAGGCTCCGGCGCTCGCGCAATTGGCACGAACTCCTGACACTCCCGTGACACTCGAGCCGCTAGCGTGGGCCCCAGCTCCCGCGGGACCCCCTTGGGCGGGTGGGGGCTAGGGATGGGTCCGGAGGCGCAGCGATTCGAGCGACGCCGGCTCCGCGTCGTCGTCACGCGTGCGGAGTCGCAGGCGGCGCCGCTCGTCGAGCGCATCGCCGCGCTCGGGCACGACGTCGTCGTCTGCCCGCTCATCGAGATCGTGCCGCTCGGCGACGACCCGGTCGATCCCGCGCCGTACGACTGGGTCGTCGTCACGAGCCCGAACGGCGCGGCCGAGCTTGCACGGCGCCTCGTCGCTCCGCCCCGCCGTCTCGCGGCCGTCGGGCCCGGCACGGCGGCCGAGCTCCGCGCGCACGGGCTCGCGCCCGCGCTCGTCCCGCGCGTGTCGACGCAGGACGGGCTGCTCGCCGAGCTGCCGCAGCCGGCGGGCCGCGTCCTCGTCGCCGCGGCGGAGGGTGCGCGGCGGCTGCTGGTCGACGAGCTCGACGCCGACTTCCTCCCCCTCTACCGGACCGTGGAGCTGCGGCCCGACGAGCCGCCCGCGGGCGACCTCGCCGTCGTCGCCTCCACGACGGCTGCGCGCGCCCTCGCCGCCACCGGCGCCGGCCTCCCTGTCGTCGCGATCGGCCCGCAGACCGCCGCCGCCGCGCGCGAGGCGGGGCTGACGGTTCTCGCCGAGGCCGAGACGCACGACCTCGACGGACTCGTCGCCGCCGTCGCGCGCGCGGCCGGCGAAACGTAGAGTCGCGTGGCGTGCCGGCGTTCATCACCTTTCTCACCGACTTCGGGCTCCAGGACGACTTCGTCGGCACCTGCCACGGTGTGATCAAGCGGATCGCGCCGGAGACGCAGATCATCGACATCACGCACGGGATCCGTCCCGGCCGGATCCTGCAGGGTGCGCTCGCGCTCGCGAACACCGTCCCGTACACGCCGGTCGGCGTTCATCTCGCGGTCGTCGATCCGGGCGTCGGCGGCGGACGGCGCCCGCTCGCGCTCCGCGATGCCGAAGGCCGCTGCTACGTCGGCCCCGACAACGGGCTGCTCCTGCCGGCGACCGACCGGAACGGCGGCGTCGTCGAGGCACACGAGCTCGCGAATCCGGCGTACGCGCTCCCGACCGTCTCGCGGACGTTCCACGGACGCGATCTGTTCTCCCCCGCCGCTGCGCATCTCTCGCTCGGCGTGCCGCTCGCCGAGCTGGGCCCGCCGATCGACCCGGAGGCGCTCGTGCGGCTCGACGTGCCCGAGCCGGAGCTCGGGCAGAGCCGGATCCGCGCGACCGTCCTCGGGGTCGACCGCTTCGGGAACATCTCGCTCAACCTCACGCGCGAGCAGCTGGAGCGGGCGTCGATCGTTCCCGGCACGCGGGTCGAGCTGGCCGCGCGGGGCGAGCGCTACTACGCCGTCGCCGCACGCACGTTCGGCGACGCCGGCGCAGGCGACCTCATCCTCTACGAGGACAGCTACCGCAACGTCGCCGTCGCCGTCTCGCGTGGTAGCGCCGCCGAGCTGCTCGGGCTCGAGGAGGGAAGCGAGCTGCTGGTCCAGGTCGACGGCCCGTGAACCAGCAGCGGGTCGCGCGGCTCGTGACCGACGCCGTCGTCCGCAGCCCCGCTCTCTGGCGGCTGCTGCGCGGCAGGACGCGCGCGATGTTCGACGAGCTCGCGCCGACGTGGGAGACGCGGATCGGGCCGCACCACGTCGCAGCGCTGTCGCTCGCGCTCGCGGAGCTGATGCCGCCCGCGCGCGCGCTCGACGTCGGCACCGGCACCGGCGTCGCCGCGCAAACGGTCGCGCGACGGTTCACCGGCGCACAGGTCGTCGGCGTCGACCTCGCGCCTGCGATGGCCGCGCAGGCGAAGGCGTTGCTCCCGGCGGAGCTCGCGTCGCGCGTGCGCTTCGAGGTCGCGGACGCATCCGAGCTCCCCTTCGACGACGGCGCGTTCGAGCTCGTCACGCTCGCGAACATGATCCCGTTCTTCGACGAGCTCGCCCGCGTCACCGCACCCGCCGGCGCGATCGTCTTCTCCTTCTCGCGCGGGGCGGAGACGCCGATCCACGTCCCGGCCGAGCGGCTCCGGCGGGAGCTCCGGCGCAGGGGATTCACGCTATTTGCGGACTTCTCGGCGGGGCCGTCGACCGCGTTGCTCGCCCGGAGGCGCTAGGGTCCCCGGCACGGACGTTCGCGACACGGTTGCACCGGTCCGGACGTCTGAAGCCCCCGGGAACGCTCGCGCGCTCACGGGGGCTCTTTCCGTCTAGAGTCGAATCCGTGGACGACCCCCGCGAGCTGATGAGCTGGGACGACCTCGGCGACGGCGCGCGCGAGCTCGCGCAGCGCATCTACGACGACGGCTACCGGCCCGACATGGTGCTCGCGATCGCGCGCGGCGGCATGCTCGTCGCGGCCGCGCTCGGCTACGCGCTCGGCGTGAAGAACACGTTCACGATGAACGTCGAGTTCTACACCGGCGTCGACGCGCGGCTCGAGATGCCGATGATCCTCCCGCCCGTCCCCGACCTCGTCGACTTCAGCGAGACGCGCGTCCTCATCGCCGACGACGTCGCCGACACGGGGGCGACGCTCGCGCTCGTGAAGGAGTTCTGCGAGGGCAAGGTCGCCGAGGTCCGCTGCGCCGTCCTCTACGAGAAGCCCCGCAGCACGGTGAAGTGCGAGTACGTCTGGCGCCGCACCGACCGCTGGATCACCTTCCCGTGGAGCGCCCAGGACCCGGTCGGCGAGGAGCTCGCCCGGGCGGAGTAGCCGCCGCGCCCGACATGGCGGGCGCGGCCCGACGCGGCCGGACACGAGTTCGCCCGGCCCAGACCCGCGAGCGGAAAGCGAAGCGCCGGGCACGCGCGCGAAGCGCGCCTGCCCAGCGCGCAGCGGGCGACGCGGGAGTGGCGAGGGCCGGACTCGAACCGGCGACACCCCGGTTTTCAGCCGAGTGCTCTACCAGCTGAGCTACCTCGCCGCGGGCGGGGGAAGTTTAGCGCCGACCCGGTTCGGCACCGCCGCGGAGCGCGGCGATCCGCTCGACGAGGCTCTCGACGAGATCCTCCTTCAGCACGACGGCGTCCGCGCCGGCTTCGGTGACGGCCTCGTGGAGCTGCGTGTCCGGGTCGCCCGTGAGCGCGAGCAGGCAGAGGCTGGGATGGTCCTTGCGCAACCGCGCGACGGCGGCGACGCCGTCGACGACCGGCATGTGCAGGTCGATCACCACCGCGTCGGGATGGAGCGAGTCCGCGAGCTCGATCGCGGCGAGCCCGTCGTGCGCGGCGCCGACCACGGTGAGCGACGGCTGCTGGTCGATCAGCGGCCGAAGTGCGTCGAGAAAGCCCACGTCGTCGTCGACGAGGAGGACGCGTGCGGGAGTCGCCGCAGACCCTTCCGGCTGGTCCTTCAAGGCCGGGACGTTAGCCTTGCGGCGGTGAGCGTGCAACAGGTCGGACGTGAGATCGCCGTGATCGGGGCGCCGCTCGATCTCGGCGCCGGACGGCGCGGCGTCGACATGGGGCCGTCGGCGATCCGCTACGCGGGACTCGAGCAGGCGCTCGTGACGAAGCTCGGCGCGCGCGTGCATGACCTCGGCAACGTCGCGGCGCCGGTGCCCGAGTCGACGGCGATGGGCGACGACCGGGCGCGCTTCCTGCCGCAGATCCTCGAGCTGTGCGACGAGGTCGCGGGACTCGTGCGCGCGTCGCGCAGCGTCGGCCGCTTCCCGCTCGTGCTCGGCGGCGACCACTCGGTCGCGCTCGGCTCGCTCGTCGGCATGGCGTCGGTTGCCGGCCCCGGCGGCGTCCTCTGGATCGACGCGCACGGCGACCTGAACACGCCGGAGACCTCCCCGACCGGCAACGTCCACGGGATGGTCCTGTCGGCGGCGCTCGGGTTCGGCGGGCCGGCGTTCGAGCCCGACGGCTGGACCTTGCCGGCGGTCGAGTCGGGGCGGATCGCGCTCGTCGGCGTCCGCTCGCTCGACGAGGGCGAGCGGAAGCTGCTCGGCGAGCTCGAGGCGAAGGTGTTCACCATGACGGACATCGACCGGCGCGGGATCGAGCCGTGCATGCGGGAGGCGCTCGCGCACGCGGCGGGCGCGGCCTTCCTCCACGTCAGCTTCGACATGGACGTCGTCGACCCGGATGCCGCGCCCGGCGTCGGCACGCCGGTACGCGGCGGGCTCTCGTACCGCGAGGCGCACCTCGCGATGGAGATCGTCGCCGAGTCCGGGCTCGCCGACTCGCTCGACGTCGTCGAGGTGAACCCGATCCTCGACCGCGAGAACGCGACGGGAGAGCTCGCCGTCGAGCTCGCGCTCTCGGCGCTCGGCGCGCGGATCCTCTAGCGCGCGAGGAAGCGCTCGACCGCGGTCGCGGTCTCGTCGAAGGCGTCCCACATGACCATGTGCATGCCGGGGACGGCGAACAGCTCGAGGCCGTCGCCGAGCGCGGCCCGGTACGCGTCGATCTGCTCTGCTCGAACGAGTCCAAACGATGGCGCGTAGAGGAGCAGCGTCGGGATGCCGCGGAGCGTCTCCGGCGGCGGCGGCGGCGCGACGAGTTCGCCGTAGATCGAGACGGCGGCGGGCCGGCAGGAGCGGCGGCGGACGGAGCCGTCGGGCTGCAGCTCGAAGTGCTCGGCGGCGTCGCGCTCCGCGTCGGCGCGCGGCGTCAGCGGGCTCGCGTCGAGCCGCTGCTGCACGTACTCCTCCA
>Ga0335070_10010203_pt1 | contig 10983 bp, 9 predicted proteins | sample Lox_Sample_13_FD_206722 | JGI IMG/M metagenome (GOLD analysis project Ga0335070, IMG submission 206722) | Soil microbial communities from Loxahatchee National Wildlife Refuge, Florida, United States - Lox_Sample_1.3 | ecosystem: Environmental > Terrestrial > Soil > Wetlands | place: USA: Florida... | reverse complement strand
GCTCTCGCGGGTCGGGAACAGCCAGTCGCCGGTAAAGGAGACGGCGCAGAAGCGCACCGGCGTTCCCTGGAAAGCCTTGGCCAGGCTGCCGCCATGCTCAGCTGCGAGGTCGAAATAATCCATCGCCCGCGTGATGTAGAGATAGGCGTTGGCGTCGAAACGATCGACGAAGGTCGAGCCCTGATGGCGCAGATAGCTCTCGACTTGGAAATCGGCCTCGAAGCCGTAGGTGAGCTTCGAGCGATCCTGGAGGCTGCGGCCGAACTTGCGATGGAGGGCCGCTTCCGAGAGATAGGTGATGTGGGCCGCCATGCGGGCGACCGAGAGCCCGCGCGAGGGGTTGCGGCCTTGCGTCAGGTAATCGCCGCCGCACCAATCGGGATCGGCCATGATCGCCTGGCGGCCGACCTCGTGGAAGGCGATGTTCTGTGCCGAATGGCGCGCGGCGCAGGCGATCGGCACGGCCGCGAATACGCTCTCGGGATAGGTCGCCGCCCATTGCAGCACCTGCATGCCGCCCATCGAGCCGCCGATCACGCAGAAGAGCTTCTCGATGCCGAGATGATCGATCAGGAGCTTCTGGGCGCGGACCATGTCGGCGACGGTCACGACCGGGAAATTGAGCCCGTAGGGCTTGCCGGTGGCGGGGTCCGGGTCGCTCGGGCCGGTGGTGCCCATGCAGCCACCCAGGACATTGGCGCAGAGGATGAAATAGCGGTCCGTGTCGAGCGGGAGGCCCGGGCCCACCACGTTGCTCCACCAGCCGGGCTTGCCGGTGATGGGGTGGGTTTCGGCCAGGAACTGATCGCCGGTCAGGGCGTGGCAGACCAGGATCGCGTTCGACTTGTCCGGATTGAGCCGGCCATAGGTGCGGTAGGCGACAGTGAACGGCCCCAAGGCCACGCCGCAATCGAGCGGCATGGGCTGGCCGCGGCCGAACAGCACGCGCTCGCCAGGAAGTCTAGCGCGGACCTCGGGCGAATTGCGCGTCAAGCCAGCCATCGGTGGTAGGGAGCTCATCGGGATCGGGTCGAAGAGGGCAGGAAAACCAGCGGATTAGCTAGGGGTGCCGCGCCGATACTGTCAACGTTTTCTTTGATTTTGCGCCTCCGGCCGACTATCACTAACCGCCTTACCCGAGAGCTGGATCCCAACGCATGGCCGAGGCCCAACCCACCCTCGACGATCTGCGCCGCCAGATCGACGAGATCGATATCGCGCTGCAAGAGCTGATCGTCCGCCGTGCCCAGGTGGTGACGGAGGTGGGCGAGCTCAAGAACCGCGTCAACGGGCCCTCGGCCGTCCATATGCGCCCCGCCCGCGAGGCCATGATCTTGCGCAAGTTGGTGGAACGTCATCGCGGTCCGCTCTCCAAGGCGACCCTGGTGCGCATGTGGTGCGAGCTGATGTCGGCCTCGCTCAGGCTCGAAGGCAGCTTCTCGGTCGCGGTCTACATGCCCTCGCCAGCGATGGGCGGCTATTGGGACCTGGCGCGCGACTATTTCGGCAGCCTCACCCACCTGATCCCGCGCGAATCCGCGCGCCAGGCGCTGGGCGCCGTGTTCGACGGCGAAGCCTCGGTCGCCGTCCTGCCAATGCCGCAATCGACCGACACGGATCACTGGTGGCGACTGCTCCTCAGCCGCGATGCCAAGGCCCCGCGTATCGTCGCGCGGCTGCCCTTCGGGGCGCGCGGCTCGGAGCGCGGCGCCCCGGTCGAGGCACTGGTGGTGGGGCCGATCCTGCCGGAGGCTTCCGGCCTCGATCGCAGCCTGATCGCCGTCGAGACGGCGGCCGAGCTGTCGCGCAGCGCGCTTGCCGCCGCCTTCAAGGCCGAGGCGCTCGAGCCCAGCTTCAGGGTCTTCGGCGTCGGCCCGGCCGAGACCGGCGGCTATCTGCATCTGATCGAGATTCCCGGATTCTTCAGCCCGGACGACAATCGGCTGGCCCGATTGGCGCGCCGGCTCGGCCCCGCTCTGCAGCAGGTTTGGACGCTAGGCTGCTACGCCGAGCCTCTGACCGATGCCCAGCTCGGGCTCGCGACGAAGCCCAAGGGAGGGCGTTGACCATGGCGCTGACCCCACGACCCGGCATCATGAACATCGCCCCTTATGTCGGCGGGGAATCGAGCCTGCCTGGGCAGAACCGGGTCATCAAGCTCGCCTCCAACGAATCGCCACTCGGGCCCAGCCCCCGCGCGATCGAGGCCTATAAGGCGCTGGCCTCCGAGCTCCACCGCTATCCCGATGGCGGCGCGGTCAAGCTGCGCGAAGCGATCGCGCGCCATCATTCGCTCGATGCCTCGCGCGTCGTCTGCGGCGCCGGCTCCGACGAGCTGATCGGGCTGCTGGTGCGCGCCTATGCGGGGCCCGGCGACGAGGTGCTCTATAGCCGCCACGGCTTCCTCATGTATCCGATCGCGGCCCAGAGCGTGGGCGCCACGCCGGTGACGGTGCCCGAGCGCGAGCTCACCGCCGATGTCGATGCGCTGCTGGCGCGCGTGACGCCGCGCACCCGCATCCTGTTCCTCGCCAACCCGAACAACCCCACCGGCAGCTGCCTGCCGGCCTCGGAGGTGAAACGTCTGCGCGACCGGCTGGCCCCCCAGGTGCTGCTGGTGCTGGACGCGGCCTATGCCGAGTATGTGACGCGTGCCGATTACGAGGCGGGCACGGCGCTGGTCGAGGCGCATGACAATGTCGTGATGACCCGGACCTTCTCGAAGATCTATGGGCTCGCGGCCTTGCGCATCGGCTGGGCCTATTGTCCGGCTGCGATCGCCGATGTGCTCAACCGGCTGCGCGGCCCCTTCAACACCGGAGCGGCGGCGCAAGCGGCGGCCGTCGCGGCGCTCGAGGATCGCGCCCATACGGAGAAAGCGCGCGCGCATAACGAGCGCTGGCTCCCCTGGTTCGGCGAGCGGGCGCGGGCGCTGGGCCTCGTCGCCCATCCCAGCTTCGGCAATTTCGTGCTGGTGGGCTTTCCTGCCGCGACCGGCGGAGCCGAGAAGGCGCTCGCCTTCCTCAATACGCGCGGCGTCATTCCGCGCCGCATGGCGAGCTACGGGCTGCCGGATTGCCTGCGCTTCACCATCGGCACCGCCGAGGAGATGGAGGCGACCGTGGCCGCTCTGGCCGATTTCGTCGCCAGCCGCACGGAAGCCGCCGCCGGAGGTGCGCGATGAACGCGAAAGAGACCCCGCTTTTCGATCGCGTGGCGCTGATCGGCGTCGGGCTAATCGGTTCCTCGCTGTCGCATGCGATGCGCCGAGGCGGGCTTGCCCGGCATATCGCCGGCCATGCTCGCTCCGAACGCACCCGCGTCAAGGCGGTCGAGCTGGGGTTGGTCGATTCGATCCATCCCGATGCGGCTTCGTGCGTACGCGATGCCGACCTCGTCATCATCTGCTCGCCTGTCGGCACCTACGCCGAGATCGGCGCCGCGATCCGCGGCAGCCTCAAGCCGGGCGCCATCCTCAGCGATGTCGGCTCGGTCAAGCAGGCGGTGATCCGCGATCTCGGCCCCAATGTCCCGGACGGCGTGCATTTCGTGCCGGGCCATCCCATCGCCGGGACCGAGCATTCCGGCCCGGAATCCGGCTTCGCCACGCTGTTCGACGGGCGCTGGTGCATCCTCACGCCGCCGCCCGGCACCGACGAGAAGGCGGTCGAGAAGCTGGTCCGGTTCTGGCGAGCCTGCGGCAGCCAGGTCGAGGTGATGGAGGCCGGCCATCACGACAAGACGCTGGCGATCACCTCCCATCTGCCGCATTTGATCGCCTACACCATCGTCGGCACCGTGGCGGATCTGGAGGAAGCGACCCAGAGCGAGGTGATCAAGTTCTCCGCCTCGGGCTTCCGCGACTTCACCCGCATCGCCGCCTCCGATCCGGTCATGTGGCGCGACGTCTTCCTCAACAACCGCGAGGCCGTGCTGGAGATGCTGGGCCGCTTCGCCGAGGACTTGACGGCGCTGCAGCGCGCGATCCGCTGGGGCGAGGGCGACAAGCTCGAGGCGCTTTTCACGCGAACGCGCGCGATTCGGCGCGGAATTATCGACGCCAAGCAGGCCTGAACCGCGACTCGCGCCCGCGTCCCGATCCGATTCTCCGGCGATCCCTCGCGGCTGAGGCAATCCCGCGCAGGCGGCCATGCGCATTTTTTCCTTGCGTAGGCGGCGAATTTCTTGGATATCCCGCAGCCGAAGACGCCGCACGCACGTGCAACGGACCTCGAAACCGGTCCGGCAACGGCCGAAAGCGTCCTTTTTGGATCGATCGGTGTTTCGCGGCGCACGCGAAGCGCCATGGGCCCGAGAGGGAGCCGTCGAAGCTTTCCGGCCGGTGATGCGAGCGCTCCGCTCCCTCCGGACGGCATGATCGACACCGAGCGGAGGTTAGCTGATGACCAAAAAATTTCATTTCAAGGGCCGCATCCTGATGCTGGGCTACGGCTCGGTCGGCCGTTGCACCCTGCCCCTGATCGACCGGCATTTCGACATGCCGCTGAGCCATATGGCGATCGTCGATGCCGATAACAGCCACAAGCATCTGTCCCCCTATATCGAGCGCGGCCTCAAATACGAGTCGATGCCGATCGTGCGCGAGAACATGGCCGCGGTCCTCGCCAAATATCTCCGCAAGGGCGATTTGCTGATCAATCTCTCGGTTGAGGTCAGCTCGATCGAGCTGATGAACTGGTGTCAGGGGCATGGCGTCCTCTATATCGACACCTGCATCGAGCCCTGGGCCGGCTATTACGACAACGCGGCGATCCCGGCGCATGAGCGCTCGAACTATTTCCTGCGCTACAGCGCGATGGAGAACGCGAAGAAATGGCGCAAGGGCTCGCCCTCTGCGCTCCTGACTCATGGCGCCAATCCGGGCCTCATCACCCATTTCATCAAGCAGGCACTGCTCGAGATCGCGAAGATGCGTGGGCTGTCGGCGACCAAGCCGAAGACCCAGAAGGGATGGGCGCGGTTGATGATGAAGACCGGCACCAAGGTGATCCATGTCGCCGAGCACGACACCCAGATCTCGAGCGACCCGAAGAAGCCGGGCGAGTTCGTGAACACTTGGAGCGTGCCGGGCTTCGTCGGCGAGGGCCTGCAGCCGGCCGAGCTCGGCTGGGGCACGCATGAGAAGCGCCTGCCGCAGGACGGCAACGAGCATCCCGTCGGCCCGAAATGCGCGATCTATCTCAATCAGCCGGGCTGTGTGACCCAGGTGCGCTCCTGGACGCCGATCGGCGGCCCGATGATCGGCTTCCTCATCACCCATGGTGAGGCGATCAGCACCTCCGACTACTTCACGGTGTGGGAGGACGGGCGCGCGACCTACAGGCCGACCTGCCATTACTCCTATCACTGCTGCAACGACGCGGTCCTCTCGGTTCGCGAGCTGCAGATGAACGGCTTCCACATCCAGAAGACGCACCGCATTCTCGGCCGCGAGATCACCCAGGGCATCGACGAGTTGGGAGCGCTGCTGATGGGCGATTTCGGCGCCTACTGGTACGGCTCGCAGCTCTCGATCGAGGAAGCGCGCGAGCTCTTGGGGCCGGAGTTCAACGCCACCTCGATCCAGGTCGCGGCGCCTGTGCTGGCCGGCTGCATGTATCTGATCGAGAATCCGACACTGGGATTGCTTGAGCCCGAGGATCTCGACCACGACTACGTGCTCGATGTATGCCGGCCCTATCTGGGACCGGTCGTCGGAGTCCATAGCGACTGGACACCACTTCAGGATCGCGGCCGCCTCTTCGACGAGCCGAACCTCGATTGGGACGACCCCTGGCAGTTCCGGAACTTCAGGGTGAGCTGACAAGGAATGACGGGTCACCGTCATTCCTTGTCATCCCCGCGAAGGCGGGGATCCATGAACACAGGCCTCGACTAGCTTTCTCGGTCGGAGGTCAGGATGCCGGCCGGAGTTTATCCTCGGACCGGCTTCCGGCCGGATCCGGGGGCCGGCATGGCGAAGAGAGAACGCGTACTGACTGCGGCCGCTAATTCTGCTCCTTCTCCGCGAGGCGCGCGTTCTTCGTCAGCTGCTCGGGCTTGGGCAGGGTCGCGTTGATGAGGCGGTAGGCGTCGAGCGTGCCGGTGGTGTAGTCGGCGGCGCGGTCGCGCGGCACCGGGCTGTTCTCGTGCGGCAGCGCGCCATAGGCCTGCGCCAACGCGACACGGAAGGCCTCGATCTGCTGCCAGCCGTCGTAATCCTTCAGCTTGTTGGCGAGCTTCTTGCGCCAGATTGCAGCGGCGGCCACCACATGGACCGTGGCGTAAGAGGTGCCATCGCCATAGCCCCAGCCATAGATCGGGCTCTTGACCTTCTTGCCCTTGGCGTCGGTGAGCGAGCTGTCGGCGCGGAAGATCGGATCGGCAGGGCCCCAGACATCGACGCGGTCGCGGCCGGCATTGTAGTGGTTGTAAATGCGGATCGCGGATTCCGAAGATTTGAGACCGCCCACGCCGATCGCGCGATCGTACTTGCCGGGATAGGTGACGCTGTCGGTGTATTGGCCGGACGCGGCGATCACCATCACGCCGGCCTCATAGGCGTGGTCGATCGCGGCGCCGAACTCGGGCCCTGGAAAGACCGGCCCGCCGAGCGAGATGCTGATGAGGTTGCAATGGCGTACCTCGACCGCATGCGTCACCGCCGCCGCGAGATTGACCCAGATGCTGCGATTGAACATCTGCGGTTCGAGCACGACATCCTCGACCACCCGATAAGGCACGACCGGAAGGCCGGGCGCCATGCCGGAGAATTCGGACTTCACGCCGTCGATGGTGATGGTCTGTACCGGCGCGCAGAGCACGCTCGAGGTGCGTGTGCCGTGGCCGGGCGTGCGGATCAGCCCCGTCCCCTTCAAAGGGTCCAGCGGCTTGCTGCCGGGCTCGAGATAATTGACGCCCTCGTCCACCAGCAGCGGCACCTTGCCCTTGCTCCAATCGCCGAAGGCCGGATGCTCGGTGTAGCCGGTATCGAGATGCGCGATCTTGATGTCGCCCCAATCGACGCCACTGGGGCCGCCGATGGCCCGTAGCGCCGCATCCAGGCGCGGCAAGGTGTGATTCCAGGTGCGTGGATTCATGGCATGTCCCCATGGTCGATCCACGGGGCCTGGGCCGCGCTCCCGTGATGATGCGTGCTTGCTGCTAGGACGGAATTCTAAACACTTGGCGCCGCTTCGTCATGCCGCTTGTCGCTATCAAGCGAGAGTCTTGGGCGTTCGCTTGGTTGTCATTCCCGCGCCCGGGCCCGGCCGTAGGCCGGCCCGAGCGTAAACTCCAGCGGGAACCCATCTTGACACGGCGCGCCGGTTGAAAGTTGGGTCCCCGCTTTCGCGGGGATGACGTTTTGGCGAAGCATCACGGCTGAACCACCGGCGGCAACTGCGCCAGCTTGATCGGTCCGGCGCTGAGCTCGCCATCCTGGGCAGTCAGCGGAACTTTCACGCGGCCTTGCGCATCGGCGAGCAGCGCCAGCCCGAGGGCGGCGAGGCGCGCATCGTCGGGCTTCATCAGGCCGGCATTGGCGACGGCTCCGAGCGTCTCCGTGGCGCCTAGAACCTCGGCCGAGGCCGCCGCAATCGGGCGCAAGGCCTCGTCCAGCGAAAAGGTGCCGTTGCCAGAGAGCTTGAGCGGTCCCCAGGCAATCGTCGCCAGATCGACGTCGACGGCACCGCCCGCGTCGCGCCACGCACCGAGCGAGGCCGCATCGAAGCCGCGCGGCGGCGGCCCCTCGAGCCGCCCTGTCAGGATCAGCCGATCGATCGCAGGTCCCAGCGCCAGACGCGGGTCCGGCGGCAGAGCGATGGTCTCGGCCGCGAGATCGAAGGTGAGGCTGGGTGCGATCGGCGTGGTCTGATCGGGCGGCGGCTGGCCCACCACCGCGTGTAGGGCCGCGATCGTCGCCGCCGGCCTTTGCGGTTCCTGGGCGCTGATGCCGCTGGCCGTCAGGGCCAGCCGGTCGAGCCTGCCGTCGGTCGCGAGGACCAGGACGCCGCCGGCCACCGCGGCCTGAACCTCATAGCGATGACCCTCGGTCGAGACGCGATGGGCGCCGGGCATGGCGAATTCAATGCTCAAAGGCGACCAGGCCGGCGCCTCGACCGACAGATCGGGCCCGGACCATGACCAACTGCCATCGCCGGCTGTTGCCGCCGGTGCCGCGATCTTCGTGCGCAGATGGAAGGGAAAGCCCTCGATCGGTGCCCGCGCGGCCTCGATCCTGTAGCCCTCGGCTTCGCGGGCCGCGATCCAGAGATCGATCGATCGCGCGAGCTGCCCGGCCGCTACATGCCACCACAGCGCCCAGGCTCCGGCCGCGGCGGCGAGGCCGATCAAAATCGCGAGAGACGCAATGCGGGATTTGCGTGTCATGCCTGCAGATGTAGCAGATTGCCGGCGGCCAAGCGCGCTTGCCGGGGCAGGGATGCTCGCTATGATGGCCCCCGCCCCGGTCCGTTCCCGTCCCCTGATCCTCATTTCCACACCCGCCGCATCTCATGAGTGCCCCTTCCGCCAGTTCCGCGGCCTTCCCGATCATGCGACTGCTGCAAGGAGCGGTACCCGCGATATTCGTGCTGATGTGGGCTACCGGCTTCACCGGCGCGCGGCTGGGCCTGCCCTATGCGCCGCCTCTCACCTTGCTGTTTCTGCGCTTCGCCATCGTGGTCGCCATCGTGCTTCCCATCAGCCTCGCCACGCGCGCGCCCTGGCCGCAGGGCTGGCGCCTGCGGGGCCATGTGGCGGTGGTCGGACTGCTGATGCATTCGGCCTATCTCGGCGGCGTCTATTGCGCGATCAAGGCGGGCGTGCCCTCCGGCGTCAGCGCCCTGATCGTCGGCTTGCAGCCCCTGTTGACTGCGGCCGTCGTCGGGCCCCTGCTGGGCGAGAGGGTGACACCGCTGCAATGGCTGGGGCTCGCGATCGGGCTGGCCGGCGTGGCGCTGGTGCTGGTCGAGAAACTTCATTTCGATTCGGCACAGGGCTGGGGTGTCGTTCTGGCCTTCCTCGGCCTGGTCAGCATCACCGCGGCGACGCTCTATCAGAAGCGGTTCTGCGGCAATGTCGATCTGAGGACGGGCGCTGTCATCCAATACAGCGCCGCAAGCCTGGCGCTGTTGCCGCTGGCCCTGGCGTTCGGCTGGGGGCCGATCGAATGGAATGGCGAGCTGATATTCGCGCTCGCCTGGCTGGTGCTGGTGCTGTCGCTGGGCGCGGTCTCGATCCTTTATCTGCTGATCCGCAAAGGGGCCGCTTCGCGCGTCACCAGCCTGTTCTATCTGACGCCGCCGGTGGCGGCTCTGCTGGGCTGGATCCTGTTCGATGAGCGCCTCGGGCCGCCGGCATTGTTGGGCATGGGTTTGGCGGCGCTGGGCGTGGCGTTGGTGATGCGCCCGTCACCGAGGCTGGGTCGCTGACACCATGGATGAAGGCCCGCTGATCGAGAGCCGCCGACTGATCCCGCCCAAAGGCGAGTTCTGGGTGTTCGGCTATGGCTCGCTGATGTGGCGGCCCGAATTTCCGTTCGTGGCGGCGGAATCCGCATTGCTGCGCGGCTGGCATCGCGCCTTCTGCGTCTGGTCGATCCATTATCGCGGCACCGTGGAGAAGCCGGGGCTGGTGCTGGGGCTCGATCGCGGCGGCGCCTGCCGCGGCCGCGCCTTCCTGATCGCGCCCAAGGATGCGGCGGCGGTCGCCGAGTATCTGCATCAGCGCGAGATGCTGACCGGCGTCTATGAACCGCGCTATGTCGAGGTCGAGCTCGCCTCGGGCAAGCGGGCGCGGGCCGCGGCCTTCCTCGCCGATTCCGCCCATTCGCAATATGCCGGCAAGCTGGCACCGGCGAAGCTCATCCGCATCATCTGCGAGGGCCATGGCAACGCCGGCAGCAATCTCGACTATCTGCGCAACACGGTGCGCCATCTGGACGAGCTCGGCATTGCCGACGGCCCGCTGCATCGCCTGCTGGCGCAGGCCGAGAAGGCGGCCAAGCGCAAGAAGGCGAAGGGCTGACCGCGTCGCGCGCTCACCCCCTTCTCCTTCCTCTCCCCCACAAAGTGGGAGAGAGGCTAGGGTGAGGGGGCTGTCTCAGGAAAGAGCGCCACAAGCTCCACCACCCACCTCACCCTACCCTCTCCTCCCGAAAGCGGGAGGAGAGGAAAGAAATGCCGGCAAGAAGGAAGCTCTAGGGCGCCTGACCGCCGACGCCGCGCGCGAAAGTGAGCAGCGTTTCGCCGAAACGGACGAGGCTCGCGAGATCGCCTAGTCCTACAAACAGGATTAACACGATGAGCCCGCCCAGGACCCAGATATACCAGGGCCGTTGGCTCTGGACCTTGGCGCCGCAATGGGGACAAGCGTCAACGAGGCGGCTGATGCGCTGACCGCAATGGGGACAGGGGCGTCCCATCGTCGGGCGCCCCTAGCGCCTCGTCAGCTGCATTTCGAATAGCCGCAGGAGGTGCAGAGGGCGCAACCCTCCTGCCGGATCAGCGAGGGCTGGCTGCATTTGGGGCAGCGCGGCAGCAGGCTGTGGCGTTCGGGGTCGGACGCACTCTGCTGGTTGCCGCTCGGCAGGTTGACGATCTTGCGCTGGCTCTCGAGCGTCAGGCCCGGCGTCTGGTGGCCCATCGTTTGAGGATTGGGCATGAAGCCGATCTCGATCATGTGGCGCTCGATCACCTCGCCCAATGCGGCCAGGAGCGAGGGCACATATTTGCCGTCCATCCAGCTGCCGCCGCGCGGATCGAACACTGCCTTCAGCTCCTCGACCACGAAGGACACGTCGCCGCCGCGCCGGAACACGGCGCTGATCATGCGCGTGAGCGCGACGGTCCAGGCGTAATGTTCCATGTTCTTCGAGTTGATGAAGACCTCGAAGGGCCGGCGCCGTCCGTCCTGGATCACGTCGTTGATGGTGATGTAGAGCGCGAGGTCGCTCTCGGGCCAGCGCAGCTTGTAGGTCTG
>Ga0335070_10010202_pt1 | contig 10983 bp, 10 predicted proteins | sample Lox_Sample_13_FD_206722 | JGI IMG/M metagenome (GOLD analysis project Ga0335070, IMG submission 206722) | Soil microbial communities from Loxahatchee National Wildlife Refuge, Florida, United States - Lox_Sample_1.3 | ecosystem: Environmental > Terrestrial > Soil > Wetlands | place: USA... | reverse complement strand
GGGGGAGGACAGAATGGCACAGTGACCATTAATGGGGTCATTCAACCTTAGGGAATCACGACGTGGTCAAAGACAAGAGATCAGCAGGACGGTAAACACGTCCGGGCGAGCGTCGCGTCCCATTCTTCGTTATTGCCACAGAGCCTCGCATCACAGGATGCGGGGCCTTTGTGTTTCTAGAATGCGTCATCGTGGGAGTGGAGGCAAAATAGCAGGTAGCGCTCACTTCACTGCTTTTACCGCTAACACGTCCATGCCTGGCAAAATTTTTGATGAAAGTCTGCGGACCGGTTTTCTCGACTACTTCAGCTTCCCGGCCTGCTCCATGGAGGTACTTGTTAAGTTTTTGAGCAGCTATCGTCAAGTCCCGTTTCTCCTATACGTGGTACCACGTTGGTCGTCAACCTACGAAATTGCAAAGGCCCCTAGCCCTCCTGTGTTAAATGGCGCAGATTGTCTTTTGATTTGGGCTGACAGATTTTTGTGTCGGACTAACAAGCTCATTTTGTGGGGCGAGATATCGATCCGCCGCGGCTCACCTCTCTTGCGCATGCTTTAGCCCACTCCTACAATACGCTTCCAGCGAGGCTACCATGTCGTTCGTTCTGCGTCGCTGCCTCCGTTTTCGCGTGCGATGTCCCCTGACCTACAACACTGGTCCCTTCCAAGGGAAAGGCACGGTGTGGAATTTCTCGCGTTCGGGCGCGGCTACGCCGCTCAAACGGCGTTTCTCCAAAGACCTGTCGATACACCTACGGAGCCAGCACGATGGAGGAGAAGCCGGAAGCCCCTGAATCATCAATCAATACATCATTCGTGACTTGCTGGAGGGTCTTATGAAATGCCCTGAATGTTTGTTCGAGAATGACGAGAGGGCCTGGAAGTGCAGATACTGCGGGTATAAGCTCCTCACTGACGAGTCCCATACCGGTACAGAGGCAGGTTATTTAGGACAGTACTTTGGCTTTCGGAAATTAATCACCCCGACGTTAATCGTCGCGTCCCATGTGTTCGGAGCCTTCGCGATTACACTTTTGAGTGTCATCGCAATGATTTTTCCTGAGATATTCACTCGGTACGGTGACGACTCCTCCCGCGTGGTGTTTGGGGGGATACTTCTCTTGGTTGCAGGTAATCTCGTCTGGAGGATGATGTGTGAAGGGGCCATCCTCTTGTTTAGTCTTCATGAAACGTTGGTAAGCCTTGATGATAAGGCGAGATCTCTCTGTGCCACCAGCGGACGATATCAAGCGCAAGGAACGCGATGATCGTAACAGGAGGCTACCACGAGGAATGAATGGTCGAAGGTGTGACTTGTCAGCAATGATGAAGGGATTTCCCAAGTCAGCAGGGCATGTACAATCCCCTCGTCCCGCTTAGCAGGCTGATGCGCTATCGAACTTGAGCTACGGGCGCTTTGCACCAATGCTACTGTAATCCGGTCAACCTATTCGCGGGAACAAAACTGTCTTTGAGAGCATTAATCCAACCTTTAATTCTATAAAACAATTTCGTGTCGCATACGATGATCGACACAATCCCCCATCGAATTTTCCTCTTTGTTTTTCCGCCGGATTCGCTTTTCTTCAGCGTGGTTCGATAGAATTGATCCCGCGGAATCCCCGTTACTGCGGACCACATCCGTTCTACTCCGGCAGCATCCTCGCCCGGATGAAGACGTATGTGAAGTCTTAGCTTGTCACGAGGAACATTGCACACTTCTCGAAGCCACCGAACCATCAAGAGTATTAAATCTGGGTCGGTGTTGGTAAACTTTACAACTGAATCAAGCGTTTTTGAACCCTCAGCCCAGTAGGCCATAGCACCGATCATTCGTAACTCCGAAAGTCCCATCGATTGAATCTCGGACTTCCCCTGGACAAGCATGCATGAAACTCGCTCTAATTTCTCATTTCTAAGACGAGCGCCGGTTAGCGCAGTATTTTGCTCACGTACTCGGGCTATTTTTTCAATAACTGCTTGGCGAGGCGTATATGACACGTCTCTCAGCCAGCGACTCAAGCTCCCCTTTGAGACTTTAAGGAAGTGCGCGATCTCAGAATAAGTCCATCTTTGATGACGAAGATCGACTGCCTTCCCTCGTTCTCTCGTCTTCATTCTGTAAGCCACCAGCCAAGAATAAACCGGCTGCTGGTTAAAGTTGCGCAGAGGATGGCGAGTCGCAACTTTCCTCCCCACGGCGGGGTTTGGTCGGGGCGCCCGGATTTGAACCGGGGACTTTCTGCTCCCAAAGCAGACGCGCTACCAGGCTGCGCTACGCCCCGACGTTGTCGCAGTGCTGAGAGCTGAGCAACGAGTCCTGCGTCAATCCAACCGTCAAGCGTTGCTAAATTTCAGCACGGAGCACTCAGAACTTAGCACTTTAAGAATTTCTCGCACTTGTGCAAATGCTTTCGCGCGATGACTGATGCAGTTCTTCTGATCCGGAGACAGCTGCGCCAATGTCTTCCCCAGTTCAGGGACAAAAAATACCGGATCATAGCCGAATCCCTGAGTTCCGCTTGGCCTTTCGGCAATCAACCCCTCCAACACTCCCCGTGCGACCTGGACTCCATCCGCGGGGAAGGCCACCGCCGCAACCGTGATGAAGCGCGCTGTCCTCCGTTCACGCGGCACACCGGCAAGCTCGTGAAGCAACTTGCGCCAATTGTCCTCGTAGGATGCCCCCTCACCCGCGTACCGAGCGGCAAAGACGCCCGGACGCCCCCCGAGCGCGTCTACCTCCAGCCCTGTGTCGTCGGCAACAGCCAGGCGTCCTGTCGCCTCGGCAATCGCCCGCGCCTTTTTCACCGCATTGGCCTCACAAGTCTCCCCGTCTTCAATGACGTCGGGCACCTCAGGAAATTCATCGAGAGTGTTGATCCGTATCCTCAAATCACTCAAGAGAGCAGCCAGTTCTTTTCCCTTATCTCGGTTGCGTGTGGCAAGGACAAGCTCACGGACCATCTTCGTCTTGATTACTCCAATGATCCCACTAGTTCCTGCTGGAGCGCCGTCAGCGTTTGAATTGCGGTCCATCCAAGGGACATGAACTCATCCAGTTCTTGCTTCCCGAAGGGAGTCCGTTCCGCGGTACCTTGAATCTCAACGTAGCGTCCTCGCCCGGTCATGACCAGATTCATGTCGACTTCCGCCGCCACATCTTCAGTATAAGCTAGGTCGACAAGAATCTCTCCTCCCACTTTCCCTACGCTGATGGCCGCCAGATAGTCGGTCAAGGGCCGCTTTTTGACGAGTTCGCGTTTCTTCAGCACGGCAAAGGCGTCGGCGAGTGCGATAAATGACCCTGTGATGGAAGCGGTTCTGGTCCCTCCGTCGGCTTGAATGACGTCGCAGTCAATCCAGATTGACCGCTCACCCATCTGACTCATGTCCGTGACAGCCCGAAGCGCGCGCCCAACCAGTCGCTGGATCTCGAGGGTCCGCCCGCCCTGTCTCCCCTTGACGGCCTCACGCGGTGAACGCTCGTGGGTTGACCGCGGGAGCATGGAGTACTCCGCCGTGACCCATCCCATGCCCTTGCCCTTCAGAAACGGAGGTACCTTATCCTCGATCGACGCCGTGCAAATGACTTTTGTATCGCCCATTTCAATCAAGACGGATCCCTCGGCATGCTTGATGAAATTCCTCGTCACCTTAATCGGGCGGAGCTGATCCCGTCGTCGCCCGTCGACCCGCAATAATCCCGCGCCAGTTGCCACTATTTTCTCCTGTTTACGATGGTCACGCGTGCCCTACCGGAAGACGTACCACGTGCGTACAATTCTGCGGCGGCTACAGCACGCATTCTGTACACGAGTCTCGCTTGCGGACGGAGACAAATATTGACCATTCTGTTCGCGCTGCCGCAGCACAGTCGAAATCTCGCCCCTGGCGAGGAATTGTGTATTCAAAAAAGAACGCATCACCGCGTCGCTCGCCCCTGAAAGATCCGCAAAAATTCACAATTTATTGGCACAAAAGGTGCACCTCGATTTAGAGTTCCCTAGGCATCCCACGCTTTCTAAGATTGATACGCCGATCGTATTCGAACATGACACTGCTGTTGGACCGTTCCTCTCAGCAAGCCGCCCTCGACCTCAAACGAATCCTTGTCATCGACGACGAAGAGCCAATCCGCCGTTTGTTAGGCTATTTGCTCCAGACTCACGGATATGAAACGGTTCTTGCCTCGGATGCACGTGAAGCCCGCCAACGATTGGACGAGCAGCCCTTCGCACTCATTTTGTGCGACGTCAACATGCCCGGTGAATCGGGAATGGACCTCATCCGCACGGTTTTGCGGGAACACCCGCATACGGCCACCATCATGGTGACGGGTCTTGACAGTCCGGTTTTGGCGAACGCCGCTCTCGAGATGGGGGCGTTTGGCTACATCGTCAAGCCGTTTGAGTCCAACGAAGTTCTGATCGACGTGGCCAACGCGCTTCGCCGCCGACGCCTCGAGATGGAAAACCGCCTCCATCGCGAAAACCTGGAAGACGTCGTCCGCACCAGAACGATGGCCCTACAACAGGCCTTGGAATGGCTGGAACGGAGCGAAAAGGAGCTACGCCTCTCTCGCGAAGAAACCATTCAGCGATTGGCCATCGCCGCCGAATATCGCGACAGTGCCACGGCACAGCATATTCAGCGGATGAGCCATTATTGCGAGATACTCGCTAGACGCTACGGCCTCGCAAACGAACGCTGCGACCTGATCCGGACGGCCAGTCCAATGCACGACATCGGGAAAATCGGCACTCCTGATCACGTGCTCCTCAAGCCTGGCAAGTTCACCCAGGAGGAATTCAATGTGATCGCGCAGCATGCGGAAATCGGTTACCGCATCCTCGGCGGCTCAGACGCCGAGATCCTGAAGGTCGCGGCCACGATCGCCTGGACCCACCATGAACGCTGGGACGGCAGCGGCTACCCGCGCAAGCTCAAGGGCGAGGCCATCCCGATCGAAGGACGCATTGCTGCGATCGCCGATGCCTTTGATGCTCTCACCACCCAACGGGTCTATAAACCCGCGTTCGAGCTCAGCCATGCTGTCGACCTGATGAGCAAACACCGCGGTGAACACTTCGATCCCGAACTCCTCGATGTCTTCTTTGCCTCCATCGACGAAATCAAACGGATTCACGAGCAGTATGCGGACCGCTCGCCTCGCGGCATGGGCGTCGAACAGTAGTCGACATTCCTGCATTTCATTGACCCTCTGTCATCCCGCGCTATACTTCGTCTAAATCGTTCAAGCCGCCTCGGTTTCGCTTCAGATCCGGCCTGAACCACTCGTGCCTGCCACGACGACGAAAGGATTGCCTCCCATGGCAAAGAAGATCCCACACGCGCGGAAGCCGGCAACAACCAGAAACTGGATCGCCTATCTCTGTGAATCGCTGGTGACCACCGGTGAGATGCCGACCTGGGAAGCCGCGACCTACTTGACCGAGAATCTGTTCGCTGAAAATCCAAATCCCCGCCTCTTGGGCACGACGAACGCCTATGAGGTCACGTCTCAATTTCTCCAACGGCTTTATCATCCGCTCGTCGAAGCTGCCTCACGCGATCTCTCATTGCCCCAGACCGCGAAGCTGCATGTCTTCACGGACATCAGCTTGACGGGGAAATCAGCGGTCCTCGTGGTCTACTTTCCGGGGGACAACCAACCGTACCAGCTGCTGATGTTGGACTCGGCCAGGGCCTGGGAATTGGTCTTCACCGACTCCGAGGAATTCAACCGGTGGGCCGAAGACCGTTACCGATCGGTCAAGTCCGCACTGCTCGTGGCCATCGGGAAGCCCACAAACTCGACTCTCCTGGTAGGTCTGTCCGCGTAAGATCCTTCTACGGTCAGGACTGATCGTAGTTGAGGTTCGATCCCAGCCATCGCTCGACGGTCCGGAGCTCCATCACTTTGCGGCGTGCGTAGTCTTCGACTTGATCCTTTCCGAGCTTCCCCACGGCGAAATACTTGGCCTCCGGATGGGCGAAATAGAAGCCACTCACTGAAGCAGCCGGCAACATCGCGAAGCTTTCCGTCAACGTAATGCCGGTATGTCGCTCGACCTGGAGAAGATCGAACAACAGTCGCTTCTCCGTGTGGTCCGGACAGGCCGGATACCCTGGCGCCGGGCGGATACCGCGGTATCGTTCGCGGATGAGATCGTCATTCGTCAACCGCTCGGACTTGCCGTACCCCCATTCCACTCGTACTCGCTTGTGCAGCCATTCTGCGAACGCTTCGGCCAGTCGATCGGCCAACGCTTTCGACATGATCGAATTGTAGTCGTCGTGATCCCTGTCATACTGCCGGCACAACTCATCGAGGCCGATGCCGGCGGTGACCGCAAAGACGCCGATGTGATCGTTTCGGCCCGAATCTACCGGCGCAACGAAGTCCGCGAGTGCCAGGTTCGGTTGGCCAGGAGGCTTTTCGGACTGTTGTCGTAACGTGTGAATCACGGCCAGCGGTGTTGTCCTGCTCGCGTCCGTATAGAGTTGGATATCGTCGCCAACGCTCGCGGCGGCAAAAAATCCGTACGCCGCTTTCGCAACGAGCAGTTTCTTCTGAACGATTTGATCGAGCAGACGGAGCGCATCGTCGTGCAACTCCTTCGCCTTGGGACCGACCGTCGCGTCGTCAAAAATCGTCGGATGACGCCCCTTCAATTCCCACGTGTGAAAGAACGGCGACCAGTCGATGAAGGGGATCAATTCGCCGAGCGGTTGATCGCTGATGACCCGCGTTCCGAGAAACGACGGGACCGGGATCTGAACCGTGGTCCAGTCAGACGTCAACCGATTCGCCCGCGCCTGGGCGATTGTCAAAACAGGCTTCGCCGTTCGATCCTGGTGCGCCTGACGCACACGATCGTAGTCCCCGCGGACCTGGCTGACAAATGCAGATTTCTGCCCCGGGTTCATGAGGCTCCCCACCACGCCGACCGCCCGCGACGCATCCAGGACATGGACCACCGACGGCTCATACGACGGGGCAATTTTCACCGCCGTATGCGCCTTGCTCGTGGTGGCGCCGCCGATCAGGAGCGGAACCGTGAAACCCTCGCGAGTCATCTCTTTGGCCACATGCACCATCTCGTCGAGTGATGGCGTAATGAGGCCGCTCAGACCGACGATATCCGCGCGTTGGTCTCGCGCCGTGGCAAGGATCTTTTCGCACGGCACCATCACCCCGAGGTCGATCACTTCGTAGTTGTTGCAACCCAGCACCACCCCGACGATGTTTTTTCCGATGTCGTGGACATCGCCCTTCACAGTCGCGAGCAACACCCTGCCGTTTGATTTGGTCCCACCCAACCTCTGTTTCTCTTCTTCCATGAACGGCAGCAGGTAGGCCACGGCCTTCTTCATGACGCGGGCGCTCTTTACCACTTGCGGCAAGAACATTTTCCCGGAGCCGAACAAGTCGCCGACGATATTCATTCCTGCCATCAGCGGGCCTTCGATGATCTCGATCGGCTTGGCGTATTTTCGTCGAGCCTCTTCGACATCCTGATCGATGTAATCCGTGACGCCTTTGACCAACGCGTGAGACAATCGATCTTCGACTGTTCCCGCTCTCCATTCGTCGTCTTTGACCGCCGCCTTTCCCTTCTGCTTGACGTTTTCCGCAAACGCAACGAGACGTTCCGTCGCATCCGAGCGACGGTTGAGCAAGACGTCTTCCACGAGCGTGAGGAGGTCCTTTGGAATCTCCTCGTACACCGCCAACTGCCCCGCGTTGACAATTCCCATATCCAGGCCGGCCTTGATCGCGTGATAGAGGAAGGCCGCGTGCATGGCCTCCCGCACTACATTGTTGCCGCGGAACGAAAACGAAATATTGCTGATGCCGCCGCTGACTTTGGCCGAGGGAAGGTGCTGCTTGATCCACCGCGTGGCCTCGATGAAATTCACCGCGTAGTTATTGTGCTCCTCGATCCCCGTCGCGACGGTCAGCACGTTCGGGTCGAAGATAATGTCCTGCGGTGGAACGCCCACACGCTCGGTAAGTATCTTGTACGAGCGTGCGCAAATCTCGGTCTTGCGTTCGAGCGTATCCGCCTGACCACGCTCATCGAACGCCATGACGACCATGGCCGCGCCGTAGCGCCGGATCCGTCTGGCCTGCTCGATAAATTTCGTTTCCCCTTCTTTCAAGCTGATGCTGTTGACGACTGCCTTGCCTTGAATATTCTTCAGGCCGGTTTCGAGAATCTCCCACTTCGAGCTATCGACCATGACGGGTACACGAGAGATGTCGGGCTCCGACGCCACCAGCCGAAGGAATTTTTCCATGGCCGCTTTCGAATCCAGGAGGCCCTCGTCCATATTGACATCGATAATCTGTGCGCCACCTTCCACCTGTTGCCGAGCCACCGAGAGTGCGCTGTCATAGTCGCCGCCTAAGATCAGTTTGGCAAAGGCGGGCGATCCCGTGACGTTGGTTCGTTCGCCGATATTGACGAAGTTCGACTCCGGCCTGATCGTGAGGGCTTCTAGACCGCTCAAGCGCGTGTAGGCTTCGATGAACGGCGGAACTCTAGGAGGCAGCCCTCGCACGGCTTCCGCGATCAATTTGATATGGGCCGGTGTCGTCCCGCAGCAGCCCCCGACGATATTCAGCCACCCGTTTTTTGCCCATTCCTTGAGCTGTGGGGCGAGCGTATCCGGTGTCTCCGGAAATCCTGTCGGCAGCAAAGGATTCGGGAGCCCGGCATTCGGATGGCTGCTCACATAGATAGGGGCAATCTGGGACAGCTCCTCAATGAGCGGGCGCATTTCTTTCGGCCCGAGCGCACAATTGATACCCACACTCAACAACGGGACATGTGAGATGGAGTTCCAAAAGGCCTCGACCGTTTGCCCCGTCACTCCCCGATTACTGCCGGCCTGAATAAACGTGACCGATGCCATCACAGGCAACCGCAACTTCCGTTCATCAAAGAACTGCTCTATAGCGAAGAACGCGGCTTTGGCGTTGAGCGTGTCGAAAATGGTTTCGACGAGTAGGATATCGATACCACCATCGACGAGACCGCGGACTTGGTCGGAATAGGCGGCCACCAGTTCATCGTAATTGGTGCCTCGGGCCGCAGGATTGTTCACGTCGGTGGAGATCGAAGACGTTTTAGTGGTGGGACCGATGGCCCCGGCGACGAAACATTGTCGACCTGCCTGTGCAGCACAGACCTGCGCCACAGCCCGCCTCGCACATTCCGCTCCGGCCCTGGCCAATTCATAGGCCAGTGGCTCCATGTGATAGTCGGCCAACGAAATCGATTGCGAATTGAACGTGTTGGTTTCGACGATATCGGCGCCGGCCTCAAGATACTGCCGATGGATGTCCTGGATGATCTCCGGCTGGGTGAGGTTCAAGAGATCGTTGTGCCCCTTGAGATCCTTCTTCCAGTCCTTGAACCGCTCGCCGCGAAACGCGGCTTCGTCCAGCCTCCGCTGCTGGATCATAGTCCCCATTGCGCCGTCGAGCACGAGAATCCGCTCTCGTAGAAGTGATGAGAGGGTAACGGATCTATCTTGTTGGGAAGCCATCCCGTGATCCTGGTTCTTGATCCATAATTACGTTTGTACGATCCTACTTGACTGAACTTCGCGATGCAATGTCATCCAGCCTCTTGAACCATGTTCTTGTGTGGGCGCGGGACCGTAAGTGTACTCTTCTCACCGGCATTGACTGGGTAGACTGATTCGTGGATGGAGACCTCCTTATCCGCAATATTCACGAGCACGCTCTGGTTTCTCCCGTATCTCTCGTAGTAGGATGAGCCACGGTGCTTTCAGGGCAGACTAACCGTCGGAAACCTTAGATGGCTACTGCGGCGGCTTGGCGACTGACAGCAAACAGCCGTTTCTCACGCCCAGCATTTCCCCCCCTGGTTTCCACTGTCGTAATTCTGGTTGAGTCTCTCGCCTCAATCACGGTCATTATTTTAATCGCCGGGTTTCCCACCGAAACAGAAGCTCAAGATGTGGGGACCGACCGGGGATTTGAGCTGTATGTCGCTGGCTTTGCGACAAGAAGTTCACCAACGTCAAGCAACCTTTTTTTAAATGGCGAAAAAATTCCTCAGACTCATTTCGACGCCAGTACAGGAGGTGGGGGGAAACTTGGTGCCTTCATACGACCATTTAACTTTGCCTTTGGAGCAGAGTTTGAAATCTTCGGGAACGGTGGAAAGATAACATCGCCTACAACCACGCAGGGTGGCGTTACAACATTCACGAATCAAAATCTGAATATGACAAACCTCATGTTCAACTTCATCGCGCGCTACCCAGGGGACTTTATCCAACCCTATATTGGGATGGGAGTAGGGCTGTCTCTTGTCTCTCTTGATGGAGTTACCCAAGCAAGCACGGGGAGACGAACGACCACGGAACATACTGGTGGCGTGGCCTGGCAAGCCATTGCTGGAGTACGCCTCAACGTGACGAGGCACATATTCGGCTTTACAGAGTACAAGCATTTTTCATCGACAAGCGGCGGAGACGAATGTACCGATCCATCGGATTGTCCGGTTCATCGACTTGACTATCAAAGCAATTATGTCTCTGTAGGAGTCGGTGTCCGGTTTTAGTTCCTTATGAGACAACCAATGTTCAATCGACTCATTCGATGCAACACCTCGTACCTTGTGATGCCGGTTATATTTCCAGTCCTAACCGGCTGCATGGTTACTCTCCCGGTGTCGTTTGAGGACGTCACGGTGTCCCAGACAATAGCACGCGAAGTTCGGCCTATCCTCCCAACCATTTCCCTTGCAATGCATCCAGACGGATTAGGCTGGCAAGTCACCGTCACGCAACTGACCGTTAAAACAATAGTTACTGATGGAGAAGAACGTCGTGGATACAGAGTGTATGAACTTTCCTCTCGCAACGCCCCTGGACAACCCGATACCTACGATGATCTATGCGGAGTTGCTGTCCTTGCGACTCCATTTTTTGCCCCGT
>Ga0335070_10010201_pt1 | contig 10984 bp, 6 predicted proteins | sample Lox_Sample_13_FD_206722 | JGI IMG/M metagenome (GOLD analysis project Ga0335070, IMG submission 206722) | Soil microbial communities from Loxahatchee National Wildlife Refuge, Florida, United States - Lox_Sample_1.3 | ecosystem: Environmental > Terrestrial > Soil > Wetlands | place: USA: Florida... | reverse complement strand
TCCTGGTCCGTGAGGGCGCTCATGGCGACCTCCGTGGTTTCCGTGGCCGTGTCCTCCACGCCCGGCCCCATCAGGCACACGGCGGTAGTGACTTGATGCGCGCGGCCGGAGAGCAGGCGCAGCATGCGTGCGGCATCGGCGGCGCCAGTGGGCTTCTCCAGCACATGCTCGTCGGCACAGACGATGGTGTCGGCTCCGAGAACGAATGCTTCCGGTTCGACAGCAGCCACCGCTCGTGCCTTGTCCCGCGCCAAGCGCATCGCGTACTGCCGCGGCGGCTCACTGTCCTGGCGTTGCTCGGGGATGTGCGCGGGGCGGACCACAAAATCGATGCCCGCATTCCGCAGCAGTTCAGCGCGGCGGGGAGAGGCGGAAGCGAGGATAAGTTTCACGTTTCGTGTTTCACGTTTCACGCCCCGCCATTCTAGCGCGTCATGCTGAGGCGTTTCGCGCCGAAGCATCCCGCGTGCCGAAGACCTTCTGGATGCGCCTCCGTCCGGGCGAAGGCCGCTGTTCCAAGCACCTGCTAGAATCAAGGATTAGCCGCACCATCATGAACCGCGCCTACATCCGCAATTTCGCCATCATCGCTCACATCGACCACGGGAAGAGCACGCTCTCGGACCGGCTGCTGGAGCTGACGGGAGCGCTTACCGAGCGCGAGATGCAGGAGCAGGTGCTCGATGCCATGGAGCTGGAGCGCGAGCGCGGCATCACCATCAAGGCGCACTGCGTGCGCATGAAGTACGTGGCGCGCGACGGTCAGGAATACCAGCTCAACCTCATCGACACGCCCGGACACGTGGACTTTTCCTACGAAGTCTCGCGCTCGCTGGCCTCCTGCGAGGGCGCCGTCCTGCTGGTGGATGCCTCGCAAGGCGTCGAGGCGCAGACCCTGGCCAACGCCTACCTGGCCATCAATCACGGCCTGGAGGTCATTCCGGTCATCAACAAGATCGATCTGCCCTCGGCCGACATCCCGCGGGTGAAAGAGATGATCGAAGGCGCGGTCGGCCTCGACGCCAGTGACGCGCTGCTGGTCAGCGCCAAGACCGGCGCCGGCGTCCCCGAGGTGCTGGAGGCGATCGTCAAGAAGGTCCCACCGCCCAAGGGCAAGCCCGAACACCGGCTGCAGGCGCTCATCTTCGACTCCTGGTTCGATCCTTATCGCGGCGTGATCGTGCTGGCCCGCGTGTTCGAAGGCACCGTGCGCAAGGGGATGAAGATCCGCCTGTGGTCGAACGGCAAGGTGTTGGAGGTGGAGAACCTGGGCGTACAGGCCCCCAAGCCGGTCGAGGTCGAGGAACTGAAGGCCGGCGAGGTCGGTTTCATCATCGCCAACAACAAGAATGTGGCCGACACCAAGATCGGGGACACCATCACCGACGACGATCGGCCCTGCATCGAGGCACTGCCCGGCTTCGAGGAGATCAAGCCCATGGTCTTCGCCGGGCTCTACACCGTGGACGCGCACGAGCACACCCGCCTGCGCGAGGCGCTGGAAAAACTGCGCCTGAACGATTCCTCGTTCTTCTTCGAGCCCGAAAGCTCGGCGGCGCTGGGCTTCGGCTTCCGCTGCGGCTTCCTCGGACTGCTGCACATGGAGATCATCCAGGCGCGGCTGGAGCGCGAATACCAGCTCGACCTGATCACCACCGCGCCCGGCGTGCGCTACCAGATCACGCTGACCGACGGTCAGGTCGTCTTCGTGGACAACCCGTCAAAATGGCCGGATCCGACGATCATCGAGAAGGTCGAGGAGCCGGTGATCCTGGCCACCATCCTGACCACGGAGGAGTACGTCGGCGGCATCCTGAAGCTGGTGGAAGAGAAGCGCGGCAAGCAGAAGGCCTTCGAGTATGTGAGCGCCAACCGCGTGATGCTGAACTACGAGCTGCCCCTGAACGAGATCGTGCTCGACTTCTACGACAAGCTGAAGACGGTCTCGCGCGGCTACGCCTCGCTCGATTACCACCTGTCCGGCTGGTGGGACTCGCCCATGGTGAAGCTCGACGTGCTGGTAGCCGGGGAGCCGGTGGACGCGCTTTCCTTGATCATCCACAAAGAGTCGGCCTACGAGCGAGGCCGCGCATTGGTCACCAAGATGCGCCAGCTGATCCCGCGGCAGATGTTCGAAGTGCCCATCCAGGCGGCGATCGGGGCCAAGATCATCGCCCGCGAGACCGTGGCCGCCATGCGCAAGAACGTGCTCGCCAAGTGCTACGGCGGTGACATCACCCGCAAGCGCAAGCTGCTGGAGAAGCAAAAAGAGGGCAAGAGGCGCATGAAGCGCATCGGCAAAGTGGACATCCCCCAGGAGGCCTTTCTGGCGGTGCTGCGCGTCGGCGAATGAACATTAACTACCCAGTAAACATTCGCTGCGGCCTTTGCGGATGTGCAAAAGCGGCGCATTCTAAGATGGTTGTATGGGCACTGTTAGAAGTTTGAATAACCCTCGTAAGCCCATGAAAGCCTGAGCCTTAAGTCTGCTACGGTAGTAAGGCAAAGCGCGTAACTCGTTGAATCTAGATAGTGTCCGCGAGTTTCGCCCACGTATTCCACAGGGTTTTCCACAGAGCTTTGGAAAAAGATCGAGCTGCTCGTCAGGAGTGCCGCCGGTGTCGCTTCTGTGCGCGGCTGGGCTCCGGCTCGATGACGGCAAAATTGATCTTGTGCTGGACCGGATCGATGCGATCCACCAGCACCCGCACCCGGTCGCCCAGGGAATAGGTCTTGCGCGAGCGCTCGCCGATGATCTGCCTGGTGTTTTCGCGAAAGGTGTAGCGGTCGTTAGTCAGCGTGGCCAGCGGTACCAGGCCCTCGATGAACATATCCATCAGCTCGACGAAGAATCCGAACTTGGTCACGCTGATGATGAGGCCGTCGAACTCCTCGCCCACCTTGTCTTGCATGAACTTCACCTTCTTCCACTCCATCAGTTCGCGTTCGGCCTCGTCGGCGCGGCGCTCGGTGTCGCTGGAGGATTCGGCAATGTCGTGGAGCTCGTCAAGATCGATGGGGCCGGAGACGGCCTGACGGCCGTCTCTACCGGAATATTTCGTAGAGACGCCCGTCAGGGCGTCTCCTTTATGTCCGCCCTGCCGCTTTGACCAGGGGCTCGGTGTTTCCGAATGCGCCGGGACGCCCCGGCCGCTGCCGTCTCCTGCCGCCAGCACCTCTTTCAGGATGCGGTGCACGATCAGGTCAGGATAACGGCGGATGGGCGAGGTGAAATGGGTATAGGTCGGCGCGGCCAGCGCGAAGTGCCCTTCGTTGATCTCGGAATAGCGTGCCTGTTTCAGCGAACGCAGCATGAGGAACGACAGGATGCGCTCCTCCGGCTTGCCCTCGATCTTCTGCACCAGCTTCTGGTACATGCGCGGAGTGATGTGGATGTCTTCCGGGACCTCGACCACAGGCGCCCGCCGGCCGGCGCCGTAGCGCTCGCGGCGGTCGGATTTCATCTGCATGCGGCGGATGGGCAGCGCTCCCACGCCCAGCGAGTAGCCGAAGCTGGCGGCGATGGTCTCGAAGTCGCAGACTTTCTTCGGGTCCGGTTTTTCGTGGATGCGGTAGAGCGAGGGCACGCCTTTGCTCTCCAGGTAGGACGCCACGCACTCGTTGGCGGCCAGCATGAACTCCTCGATGAGCCGGTGGGCCCAGTTGCGCTCCGAGCGCGTGATGCCGACCACGAGGCCTTCCTCGAACTCGATGACCGGCTCCGGCAGGTCGAAATCGATAGAGCCACGCCGCTGGCGCTTGCGATTGAGGATGCCGGCCAGCTCGCGCATCAGCTCAAAATTCGGCACCAGCGCCTGGTAGCGCTCGCGCACGCTGCGGTCGCTCTCGAGCACCGCGTTCACTGCGGTGTAGGTCATGCGCTCGGCCGAACGGATGACGCCCGGATGCAGTTCGTAGCCCACGACCTCGCCCTGGTGGTCGATCTCCATCACGCACGACATCACCAGCCGGTCCACGTGCGGCCGCAGGGAGCAGAGGTCGGTGGAAAGCTCCAGGGGGAGCATGGGCACGGCGCGGTCGGGGAAGTACACCGATGTGCCACGCAGGCGGGCCTCCTGGTCGAGGGCGGAGCCGTCGGTCACGTAGTGGGCGACGTCGGCGATGTGCACCTGGAGCTCGTAATTGCCGTTCGCTTTCTTGCTGACCAACACGGCGTCATCGAAGTCGCGGGCGGTCTCGCCGTCGATGGTGACGATGGGCTGCTGGCGGTAGTCGTTCCGGCCGCGCATTTCGCCGGCGTTGATCAGAGACTCGATGGACTGCGCCTCCTCGATGACGTCGGCAGGAAAGCGGTGGGGGATGTGGTACTTGCGGATGATGATCTCGACGTCCACGCCGAAATCGTCCTCGTAGCCGAGCACCTCGGCCACCCGCCCGCGCGGGTTCTGGGTGGTGGTCGGCCAGTCGGTGATCTCCACGTCTACGACCACGCCTTCGAGGTCGTCCCATTGCGTCTTGCGCCTTGCCTCGTCGCCAATGACGCGGTGTTCCGCCTTCCTGCGCGGACCTCGGTGTTCCTCTGCGGCTGGCTTCTCCTGTCCCCGGGGGATGATGATGTCGAGCGTGATCTTCTCGTCGATGGGCCGGACGAAGTTGTAGCGGTCGCCATGGTGGAAGACGCCGACCACGGTCTCGTGGGCCCGCCCGATCACGCGCAGGATACGGCCTTCGCCCCGGCCATCAGGCCGCACCGAAGTCAGGTCCACCAGGACACGGTCGCCATGCATGGCGTCGCCGATCTCCCGCGGGTTGATGAAGATGTCGCCCGCCAGGCCGCGCGGGGCCCCGTCCTCCGGGGTCACGAAACCGTAGCCATCGCGATGCATGCTCAGGCGCCCCACCACCGCGCCCCGGCCGCCCGCTTTTCTGGGAATGGCATAGCGGTCGCCCGGTACGGTCACCAGTTCGCCCCGCTTGACCAACTGGTTCAGGCGCTCGCCCAGTTCCCGGCGCTCCTGGCCACCGCGCAGCCCGAACTCCCGCACCAATTGCTTGTACTTGGCCGAGCTCTTGGGCTGCTGTTCGATCTTGCGGAGGATCTCCCGGTCGGAGGGCGGCTCGGAGTTGCTTTGTCGTGCCACTTGCTTGTCGGTCCGTGTGGAAAACGGGGCTGCGGCACCCCTAGCTATCGTTAGAGCGCGAATGAGTGTAGGCCATGGGGTCTTCGGCGGATATAAGAAATGCTACCCCAGTAGGAATATTTACATCGCTCTGCCGGCCGCAGGGGCTGGCGAAGGGGCGCCGCGGGCCCGGAGAGATGGGCAAAACCCGCGCCAATCCAGCATTTACCCCCTTGCCGAGGGCTGTTGGGAGGAAGGGCAGTTTGGCAAAACAAGTGCCACGAGCAGAGTGGCTCCCGCAAATCTGGCCCTCCTTCGACGCGATCCAACCAGGTGCGTCTGTGGGCTTCCGGGAGCGACCCCTGAACTCGCGGTAGGGTAAGGAAAGGAATCCATTCCGATGTGGAAGCCCACCCATCAGCCCAGCAACGCACCGAAGTCGAATCCTGGAGCGGAGAAGCCAACCATGAGCACCATGCCCAGCACTCCCACACCCGTGACGACGGAAGCCACGCCGGCGTCCGCCCCCCGTAACCCCTCCCTCAATGCGAACGAGCAGGCCACCATCGGCAAGTCGCTGGTGATCAAAGGCGAGGTCACCGGCTCGGAATCGCTGTACATCGATGGCCGGGTGGAAGGATCCATCAACCTGGCCGGGAACCGCGTGACCATTGGCCGAAACGGCGTGGTCGGCGCCAACATCAGTGCGCGCGAGATCGTGGTGATCGGCAAGGTGCGCGGCAACCTGGTCGCCAGCGACCGGGTGGACATCCGCGCCGACGGTTCGTTGACCGGCGACGTGGTAGCGCAGCGCATCTCCATCGAGGACGGCGCCTTCTTCAAGGGCGGGATTGATATTCGCAAGCCCGGCCAGACCGCCGATGGCAAGGCAGACGCCAAGAAGATGAATGGCGATGCCAAGCTGGAGCCGGCTAGCGTCGCGGAAGCGTCGCACAGCACGCCGGCCGCCCGCGCTTAGGTCTTCGTTCGTTGCCTCAGAACGGGTGCCCTTTGCCACGAGGGCACCCCCCCTCCTTTCGGAAGTGCGCCATGGTAGAGAAGCTGCTTCAGATCCTCTCGATCACCTGCAATCATAAGAAGACCTCCCAGCCGTTCACCGCGGCGACCGCGACCGCCACCGGCGCCAACGGCGATTGGGACCCGGTGGGCGTCGGGCCGAGCCACTACGTCGTCTGCCTGGAGTGCGGAAAGAAGTTTCCCTACGACTGGCAGCGGATGCGGATCGTGCGCTAGGTCCAGTGTGGGACAGCCGCCCCCGGCTGTGCGTTATTTCAATCGCCCCTGAAGGGGCTCCGACGTTTCTGTGCCAGGGACCCACCGCTGACGCGGTGGGCTATTCTCAAACGCCCGCTGGCGCGGGCTACGCGGCCGGGGGCGGCCGCGCCACGCGATTTGAGGTAGTGCGGTGCTAGGGTTTTTCTTCCTCTCGATATTCCGACGGCAGCTCCGGCTGGGCTGAGGGCTGAGGGCTGAGGGCTGAGGGCTTGCGCAGCTTCCGCGGCAGTTCGGAGCGCGTTGCCCACAGGCCGAAGGCTACCGCCACCCCCCAAACCACAGAAGTCACGACCACCGCCGCCACGTCGGCGCGGCGGCTACCATCCACGTAGACTGCCTGCACGGCGAAGTAATTCATCGCCAGGGCAAAGACGCTGGTCAGCAGCGCCTTGCCCAGCTCCAGCCAACGCATGTCTCCCAGCGGCACCAGCTTCTTCCAATGCAGCAGCACCGCCAGCACGACCGTGTTGGCGAAGATCCCGATATCCGATGCGATGGCCAGCCCGGTCACGCCGTAGGCCTGGAAGAGCCACGAATACACCGGCAACGAGGCCACGGTGATGATGGTGACCGCGATCATAGGGGTCAGGGTGTCACCGGCGGCGTAGAAAGCGCGGGCGTAGAGGCCCTGGGCCGCCCAAAACGCCAGGGAAAGCGCGAACCAGAAGAAGAAAAGCGCAGTCTCGCGGGAGTCCGAGAAGTGGAAGCGCCCGCGGCGGTACACCAGGTCCACGACGGGCAGGGCTGCGGCCATCATCCAGGCGGTGATCAGGAAGGCGGCGGCACTCACCCGGTACACGGAATCGCTGACTGTGCGCGCGAACTCCTGCATCCGTTTTTCGCCAAACAGGCGGGTGAAGAAAGGCAGCGAGGCTTGGCCGGTGGCCTGTCCCAGCACGGCGATGGGCACGGCAAACAGGCGCTTGGCGTAATTCAGACGGGTGATGTCGCCAACGCCGCCGGAGGCGAAGTAGCGCAGGATCCAGTCATCGGCGGTGACCAATGAGACGCCGAGCATGAGCGGGATGCTCAGGCGCACCCACTCGCGAAAGCCAGGGTCACGATGGTCGAAGGTGACTTGATAGCCGATGCCGGTCTTCGATGCCGCGATGGCATTGATCAGGAACGGCCCCAGGAAACCGCCGGTGACCGCGCCCACGGCGAGCGATGCGATCCCGAGGCGTCCGGAAAGCACCACGCCGCCCAGAATGATGAAGACGTTGTAGAGGATGGGTCCCAGGGCGGGGAACAGGAAGAGGCGGCGGGAGAGCAGCACCGCCGACACGACGCCGCCGACGTAGAAGAAGATCTGCGCTGGGAGCAGGATGCGGGTCAGGTACACGCACAGCTGGAGCTGCTCGGCGGAAAAGCGGGGAAAGATCAGGCGCTCGATCTGCGGAGTGAACACCTCCAAAAGCGCAATCCCGATAACCAACACCGTGGTCATCAGGGTGATGACCACAGAGAAGGCCTTGCGCGCTTCTTGATCTCGACCTTCCGCGGTGTAGCGGGTGAAGATGGAGACGAAGGTGATGGAGGCGGTGCCGCCGGCGACGATGTAGTTCAGCCAGTCGGGGAGGGTGAAGGCGGCGACGTAGGCATCGGTCTGCAGGCCGGCGCCGAAGGCCCAGGCGATGTAGGCCTCGCGGATGTAGCCCACCACCCGCGAAAGCATGATGGCCGACATCAGCAGGACGGTGGCCGAAAGGGCGGAATGCTGATGGGAGGGCCGGAGAAATCGGCCCAGCCCGCCCTGCGTGGGTGCCTGCTCGCCGCTGCCCATCCGCCGCGATTCTACATGAACGTTCTGCGCAACAGCCCGCGCGAGGGCGCGCGGGCCACTTTGTCGGACGTCGTAAGCCGCGCGATTACAAATCTTTACATCACGGTCAGCGGCCTCTCATCTAAGCTAAGGGTTTACATTCTGTGTATCCCACCGCACTGGGGGAATGACCTTGGCACGTGCACACGCTCTTTTCTTCTGTGGATCACTGTTGGCCCTACTGGCTGGGGGCTGTAGCAAGTCGAATAGCGCGGCCAAGGCGGCGCCGGCGCCGCGCGCCATCCCGGTTGGCGTCGCAGAGGTGCAACAGCGCGATGTCCCCATCCTGCTCCAAGGCCTGGGCACGGTCACCGCGTACAACACGGTGACGGTGCGCAGCCGGGTGGACGGCGAGATCGTCAAAGTGAACTTCCGCGAAGGGCAGGAGGCGAAGGTGGGCGACCTGCTGGCGGTCATCGATCCGCGGCCGTTCGAGGTGGCGCTGGCGCAGGCGGAGGCCACGCTGGTGCGCGACCAGGGGCAGTACAACACCGCTCGCCTGAACGCCCAGCGCGACGCGACGCTGGCCCAGCAAGGCATCGTCGCCCAGCAGCAGGCCGACCAGTCGCGCGCCCTATATGAGCAGTTCCAGGGCGCGATCGACATGGACAAGGCCGCCATCCAGAACGCCAAGCTGAACCTCGGCTACACCCGCATCACCGCTCCGGTCAGCGGGCGGGTAGGACTGCGGCTGATCGACGCTGGGAACATCGTCCATGCCAACGACCAGAACGGCATGCTGGTGATCACCCAGATGGAGCCCATCGCGGTGGTGTTCACCCTGCCGGAGGACAACCTGCAGGCCCTCCTGCCGCGCATGCGCGCCGGCACGCTCCCGGTGGAGGCCTTCAGCCGCGACGACCGCACCAGGATCGCCGGCGGCAAGCTGGAGACCATCGACAACCAGATCGATCCCAACACCGGCACGTTCAAGCTGAAGGCCGTCTTCGACAACAAGGACCGCGCGCTGTGGCCCAACCAGTTTGTGAACGTCCACCTGCAACTGGAGACCCGCAAGAACGCCGTGGTCGCGCCCGCCAGCGCCATCCAGCGCGGCCCCCGGAGCAGCACCTTCGCTTATGTCGTGGGGAGTGACAGCACGGCGCAAGTGCGAGATGTCCAGGTGGCGCTCACCCAGGGGCAGATCGCGCTCATTGCCAGCGGGCTGCAGCCGGGAGAGCACGTGGTCACCGACGGCCAGGAGAAGCTGCAGGCGGGCACAAAGGTGGAGCCGCAGGCGTCGCAGCGCGGTCTGTCGCAGCAAGGATCGGCTGGGGAGCGCAGATGAGCATCTCCCGTCCGTTCATCGAACGGCCGATCGCCACCTCGCTGCTGATGGTGGGTCTGCTGCTGGCGGGCGTCGTGGCCTACCGCGAATTGCCCATCTCCGCCCTGCCGCAGGTCGATTACCCCACCATCCAGATCGTCACCTTCTATCCCGGGGCGTCGCCGGACGTGGTGGGTTCCTCCATCACCGCGCCGCTGGAGCGGCAGTTCGGCCAGTTGCCCGGCCTGAGCCAGATGACCTCGACCAGTTCCTTCGGCGCCTCGGTCATCACCCTGCAGTTCGTGCTCAAGGAGAACATCGACGTGGCCGAGCAGGAGGTGCAGGCCGCGATCAATGCCGCCGGCTCGTTCCTGCCGCGCGACCTGCCCAACCCTCCGGTGTACAGCAAGGTGAATCCCGCGGATGCGCCCGTCCTGACCCTGGGCATGACCTCGAGCACCACGCCGCTGCCCGAGGTTGAAGACCTGGCCGACACCACGCTGGCGCAGAAGATCTCGCAGCTGCCCGGGGTCGGGCTGGTGACCATCAGCGGCGGACAGAAGCCGGCGGTGCGCATCCAGGCCAACCCGGTGGCGCTCGCCTCCTACGGCATGAGCCTGGAACAGTTGCGCAGCGTGATTGCGCAGGTGAACGTAGACCAGGCCAAGGGGCAGATCGACGGCCCCCACCAGGCCTTCACCATCGGGGCCAACGACCAGATCATGTCGAGCAAGGACTACGCTGACGTGGTGGTGGCCTACAAGAACGGCAACCCGGTCCGGCTGAAGGACGTAGCCACGGTGGTGGACGGCGCCGAGAACGCCAACCAGGCGGCCTGGATGGGCCTGAACGGCCAGACCTCGCCGGCGGTGATCGTCAACATCCAGCGCCAGCCCGGGGCCAACATCATCGCCGTGGTGGACAGCATCAAGCGGCTGCTGCCGCGCTTGCAGGCCACCCTGCCCGGTTCGGTGAAGGTCAGCATCCTCACCGACCGCACCGAGACCATCCGGGCGTCGGTGAACGACGTGCAGTTCGAGATGGGCCTCACCGTCGCCCTGGTGGTGATGGTCATCTTCCTCTTCCTGCGCAACCTCTCGGCCACGACGATTCCCAGCGTGGCCGTGCCCCTGTCGCTGATCGGGACCTTCGGGGTGATGTACCTGCTGGGATACTCGCTCGACAACCTGTCGCTGATGGCGCTCACCATCTCCACCGGGTTCGTGGTGGACGACGCCATCGTGATGATCGAGAACATCGACCGCTACCTCGAGGCCGGCGATCCGCCGTTCGAGGCCGCCCTCAAGGGCGCGGGGCAGATCGGGTTCACCATCGTGTCGCTGACCGTCTCCCTGATCGCGGTGCTGATCCCGCTGCTGTTCATGGGCGACATCGTGGGGCGGCTGTTCCGCGAGTTCGCCGTCACCCTGGCCACCGCCATCATCATGTCGGCGCTGATCTCGCTGACCCTGACGCCGATGATGTCGTCGAAGCTGCTGAAGCCGCAGCACGGCCGCC
>Ga0335070_10010200_pt1 | contig 10984 bp, 6 predicted proteins | sample Lox_Sample_13_FD_206722 | JGI IMG/M metagenome (GOLD analysis project Ga0335070, IMG submission 206722) | Soil microbial communities from Loxahatchee National Wildlife Refuge, Florida, United States - Lox_Sample_1.3 | ecosystem: Environmental > Terrestrial > Soil > Wetlands | place: USA: Florida... | reverse complement strand
GTCCATCCATCTTGCAGCCCTTTTTCTGACGTCTTATTCGAGACCATTGTTTCCCGAGAGGAATATCTGTAAACCCTGTAAACAAAGTAGATTTCTTCTAATGGGTTGCATCTTGTGTGCCATCCCCGGGAAAATTAAAGAAAAACGTATCTATTTGAATTTATAAATTCTTTTCTTCAGGCCAGGAGGACGGAACGAGACCTAGGACCTCAAAAGTAACAAGAAAGGGCACCAGGGCGACAAACTGTCGTTTCCTAACTCACCTTATTTGGATTGAGTTTTCTCGTCGGTCTAAAAAGAGATTGAATGAAGGTGGGCTTCAGGATGGGGAATGGCGGCAAATAAGAAAATCTCGGCTGAAACTGAGAAAGGACTGCATGATCTCAATAACTCTAACTCTCCTTCAAGGTTTCCTCCAGCTCGCTCATTACGTCTTGGACACTCTCGTCTAATACCTCCCCGTGCCTCAATTGCTTTATCGTCTCCGAGTCTTTAATCATCTTTTGCAATTGGCCGAAGAACTCGTCGGGAGAGAAAGGTTTCTTGATGTATTCTCGAGCCCCCGCAGCAATCGCAGCCCCTGCGGAATACTCTTCACCGAAGGCCGTCATGACCAGGATCGGGAGACCGGGACTTCTCTTCAAAATCTCAACGGTCAGAGCAACCCCATCCATCCGGGGCATCTTAATATCTGTGATGACGGCATCGATTTTATTTCCCTTCATCCGATCCAGAGCGTCAACGCCATCGACAGCTGTGATCGACGAGTGCCCCGATCTGGACAATAAAGCAACGATGAGATCTCTGACCATTTCTTCATCGTCAACCACAAGAATCGTATACTTCGGAGATTCCGTCATAAGATTCTTGCCGGAGTTGTGCTCTTCCCTCGGTGTTGAGGTCATTCTATTCGAAATGGGGCAGCCAAGTCAACAATTGTTTAACGCCGCTCCGTTTTTTCTTCGAGGGTCAGAATCGTTACCGACAGAGACGGGCGAGTCACGTGACATTCAAGAATTGCAGAGGAATTAGTTTTGAAGACCCTTGCCGTCCAAAATCAGCCTCAGGAGGTCGAGATGGTCTCCTATCAGAAGATCACTCGCAATCTCTCTATTCTTATAGGCAATGAACGTCACGCCGGCAGACTCCGCGGTCTCTTTATCCACATCAGAATCTCCTACGAAAACAGCCTCTTCTTTCTTGAGGCGGAGAGCGGCGATAATCTTCTCAATCGATTCGGGGTGAGGTTTGGGATTCTTGACGTCGAGGGCAGTCACCACCATATCGAAATAGGGCCAGAGGTTAAACCTTTCCATAATATGCTTCATCGACGTCGTCCGATTCGTATTGATGACCCGAGAGATCTCTTTTTCCTTCAATGTCTCGAGAGCTTCAAGGAGATGGGGCTCCATCTTCAGGTAGACGATGTAATTTCTTAAATCGACTTGCTTGATAGATTCCAGGGCCTTCTTTTCCAGATCATCCTCTTTGCCGAAAATAAAGTGGATCGCTTCGAAGACCGTGTGGGTATGAACATATTGCATTTCTTCCTTCTTCAGAGGTACCCTCCCCACCAGGGCACAAAGATCGTTATACAACTTCGTGTTGGCTTCGAAGGAATCGAAGAGCACCCCATCGCAGTCGTAAATCACACACTTCAGGTTTCGCTTCATTTTTTGAACGACCATCCCTGCCTGCCCTAATAAACCTAACCTTCCTCCCCTTTCATTGGGGAGACAAGATGATTTAAGATTGACGGCTCTGTTCTGAAGGATCCTTCGGAGGAGCATGAAAAAATCCTTCCCGTATCTCACCGTCTATGAAATGAGAAACCCTGGCCTGACCGTTTCTTTCGACCAGATAGACAAAACCATTATGTTGCTCCGTCCTCTGGATCTCCTCCAGCGGATACTCGAGAAGCATCCCGATCAGGAACCGATTGACGATCATGTGGCCGATGACCAGGACTTCCCGTCCTGCATGATCCCGCAGGATTTTCTCCTTGAAGGGCCTCAATCGGTTTGCAACATCGGTAAAATTTTCCGCCCCGGGGATATGGTAATTGAAACGGTCTTCCTTGAATCGTTCCCATTCTCTTTTCAGCTCCTCACTCAAGCTGGAGACCTGGACTCCTTCCATGATTCCGAATGCAATTTCGTCCAGTTCCGGTTGTTTGCGAATGGGAAGATTTAAGAATTTTGCGATCGGTTGGGCGGTAAAGATGGATCGCTTGAGCGTGCTGGTATAAATGGCTGAAATGGGCCGGTTTTTGAGTTGTTCAAGCAGGGCCAGGCTCTGGGCAACACCCCGGGGACTCAGGTCCGGGTCGCTTCGACCCTGGATCCTTCCCTCCACATTCCATATCGTCTCCCCATGCCTCGCGATGTAAATCTTGATCAATCCGTTCCCGGACCTCGCACTTCAAAATAAACATAATCTAAAACCTTTCCATCCTTGTCCGCAATAGCAAGGTGATATTTCCCTTCCCTGGGAATCCACGGGATCGTTCTCCCTGTTCTCTCCAGGGCGGCTCCGTTCAGCACCCATCGGAAATCATCCCCATGGACCTGGGATTCGAAGAAGACTTTTTGAAATTCGGGAGGGATATCCGGATCCACGGCTATCACGGCCCCCGACGGGGGGTAAAGTATCCTCGGGTTGAATTGGCCTGTTTTCTCGTTCTGCAGATTGGGTTCTGTCCCCCGGATGAACCATTCCTCTCTGGAGGCGGCTATATCCTGGGGAAATTCTATCCTCCTTCGCATCAGGCCGGAAAGCGCCTCCCTTTGGATACTGGAGACGTCCCGATGAAGAAAATCCATTATCTCCGTCCAGATCGGAGCTGCTCCGGTCACGCCGCTCACATTCCACATCGGCTCGCCGGAGAAATTCCCCGTCCAGACACCTACCGTGTACTTTCTTGAATATCCAACGCACCAATTATCTCTCATGTCTTTACTCGTGCCGGTTTTCACCGCGGTCCAGAAGCGGGTGGACAAAGGATTCTCCAGACCAAAAGTGGTGCTCCGGGCTTCCCGGTCGGACAGAATATCCGAGATGAGAAAGGCCGCTTCTTTTGAGAATACCTGCTTCTTTTGGGTGGCTTCATTTTCTTCAGAGGTAAGACGGGGTTGGCTCCACCTGCCCTCGTTTCCCAGACATCGATAGGCATTGGTAAGTTCCCAGAGGCTTACATCCGCGGAACCAAGGGCAAGGGAAGGGCCGTAAAAATCGCCCGACTCATGGAGTCCCTTGATCTCCAATTGCCTCAGTCTATTCAGGAAAGGTTCAATTCCAACCAGGGATAAAGTCTTGACCGCGGGGACATTGAGAGAGGAAGCCAATGCAATCCGCGAAGTGACGAATCCTTTGAACTGGGAGTCATAGTTCTGGGGCTGATAGATCCCGCTAATCACTGCCATGTCCAAAGGCGAGTCATCCAGAAGAGAAGCCGGAGTGAGTATCCGCTGATCAAAGGCAAGGCCATAAAGGAAAGGTTTTAAGGTTGAACCCGCCTGCCTTTTCGCCTGAACGCCGTCTAAAAATCGGCTGGAAGAGGGCTCTCCGCTATAACTCGCATACGCAAGGACATTTCCTGTACTGTTCTCCAAAACGAGAAGAGCTCCATCCTTGACATTCTGCGACTTCAGGGAGAAAAGATGATGGGTTAAACGATCCAGGCCAAAGCGCTGGATCCGGCTGTCCAGCGTGCACGTGACTGTAGATCCGTTCGGCCGGCCCTGTAACACCGTCCTCGCAACATGAGGAGCAAGGGTCGCCTGTGGCCGGAGCAGATGAGGTCCTAAGGAGACCTGCCTGACCTTCGCACGAATATCGTCGGTTTCCACTTGCCAATTCATCGCCCGGTTAAGAGACAAAGCCCTCTTGGAAACTTCCGCGGAAGAAGCATTGGGGGAGCGGATGAGGGAGGCCAGAATGAGAGACTCGCACCGGTCAAGGCCGTGCGGATTTTTTCCAAAAAGGTCTCTCGAAGCCGCGGCAATCCCCTGAAGCTCTCCGCGGAAGGTGACGAGATTAAGGTAGGCCTCGAAGATTTCCGTCTTTGACCATTTCTTCTCGACCTCCCAGGCATTCAAGATTTGCCTCTCCTTTTGCCAGATCGATCGTTTTCCTTTTTTCGATTGAAGTTCTTTATCCAGGAAAGAGGCCACCTGCATGGTGATCGTGCTTGCGCCACGGAGACCTTCTGAGGTGAGCCCCTGAATCAAGGCCCCCCCGATGGATCGATAGTCCACTCCTCCGTGTTCATAGAACCGCCTGTCCTCAGCTTGAATTACGGCCTCCATCAAGATGGGGGAAATATCTTTAATGGAAGTCCAATCAAGCCTTCGTCGCTCCTTGTCCACTCGCAATTCATAGAGGGTCTCCCCATGGCGGTCGAGCAAGACGGAATCCGATTTGACATAAGCCTGCCGAACCTCCTGATAAGTGGAAAGAGCGTTGGCCAAAGAAGAGAAAGAAAATAACACGAGAAGTGAAGAAAGAATTTTTTTCATTAGGTTCTTTTAGGCAAAATAGAAGTCATTTGTCATGCTGAATTTATTTCAGCATCTCATCTGTTTCCACACTCAAATCCTTCCACTCCGGATTGAAATCGCTTATCAGTTTTACTTTCCAGTCTCGGTGCCAATTTTTTAGTTGTTTCTCCCTTTCTATAGCGCTTCTAACGTCAGAGGTTTCTTTGAAATAGACAAGTTTTGTCAGGTTATATTTCTTGGTAAAACCGTTCATCATTCTGTTTTTATGTTCAAACATTCTCCGGTCAAGATTACTTGTAACACCTATGTAAAGGACTTTGTTGGACTTGTTTGTAAGAATGTAAACGAAATACTGGTTCATTCTTATGATTCGATATCGTGAAAAATAATAAACGCTGAGACCCTGAAACGAGTTCAGGGTGACGATCCTCCGGTTTCCAACGTTGTCATGTTGAACTTATTTCTGCATCTCTTTCTTGATTTGGAATATTTCTTACAAAACTGTTACGGTTTCACCTCCGCCGTCTTGTTCGGAACCTCTCCGAACATCTCCGGAAAATAAAGGGCTTCCACTCTCGTTGTAGGCAACTGAAAAACTCCGGCTTGGTTCAAGCGAACGGTATATTCAACGACCCACTTTCCCTTTGGCACATATTCATAGTAGGCACGGAATGCCTCAAAAGACCGTTCCTCGAAGGCCGGCCAGACCCACCCTTTCCGCTCCTCCTCCTTGGTTAAGAGTTTGGAATCTCTTCCGAGTCCGGTTCCAAGAATCGTGCTTCCCGCAGGAATAGGATCGCTCACAACCACCCAGGTTCTGTCGGCCTGAGCCTCCAGTTCTAATCGTATTCGCACGATATCTCCCTGGCTCCACTGATTCTTCTGTTTTTGTTCGACCGGAATCACTTTCTTCTTGATCTTGTACCCGCTTGAAAAAGGCTCCTTCAAAGGGATGGCCGCCAGGCTTTGGATGGTCAGCCATGGCTTCCCCGTTCCCTGATGAGAGAAGAGGAGATCCTCCTTTTTGACCGGCCACGGGAGCTGGGCGACTTTTCCCTTGGGAGAGGCGTTCCAATCAACCGTCTGCGTTTGCTTTGCCAGGGTGGCCCGGGTCGTGCCGGTGACGGGGACCGATTCAAACTTATTGGAAAACTTTTCCATGGCCAGAACACCCCAGGCATTGGCCAGCGTTAAGTCCCATGCCCCTCTGATCTGGCGGCCTAACGCCCCTTGGACCATCCTGGGTATGTCTTCTCTCCAACTTTCAGATGACAGAAGCGATAAGATGGCCCGGACAGCATTGAGGTCATTGGAGATCATCAGCCACCAGAGAGCATCCGTCTTCTCGGTTGAAAAACCCATCACCGTTCCCTGGAAATTCAGGCGAGCCCGGATAATCTGCTCTGCTTCCTTCTTCCGCTCTAAGCGATTGGGGATGTCCGTCATATTCTGAAGGATGTTCAGCCAGTCAATCACGGCTGAGGTCGGCCAGAGGTTGGGTTCGATGGCGATAGAGTTGAGCCACTTTGCCTGCGCCTTTCCAGTCCTGGATAACGCTTCTATGGCTGACACTTTCTTTATGGAAAGATCGGCCGTGGCTAAGGGCGAATACCGCCATATCTTCCCCTCGATAAAGTTCGCGAGACCGGTTTCCATCTTTGCTCTCGTCTCATCAGGAATGCTCCACCCCGCTTCATGGGCGATGGCGATGATGTAAGAAGTAAGCACCGGGCATCCGTAGATACAGGGCGGAAAATACTTGACCAATCCGTCTCTGTCCAGGTAAGCGGGAAGATCCGACATCCGTCGTTTCCACAGCCCCTCATCCCGCAATGCGACGGCCACGGAGATCATCTGTTCCATACAGGTGTACGGATATCTTTTCATATAATCGATCACGCCGCTCAATCCGTCGGCGATTTTAGGCCGAAAATTGACCCTGACGCTACCCCTGCCCGGGATGGCATCCTGGGGCCGTTCCACGGAAAGACGATATTCTCTTTCCAGCTGGGTCAGCGTGGCCTGAAAGGTGCTTACAGGGACAGCCGGCACCACTTTTTGTGCCACCTTAATGCGGTCTGTCTCATGGGTTCCTTTCTCTTTGATCTCAACCTCCCATTTTAAAGCCTCAACACCGATCGAGGCGGTCACATCCCATCCGATTTCTTTTGCCTCTCCGGGTGCCAGTGAGGCGGCCTGAGGGACGAGGGGAGCTGAGATTCCTTCTGCCTTTGCAGAAACATCCAAGCCCATGCTCCGGTTCGTCGTATTTCGAAGCGTAAACCCTGCTCTGAACCGGTCGCCCTCTCTCACAAGAGGAGGCAACCCCGACAGGACCATCAGATCCTGCGTGGACTGGATCGATGCCGCGCCTGTTCCAAAGAGTCCAACCCCACCCGTGGCCACGGCCACGATTCGAAAGCTGGTGATCGAATCATTTAGAGGAACTTCTACGGAGGCCTCTCCGTTCGCATCCAAAGGAAGACGGGCCTTCCACAAAAGAAGCGTATCGAATAACTCCCGCGTATTTTGCCTTCCCCCGCCTCCGCCCTGAGCTAGCGCCTTCAGGCCGAAGTGGCGTTTCCCAATGACTTGCATCTGGGCTGTTGAAGTCCGGACCCCATACCCCCTTCGTCCCATCATGGCAGAAAGGATTTCCCAACTCCTGTTGGGCATCAGTTCAAGAAGACCTTGATCCACGGCGGCCACCGCCACTTCACTCCCTGCCGGTGGGACCTTTCCATCTGTGGTCGTAACCTTAATCTTGACCTTGGCTTTCTGGCGGACCTTATAAACCTTTTGATCCGAAGAAACGTTCACCTTCAATTCATGTTCTTTCCACCCCACATTGATCTCGGCGATCCCGAGTTTATAGGCAGGCTTTCCAAGATCGACCATGGCAGTGGGCTTCACGCCAGCGACACGGCCTCTGACGACCAGAGCCGAAACGTAGAGGTTCGGAGCATAAGCTCCTTGAACGGGCACCTGGATGACCGGGCTTTTTCCGGAGACCTTTCTGACCCATGCCGCGATGATACCCTCTCTTTCCAACGTGATCAATGCGGTCGCCTCTCTGAATGGCATCCGGACCTGAAAAACAGCCTTTTCACCCGGCTCGTAGCGCTTCTTTTCGGGAATGAAGTCAATCCGGTCGTGGTCGCCCACTTCAAACCACCACTCCCCTTTGCCTGCCACCCACACATCCCTTTGAGCAACCGTTCGATTGCCCGACTCATCAAAACTTTCGGCCTGAAGAATCACGTTTCCCGACACGGGCGACTGGGCGTCGCAGATCAGAAGACCTCTCGAATCTGTCTTTCCTTCGCAAAGGGGAGCGATTCTCTTCGTCTCCGTCGAATGCTCGTAGGAATAGACCCCTCCGACCAAGCGTTTTCGATGGGTAAGGGTTTGCCTCTGGTAGAGTTCTACTTTCACTCGAGCCCCCGATACGGGCTTCCCAGTGAGGTCAACCACGGCAACGTGAAACTTAAAGGCATCCTTCGAAACCGCCCACGAATCCGGCTTGATTCCGACGAGATATTTAGAATTCCACAAAGGAATCCTCGAAGAGACCGTCTGGACCTCGCCATTGGGATCTCTAAACTCCATTTCAGCCAGTATCTCTTTAGGCGTTTCGGAATCGGGCAGATTGGGGAGAGTGGCCCGGTCGGACCCGAATCGGTCCAGAACCAGATCTATGCTCGGAGGCTTTACCTTCTTCTTCTCCTCTCTCCTTGCCTCAGCCTCACCTTCCTCTCCCTCGCCTTCTTCCTCAGATTCCATTACTTCCCCTCTTCGAACGACCCCTTCTTTCACAGGGCCGTTGCCAAAGATGAAATCTTCAAATCCCTCAGGTGAGGGAACATACCTCGGCCCGATTTCGTACCGAAGCTTGACCGGGAGAAGGCTTGCCGCGCCTCCGGCAAGGTATTGAACATTCAGATCAAGCGTAACCTCCTTGGCCTTGACCAGGGGGGTCGCAGGGGGCTGGATGGTTCCCTTGGTCAGGGGAATTCGAAACTCCTCCACCCTGAAGCTCCCTGAATTCCATTGACGGGCGGTTTCATAGTCTTGATCTTCAAAATGTTCTTCCCCTTCGCGATCGATATAAGTGAGACGCTTCACTTTTTTGCTGTGCCGTTTTTCGACGAAAAGGACATCGTAATTTCCAAGCTTTGCATCCTTGGGAATCGACCAGTGGGTCTCCGCAACTCCGTTTGCATCCCACTTCAAAGGGAATTCGTATTTCTGCTCGCTTCCGTAATGTCGGACCGATACGAAGCCGGGCATCTGCTCCTGAGGCACGGGAGAAAACCCTTTGGTCGTATGCTGTCGAAGGATATGCTTCATGTGGACGGTTTCACCCGCCCTGAGCAAGGATCGATCGAAGATCGTATGGCCCATGATGGGATCCAGGGACGACTCGCCGACCAGCTGGAACCTCCACGGTTCGATCCCTTCATCCCAGCCGGAGTGGACAAAGGACATGTCATTTTCGACGCGCGCTGTAATGAAGAGACCTTGCGAAAGCGAGCGAAGGGCGCCCATCTGCGGGTAATCTCTATAATCCAACTGGTAAGGGCAGCGGATAAGCGCATCGATTGGGAGCGGTTGCTGAATATTCGCAATCCCGCTGACATCGGTCGCTCCCGTCCAGAGGACTTTCCCCTGACAGTCCATGATGGTTATTGCTGCATTCCTTACAGGCTCTCCCGTGTCGAGCGCAGTCACCCATACGAGAGAGGATTCTCTGCCCCACTTGAAATGAACGGAGAGATTGGTCACCAGGACCGCGGTCGGCACGTACATGGGACCGGGCCTGCCGAGCAAAGCGCTTCCCAAGATCTCACTTTCCAACTCAACAATATAAAGGCCGGGGTCCTTTAATGGGATCCCGACGACCTCAAAAGCTTTCGAGCCGGCGGGCTTCGGAACTTTAAAATCCTTTGCTCTTCCCTCACCACTCAGAATAGATCTTTCCCTTGTTGCTGAAGCAACCTTTCTCAGCCACGGCTGAAGCTCATCGATCTTGTCAGGAGTGACATTAAGAACTCTGCCCATCACCTTTCCAACAACGCCTTCCCCTTGATCCACCTTTATGACTCTTGTTTTGAGCTCAGCTTCCACATTTCTTAGGGTGACAGGAAGTATCGGATCAGCCTTCGATTCAAGGATTCCGAACCGGGCGGCAAACTTGGCCAGAGGAGGATAGCGATCCGTCCGGACAGTCAGGGGGAATCTGTCTGCGTTGACAAGGGGTCTTCCAGAGATATCTTTCAGTCCGGGAGGAAGCTCAACCACAAAGCTCGCATTCTCCGGAAAAGGGTTTTTAAACGAAACCGAGTTCGTCTCCTCTTTAACACCGGGCTTCCATGTCTTTCCATCGGGCCCTTTCAATACGATCTTATTTGCCTGGTCCTCAGAAATGGGGGCTGTGAAATTGAGGAACATGGGCTGAATTGGAATACAGGCTGCCTTCGGGTTCTCCCTTTGGCAGCTAAACTCGACAGAAAAGAGGGGCCTTACCTGGAACCGACGGATCTGATCCTGATCTGTGGCGACCCGGGTCTTAGTCATCACTCCCTTCCCCCATACCAGGCTGATCTTCGCATCCGAAGGGAAGCGCTGTTTGCTCTGGATGAGGATCATAGGAAAGGGCGGTGCTTTTCTGTACCGGAATCTTGCTTTTAGTATCTCTTTCCTCTGATCCCCCTCGATAATTTTGATTCCGATCCGGTCCTGGATTCCCTCGACTGAGAAAAAAACATTCTGAATCACCGATTCCTTAATCGGCTCCGCATCCAGAGTAAGAATAAATATCTGTTCCTCGTCGAGCCACCTCGACCCTTCATAGGGGATAGAAGCCCGAATCGAAGGACCCCCCGTCGAAAAGGAGAAAACCTTCTGCCCTTTCATCTCTTTCCCCGAAAGGGTTTTGAGCCCCGCCTTCAATTTGAACTCGCACCGAATGCCTGCCGGAAGATCCTTCTCAAAATCAAAGACCCAGTTCTTCCCGTCGGCCCATCGGCTGGTTCCTTTTTCAGAGCAGACGATATCAAAGGGCTCGATCAAACCCCTCGGGTCGCCGAAAGGCACCATCTGCTCGGAAAACCGCACGCTCACCTGGCGAACGGTCTTGACGGTCCCCTGCGGCGAAAAAAATTCGACCTGCGGTTCATCCCCCGCATAAACCAGAGGGATGAAAACAATGGTTATGAGTACGAACACTCCCAAGAATCTCAGCTTCATATTCCCTCCTCGCATCATTAAAACCCTCAGCAAAATTCTAGCAAAGAACCACACTCACAGGGCGGAGCTTTAAGATATAAATTCTAAATCCAAAACTGAGATCAAGAAATCGATAGATCCTGAATTAAGTTCAGGACCTGGTCAGGGATGACGAAAAGACCAGAACCGAACCGTCATGTCATGCTGAACTTGTTTCAGCATCTGATTTATTTCTTCTGCTTTCAGTAGCCTGCTAA
>Ga0335070_10010199_pt1 | contig 10985 bp, 4 predicted proteins | sample Lox_Sample_13_FD_206722 | JGI IMG/M metagenome (GOLD analysis project Ga0335070, IMG submission 206722) | Soil microbial communities from Loxahatchee National Wildlife Refuge, Florida, United States - Lox_Sample_1.3 | ecosystem: Environmental > Terrestrial > Soil > Wetlands | place: USA: Florida... | reverse complement strand
GGGCGGACTGATCAATCTCGATGGCGCCAATCCGAATAATCCCTTTAACGTCGGCTATTCGTTTGCCGAAGCCCTGCTCGGCTACTTCGATACCAGCGTCCAGGTAACGAACTTCGTAGACGTCTCGAATACGGCGAAAGCTCTTCAATGGTATGCGCAGGACAACTGGCGAGTCTCCCGCAAACTGTCGCTCAATTACGGAGTCCGGTTTACCTACGACATTCCGCAGGCAATCACCGGCGGGCAGGGAGCGGTGTTGCATTTTGATAGATATGACCCGTCGGCCGCTCCAGTGCTGTTTCAGCCTGTGCTAGTCAACGGCGAAAGGATGACGGAAGATCCAATAAGCGGGGACATATTTCCCGCTGCGTATTTGGACTACTATGTTCCCGGAAGCGGCACAATTGCCCCGGGAAGTGTCAGTCTAGGGTCCCCGGATTGGCGCGGGATTTTCTACTCGCAGCATGTTATTGCCGAGCCAAGGTTTGGGTTCGCCTACGACCTGTTTGGGGATGGCAAGACTGCGATCCGGGGAGGCGTCGGTCGGTTTGTTGCCATGCGCACCTTTTCCGGATCCATCTACGGCTACATCGTCAACCCGCCGTCGATTTTTTATCCCACCTCGTATTACGGGACCATCAGCGACCCGTCCGGCGTTCCCGGCCTGCTCGGACCTCCTTCCACGAGTTATGCTAACCCCAATGCAAAATTACCTTATTCCTATTCGTGGTCGTTCGGCATCCAGCGATCGGTTGGCTTTGACAGCGTTCTCAGCGCGTCCTATGTAGGTTTCGTTTCTAGAAACGGGGCGTATGGGTTTAATCGAAATGAAGTTCCCTACGGATCGGAGTTCCTTCCGCAGAACCAGGATCCAACTACGGGAACCCCGCTTCCCGACGACTACTTCCGGCCCTATCCAGGATATTCTTCAATCAACGATTCGGTATGGGGAAACAACGCCAACTACAATTCGTTGCAAGTCACATTCAATCGGCGCATGTCGCACGGCTTGGCGTATGGCGTCTCATACACATATTCCAAAGCGCTCGATGATCGCAAGAGCACTACCTACGTCCCCTACTCCCTTACGTACGGTCCCAGCAGCACCGATATGCGGAATCGTCTGACGCCTTACTGGACATGGGAATTGCCGAACGCAAGCACGCACTGGAACAATTGGTTCAGCCGCTGGGCGCTGGACAACTGGGAGTTTTCCGGGATAGCTTCTTTCATCTCCGGCCAGCCCATGAATGTCAACTTGGGCACGACAAACAACGAGAACATCACTGGCGGGGGCGATGGAGCCCAAGTCATCCTCACTGGCAATCCAGTGCTGCCCAAGAGCCAACGCACTTTCGACCACTATTTCAACCCGAACGTGTTTGCACTGCCGGCAAAAGGCCAGATTGGAACGGCATGGAATGGAGCCGCTTTTTACGGGCCGGGCGTGAACAACTGGGACATAGCCGTGGCAAGGCATTTCCGCTTCAGAGAAGGCGTTGACGCGCAAGTGCGGGTTGAAACGTACAACACGTTTAATCATCCCCAGTGGTCTACCGTGAATAACATCGCTCTATTCGATCCGTCGACGGGAGGACAGGTGAACGCCGCTCTGGGCAGGATTACGGCGGATCGAGGTCCGCGGCTCATGCAACTGGCTTTGCGCGTTGGCTTCTAGTGCAGTACTTTTTGTCGAGGCGAAAGACCCAAAAGAGAACGGGGAACGCAACTTGTATGCCGCAAACGGGCAAGAGTTGAAGAGGGCGTAATGAAGACAGCCTCAAGAGTGGCAGGGCGAACCCGTGCGCTGGACTTCCCCTCATCTTCCCGGCTGAACGCGCTTCCGGGCTTTTTTCTATTCCTTGCCCTCGTTGCTCTCAGCACGGCGCAGACCGCTCCGAAGGACGTGTTAGTAATGTCTGGTGGTCGCGGGCGTGTGTCGATCAATCAGATGGAGGATTCGCTACGGTCGCATTTTTCAGGGCCAGTAAACTTCTCTGTCGTGGATCTAGAAAATCCGCGATTTTACCAGACGGCTTATCGGGATAATCTGGCAGCGGCTCTTCGAGCCGGGTATGCCAACGAGAAGCCGGATCTCATCGTTACAGTGATGAGCGGATCCCTCCAATTTGCGCTGCAATATCGTGACCGCATATTTCCAGGTGTGCCGATTGTCTTCATGTCGTTTAGCGATCCCCTCCCCGATAAGGTGTGGCCAGGAGTGACGGGTGTGTTATCAACCGACGGAATTGCAGAAACAATCGACCTGGCACTTCGTGTCCAGCCCGATACGAAAGCGGTCGCGATCATGACGCAAGGTGCCCCGCTTGACAGACCCTGGTTGGAAGTCGAACACGCGGAGCTTCTCCGTTATCGGGACAAAGTAGTAGAGATCGACCTCGTTGGACCTCCAGGACCTGATCTGCTCCAAAGGGTCGCCACACTACCACCGCATACGGTAGTTCTGTTTCAACTTTATCCAGCAGATGCAGATCAGCCGGCCTTTGGAGTCTTTGATGTCTTGGCTGCAGTGACACAGCGACTGCCCACCTATTCGATTGCACCGGCTCTGGTTTTGGAGCGCGGAGGAATTGGCGGGGCGAGTTACGACCCCGCGGCAGATGCGGCTTTGGCCGGAGAGCTGGCTGCGCGAGTACTAGCTGGTGAACGAGCGGACGACATCCCCGTGGTTCACAACTCCAAGCCGGAGTTGTTTGTGAACTGGCAGCAACTCAACCGATGGCATATCCCGGCGTCGGCTTTGCCGCCAGGGACCCACGTCGTAGATCGCGAACCCACACTTTGGGAGCAGGGCCGGAAATACTTCCTTACCGGGATCACAGTGATCATCGTTCAGGCCGTGTTGATCTTTAGCCTGTTCTGGCAACGGGCTCGGCGAAGGAAGGCAGAGGTCGAGCTTGGAAAATCTGAGCAGAAGTTCTCGACAATCTTTCGGCAGAGCCCTCTTGGAATCACCATCGCCCTTGCGCAGGATGGGCGATACATCGACGTAAACGATGCGTTCGAAATCCAGACCGGCTGGAACCGCGACGAAATCATCGGTCGAACGCCGATTGAGATCGATCTTTGGGTCGACCCTGATCAAAGAACTGCATTCATGAAGCAGATGCTCGCGATGGGCAACACAAGAGATTTGGAAGTCCGGTTACGCAGAAAAGACGGTCAAATTCGAACCAGCCTTGGGTCCGCCGAAATGATCGAAGTCAATGGTGAGCCGTGCATTGTTTCAGTGATCGCCGACATCACCGAGCGCAAACAGGCAGAGGAGGCTCTTGCCAGCGTGAGCCACAAGTTAATCGACGCCCAGGAGAAGGAACGTACGCGAATCGCGCGAGAACTGCATGACGATATTAATCAGCAGATTGCACTAGCCACCATCGAGTTCGACAGGCTCACGCAGAGATCGGGGTTGGACGATGAAGTTCGGAACTGCATAACCGTGCTGTGTGCGCGCCTTTCAGAAATCGGCAAAGACGTTCAAGCAATATCTCACCGCTTGCATTCTTCGAAGTTGGAGATCCTCGGAGTGGTCGCGGCATGCCGGAGTTTCTGCAGAGAAGTGGCCGAACGGAGCAAAGTGACGGTTGATTTTACCGAAGAGGGTAACCTAAGAGTGGTACCAGAGGAGGTCTCCCTTTGCCTGTTCAGGATCTTACAAGAATCTTTGAACAATGCGATCAAACATAGCGGCGCGCAGCATTTCGACGTGCGACTGCGCGCGCTTTCCGACGAGATCCAGCTCAGTGTTCGCGATTGTGGGGTGGGCTTTGATGCCCCGGCGGCTTTGAGTGGGCACGGCCTGGGCCTCATCAGTATGCGAGAAAGAGCAAGCCTGGTAAAAGGTACGGTATCGATTACATCGAAGCTCATGGCAGGAACCGAGGTCACTCTTCGCGTTCCCATTGAAGTGAATCGTAAGGGGCAAGCGATCTCGGGAGCAGCCTGACATGATGGAGGGAAGATGGACTCCCCGCGAGTTTTGTTAGCCGATGATGTGGCAGGAATGTTAGACATCGTAACGCAGCTACTTCGGGACGACTGTGACATAGTCGGGTATGCACAAGACGGAGAAGACGCGATTAAAGCTGCGAACGCCTACAATCCCGATCTTCTTGTACTGGATATTGAGATGCCGTTCCGTAACGGGATCCAAGTGGCCTCCCATCTCAGGGACTCGGGCTGCAAAGCCAGGGTGATTTTCCTGACAGTCCACGAAGATCTGGACTATGTTGAGGCTGCATGGTCAGTTGGCGCTCTGGGCTACGTTCTCAAATCCCGCATCGCCACCGACTTGCTTCCGGCTGTCCAAGAGGTTCTGCAGGGCCGTAGGTTTATCTCCTCGTCTCAATTGACATAGAGTGCCCGGAGGGAAAGCCGTGATCTCACCGTCCCAGCGGTGAATCCGCCTGAAGGTGGAATGCCTCGGATCGAGCGGTAGTCAAAAGCAAGAACGTCTCTGCATCACCGAACCTAGTGCGTTCCGCCATTCGTTCCCATTTAAAGTTGCGTCATGATCGCTGGCAGTTCTGCTAGTCGACATCAGGCGCAAGTAGTGTTACTTACGAGATGGTACGTGAATGCCTTTAGGCGTCGCTTAGCGATATCCGATATACAAGATGATTACTGGCGCTTGGTCCCTGCAGTGCAGAGCAGCTCTGCATCCACTGAGTGGGCACTCACGAATCCCCTCAGTGCCCGCTGGGAAGGGGGAACCTGGTGGAATATGACGGCAAATTCATCGATCGACTGATTCAGGTGGTCGAGCGCAACCTTTGCCTGCCGCGCTGCGAATGCGAAAACCGAGGCGTCGAACAAGGTCATGGCGACGAGGGAGAGATCCGGAAGTGGTCGGGATTAGCCAGCATCCGAAGGCGACCAGGTTTCCTTGAATTAGAGCCGTTGCGTTCACAATCGCACTTTGGAAATGCTCGGGTCAAGTAATAAGCCCTTGTGGACGCAAGCGGCATCCTGATAGACAAATTGTGTCCTCGCCATCGTCGGCGGTCACTCGTGGTTGTAATCTCTTCCACTTGGGATTCTGCGCTCTCTGAACTAATCGGCGATCAGTCATATGCGAATAATACTTGCATGGCACTGTCATAAGTAGCAGTGTGTTCAATCCTTCTCCCACATCTAGGATACCTTGCGTCGTATACATCCCGGACACGGCACGCTAGTGAACGGAAAAGCGTAGCAAATAACGGACATACTTGTGCGCAAGCCAGAACTTTCCGATCGCCGGGCGCGGCGCCGGCGAATCATATTCGCCCTCTTGGTCGTGGTATCAGCGACCGTTGGCGCGTTGGGCGGGTTGGCTCTGGTATATTCCGCGGATCTTCCAGAAATCCACGATCTCGGCCTCTACCGTCCCATCTCGAACACCGTGCTGTACGACGATCAAGGCCGCGAGTTTGGATCGTTTGCCCTGCAGCGTCGCGTCATTGCAGAGTCCGGCGATTTTCCAAAAGTGCTCTACGATGCCGTTCTAGCGATCGAGGACAAGAACTTCGAAAGCCACCCCGGATTTGAGCTTTGGCGCATGTTCGCCGCGGCAGGCCACGATCTTCGATCGGGCGCGGCCAGCCAGGGCGCATCCACCTTGACCATGCAGTTGGCGCGCAATCTGTTTCTTTCCCCAGAACGCACCTTTAGCCGCAAATTCCGTGAGATATTGCTAGCCGTCCAGATTGAGCGCCTCCTGACAAAGAATCAGATTTTCACACTGTACGCTAACCAGATCTACCTCGGACACGGGGTGTATGGCTTCGCCACAGGAGCAGAGTATTACTTTGGAAAATCCGTGAAAGACCTCACTATCGAGGAAGCCGCCATGCTTGCCGCCTTACCGAAGGCGCCCAACAACTACTCCCCGCTGCGGAATCCGGAACGAGCCCTGAGAAGGCGCAATCTCGTCATCGACGCAATGATAGCGGACGGAAGAATCAGCAAAGTTGCAGGTGCGTCGGCCAAGAACATACCCATACGATTGCAAGTGCATGACGATCCAAACTCGCTGGCGCCATACTTCGTGGAAGAGATCAGGCAGTACCTGGAAACAAAATACGGGACAGAGCAGGTTCATGAAGCGGGACTCCGAGTTTATACAACCCTTAATGTGGACCTGCAAAAAGCTGCCAACACTGCAGTCTTGGGTGGTCTGGCCAACTACGAACGCCGGCACGGCTGGCGCGCTCGTCGGGAACACAAGCTCTCGGGCGCGACTATAAATGGAGACGCGCCCGACCGGTATGAACCGGTCGAACCCGGAGACTACACACACGCTGAAGTGATGTCGGTTTCTCCTACGTCGGCCTTACTGAGGGTTGGTCAGTACACTGCGAGGATCGCTCCCAACGATGTATCGTGGACGGGACACACGCTGCCGGAGCTACTATCTGCGGGTGACCTCGCATATGTGAGAGTTATCGGCACAGGACCAGACGGCAAAGCGCGAGTTCGCCTTGAGGAGGATTCGGGAGTTCAAGGTGCATTGCTGGCGATTGATAATGCGACCGGGGAAGTCAAGGCTATGGTTGGAGGTCGGGACTTCAATGAATCGAAATTCAACCGTGCCACCCAGGCGCTGCGCCAAGTCGGATCTTCGTTCAAGCCATACGTCTACACCGCCGCCATCGACCGAGGTGCGACACCTGAGGACGTTGTGATGGATGTCCCCGCCACGTTCTTGACCGCTTCCGGACCCTACATGCCGCACAATTACGACGAGAAATTCGAGGGCGCCATTACTCTCAGGCACGCACTGGCGGAATCGAGGAACATTCCTGCTCTGAGGCTGGCCCAAAATATGGGCGTCAGAACCGTCATTGATTACGCCCGCCGTTTCGGGATCAAAGAACACATACCTCCTTATCTGCCGGTCGCTCTCGGAGCTGTAGAACTAACTTTGCTGGAACACACTTCAGCTTTCAGCACTTTCCCAAATGATGGCATGCGAGCCATCCCGCATTACATCGTGAAGGTTACAGACTACGACGGACGGATCCTTGAGCAGAACTATCCCGCGGTTCAAGACGTGATCAGCCCACTGACAGCCCGAACCATGACATCAATGCTCCAAGACGTCGTTTTGCACGGTACTGGAATCGCCGCGACGCGCTTGAAATATCCCGTGGCAGGCAAAACCGGTACGACAAACGACTTCACCGATGCCTGGTTCGTCGGTTTTTCACCCTCCATCACTTGTGGTGTGTGGGTGGGATTCGATGAGAAGAAAACGTTAGGCAACAAGGAAACCGGTGCCATGGCCGCCTTGCCGATCTGGATGGACTTCATGGCTACTGCCCTACCCAAAGATGGACCCCCTCGCGATTTCCTGCCCATACCTGAGAAGAGCGAACCCATGCTGGCCAGACAAGCAGATGACCTTTCGGTTGGGCGACAGCTAAGAAACTCACCCCGACATGCGGGCGATGAGCTGCGCCACATTCCGCTCGAGCCCGCGAGCAGACGAACTGTCGAGCAGTTGGACTCTCCCGATCCACGACGCCAAGACCGTTGAAATCACCCGTTTGGTTATCTCCCTGAATCTGCCCAGTTCTGTAATCTGATTTTCCGGCTTAGTGTCGCTGGACTGCTTCGTCGCATTCGTCGACACCCGCGATAGACACTCGCGATCACAGCGCGTGCCAACAATCAAAGCGTGCCGGCATGGACCACCGGACGTGAACGCCACTTCAAAAGAACCATCAAATTACCTGTCCGAGAGTAACTGGTCTCTCGGCGCGTTGAAAGGAACATCGACGTCGGTTGATAGATTCTAGTCTCGTCGTAGACTTGAGTGTTAAATGGCGTGAAACCGCCCGATTGACTTGCTGGTTCTGGTCAACAACTGGATCGATGCGGTCACTCGATCAGGAAGTCAGTTCTTATTGACCAACCGCCTAACAGCTCGCGGAAAAAACATGAGCAGCGTACTGTCGTAGGGAAATGTCTTCCAGAGAAGCAAAAACGAGCCCGCGCGCTGTCGAAGGTTCCACAGCGCGCGGGCTCGAACGCCAACTGCAATCACAAATTCTTTAGCTGCCAGAGATACCCTTGTTGACCAGGACTTTGACCTCGACGCGCCGATTCTCGGCTCGCCCGGCTTTAGTCTCGTTCGGCGCCTTGGCGCCGTATTCGCCCATGGCTCCGGGTGCAACGATGTGCCGTATCGGAATGCCGCCCTGTTGGACGAGAAGCGTAATGACAGCTTTGGCACGATCCTCGCTTAGCTTCGTGTTCATTGCCGCATTTCCGGTCGCGTCCGCATAACCTGTCACTTCGACGATGTATCCCGACAGGCCAGTAGCGGTTTGGGCCAGACTCTTGAGAGCGTCTTGATCCGCCGGTGCAATCTTGGCGCTGCCAGTATTGAATTTCACGGTGGCTTCGCCTTTCACGTCATACTCGCTTAACGCGCTGAAGCGCTTGGTGTTCTCTTCAATATCTCGAATGTTCTGTTCAATCCGTTGCCTGTTTGCACCGATATCTTGCTGGTTGCTCGCGATACTCTCCTTGTGAGATGCCAACTGCACGTCATGGCCTGCGAGTTGGCCACTGTGGGCGGCAAGCCGCTGCACATTGGCTTCGACTTGCTCGGCAGTGGGCTGCAATCCGGACTGGATCATTTCAGCCGCTTCGAGGTCATCACCGTCAACGGTGATCGTTTTGGCTACGACCCTTCCTTGGTCATCGGTCGTTCCGTCAATGTCGACCTTGAGGCCCGGTATAAGGACCACATTGGACATGAAGGTTTTATCCAAGCCAAAAAGTCCCTTGTCGTCTTTCGTCTTTGTGTCGTCGGTAAGAACCACCGTAGTGTTTCCATTCCCGGACTTCACGATCAATGTTTCTCCCGTGCGACCGGTGATCATTCCCTTGACTTCAGCTTTGTCGCCAGCCAAAGCGAATGCCGATGTCAGAAGTAACATTACCGTCAGATTTGCGATACTCATAGTTCGGTGCATAGCTGCCTCTCTTTTCCTATTGTCGAATTAGGCGGAGATGTCCGCCAGCTTATTTCTCTTACAAAACAGTCGGCTTACTTCGCATATGGATCGTGCTGTTCTCGTTCAGGAGCGCGCGGCCAAGCCGGGTTCTTCAGCAACAATGCGTGTACCTCAAGAGATCGGCAACAGACCCAGCGCATTGCTAGGCAAGATAGTTCACCGAGCGGCGACCCAGCGCCACTGTGAAAACTACCAGTAAGATAGCTTTACCCTGGGTGACATTTACTGAATGCAGGAAAGGCTATCGACTGGTGACTTTTACGTAGTTTGGCTGGGAGGTAGCGGCGTTCTTCAATACGGAGCAGTTACTAGGTTTCGGAGCGGTCGGGGAGCGATTGTACGGCTAGATCTTCAATGACTAAGTACGGTTGCAGCTGAGAAGCCCGCAGCCCTCGCTATCTTCTACGGCCACCCATCCGCATTCCGCCACCCATCGAACCACCAAAGTTTGTCGTTCGCTGCTGCCCTACAGATCGTGCCTGCTGTTGCCGTTGCAGATTGCCCTGGGGCTTGGAAGTCGACTTCCATCCGTTTCCGCCGTTCTGGGACCAATTTCCAGTCTCCGGATTATAACGATAGACGTCGCCATTCTTTCCGGCGTAAACATTGTTGGGCCCGGCGGCAATCCCCGTGCGAGTGCTTGGATTGTAAGCAACGCCGCCCCGGCGAACCGCTCCCTCGCTCGAGTATCCCGCCCCGACTCCCTTAGCCACGCCTGTCTTCGGGTCATACCAAACAGCGCCACGTCCCGCCACAGCATTGCCGGTGTAGGCGTTGAAGTTCGCACCACGCGCGGCTACACCCACAGTGCCGCGTTGCGCGTTCTGAAAAGTGGCTCGGCTGCCCGCACCATAGTTTCCAGTGTAGGGATTCGCCCATGCGGCGCGAGTACTCGCATACGCGGTATTGCCCCAGCGGCCGTATACGTTTGTACCGACATAGCCCCCGTAGCCGACTCCCCAGGCCGGACCCCAACAGCAAGGCCCATAGTAGCCCCAAGGTCCCCACCACGGATAATAGTATGGGTAATAGCTGGTGTAGCCGACTCCAATCGTGATGCTCCAACCTGACTCCGAAGTCCACGTAGAGGCCGCACCGACGCCATAGGTGTAGGCAGATCCATACCAATAGCTTCCGACATAGGGCGGATAGTACCAACCCGTGCCATATACAACGGTAGACGTACTAGACGATACAACAGTGCCGTAGTACCCAGGTGTGTAGCCTACGTGAACAACATCCGGAGTGGAGCGATAAACTTTCACATAGGTGACATAGTGTAAGGGAGAACTAGGTGGGATTGAATAGATCTCCGCGGGCACTGAACTCGCGACCGCCCAGGGACCGGAGGGCGACGCCCCGACAAACCACACAGCGTTCTCAATAGCATAGAAGGTTTCTTTGTCCACCTTGATGACGGGCGTCGCCGTGTTCACTGCATACTGGAGGTTTGTTCCTTCAACCGTTTTGAACTGAGGTTCCCCGTCGTACTTAACGTCAAGCTGGGCCTTGGAGCGAGATATTGTGGCGGTCTGAGGTATGGAATTCGCGATCAGGGCTTCGTTGGCGGGCCCTGTTCCCGCTATCGATACGAGCACACCCGCCTTAGAACTGTTTTCCGGAATACGTGCGAACTTCTCCGGCAGACTCTTCTCATCAACGAACTCCCAAGGACCGTGTTCCAGTGATTTTGACCGGAACCATCTTCCCGCCAGAAGGGTGTAGTAGTCCAGCTTCCCCGGATCTCGAAAAATATTCGCCGTTGTGTTCTTAACGTACTCCAGTTCAGTCCCCGGGATAGGCTCAAACTGCGGGGGGCCTTCGGTTACGAGCAACTCACATGGACCTACACTGACATAGACCGCTGGAATCTTTCCTTCTTTTTCTGCCTGCTTCAGCGAGGCGGTAGTGCGCTTTCCCTCAGCTTGTGCCTGCTGACGCTCCTGAATGCCTTTT